>JACXTT010007405.1_pt1 | contig 15446 bp, 4 predicted proteins | sample 9270951 | NCBI WGS metagenome assembly JACXTT01 (sample SAMN15532306, study PRJNA645909) | rock metagenome | isolation source: weathered quartz diorite | place: Puerto Rico | collected 2017-06-21 | reverse complement strand
GGCGCGCTCGCGCCAGCCCATGAGCAGCGGTTTTGTCGCCGAACTGGCGCGCCGCCTGCAGGGCCAGAACTCGGCCCTGGCCGTGGCCCTGCAATGGGTCACCACGCGCCTGGCCGATTCGGGCCTCACCATCGAGCAGCAGATCCAGGCCGAGATCCAGCAGCAGGCGGCCGACCAGGTCACCATCAGCAACAGCATCGGCAGCCTGCGCTTTTTGGCCACCATGGACTGGCGCGAATTCGTCGAGACCATGAGCGCCGTCGAATCGACCCTGCGCCTCGATCCCGCCGACACCTACGGCAAAATGGATTTCGCCACCCGCGACAATTACCGCCACGGCATCGAGCGCCTGGCCAAGCAGTCCGGCATGGCCGAACCCGACGTCGCCAGCGAGGTGCTGGCGATGGCCCAGGAACCACGAGCGGCGGCCGAAGGGGGCCTGGACGTGCGCACCCGTCACGTCGGCTACTACCTGGTCGGCAATGGCCTGCCAGCCCTGGAGCAGCGCATCAAGGCGCGCTGGCGGGCGTCGGACGTGCTGGCCAAGGCCGGCCGTGCGGCGCCGCTGGCGTCCTACCTGGGCGCCATCGCCGTCTTCACCGTGCTGTTCGCGGGCAGCGTGTCGATCTACGCCTGGCGTAATGGCGTCGACGGCGTGCTGCTGGCATTGCTGGTAATCCTGTCGGCGATCGGCGCCAGCCAGCTGGCGCTGGCCCTGGTGAACTTCATGGCGACCCAGCTGACCAGGCCCCACCCGCTGCCCCGCATGGACTTTTCCAGCGGCCTGCCGGACGACGCCCACACCATCGTGGTGGTGCCCACCCTGATCTACAGCCCCGCCAACATCGCCACCCTGGTGGAAGACCTGGAAGTGCGCTATCTGGCCAACCGCGACGCCGGCCTGCGCTTTTGCCTGCTGACCGATTTCGCCGATGCCGACAGCGAGACCATGCCGGACGACGCCGAACTGATGGCGCTGGCCGCCTCCGCCATCGAACAGCTCAATAGCAAATACCTCATCGATGAAGACAACGGCCCGCTGGGCGTGCCGACCCTCGATGGCGAGCCCGATCCCACCGCGCCCGGCTGCCCTTTCCTGCTGCTGCACCGGCCCCGCCGCTGGAACGCGTCGGAGCGGGTCTGGATGGGAGAAGAGAGAAAACGGGGCAAGCTGGGTGACTTCAACGCCTTCCTGCGCGGGGGCGCGCGCGACAAATTCTCGCTGGTGGTGGGCGACTGCACGGGCCTGGAAAACGTCCGCTACGTCATCACCCTCGACACCGACACCCAGCTGCCGCGCGATGCGGCACGGCAGTTCGTCGCCACCATGGCGCATCCCCTCAACCAGCCCCTGTTGAATGAAGCCGGCACCCGCGTGGTGGAAGGCTACGGCATCCTGCAGCCCCGCGTGACCGCGTCTCTGCCCAGCGAAAACGCCTCGCGCTACGAGCGCCTGTGCGGCGGCGAGCCGGGCATCGATCCCTACACCCGCACCGTCTCCGACGTCTATCAGGACGTGTTCTACGAAGGCTCCTTCGTCGGCAAGGGCATCTACGACGTCGACATGTTCGAGCGCCTGCTGGCGCACCGCTTCCCCGACAACCAGATCCTCTCGCACGATCTGCTGGAGGGGAATTACCTGCGCGCGGGCCTGCTGTCCGACGCCCAGCTGTACGAGGCCTATCCGGCCCGTTACAGCGATGACGTGAATCGCCGCCACCGCTGGATCCGCGGCGACTGGCAGCTGCTCGGCTGGCTGCTGCCCACCGTGCCGGCACAGAACGGCAAGCGCGAAAAGAATCCCCTGTCCGCGCTGTCGCGCTGGAAGCTGTTCGACAATCTGCGCCGCAGCGTCGTCGCGCCCATGCTCACCGTGCTGCTGCTGATGGCCTGGGCCCTGCTGCCATCTCCCTGGTTCTGGAGCGCCGCCATCCTGGCCGTGATCTTCCTGCCGACCTTTGTCAACGCGCTGTTTGGCCTGATTGAAAAGCCCCACGACATGGGCTGGAACCAGCACCTGCTGTCCGGCCTGCCCAGCCTGCGCGCCATGTTCGGCCATGCCATCCTGCAGACCGCGTTTCTGCCTTACGAAGCCTGGTTCAACATGGATGCCATCGTGCGCACCTGCTGGCGCATGGCCGTCTCGCGCCGCCGCCTGCTGGAATGGCGCCCCTCCTCGCTGGCCCGGTCCAGCACCAATATGGAAGCGAACTGGCGCCGCATGTGGTTCGCGCCCCTGCTGGCCGTGGGCGCCGCGGTCATGCTCTCCTTCCTCAACGCGGAAGCCCTGTTTGCCGCCGCCCCCGTGCTGCTGCTGTGGTTCCTCTCGCCCGTCGTCGCCTGGTGGATCAGCCTTCCCGTGGCGCGCGACACGGCCCGGCTGAGCGTCAGCCAGACCAGCTTCCTGCAAACCCTGGCGCGTCGCACCTGGGGCTTTTTCGAAGACTTCGTGGGCGCCACCGACAACTGGCTGCCGCCCGATAATATGCAGGAGCACCCGGCCGCCGTGGTGGCCCACCGCACCTCGCCGACCAATATCGGCATGTCCCTGCTGGCCAACCTGACCGCCTACGATTTTGGTTTCGCCACCGCCGGCCAGGCCATCGAGCGGGTGCGCAATACGCTGACCACCATGGAGCGCATGGAGCGCTACCACGGCCATTTGTATAACTGGTACGACACCCAGAGCCTGGCGCCGCTGCTGCCCATGTACGTCTCCGCCGTCGACAGCGGCAACCTGGCGGGCCACCTGCTGACGCTCGCGCCGGGCTTGAACGCGCTGGCCGACCAGCCCATCGTCACGGGCCGTTCCCTGGACGGCATCGCCATCACCCTCGACCTGCTGCTGGAAGTGGCGCGCAGCGAAGGGGGCGATGTCAACCCGGCGGGGAGCGCACCGGCCGCCACCAGCGCTGCCAGCCCGGCCGCCGGCGCCGTCGCGGCAAGCGTGGCGGCCATGCAGGCCATCCTGGCCGAAGGTGCCCGTCATGCCCACACCTTGCCCGGCCTGGCCGACAGTTTTATCCGGTTGGCCGATGCGGCCGACAGCCTGCACGCGACCGTCGCTGAAATGGGCGATGGCACCGCGCTGACCGGCTGGTGCGAGAAGCTCACGGTGCAGTGCCGCGCCGCCCGCGACGAACTGTTCGAACTGGCGCCCTGGATGCGCTCCGCCCAGGAACACGTGGTCGATTCCAGCCTGACCCGCATTCCCACCTTGCGCGAACTGGCCGGCTTCAGCCTGACCGCCGCCACCGCGACCGATCTGGCGCCGGCCGAGCGTTCGCGCCAGCACGTGCTGACCCAGCTGGTGGCCGAGGGCAGCGCCGCAGCCCAGCGCCGCCTGGCCGCGCTGAACGAGCTGGCGGGACGCGCCCGCGCGTTCGCCGACATGGACTTCAGCTTCCTGTACAACGGCACCACCAACCTGATGGCGATCGGCTACAACGTCTCCGACCGCCGCCTCGACGCCAGCTGCTACGATTTGCTCGCTTCGGAAGCGCGCCTGGCCAGTTTCGTCGGCATCGCCCAGGGCCAATTCCCGCAAGAGCACTGGTTCGCGCTGGGCCGCCAACTGTGCGTGGTGGGCGGCGAGCAGCTGCTGCTTTCCTGGTCCGGTTCCATGTTCGAGTACCTGATGCCCCTCTTGGTCATGCCGACCTACGAGGACACCCTGCTCGACCAGACCTACCGCGCCATCATCAAGACGCAGATCGAATACGGCCGCCAGCGCGGCACGCCGTGGGGCATTTCCGAGTCCGGCTACAACACGGTCGACGCCAACCTGAATTACCAGTACCGCGCCTTCGGGGTGCCCGGCACGGGCATGAAGCGGGGCCTGGGCGACGACCTGGTGATCGCGCCGTACGCCACCATGATGGGCCTGATGGTCGATGGCGAAGCGGCCACCGAGAACCTGCAGAAAATGGCGGCGCTGGGCTTCATGGGCAAATACGGCTTTTATGAAGCGATCGACTACACCCCGGCGCGCCTGCCGCGCGGGCAGGAGTTCGCTGTCGTCCGCTCCTTCATGGCCCACCACCAGGGCATGGGTTTTCTGGCCATGTCCTACCTGCTGCACGACCGCCCCATGCAGCGCCGCTTCGAAGCCGATCCCCTGTTCCAGGCCACCATGCTGGTGCTGCAGGAGCGGGTGCCGAAAGCGGGCGCCTTCCAGGCCCACACCACCGACACGGGCGAGCTGCCGGCCGGGCGCTCGACCACCTCCGACAGTGCCATGCCGATGCGGATCATCGGCCAGGCCAGCACGGCGCAGCCGGAAGTCCAGCTGCTCTCGAACGGCCGCTATCACGTGATAGTGACTTCCTCCGGCGGCAGCTACAGCCGTTGGAAGGACCTGGCCGTGACACGCTGGCGCGAAGACGCCACCACGGACAACTGGGGCAATTTCTGCTACGTGCGCGACGTCGACAGCGGCGCCTTCTGGTCCACCACCTACCAGCCCACCCTGGTCGAGCCAAAAAAATACGAAGTCATTTTCTCGGAAGGGCGCGCCGAATTCCGCCGCCAGGACCGCGGGCTCGAGCTGTACACGGAGATCGTCGTCTCGCCCGAGGACGACATCGAACTGCGCCGAACAAGAATCACCAACAAGTCCTCGGCACGCCGCACCATCGAGCTGACCAGCTATGCCGAAGTGGTGATGGCGCCGGCCGCGGCCGACAATGCCCACCCGGCCTTCTCCAAACTGTTCGTGCAAACGGAAATCCTGCGCAACGAGAACGCCATCCTGTGCACCCGCCGGCCCCGCACCAAGGACGAGCACATGCCATTCATGCTCAACCTGATGACGGTGCATGACGGCGTGCTGCTCGACGCCAGTTTCGAGACGAGCCGCGCCGAATTTATCGGCCGCACCAACAGCACCGTGGCGCCGCGCGCCATGCTGGAAGCGGCACCCCTGGGCGGCAGCGAGGGTTCCGTGCTCGACCCGATCGTCGCGATCCGCTATAAACTGACCCTGGAACCGGACCAGATGGTGATCGTCGACGTCGTCACCGGCATGACGGAAACGCGCGACGCGGCCCTGCACCTGATCGACAAATACCAGGACCGCCACCTGGCCGACCGCGTATTCGAACTGGCCTGGACCCACAGCCAGGTGGTGCTGCGCCAGCTGAACGCCAGCGAAGCCGACGCGCAGCTGTACAGCCGCCTGGCCAGCTCCGTGATCTACCCCAACGCCAGCCTGCGCGCCGATCCGGCCGTCCTGATTCGCAACCACCGCGGCCAGTCCGGCCTGTGGGCGTACGCGATTTCAGGCGACCTGCCGATCGTCCTCATGCAGATCAACGACCCCGCCAATATCGACCTGGCGCGCCAGATGGTGCAGGCCCACGCTTACTGGAGACTCAAAGGTCTGGTGGTGGACCTGGTGATCTGGTACGAGGACCAGTCGGGCTACCGCCAGGCTTTGCACGACCAGATCATGGGTCTGATCGCCTCCGGCATCGATGCCCAGGCAGTGGACCGTCCGGGTGGCATTTTCGTGCGCCTGCTCGACCAGATCTCCAATGAAGACCGGGTGCTGATGCAATCGGTGGCGCGCGCCATCCTGACCGACGGCCGCGGCACGCTGGCCGACCAGATCAAGCGCGCCGCGCCCACCTTCCCGAAACTGCCCGCCGCCGTGTTCGAGGCCAAAGGCGAGAGCTACCAGCTGCGGGCCGGCGCACCCGCCGCCAGCGAGCCGCAACTGATTCTTGAAAACGGTTTGGGTGGTTTTACGCTTGATGGCCGCGAGTACGTCATCCACACCGATGGCAGCACCCGCACCCCTGCGCCCTGGGTCAATGTGCTGGCCAATCCGGGCTTCGGCTCGGTGGTGTCGGAATCGGGCCAGGCTTATACCTGGAGCGAGAACGCCCACGAATTCCGCCTGACCCCGTGGGACAATGACCCCGTGGCCGACAGCAGCGGCGAAGCGTTTTATATCCGCGACGAAGGCACCGGCACCTTCTGGTCGCCGACCGCGCTGCCCGTGCGCAGCAACGGGCGCTACACGACCCGCCACGGCTTCGGCTACAGCGTGTTCGAACATGACCGCGAGGCGATCCACTCGACCCTGACCACCTTCGTGGCGCTCGATGCGCCGATCAAATACTCTGTCATCAAACTGAGAAACGACAGCACCGTGCCCCGCAAGCTGTCGGTGACGGGCTACGTGGAATGGGTGCTGGGCGACCTGCGCTCGAAGTCCGCCATGCACGTGGTGACGGAACAGGATCCCCAGTCGGGCGCCCTGTTTGCCCGCAATGCCTACAACACGGAGTTCTCCGGCCGGGTCGGCTTCTTCCAGGTCGAAGCGCAGCAGCGAAGCGTGACGGCCGACCGCAATGAATTTTTGGGCCGCAACCGCAGCCTGGCCAACCCGGCTGCCATGCTGCGCCCCCGCCTGTCCGGCAAGCTTGGCGCTGCACTCGATCCCTGTGCGGCCATCCAGGTGCAGCTTGAACTGCAGCCGGGCCAGGAACGCGAACTGGTGTTCATGCTGGGCGTGGGCGGGCGCCGTAACGCCGACGCCAGCGGCATGGTCCAGAAGTACAACGGCAGCGATGCCGCCGCCGCCGCCTTCGACATGGTGAGAGACCATTGGGAGAAGGCGCTGGGCGCGGTGCGCATTGAAACGCCCGAGCCCCAGCTGGACGTGATCGCCAACGGCTGGCTGATGTATCAGACCATCGCCTGCCGCATGTGGGCTCGCAGCGGCTACTACCAGTCGGGCGGCGCCTTCGGCTTCCGCGACCAGTTGCAGGATGCGATGGCGATGATCCACACCCAGCCCCACATCCTGCGCGAGCACCTGATCCTGTGCGCCGCCCACCAGTTCGTGGAGGGCGACGTGCAGCACTGGTGGCATCCGCCTTCCGACCGGGGCGTGCGCACCCACTGCTCGGACGACTATCTGTGGCTGCCGCTTGCGGCGCACCGCTACGTGGTCGGCACCGGCGACGCCAGCGTGCTCGATGAGCAGGCGCCGTTCCTGGAAGGGCGCATGCTCTCGCCGGAAGAAGAGTCCTACTACGACATGCCGGGCCACTCCAGCCAGACCGCCAGCCTGTACGAACACTGCGTGCGCGCCATCAAGCGCGGCCTGCGCTTCGGCGAACACGGCCTGCCTTTGATCGGGACCTGCGACTGGAACGATGGCATGGACCGCGTCGGCAACGAGGGCAAGGGCGAGTCCGTGTGGCTGGCCTGGTTCCTGTTCGACGTGCTGACGAAATTCGCCCAGGTGGCCGAACAGCGCGGCGACGCTGCCTTCGCCGAAACCTGCCGCGCCGAAGCCAAGCAGCTGGCCCACAACGTCGAGCAGCACGCCTGGGACGGCAAGTGGTACCGCCGCGCCTATTTCGACGACGGCACCCCGCTCGGCTCCCACGAAAACGACGAATGCCAGATCGACTCCATCTCGCAAAGCTGGGGTGTGATCTCCGGCGCCGCCGACCAGGAACGCCTGGCCAGCGCCATGCACGAAGTCGACCAGCGCCTGGTGCGGCGCGACTTCGGCCTGATCCAGCTGCTCGATCCCCCCTTCGACAAGGGCGTGCTCAATCCCGGCTACATCCGCGGCTACGTGCCCGGCGTGCGCGAGAACGGCGGCCAGTACACCCACGCCGCCATCTGGACCGCCATGGCTTTTGCCAAGATGGGCGATACCGATAAAGCCTGGGAGCTGCTACGCATGATCAACCCCGTGCAGCACGGCGGCACCGCCAGCGGCGCGGCCATCTACAAGGTCGAACCCTACGTCGTCACCGCCGACGTGTATGCCGTCTCGCCGCACGTGGGCCGGGGCGGCTGGAGCTGGTACACGGGTTCGTCCGGCTGGATGTACCGTCTGATCGTCGAATCCCTGCTGGGCCTCGACCGCGCCGGCGACAAGCTGACGGTCACCCCGCACCTGCCATCGGGCTGGGACGGTTTCACCCTCCACTACCGCTACCTGAGCGCCGACTACGCCATCGAAGTGACGGCGGGAACGTCGTCCCTGATGACGGTCGATGGGCAGAAGGTGGAGAACAATGTGATCGCATTGGTGGATGACGGCCGCAAGCATGCCGTGAGCCTGACCGTCGTTAGCGTGTGAAGTAGGGGGGACTGGCCCTGCGGGCCTGTCCCCATTGCAGTCAGAGATACCAAGGGACTTTGAAAAATGCGGACAGGCGGCGAGCGCCAGTCCCCCCGCGCGCGAAAGTTAACTCAAAACAAACTTTCATTACTAAAACAGCACGCCTTTCGCTGCCGCGTCAACTTGTCGAATCGTCAAGTTGGGATTATGAAGTTTCGATCCCCAACGCCGCGAGACAAGCATGCGCGTCCTTCCCCTGCTGTTGCTGTGCGTCGCCGCCGCCGCGCACGCCACCGATCACGATGAACTCGACGCGACCTTGCTGGCGCCGTACCGGGGCGCGCTGGCGACGGGCGCGCGCACCTTCCGCATCGTCCTCGATCATCCCCAATTAAAGGCGCCGCAGACGGTCAACTGGCGGCTGGAGCTGGCGGCCAGCAACGGCACGCCCCTGCAAACCTGGCGCGGGGCGCAGCTGCTGGAAGGGCGGCCCGTCACCATCGACGTGGCCTGGGATGGCGCCCTGCCGGGCGGACCCGCACCGGCCGGGAAGTACCGGGTGACCCTGGTGGCCGAGGAGATCGAGCAGGGCTGGGACATCGCGGTGGGGCCGGTCGCCACTGTGCCGTTCCCGCCCGTGCTGACAGTTGCACCTTCGCCGTGGCGCATCGTGCTGGGCAATCTGCACAGCCAGACGGGTCACAGCGACGGCGGCGGCGATCTGGCCACCTGTCACGGCGCGCAGGATCCCCAGTCATCGCCGCTGGGACCGGGCGCCGCGTTTGCATATGCGGATGCGCACGGCCTGGATTTTCTGGTCGCCTCCGAACACAATCACCTGTTCGATGGCTCCACCGGCACCAACGCGGCGGCCGACCCGGTGGCGGCCCGGGGCCTGTTCCAGTCGGGACTGACGGCCGCAGCCCAATACAAGCAGGCGCACCCGGCCTTCCTCGGCATCTACGCGCAGGAGTGGGGCGTGATCGCCAACGGCGGCCACCTGAATGTGTTCAACGCGCCGTCCTTGCTGGGATGGGAAAGAAACGGCGCCGGCGCCTTGTTGGCCGACGTCGAAACGCCGAAAGGAGACTATGCCGGCCTGTACACCTTGATGCGCAGCCAGGGCTGGATCGGCCAGTTCAATCATCCGGCGGCCAGCGGCCAGTTTCTCGTCAACGGCGTGCCGCTCGCTTACACGGCCGATGGCGACGCCGCCATGGTGCTGTGCGAAGTGGTCAACACCAATGCCTTTTCCAGCAGTGCCGATGAATCGGAACCGCGGCGCAGCAATTACGAGGCAGCCTGCAACCGCGCGCTGGAAGCGGGCTTTCACCTTGCCTTCAGCACGGACCAGGACAACCACTGCGCCAACTGGGGCATGTCCTACACCAACCGCACTGCCGTGCTGCTCGCCGCAAACGGGCCATTGAGCCAGGGTGCGTTCATGGACGCGCTGCGCGCGCGCCGCGTGTTCGCCACCATGGACAAGGCTTCGCAACTGACCCTGACGGCGAACGGGCACATGATGGGCGAGCGCTTCGCCAACACGGGCAGCCTGGCGCTACAGGTGCAGTTTGCAAACAGCGCGGGCCGGCAGGCGGCCGAGGTGGTGCTGTTCGAGGGCGTCCCGGGCCGCAACGGCACCGTCACGGTGTTGGCGCGCGCGCCTTCGATCAGCTTCGTGCCGGCCCTGGGCGAGCATTTTTATTATGCGCGCGTGACCCAGGAAGACGGCAATATGCTGTGGTCGGCGCCCGTCTGGGTGAGCCAGGCCGCTGCGGCGAAGCAGCGGAAATAAGAGCGGTTTTAAGACATTTACGCGAAATTTGTCTAATTATTGACTTTTTCATCATTTATGCCACAGCGATAAGTGGTGTCACGAAAGCGTAATGGATTTCTTGCCGGACACGGCGGATGATCGCTGCTCTTCACCCAGCAGCTTCCCCCACCGTCAACCACCGAACGAGGAATCCATGCGCCGCGCCGTGTCCACCAGACTGTCCACCAAACTCCTGCCCACCTTTGCCATCCTGCTCGCCCTGTCCGCCGCCGCCGCGCCAGGCCTGGTCCTCGCGTCGGAAACGGATCACCGCGAATTCGACGCCACCTTGCACGCACCCTACCTCGGCAAGGGCGCCAAGGACGGCCGCACCTTTCTGCTGCACTTCGAGTATCCCCACGTCGCGACGGCGCAGGATGTGATCTGGCGCCTGGAACTGGTGTCCGATTCCGGTGAAGTGGTGCAGCGATGGACCGGCCTGGAAAATCTGCTGAACAAGCCTCTCGACGTGCAGGTGCGCTGGGCCGGCCGCGACGACAGCCGCGTGATCCGTGACGGCCTCTACACGGCCCGTTTGACGGCGATCGCCCAGGAGGCTGGCATCAAGGGCAAGCTCGATGATGCCAAGGCCGACGGCATCCTGGCCGCCGGTGGCGAAGGCCTCGTTGAACAAGCCTGGGACTTCGTGGTGGGCCCGATCGATCCGCCCCTGCTGCCCGCATTCGAAGCGCTCCCCGCGCCTTCGATCAAGCAGTCGGCTGCAGCCAGGAGCGGTGACGCCTCGGTCAACACCCTGGCCGCGGCGCCTGCTTCTCTGCCTTACACCGTCTACTTCGGCAACCTGCACAGCCAGACCAACCACAGCGACGGCGGCGGCGTGCTGGCCAGCTGCGTCGGCGCGCAAAATCCCCAGAGCGGCGCCTTCGGTCCCACCGATGCCTACAACTACGCCATGGGCAAGGGCCTCGACATCCTCATGACGTCGGAGCACAACCACATGTACGACGGCTCGGACAGCACCAACACGGCGGCCAATCCCGCCACGGCCAAAGCGCTTTACCAGTCCGGGCTGACCGCCGCCGCCAACTTCAATGCGGCCCACCCCAACTTCCTCGCCGTGTACGGCCTGGAGTGGGGTGTGATCAGCAACGGCGGCCACATGAACATTTTTAATTCGTCCGAGCTGCTAGGCTGGGAGTATAACGCCAGCGGCCAGCTGATCGCCGATACGCTCACCACCAAGAACGACTACGCGGGCCTGTACACCCTGATGCGCCAGCGGGGCTGGATCGGCCAGTTCAACCATCCCGACAGCACCGGCCAGTTCCTCGTCAACGGCGTCCCGCTGGGCTATACGGCCGATGGCGACGCAGCCATGGCCATGTGCGAAGTGCTCAACACCTCGGCCTTCTCTACCAACACCACCGAGACGGAGACCAGCAACAGCTCCTACGAAAGCGCCTGCAAGAAGGCGCTGGAGGCGGGCTACCACGTCGCCTTCACCACCGACCAGGACAACCACTGCGCCAACTGGGGCGCCTCCTATACCAACCGCACCGGGGTGTTGATCCCGAACGGCACCGCGCTGTCGCAGTCCAGCTTCATCGCCGCCCTCCAGGCCCGCCGCGTGTTCGCCACCATGGACAAGGGCTCGCAGCTGGTGCTGACGGCCAACGGCCATATCATGGGCGAGCGCTTCACCAACAGCGGCGCGCTGACCCTGGTGGCCAACTATGCCAGCAGCGCCGGCAAGACCGTCTCCAGCGTGGTGTTCTACGAAGGGGTCCCGGGCCGCAACGGCACCATCACCCAGCTGTCCACCACCGCCACCACCACCATCACCCCGGCCATGGGCGAGCACTTTTATTATGCGAAAGTGACGCAGTCGGACGGTAACATCCTGTGGTCGGCGCCGGTCTGGGTCACCCAGTCGAACAATGCGGACACGGTGGCGCCAACCGTCTCGGCCAGCGAGACGGGATCCAGCGGCACCATCACTTTATCGGCCAACGCCAGCGACAACGTGGGCGTCACCAAGGTCGAGTTTTATGTGGACGGCGCCCTCAAGGCCACCAGCAGCGCGGCACCCTACAGCGCTTCCCTCAACTCCACCACGCTTGCCAACGGCAGTCATTCCCTGACGGCCAAGGCCTACGATGCGGCCGGCAACGTGGGCAACTCGGCCAGCGTGCCTTTCAGCGTCAGCAACGGCAGCACCGACACCACCGCGCCCACGGTAACGGCCAGCGAATCGGGCAGCAGCGGCACCATCACCCTGTCCGCCACGGCCAGCGACAACGTCGGCGTCAGCAAGGTGGAATTCTACGTCGACGGCGTCTTAAAAGGCAGCGACACCACTTCGCCCTACAGCATGACCCTGGCCTCCTCGACCCTCAGCAACGGCAGCCACAGCCTGGTGGCCAAGGCCTACGATGCAGCCGGCAACGTGGGCAGCTCGTCCACCGTCAGCTTCTCCGTCAGCAACACGGCGACCCAGCTGATCGTCAACGGCGGCTTCGAATCGGGCGCCACTTCCTGGACGGCATCGACCGGCGTGATCACGTCCGACACGGCCGAAGCGGCCCATGCCGGTACCTGGAAGGCCTGGCTGGACGGCTATGGCGCCGCCCACACCGACACCATGTACCAGCAGGTGGCGCTGCCATCGACGGCCAGCACGGTGTCCTTGAGTTTCTGGCTGCGGGTCGATTCGGCCGAAACCACCACCACCACCGCGTACGACACCTTGAAGGTTCAGGTGAGAAACAGCAGCGGCACCGTGCTGGCCACCCTGGCGACCTATTCGAACCTGAACAAGGGGACCACCTTCCTCCAAAAAACCTTCGACCTGTCGGCCTACAAAGGGCAGACCGTGCAACTCTATTTCGAAGGCGTGGAAGACTCGACGGTGGCGACCTCCTTCATCATCGATGACGTCAGCCTGACAGCGCAGTAAAGCGGCGGGGCGGGAGGGCAGCTCCGCTTCTCATTTCCGCGATTCATCGCTCGCAGGAATCCGCTTGAATACCGCGCAGCATCACGACTGTGCGGTATCAAACGGGCGCATGATTTGGCTTGCCCGACCATGCCGCGCTTCCGTACGCTGGGTCCACACCCGTCGACAGGAGCGTCATCATGAGGGCCATCGCCAGCACGGTCTTACGTCTTTTCTGCATCCCCGTCCTGCTTGCAGTCCTGGTGGCGCCGGCCGCCGCCGGCAATCAGCGGCCGCCCGGACCGCGCGATGGGACCGTGCAGTATCTGACCCAGCCGGGCAGCAGCGATTTGCCCCTGCGTTACGGGCCGCCCGCCGGGCCGGACGCCGCCGCCCGTTTTGCTTACTGGTCGAATCTGCTCTGGAGCGTCAACGGCGCCGATCACGCGCCCCCTTTCAACGTCAACGAGGAGCGCGATGCCGACCAGCTGGGACCGACCCGCTCCAGCCGCGCCTTCGCCATCATCCATCTCGCCATCTACGACGCCCTCAACGCCATCTGTCACCGCTATCCCGGCTACAGCGGTGCGCTGCCCGCGTTTGCCGACAGTTCAAAAGACGCCGCCATCGCCCAGGCGGCCCACGATGCCATGGTGGCCCTGTATCCCCACCAGGCCGGCCGCATCGATGCCTGGCTGCAGGCCGATCTGGCCCGCCTGCCCGCCAGCCGCGCCAAGTTCAATGGCATTGATGTGGGCCGGCGCGCCGCCGCCGCCATCCTGGCCCTGCGCGCCAACGACGGCGCTTACCAGGACGAACCCGTGGTCGGCGCCGATTACCAGGTCAGCCTGGCGCCGGGACAGTGGCGGCCCGATCCCGTCAGCCAGATCCGCATTGCGCTGGGCGCCTACTGGGGCCGGGTGCGTCCTTTCGTCGTGCCGTCCGTGCTGCCCCTGCGCGCGCCGCCCGCGCTGCCGATGTCCAGCGCGGCCTACCTGACCGCCTTCAACGAAGTCAAGCAGCTGGGCGGCGACGGCGTCCACACGCCCACCAGCCGCACACCTGAACAAACCTTGATCGGCTATTACTGGAGTTATGACGGCACCGCCTGGGTCGGCACGCCGCCCCGCCTGTACAGCCAGATCGCCCTGCAGCTGGCGCGGCGCAGAACGGCCGATCCGCTGGAGCTGGCGCGCGTGCTGGCGCTGGTGAACGTGGCGGTGGCCGATGCGGCGATTGCCGTGCGGGACACCAAATATGTCTACAAGGTCTGGCGGCCCGTGCACGGTATCCGCGAAGCCAGCCCCGGCACCAGCCCGACGGGACTGGGCGACGGCAATCCCGCCACCATCGGCGATCCGACATGGACCCCGCTGGGCTCGCCCGCCAGCAATCTCATCGGCCCGAATTTCACGCCGCCGTTCCCGTCCTATACTTCTGGCCACGCGGGCCTGGGCAGCGCCGCCTTCCAGGTGCTGCGCCGCCTGTACGGCGACGCCACGCCTTTCACTTTCGTCTCCGACGAGTACAACGGCATCACCCGCGATCATCACGGCTATGTGCGGCCCCGCCTGCCTCGCAGCTTCACCACCCTGTCGCAGGCGGAGGAGGAAAACGGGATCAGCCGCATCTACCTGGGCGTGCACTGGCGCTTCGACAAGGAGCAGGGCAATGTCACGGGCCGCGCCGTCGGCAATATCGTCACGGCGCGGGGCCTGCTGCCGCCCTGATCACGCGCGCAGCTTGCGCATCTCGGCAATCAGGTCGGCTTGCCCTCAAAGCCAATGCCGGGCAGTTCCGGCAGGGTGATGTATCCTGCGCGCCTTCGTCGATTTTCTGGCGCCTTCGTTCAAGGCCAAATAGCGACACTGTGTGCGCCAGCGAACGACGCCCCCTGTCTCGCGGTTGTAGGCTTGCCGCATGTGTGGACGCTTCGATCAAAACGACATCAACCGACTGATCCAGAATTTTGAATGGGCCCAGGAGGTCTTCAACCGCAGCCAGGACGAGGGCCGCTACAACGTCGCCCCGGGCAGTGTGCGGCCTTTGCTGCACATGCAAGGGGACGGCCTGTTCCTCGACGATGTCTTTTGGGGCTACCGCTCGGCCTGGGCCCAGGCTTCCGGCAAGTTGCCCATGGCGATCAACACCCGGCTTGAAAAAATCAACAACCGCTACTGGATCTCCATGCTGCGGCGGGGCCGCGCCGTGGTACCGGCCGCCGGCTGGTACGAGTGGACGGGAGAGAAGGGCAGCAAGCAGCCCTGGCATATTCACCGGGCCGACGGCGCGCCCCTGTTCCTGGCGGCGCTGGCGCATTTTGGGCCGCCGTCCGAACACCCTGAAGCCAACGGCTTCACCATCGTGACGGCCGATGCAGGCGGCGGCCTGCTGGACGTGCACGACCGCCGTCCCGTGGTACTGGACGGGCGCGATGTGCCTTTGTGGCTCGATCCCGACACACCTGCCGAACAGGCCGAGCACCTGCTGCGCGCCGTCGCGCTGGGGCCGGACTGCTTCGCCTGGCACCAGGTCGACCGTGCACTCGGCAATGTGAGAAACGACGGCCCGCAGGTGGCGGCGCCGATTGCCCACGCGGCGTGAACGGGTGGTTTGCCGACGCCCCTCCGCTATCCCGC
>JACXTT010007404.1_pt1 | contig 15447 bp, 14 predicted proteins | sample 9270951 | NCBI WGS metagenome assembly JACXTT01 (sample SAMN15532306, study PRJNA645909) | rock metagenome | isolation source: weathered quartz diorite | place: Puerto Rico | collected 2017-06-21 | reverse complement strand
GGGTGGAGGGCTGGGGCGGTTTGGTGGGGGGGGGGTGTTCCTTGGGGGGGGAGGGTTTTGATGTGGGGGCCTCGGGGGGGGCGCTCGCGAGTGCGGAGGGGCAAGGAAATTTTGGCGGCGGCTTTCGCATTCAAAGTCTTGGATTGAATGGGCGCATGGCCGGCGGCGATGGCCGACCGGCGCGGCTCACAGCTCAAGACCTCGTCGGTCACTTCCATGGCGCTGGCGAAAATAGCGAACTTTCCATCGTCGCCCATCAGCCTGCGCTCTCGATCGATCTCGCCCCCGAGCGGCTCTTGGTTCTGCGGGGCGCGCAGGTCGACGCCAACGCCTTGTTGAGGCGCAATTGGCGTATTGAAGGCGATTTTCGCCAAGGAACGCTGAGCGATCCCGCCCTGCCCGGCGCGGTGACGGCGATCGCCGGCCGCTGGCGCGCCGCGCCGGAAGCGGAAAGGGCCGTGATCGGCGTCGAAGCAGGCGAGGCGCTGTTAAACGCCAATCGCCCGGCCAACGACGAAGAGCGGCCGCTCTTCCACGAGCTGAGGCTTGGCGATTTCTCCGCAGTGCTGCGCAATGGCGATATCGATGCGCACGGCGTCCTCGTATTGGCGGCGTCGTCTCATCAACTCGCACGCTTCAGCGCCCATCATGACATCGACACCGGCGTTGGGAGCGCAGCCATTGCTGGCGATGCGCTCACGTTCGACCGCAACTTCCAACCCTACCAGATTACAGAACTGGCGCGCGGTTTGCTCGACAATGTGCGCGGCAATATAGGCCTTGGCGCCAACATCGATTGGACGCCCCATGCAATCCACGCACACGGTGTTGTGCATCTCGACGGCGTATCGCTGGCGACGTCCACCATTCCGGTCATCCAAGGGGTGCGCGGCGACGTTGCGTTCGACGACCTTTTCAAGCTGACGACCCCGCCCGGGCAGGAGATCACGGTCGAGACCCTCAATCCGGGCCTTCCGGTCCGCAATGGCCGCGTCCGTTTCCAATTGCTGCCGGATCGGCGCGTCAGCATAGAACGCGCGCAATTCGACTTCGCGTCGGGCGTGCTGGCGATGACGCCGACGACAATCCCGCTCGGCGCCGCCGAAACGCATTTCGAGCTTTCGCTGCGAAACGTCGATGCGAGCGCCCTGCTGGCGACGCTCAACATCCCCGATGTCACCGCCACCGGTAAGATCGACGGCGCCTTCCCGCTTCTGCTTACGCGCCGTTCGGCCCTCATCCAGAACGGCGAGTTGCACGCACAGCCGGGCGGGGGCACGCTCTCCTATACAGGCCACGCCGGCGACAATGCTGCAGGCGTTGCGCGCATTGCGTTCGATGCGCTGAAATCGTTCCGCTATGACGACCTCGCTATTGCGCTCAATGGCGACCTCGCCGGCGAACTGGTGTCGTCGATCCAATTCCGCGGGCACAATTCAGGGCGCGCTGTCGATCTCGGAGCTATTGCGCCAGCGCCTGGCTTGGGCCATGTGAGCGTGCGCGGCGTTCCGTTCGCGTTCCAAGTGCGCTTGACGGCGCCGTTCAGAAGCCTCGCCGAAACGGCGGCATCGATCAGCAATCCGAGCGCCATTCTCAACCGCGCAAGAAGCGCCGAACCGGCTCCCGCCCCGGTTGACCGGCCCCCGCAACCTCCGAGATAAGGGTTCAGGGCGCATTCAGACGCCCCGAGCTAAACCAGGATCAGGAGCACGAAGATGAACGTGCGAGCTCACATGTTGACGGGATTGGCGGCGGCGGCGGTCGCTGGCTGCATTCCAGTGCAAATCCAGGCGCCGGATCGCCCCATCGAAATCAATCTCAACGTCAACATCCGCCAGGAAGTGGTCGTGCGGCTCACCCACGACGCCGAGGATTTATTGCAGCAAAATCGGGATTTGTTCTGAAGGCACGCCCATGAAACGCGCACGCACACGCACAATCGATCTACTCGGCCCGATGCTCTTAGGCGGTTTTCTGCTTGCGGCGGCGGTGGCGATCCCCGCGCGCGCTCAAGCATCCGATCCGATTGTCGCCCAAGCGCGCGCAGCCGGCCAAGTTGGCGAACAAGCAGACGGTTACCTGGGTTACGTTCCTGGCGCCTCGGCGTCGAGCGATGTCCGCGGTCACGTCGACCAGATCAATATTCGACGCCGCGCGCTCTACACAAGCCGCGCCAGCGAGCGCAGCGTTTCGGTGAACGAGATGGCCGCTGCAGTTGCGTGCGAAATCTTCCAAGGCCGCATCGCCGTAGGCGAGCATTATCGCGACGAAAACGGGCAATGGCGCCAACACACGGCCTCGCAACCTGTGGCGATGCCAAGCTTCTGTCCGTCATAAGTCAATTCGCCGGTGGCGACGCGCGCCCGACGCGCCTACATGGGGCGCGTGAAAGTCTTTCTGCTCACAATCTCGCTTGGCGCCATCCTGGCCATAGTGATGTTCGGGTTTTTGACCAGCTGGGATCCCTCGGCGATCTCGTTTAACGGCTGGGTGGCGCTGATGCTTTGCACCATCGGCTCGCTGGCGATCGGGGGCGGCCTTATGGCGCTCGTCTTCCACTCCGCCCACAAGGGCTATGACGACCGGATCAAGGTCGATGTGCCGCCGACCGATCTTGAATGATCACTTATGGTCTTTCTGAGCATAAGGTGGTAGGCTAGCGCCCATGGCCCTGCGCAAGCCTTCCGACAACAAAGATCGCTTCAAATCGCTTTACACGCACGGTTTCGTGCGCGTGGCGGCCTGCGCGCCGCGGGTGTTTGCGGCAAATCCGAGCGCCAACGCGGCAGCCATTAACCATTTCGCAGAGGAAGCCCACGCGGCAGGCGCAGCGGTTTTGCTGACGCCAGAGCTCTCGGTCTCAGGCTACGCCATCGACGATTTGCTGTTGCAGGACACGCTCCTCAATGGCGTTGAGGATGCCTTGGGGGCGCTGCAGCGCGAGAGCGCTGCGCTCATGACCGCGATCGTGGTCGGTGCGCCGCTGCGGCTCGATGGCGCGATCTACAATTGCGCCGTCGTCTTGCATCGCGGGCGCGTCTTGGGCGTTGCGCCGAAAAGCTTCTTGCCGAACTATCGCGAGTATTACGAGAAGCGCCACTTCGCGGCGGCCTGCGATGCGCCGCGGAAAACCATCCGCCTTCTGGGCGAAGAGGCTCCCTTCGGCGCCGATCTCACCTTTGGCGCCAGCGACGCGGCCGATTTCGCCTTCCATGTCGAGATTTGCGAAGACTTTTGGTCGCCCGCGCCGCCGTCGACCATGGGCGCGCTCGCGGGCGCGACTATTCTGCTCAACCTCTCTGCGTCGAATATCGTCATCGGCAAAGCCGAAGACCGGGCGATCCTCTGCGACGCGCAATCGCGGCGCGCCACATCCGCCTACATCTTCGCTGCGGCCGGGCGCGGGGAATCCACCACCGATCTCGCTTGGGATGGGCAGATCGTCGCCTACGAGATGGGCGAAAAAATCGCCGAGGGCGAGCGCTTTGCGCGCGATGCGAAGCTGGTGTTCGCCGATGTCGACGTCAAGCGCATCGCCCAAGAACGCCGCCGGCTTTCTAATTTCCGCGACGCCGTTGCGCGCAACAAAGACGAGCTTGCCCGCTTCCGCCGCATCGAATTCAAGCTCGATGCGCCCTCCGGCGCATTGCCGCTGAAGCGCGCGATCGATCGTCTGCCGTTCGTGCCGGACGATGCGGCCAAGCGCGACCGCGATTGCTACGAAGCCTATAACATCCAGGTTTCGGGCCTCGCCCAGCGGCTCGAGGCGACGAGGACGCAACGCGTCGTCATCGGCGTTTCCGGCGGCCTCGATTCGACCCAAGCGTTGATCGTCGCGGCGCGCGCTTTCGATCTCGTCGGCCTGCCGCGCAAGAACATCATCGGCGTGACCATGCCGGGCTTCGCCACAAGCGATGCGACCAAGGAAAACGCCTGGGCGCTGATGAACGCGCTTGGCGTCGATGGCCGCGAAGTATCGATCGAACCGCTAGCGCAGCGCCTGTTGCAGGATCTCAATCATCCGGCTGCACGCGGCGAGGCCGTCTACGACGTCACTTACGAGAACGTTCAAGCTGGCGTGCGCACAGATTATCTTTTCAGGCTCGCGGGAAAAGAAGGCGGGTTTGTCCTCGGCACCGGCGATCTCTCCGAACTGGCGCTCGGCTGGTGCACCTATGGCGTTGGCGATCACATGTCGCACTACAATGTCAATGTCGGTGCGCCGAAAACCTTGATCCAGCATCTCATCGGCTGGGTCGCCGATAGCGATATCTTCGAGCGCGAGGCGTCTGCGGTTCTGCGGCGCGTGCTCGACACTGAAATCAGCCCGGAACTTGTGCCCGGCGAAGCGGCTCAAAGCACGCAGGCGATCGTCGGCCCTTACGAGTTGCAGGATTTCAATCTCTATTGGTTGACGCGTTATGGGATGGCGCCGAGCAAAATCCTCTTCCTTGCATGGACGACGTGGCGTCAGAGTTACGACTATGTGACGTTGCGCAAATGGCTAGAGGCGTTCCTCAAGCGCTTCTTCGCTAACCAATACAAACGCTCGGCCTTGCCAAACGGGCCTAAGATCGTTTCCGGCGGCGCGCTCAGCCCGCGCGGCGACTGGCGCATGCCAAGCGACGTTTCCCCGGAAACAGGGCGTATGGAGCTCTCGGCGAATGCGCCGGATGCGCTAGAATAGGCCCATGCCGCGCCCTGCTCTTGACGATTTGATTGCGCTGGCGCTCGCGGCCGGGCGCGAGATTATGAAGGTGCGCGCGCAAGGTATTTCCGCAACCGAAAAACTCGACGGCTCGATCGTGACGCTCGCCGATCATCGCGCCGAAGCCATGATCGAGGCTGGGCTTACGCGCCTGGCGCCGGGTGTGGCGATGATTGGGGAAGAAGCGGTGGCGCAAGGGCGCATCCCCAAATGCGGCGACGGTTTTTTTTGCGTCGATCCTCTCGACGGCACGCGGGGCTTCGCCAAGGGCTCCGATGAATTCACCGTTAACATCGCGTTGGTGGAGCAGAGCGCCCCGGTGATGGGCGTCGTATTCGCCCCTGCAAGCGGCGAGCTTTACGCCGGCGAGCCCGGTTTTGCCCTGCGCGCCAAATACGACCCCGCAACGGGGGCCATCCTTGAGGCGCCGGCGGCGATCCACACGGCCCCCGCCCCGTCGCAATGGCGCATCGTCGCGTCGGACTTTTCAGGGCGCAACGAACGCACGGCGGCATTCATGAAGGCGCTCAACGGGGTCATTACGCACGCCAGTTCGTCGATCAAATTTTGCCGCGTGGCGGAGGGCGCCGCCGACCTCTATCCACGCTTCGGCGATGTCAGCGAATGGGACGTCGCGGCCGCGCATGCGATTCTCGTCGCGGCGGGCGGCGACATTATGAGCCTCGAAGGCGAGCCGCTGCATTACGGCTTGCGCAGCGGCGACTTTGTCATTCCAGGATTCGTTGCGTTCAGCGGCGGCGCGTCCGCGAGCGCGGCGCGCAGCGTTCTAGCGCATCAATGACGACGCTGTTGGGGCGATTGCGGCATGCGCACGACCGCCCCGCCAGGCTCCTGGAAGGCAAGCAGAATGATGCGAAACTGCAGTACGGCGTTGGGCGGGATCACCGGGGGCTGGCCGTCGGCGCCGTAGCCCAGCGCCGGTGGGAATGTCGCCAGCACCTCGTCGCCGGGGCGCATATGTTCGATCGCCTCGGCAAAGCCGGGCACTACGCCGGCGAGTGGAAACTGCGCCGGTTGGTTGCGGGCGATCGATGAATCGAACACTTGGCCATTGGTGAGCTTGCCTTCGTAGTGCACGAGCACAGCTGCGGCGGCGGTGGGTTGCGGCAGCGATTGATCCGGGCCGCGATGGCGAAACTGGAGCAGCAGGCCCGACGGCAGCGCTTCGACGCCAGGCTGGGCGCGCGCTTGCGCAAGGAAGGCGTCATTGCCGGCTTGCGCCTGGTGGGCGGCCTGCTCATCTGCCTTTTCGCCGCGCGCGATCTCGGCCATCACGCCAGCGTCGCTGTTGGATTGGCCGCAGGCGGCGACGGCGACGATCGCCGCAAACATGAGCTTTCTAATCATCTGTAAAGCGCTTCCGTTTGTTCGATGGTCCAAATCTCGGCGAGCGCTTGGCGCTCCCAGTCCTGAAACGCGGCGTCGTCGAAGATGGCGGCGCAATAGCTTTGCGCTTGCGGCGAAATTTCGACGGCATAAGTGCGCAGCCTTGTGGCGACGGGCGCAAACATGGCGTCCGCGATCGTGCGCTGACCAAAAAGGAACGGTCCGCCGAAGCGTCGAAGCAATTTGCTCCAAATCGCGTCCAGTTGATCGAGATCGGCGCGCGTGTCCCCCGGCCAGTTCGGCGCTTGCGGCAGGCGGCGGCGAATGTTCATCGACATGTCGCGCCGCAAGGCGTTGAAACCGGCGTGCATTTCGGCGGCGACTGAGCGCGCTTCGGCGCGCGCCAAAGCATCTGCAGGCCACAGCGTCGGCGCTTGTTCGCCCGCCCATTCGCAAATCGCCAGGCTCTCATAGACGATTGCGCCTGCAACGTGCAGCGCAGGCAGGCGGCCGTTCGGCGAAACCGCACGCACCTCTTTGATTTGCGAGCGGCCATAGCCTTCGCCGCCGAGGCGAACCATGCGTTCTTCAAACGCAACGCCGCCCCATGTGAGCGCAAGCCACGGTCGCATCGACCAAGACGAATAGTTCTTGTTGCCAATGTAGAGAATCGGCGCCGCCATGGGCGCGCTTGTTTCAGAGCCATGGCGCAGAATCAAGCAGCCTCGTCGCTTCCCTGCCGCATTTGCGGCGGCTAAAGTCGGAGGGGCGAGGCAAGGTGGGACGATGCGTTACATCGCTGCGGCGGCCGTTATCATGGGATGCGTTATTGCGGCGATGTTCGCGGGACCGCGCACCGACTTAAGTCCGCAGGCGTTTTTGCGCTCGATCCCGCATCATCTCGCGGCTGCGCACAAAGGCGAGGTGAAGCCCGGCGCCGGCGGTGGGGCGCGTGGCGGCGACACATGCCAATACGCCAACGATCATGAGTGCGACGAACCCGACATCGGCACTGGCGCATGCCCGATGGGCACGGACTATTCCGACTGCGTGCGCCTGCGCACGCACGAGGACGATTCCTGCCAATGGGCCCACGACGGCGAGTGCGACGAGCCCAATTTCGGATCCGGCGCCTGTACGCAAGGCGCCGACCATAGCGATTGCGGCAACATAGCCTGGCTCCGAAATGAGAACGACAGCTGCGCGACAGCATTCAATGGCGTGTGCGATGAGCCCGGCCGCGGCAACGGAACGTGCGCGCCGCGCACCGATCGCGCCGATTGCCTTGGCCGCAATCGCCCGATGTCGATCAACGATCATTTCTTCGGTCACGACGACCGCGTGCTGGTGCCGGTGAACCAGCCGCCATGGCGCTATATCGGCGAACTCAATATGGATCGGGGCAGCGCCTGCACTGCGACGCTTATTGCGCCCAACGTAATCGTCACCGCCGCCCATTGCATCAACGAGGAAGACGGCGTTGACGCACGCGCCACCTTCCACTCGGCGTCCGGCAATTTGAGCGCGCGCGTCGTTGGCTATCTCATCGATCGCCGCTTCGACTATCACCGATTCGGCACGACAAACGACATTGACGGCCTCGATTGGGCGCTGCTGCGCCTTGACAGGCCGATCGGCGCCCAGCTCGGCTATGCCGGCGTGCAGAACCTGACCGGACAAGGCAGCCGCGTCGCAAGAGCCGCCAATCTCATGCAGGCAGGCTATGCGTGGGACACCGGCGCACATCTGGCGGGCGATCTGCGCTGCCACATCGTCGCGACCCATGCCGACAACACGTTCGCGCACGAATGCGACACGACGCGCGGCGATTCCGGCTCGTCATTCTTCGTCGCCGACGGCAACGGTTTCGACGTCATCGGCGTCGATTCCAATTTCCGCTCCAATCATGGCGGCCCGATCATCAACATCGCAGTGAGCGCGGCGGGCTTTCAACCCCATGTCGCCGATTTCGTCGCCGGCCGCACCGGCGTTCCGGTGGGTGTGAAGGGGAAGTGATTGTTCGAACTGTCGGGGCGTCCGCCGGCCCGCCCGCGATGGCTGCGCGCGCTTTTTTGCGGACGATCTCATCCAAGCCCGTGACCCCGCGTCGGCGCAATGGTTCGAGGCGCGCGTTCTTATGCGGCTTCGGCTTCGGCCGGATCGTGTTCGGCGACGAAGTGACCGGGAGCGGCTTCGATCCAGCGCGGCCGATATTGAACGGCGTCGGGGTTGTCGATGATGCGAGATTTGAGGAAGCGCAAGCTCGCGCGCGTGTCGAGCGGGCTCGGCAAATCGCCGACCAGCCTGATGCGTGAGCGCTCGCGCGCCAAGCGCGGATCCGGCGTCGGCGCGGCGGCAAGCAGCGCCCTCGTATAAGGATGGCGCGGAGCGCGCAGGATCACTTCCGCAGGCCCGTACTCCACGGCGCGCCCGAGATAGAGCACGAGCACGTTGTGCGAGATTTCGCGCACCACGGCGAGATCGTGGCTGATGAATAGAAAGCTTGTGTGAAACTCGCGCTGTAGATCGGCAAGCAGTTTAAGGATCTGCGCTTGGATCGAGACATCGAGCGCGGAGACCGCTTCGTCGCAGACGATGAGTTTGGGTTTGAGCACCATTGCGCGCGCAACACCGACGCGCTGGTTCTGGCCCCCGGACAATTCGTGCGGATAACGGTTGATGAGATCGGCATTGAGACCGACATGGCCCATCATCTCTTTGACGCGCTCTTCCCGTTCGGCGCGGCTCAGGTGGGCTGCAAACGCCAAGAGCGGCTCGGCGATCGACGATCCCAACGTCATCCGCGGATCGAGGCTTGCGAGCGGGTCCTGGAAAACGATCTGCAGATCCTGGCGCGCTCGTCGCAGCGCCTCTCTCTCGCTTGGCAGCATGTTGCGGCCGAGGAAACTGACCGCGCCGGCCGTGCGCGGCAGAAGCTGCACAACCGCGCGCGCCAAGGTGGACTTGCCGCAGCCCGACTCGCCGACAATCCCGAGCGTCTCACCTGCCTTCAGATCGAACGACACGCCATCGACGGCTCTGAGCAAGCGGGGCTTCTCGAACAAGCCGTCGTCGACCTTGATTGGAAAGTGCACGCGCACATCGTCGACGCTGAGGATCGGCGGTCCTTCCTGGACGGGGGCGAGCGATTGCGTGCGATCGCCGTCGATCCGCGGCACCGCTTTCAACAGCATGCGGGTGTAGTCGGCCTTCGGGCGCATGTAGATGTCATCCGCTGTCCCGGTTTCCACGACTTCGCCATGTCGCATCACGGCGACGCGATTGGACATGCGTGCGATCACGCCCATGTCGTGAGTGATAAGCGCAACGGCTGTGCCGGTGTCGCGCCGAAGGTCGTCGATCAGGTCGAGCACCTGCGCCTGCACAGTGGCGTCGAGCGCCGTCGTCGGCTCGTCTGCGATCAAGAGGTCTGGTTCGCACATCATCGCCATTCCGAGCATGACGCGTTGGCGCATGCCGCCAGAAAGCTCGTGGGGATAGGATTTCAAGCGCTGCGTAGCCTCAGGGATACGCACCCGCTCCAACCATTCGATGGCGCGCTCGCGCGCGACTTGGCCCGTGACCCTGAAGTGATGGGCCAGCACTTCGGTCATTTGCGTTTCGATGGTGAGATGGGGGGTCAGCGCCGTCAGCGGATCCTGAAACACGAAAGCGACATTCTTGCCGCGGATGCCGTCGAGCTCGTTGCGCCGCATGGTCAATACTTCGCGGCCCTTGAACCTCACCTGGCCGGTGACGATGGCGTTCTCCGAACTCAAACCGAACGCGGCGAGGAAGGTCTGGCTCTTGCCGGACCCGCTTTCGCCGACGATGCCGAGGCACTCGCCCCTGTCGATGGTGAAGGAGACGCCCTTGACGGCCTCGACTTCTTCATCGGGCGTGTCGAACGTTACGGCAAGGTTGGTGATTTCAAGAACGGTCTCGGCCATGCCGCTTAGAGACTAGCGAGCAAGCCTTGAGAGTCCATCACCGCCCGTAGCGCGCCGGGCGAGGCTGTGGGACAAGGCGGCAGGAGCACGTTCCATGGCCCAAATGAATTACCTTACAGCGTGCACGTTCGATTTCGGCGCCCTCGCGCAATTGCCGAAGGTGCTGAAGGGCCTCGGCGTGTCGCGCCCGTTCGTGGTGAGCGATCCAGGGCTCAAGGCGAACGGCCTCCTCGAGCGCTTGCTGGCGGCGCTAAGCGAAGCTCCCGCCGGCGTCTACGCCGACACGCCCGCCAATCCGACCGAGGCGGCCGCTGCCGAGGCGGCGAGGCTTTACCGCACGTCCGGCGCCGACGGCGTCGTGGCGTTCGGCGGGGGATCGTCGATGGATCTGGCCAAGGCCGTAGGCCTCATGTCGACGCACGAAGGCCCGTGGGAAAGATATGGCGGCACGCAACGAGGCGCGCGCTTCGTCAACGCCATCGCCCCGCTCGTGGCTGTGCCCACGACGGCGGGCACCGGCAGCGAAGTATCCGTCGGCTTCGTGCTCATTCTGGACAATGGCCGCAAGGAGACGTTCGTTTCACCGCATTTCATTCCGAAGGCCGCAATCTGCGACCCCGAACTCACCCTCGGCTTGCCGCCCCTGCTCACCGCAGCCACCGGTATGGATGCGATGACCCATTGCATCGAAGCGGTGCTCTCAGTGGTGGCGCATCCCCCGGCGGAGGCGATCGGCCTTGATGGCGCCGAGCGCGCGTGGAAGTGGTTGCCGATCGCGGTGAAGGACGGCGCCAATCGGGACGCGCGCTGGCACATGATGATGGCGAGTTTCGAAGGCGCGCTGGCGTTCGTAAAGGGTTTGGGCGTCGTGCATTCGCTTTCCCACGCACTCGGGCGCGTGAAAGAACTGAAATTGCATCACGGCGCTCTGAACGCAGTCATCCTACCGCATTCGCTGGCGATGATCGGCGATGCGGCGCCCGAAAAATTCGCCCGCATCCGCCGCGCGCTGGGTTTGGCGCCCGATGCAGACCTCGCAGCTGAGATCAGCGATCTCAACAAGCGCATCGGCTTGCCCGCTTCGCTATCGCAAATGGGCGTGAAGGCCGAGCACTGGCCGTCCGCAGGCACTTTCGCCATCTCCGATATCGCCACCGCCGCCAACGCTATCCCGTTCGACGCCGAGAAGTTCGACGAATTGTTTGCACGCGCGCTCTAGCCCGGCAATCGAAGGATTGAGGGCGCTCCCACAAAGCCGCAAAGACGCGGGCGGGATTGGGAATTGCGGGCGCCTACCAGAGATGTTCCTGGATGAACGCGTCGATCTTGGTTTCGGTGACGCGCACGATTTCGGCCGGCACGCAGCGGCGCTCGTCATCCCAATCGCAATAACGCTGTTCGACGTGCGCGCGGGCGATTGCGCGTGTCGGCGCAATCACCACGCACTGGTCGTTGCGCCATTCATCCCGCAGCCAGCTACGCATGCCGCTGGCGTCGGCGTCGCTATAGACGCCGTGCCTCTGCTTGAACGTCACTGTGTAAATTGCATGCGCACGAATGCCGGACATCGCGCTCCTCGCGTTCTTCGGCGTTCATCCCGAGCAGCGCGCCTAGCACGTCCGAAAACGGCGCGGCGCGCCGCTTTCGGACTCCCTAGCTTATCGCCTAGTTCACAGCTGCGAGAGCTTCCGCGACGTCCTCGATTAAGTCATCGACATCCTCGATGCCGACGGAGAAACGCACCAAACCGTCGCCGATGCCGATGGCCTCGCGCAGATGCTTGTCGATCGACGCGTGCGTCATGATCGCGGGGTGTTCGATGAGGGATTCCACCCCTCCGAGCGATTCTGCGAGCGAAAACAGCTTCACGCGCTCGAGAAATGCGCGCGCTGCGGGCAGTCCGCCCTTCAAGGTGGCGGTAATCATGCCGCCGAAGCCGCCATGCATTTGCTTCTTGGCGATCGCGTGCTGGGGATGATCTTCACGTCCGGGATAGATCACCGCGCCCACTTGCGGCTGCTGGGCCAGATACTGGGCGATCTTGGCCGCATTCTTGCAATGGCGATCTAGGCGAACGTGCAACGTTTTCGTCGATCGCAGCAACAGGAACGCATCCCAGGGCGCCATGACCGCGCCGACGGCGTTCTGGAGAAACTTCAGCCGCTCTGCGATCTCGTCGTCGTTGGCGATCAGCGCCCCGCCGATCACGTCGGAATGGCCGCCAATATATTTGGTGCAGGAATGCAGCACGATGTCGGCCCCAAGCGCGAGCGGATTCTGCAACACCGGCGAGGCGAATGTGTTGTCGACGCCGACGATTGCGCCCTTGCGTTTGGCGATTTCGGACACCGCGCGAATATCGATGATCTTCAACAGCGGATTGGTCGGGGTTTCCAGCCAGACCATTTTGGTTTTCGACGTAAAGGAGGCTTCGAGCTCGTTCAGATCGGTCATGTCGACGCGATCGAAGGAGACGCCGAATTGTTTGAAGACCTTGTCGAAGGACCGAAACGTGCCGCCATAGACGTCATCGCACAAGAGCACATGATCGCCGCTCTGCATGAGATGAATGCACGCCGCCAAGGCCGCGAGCCCCGATGCGAACGCAAGCCCGTAGCGTCCGCCCTCGAGCGAAGCGAGGTTTGCTTCCAGCGCCTTGCGGGTCGGATTGGCTGAACGCGCATAATCGTAATCGTCCTTGATCACGCCAGGACTTTCCTGAACGTAGGTGGACGTCTGATAGACCGGCGTCATAATCGCGCCGGTGGTGGGATCTGGTTGTTGGCCGGCATGAATGCAGCGCGTGCCGAAGCCTTTATTGTGATGCATGAATGTGGTCCTCGATGCCTTTCAGTTCCGAGCGCTACTCTCTCATAGACGAAGAGCCGCGTTGATGGGGCCCCGGGCCTTCTCACGGGCCTTCCTCGCAGGCCTTCCAGACGGGCCTTCCTCACAGGCCTTCCACACGGGCCTTCCTCGCAGGCCTTCCTCACGGGCCTGCCTCACGGGCCTTCCTCGTGGGCCCTCCCAATGACCTTGCTCATGGATCCAAGAGCGGGCGCTTAAGAGAGAGGCGCTCAAAGTTGGCGCCGATCCAGGTACTCAATAAGATCGATTTTCGAAATCACGCCCACGACATTGGATGCGTCGACGACGATGGCGACGTGATCGGTGGCGAAAATGTGAAAGAGCTCTTCCAGGCGCGCCTTCGGATAGATGAGGCCCGCAATCGGCGACGACGCCGTGGTGGCCGGCGCATCGAGATCAAGCCCGCCGCTTTCCAAGCGCTTCAGAATATCGCTCTCGTGGACGATGGCGTTGAGCTTGCCGCGCTCTATGATCGGAATCTGGCTGACGCCGTGCTGGCGCATGAGCGCCACGATGTCTCGCAGTTTCGTCTCGGCCGATGCAGTCAGCGGGTTTGCCGGGCGTCCTCTCAGTAATTCTTCCACGAATCCGAGCTCTTTTTCGTGCTCGGTGAAGCCCTTCTCGCGCATCCATTCGTCGTTCAAGAATTTCGAGACGTAACGATTGCCGTGATCGGGCAGCACAGTGACTACGATTTTGCCCGGTCCCAATTCCTTGGCGATCTCGAGCGCTACGTACACGTTGGAGCCCGAGGAGCCGCCGCAGAAGAGCCCTTCTTCTTTCACCAGCCGGCGCGCGGTGACGAAGCTGTCGCGATCGTTCACCTGCCGCATGTCGTCGACCACGGAAAAATCCATGGCGCGGCACTCGATGTCTTCGCCGATGCCCTCGACGAGATAGACGTGGGCGGTCGGCAGCGTGCCGGTGTGGAAAAGATGATAGTGCACGGAGCCCAGAGGATCGGCGCCGATGATCTTTACGTTGGGCGCGTGCTCCTTGAACCAGCGGCCGACGCCCGACACCGTGCCGCCGGTGCCGGTGCCGCCGACGAAGGCGTCAAACTTGCCGCCGTCGGTGTCCTCGTAGATTTCCTTGCCGGTCGACCAATAGTGCGCCTCGATGTTCCACGGCGAGTGGTATTGGTCGACATAGAAGGCGCCAGGCGTATCTTCTGCGATCTTCTTGGCGACGTTGACATAGTGCTCGGGTGAATCGCCCGGCACGTCCGTTGGCGTGATGATCACTTCGGCGCCATAGGCTTTGAGCGAGTCCTGTTTTTCCTTGCTCATTTTGTCAGGCATCGTGAACACGCAGCGATAGCCCTTGATCGCGGCGGCCATGGCAAGTCCCTGCCCGGTATTTCCTGACGTGTTCTCGACGATGAGCCCGCCCGGTTTGAGGATGCCCTCTTTTTCGGCCTTCTCGATGATGTAATGGGCCATGCGATCTTTAATCGAGCCCGCGGGATTTAAGTATTCGCACTTCACCCAGATCTCGGCTGCGCCTTTTGGCGCGATCTTGTTGAGCTTAACGAGCGGCGTCTTGCCGATGGCGGCAAGGATGTTGGGGTAAAGATTCATGCGCCGCGATGTAGCCCAACCGTCCTCGGAAAAGTAGCTTTAAACGTCGCCCAATCCCAAGCGCAGGGCCTCTCGCGCGCCCACGTCTTAAAGCCCGCGGACCCAAGAGCGCTCCGGCAGCCTCGGCCCTTGCAAAGCCTCTCAAGGAACGCGCGCGAGAAAGTCGAGCACCGCATCCCAGGCTGCGGGTTCGTCGAGCGTCGGCGCATGACCGGTGTCGGGAATATCGATGGCGACCAGGTCGGGCTTCATCGCCCGCATCTGCGCAACCACCTCGGGTGTGAGGATATCGGAGATGGCGCCGCGGACCGACAGCATCGGCTTTTGCACAAGCCCCTGGAATAGCGGCGTCAGATCCGGCGGGGGCGCGTGCTCGATATCGCTAAAGGCGAGCGCAATATGTGGATCGTAGTCGGCCTGGACTTGGCCATCCCCCAGCTGGCGGAAGGCGCGATGGGCAAAGGCCAGCCAGAACTCGCGATCCTCGGCGCGGCGGGGATAAGCTGCGCCGACCGTTTCCTTCACTGCAGCGGCGGCCTCGTCCCAGTTCGCCAACGGCCGCACGCGCCCGACATAAGACGCAATCCGCTTCAAACCATGCGAATCCAGCTTTGGCCCGACATCGTTTAAGATCGACGCGGCCACCCGCGTGGGCGCGGTCATGGCGACGACCATTGTGATGATGCCGCCCATCGACGTGCCGATGAACACCGCTTCGGCGATTTCAAGTTTATCTAGGAGCGAGACGACATCCTGGGCGTACACGCTCGGCGCATAATGTGCGGGGTCTGGATCGTTTGCGGACTTGCCGCGGCCATACATGTCCGGCGCAACGACGCGCCGCCCAAGCGCCGCAATTCGCGGGCCCATGAATTCGAAGTCACGCCAATTGCACGTGATTCCGTGCAAACTATACACTGTAACCCTGCTTCTTGCCCCGACGTACCCGTAATGCCGCATTCCGTCCCCCAGCCTCTTCCCCGCTGACATTTAT
>JACXTT010007403.1_pt1 | contig 15447 bp, 9 predicted proteins | sample 9270951 | NCBI WGS metagenome assembly JACXTT01 (sample SAMN15532306, study PRJNA645909) | rock metagenome | isolation source: weathered quartz diorite | place: Puerto Rico | collected 2017-06-21 | reverse complement strand
GGATCTCGTGCGAAGAAAGCGCTGTGTTGGCGGCCAGGTAGTCGATCGCCTGCTGGCGGGTCCACCCCATCGAATGCATACCGGTGTCGACCACCAAACGGCACGCGCGCCACATTTCGTACGAGAGCTGGCCGAAATGCTCGTAGGGCGTGTGATAGACGCCCATCTCGCCGGCGAGCCGCTCGGAATAAAGACCCCAGCCTTCTCCGAACGCGTTCGGATAGAAGTTGAGCCGGAAGTCCGGCAACCCAGTCAACTCGCGCGCAATCGCGCCTTGCAGGTGATGGCCCGGCGCTGCTTCGTGCGCAGTGAGCGCCGGCAGCGCATAAAGCGGGCGCGTGTTGAGCGCATAGGTGTTGACCCAATAGGTTCCGGCCGAACCCGTCGGGCCGGGATTGTATCGCCCCGCCGTGTAATTCGGCGCGAACGCTTCCGGCACCGGCTTCACAGTGTAGGGCGTGCGCGGCAAATGGCCGAAATATTGCGGCAGATGCCCATCGATCTCGCGCGTAATCAGCGCGGCGCGCCCGAGCAGGTCCTGGGCCGAGGTCGGATAAAATTGCGGATCGCTGCGCAGGAACGCGAGAAATTGCGCGAACGCGCCGTTGAAGTGGGTTTGCCTCATCACCTCGTCCATCTCGACATGGATGCGGGCGACTTCCGCAAGGCCTGTCCGGTGGATCGCCTCGGGCGTTGCGTCCGGCAGCGTCGTAAAATGCCGCACCAGATCGGCGTAATAGGCGCGCCCGTTCGGCAGCGCAGTCGCCGCAATCGTGTGGCGCATATGAGGCCGATACTCGGTGTCGAAGAACGTGCGGAACTGGTCGAAAGACGGCATGACGGAATTCGCGATCGCCGCCCGCCCAGCTTGGGTCAGCCGGGAGCGGTCCGCTTCCGGCACCGATGGCGGAAAATTCGCAAATGGGGTCCAGAGCTCCATATCCTCGGGCTGCGCCCAGTGCATAGCGTCGATGACACGCGCCACGCCTTCGCCGATCTCGGCCGGCAACGTGAAGCCGTCATGGATGCCTTGGCGCATATTCGCGATCTCTTCGCGGAAATAGCGCGGGTAATCGTTGAGCCGTGCGATGTAGTTCTCGTAGTCGTGTGTTGTGCGCAGCGGCTGGGACTGATTGAGGATCAAGAGGTCGGAATAAAACCCGCTATCGCTGTTGAACGGCATGCGCCATTCATTGTATTGCGCAAAGCGCACACGATCGCCGATCATGAAGTCGAAGAGCTCGTAGCTCACCTGCTCCTGCGCCGAGAGCCCATTGCGGTCGATCGCGTGCAGGCGCTGAAGAAAGCCCCGATCCGCCGCGGCAAGGGCGGCTTGTGTCTCAGGCGTCACCGAAGGCAAATGATCGTCGTAATCGTGGACGCCGGCATAGGTCGCAGAAGTCGGGTCGGCGCGATATAGCGCCGCGCGTTCGTCGGCAAACAAGCGCGCGAGCGTCTCGCTTGCGCTCTGCGCCTGAGCCATCGGCGCAAGCGCCATGCTAACCGCCAATCCCAACGCGGCGAAAACAAGTTTCATCACAACACCCTTTCACGTCGGCGTCGGCGCAGCCGCGGCCGCTGGGTTCTTCTCGCCAAAGAGTGAACTCCGGAGCAGCAACGCCGCCGCATAGAGGACGACGATCACCACGAGCCAACGCACATAGACGAGATCGAGCGATTTGACGACGAACGCCGCCAGCAGCACGGCGGGAATGCCCCCGATGGCCATGCCGATCACGATCCGCAGGTCAATCCGCTCCGAGCGAACGAAGCGCACGCTCGAAATCGGCATCAAGAAAGCGCACGAACCCATCATGATCGGAAACGCCGCCGTCGGGTTTAAGCCCAAGAGGCTGAGCACGATCAGCGAAGGCGCATAAAGGCCGATGCCGAACATCATCAGCACGCCCATGATGAAGTGGGCGCCGATGGCGACTGCAAACAAGGCCGGCGGCAAGCTCAATTCAGCTCCCCCGCCCGGAAGCAGGTTGAGGTTTTTCAGCGCAAAAAGCGTGGCTCCGATCAAGAGTGCGGCGCCCACCACCCCCTGCACGAGCCGCACCGGCGATTTTTGCACGATTGGGGCCCCCACGAAGGCCCCCAGGCACGAGGCGATGATGCAGCCGATCAGCAGCTTCGGATCGACCTGCACGAGGGTGATGAACACCAAGGCTTCGGCCACCGTCGGCAGCGCATGTCCGGCATTGAGGATCGCTGGGAAATAGCTATCGGGCGCCATCTTGCGCAATTTCATCCACGCCGTGGACGGCGCAAACGAGCCGATGCCCAGCGTGTCGAAAAAATTGGTGACGGCGCCCAGCCCGATCGCCTCGACTTTCGGCGCGAGCTCACCGCGCTTGGCGGCTGTGGCGATCAGCACCGAAGTGAAGTAAAGCGCGATCACAGACAGGGCCGTCAATAAGCCCCCGACGATTGTCATCAGCCATCTGACCGCCGCACCGATGATGCCCTCGCCCATGCGCTTCTCCCCACGCGTCTTCGGCAATTGAGCACGCCGCCCGGGCGGTTACAATAAGAGCTCGCCGAAGGGATAGGCCTTATGCCGACCAAGCTGCCGCCCGCGCCGTCCGCCATTACCCAAGCCGAGCGCATGACGCGCCTCAAAGCATTGCGCCGCCAGATGGACGACGCTGGCGTCGCAGTCGTTTTGCTCGGCCCCACAGCGAGCCTTCGCTATTTCACCGGTATGTCCTGGCGTCCTTCCGAGCGCTTTTGCGGCGCGCTCGTGCATGGGGATCGCCTGGAATATATAGCGCCCCGCTTCGAACGGGACAAAGTCGCGCAAATCATCGGCGCGCCCGGCGAAATCTTGACCTGGGAAGAGGACGCCAATCCCTATCGCCTCATCGCCGAGCGCGCCGGCCCGCGAGGGGCGATTGCGCTCGACGACGCGATCGCGCTCTTCATGTACCGGCGCTTGCGCGGCGAGATGGACGATGCGCGTATCGCCGACGCTGGACCCCTCATCAACATGTTGCGCCGGCGCAAGAGCGCCGCCGAGATCGCGCTCATGCAGCACGCCAAGACCATCACGCTCGAAGTACAGCGTCGCGCCCATGGGCAATTGCGCGAAGGCCAGCGCGCCTCCGAAGTCGCACGTTTCATCGACGATCAGCATCGCGCGCTCGGCGGCAGCGGCAATACCTTCTGCATCGTTTCCTTCGCCGAAGACACCTCGCTCCCCCATGGCGGCGAAGGCGATCGCGTGCTGAAGCGCGGCGACGTCGTCTTGATCGACACCGGCGCCCAGGTCGACGGCTACAATTCCGACATCACCCGAACCTACGTGTACGGTCATGCGCCGAGCGATGTTCGCGCAGTCTGGGATGCGGAAAAACAAGCGCAGGCCGCAGCGTTCGAAGCCGCCCAGCTCGGCGCCCCTTGCGAAAGCGCCGACAACGCTGCGCGCGCCGTGCTGGCGCGCCACGGCTACGGTCCCGACTATCGCCTTCCCGGCTTGCCCCATCGCACCGGACACGGCATCGGTCTCGACGTGCACGAAGCGCCCAACCTCTGTCGTGGCGATGTCACCCCGCTTGAGCCGGGCATGTGCTTTTCAAACGAGCCGATGATCGTCATCCCCGGCCGTTTTGGCGTCCGCCACGAAGATCATTTCTACATGACCGAAAGCGGGCCGCGCTGGTTCACCGAGCCCGCGCACTCGATCGACGAGCCATTCGCGAACGCGCCGGTTTTCGCCTAGACGACCTGAAAGCCGTGAGCGAAGACGTCTTCGTCATCGATCCAGATTTCGTTGCGGCCGGTGGCGATCGCCGAGCCTTCGATCGATGGGATAATGCCGCTCCTGCCGCCGATCTCGGCCTGCGCCTCGATGCGGCCAACGAAGCGGCTGCCGATATAGCTCTCGTGCACGAACCGATCGCCGAGTTTGAGTTTTCCCTTGGCATTGAGCTGCGCCATCCGCGCTGAAGTGCCGGTGCCGCACGGGCTTCTGTCGATCGCCTTGTCGCCATAGAAAACGGCGTTGCGCCCATCGGCGCCAGCGCCCTTTGGCGCGTCTGTCCACATCACGTGGCTCACCCCTCGAATGGTCGCATCGAGGGGATGCACGGGCGTTACTTTCGCGCGCACCACTTCGCGTATGACCGAGGAGAGCGCCAGAATGCGCGCCGCACCCAGCTGATCCAAGCCCTCGTAGGGCCCTTGCGGCTCGATAATGGCGTAGAAATTGCCGCCATATGCGATATCGACGATCAGCGGCCCAAAACCAGGCGCATCGATTTTGACCGCCTCCTCCGCCAGATAGCTCGCCACATTGCGAATGCGCACGCTCTTCACCCGGTCGCCTTCTTGACGATAATTGAGCTCGATCTGCCCGGCCGGCACATCGGCGATGAAACGCCCCGGCGTCCGCGGCTTGATCAGACCGTTCTCGATCCCAAACGTGACGATGCCGATCGCGCCGTGGCCGCACATCGGCAAACAGCCGCTCGTCTCGATGAAGAGGATGCCCGTATCTGCATCCGGATGCGTCGGTGGATAGAGGAAGCCCCCGCTCATCATGTCGTGGCCGCGCGGCTCGAAGCAAAGCCCGGTCCGGATCCAATCGTAGCGCGCCAGGAAATCCTGGCGCCGTTCGCTCATCGTCTTCCCGCGCAGTTCCGGCGCGCCCTCTACGATAAGCCGCACCGGATTGCCGGCTGTGTGCCCGTCGATGCAGCGAAAGACGCTTCGGCTCACGCGGCGGCTTTCAGTTTTGGGCGCGAGGCCGCCGCCTTCTCCACTATCGCGGTAACTTCGGCCCGGCGCGCGCCGGAGAGCGGATAGCGAGGCGGCCGCACGCGCTCGCTGCCGCGTCCCATAATTTCTTCGGCGAGCTTGATCGACTGCACCAGATCGTGTTCAGCGTCCAGGTGCAGAAGCGGCATGAACCAGCGATAGATGGCGCGTGCTGTGGCGAGATCGTTGCGCATCACAGCGTCGTAGAGCGCGATCGATTCCCTCGGGAATGCGTTGGTGAGGCCCGAGACCCAGCCTTTGGCGCCGAGGATCAAAGCCTCGAGCGCCACATCGTCGAGCCCAGCGAAAAGGATGAAGCGCTCGCCGATGGCGTTATAGAGATCGGTGAAGCGGCGCGTGTCGGGGGCGCTTTCCTTCAGGCACACAATGTTCGGCCGATCCATCAATTGCTTCATCGCCTCGATGCTGACGCTGACGCGATAGGCCGGTGGATTATTATAGAGCATGATGGGCAGATCGGTCGCTTCCGAGACGGCGCGGAAATGCTCGACCAATTCCTGTTCCGTCGGCACATAGACCATGGCCGGCAACACCATGAGGCCGTCAGCGCCGATCCGCTCGGCGTCGCGCGCGAAGGCGATGGCGCGCCTGGTGTCGAACTCCGACACCCCCGCAATCACCGGCGCGCGCTTGGCGACTGCGTCGACCGCCGCCTTCAATACGCTGCGTTTCTCTTCGCCCAGCAGCGAATTGTTCTCGCCAACGGTGCCCATGACGATGAGCCCGTGCACGCCGTCGCGTATGAGCGCGTCCTGCACTTTTTGTGTCGCATCGAGATCGATTTGCATGTCCGGCGCAAACTGCGTCGTCGCCGCTGGAAACACGCCGGACCAGGAAACTTGCATTGCGCCCTCACTTGCCAACGCCGCCAACCTATACGATCAGCGGCGGCGATGAAATCCATCCTGGTCATTGGCGGGGGCCTCATAGGCGCGGCATCGGCGCTCAAGCTGCAGGCGGCGGGCCTCGAGACCAGACTTATCGATCCCGGCGACAAGCGTCGCGGCGCATCGTTCGGCAATGCCGGCCACATCGGCGCCGAACAAGTGATGCCGTGGTCGACCTGGCCGAACCTCATCGGCGCGCCCGCGCACCTTTTCGGCTTTGGCGGTCCGCTCGATTTCCGAATGCGCGATGTCGCTCGTTGGCTGCCCTGGTCGCTGCGTTTCATGGCCGCAAGCGATCCCAAGCGCGTCGCTGCCAGCCATGCGGCGCTGACAGCGCTCCTCTATGACGCCATGGGCGCATGGCGGCGTTTGGAGATCCTTGCGGATATGCCCGGCATGGTGCGCCCGCACGGCCAAGCCAATCTCTTTATGTCGGCTGAAGCCGGCGAGAAGGCGCGCGAGGCTTGGGCGCGCACGCCCATCGGCGCCTGCAGCTACCGCGAAATGAGCGGCGATGAACTTGCGCGTTATGACGCGGTGCTGCGCCAACGTCCTGCGAGCGGGTTGCACTTCGACGGCACCGGTCAGGTCTGCGATCCCCAAGGCGCGCGCGATGGCGTGCTGGCGAAATTTGCAGCGCTTGGCGGCGTGACCCTCGCCGACAGCGCAGCCTACCTCGACGCGAGCGGCAGCGTCGTTACCCAATCGGGCAAACAATTCCAAGCTGACGCCCTCTTGATCGCCTGTGGGGCATGGTCAGCGCCGCTCATGCGTCAGTTTGGAGTTCGTGCGCCCATCATCGGCGAGCGCGGCTATTCGATGCAGAGCTTGGAGCACAATTGGCCCGAGGACCTGCCGACGACCATTTTCGAAGAACGTTCGGTCGTCTTCTCCCGCTTCGCCAGCGGCCTGCGAACGACAAGCTTTCTCGAATTCGGCGACCCGAATGCTGCGCCCGATCCGCGCAAATGGACGCGTTTGCAGAGGCACGTCGATGAATTGGGCGTGCAATTCTCAACGACGCCCGATCGCTGGGTGGGGCCTCGTCCGACGCTTCCCGATTATGTGCCCGCCATTGGGCGCCTCAAAAGCGCATCGAAAGTTCTTTACGCGTTCGGACACGCCCACTTGGGGCTTACCGAGTGCGCAATCACAGCCGAAATCATCGAAGCGCTTCTAACCGACAAGCCGCCGCCTTTCGATCTTTCCCCCTTCGCGATCGAACGCTTCAACTAGCGCACTTGAGCGATCAGGCCGTTCAGTTCCGCCGACATCAGCATCAACTTTGCGAATGTCCAAGGACCCTGGGCGTTCAGTTCTGCGTAAGCAGAGCGTGCGCGCTGGGCGGGCTGACCTAGAGACTCAACCCATTCCCGCACGACCGGCGTCATCGACGGCACGTCGAAACTCGCCGTCGGCGCGCCCAGGGCGCGCGCCGCCGCCTCCGCGAGCTTGATCTGCATGTCCCCGAAATCCTGCGCCGTGCGGCGCACGACCAGGCGATCCCAGTGCTGCTCGAGTTTCATCGTCGAGGCCGAATCCCTAAGCGCGTCGAGCCCGAACTCTGCTCCCACTATGCAATGGAGCGATGAGGCCGGACCGATCGGCCAATTGGTGTTGCGCGCGAGATCGGCGACATCGAGCGCCAGCGTCAGCGGCGATAGCAGCGCTGCTTCCAAAGCCAAAGCTTCGGGTGCGCCCAGATCTACAAGTTCCTTATGGCGGATGCCTACGCGCTCGCGTTCGATGGCGCTCAAATCGTCCATGATGGTCGCGCGCTGCTCATCGACCGGTTGGCGATAGAGGTTGACCACGTCGAGGATTGAGGGGCCGTTTTCGCGATCGAAGCCGATATTGCGAGAGAGATAGAGCGTCGACCGTCTGAGCGCGCCGCCCACGCGCTGATGCATGGCGGTCTGAGCCGCGGCCGGGATTTTGTTGTCGAGCGCATTGATGCGCTCGACCAGAGATTCGAGATCGAAAATCCGCCGCGCCGCCTCGAACGAGCAAGCCACCGACACCGCCCCAGCGCGGGTGATGTCGTTGATGCGATCGATGAACGAGGGCCCGCAGCGATTGACGAGATCGTCCGCCCATTTGGTGGCGATGATTTCGCGGCGCAGGCGGTGGGTTTGCATCTGCGCCTCGAACTTCCAGAGTTCGCGCGGGAAGTATTGCTTCAACCGCTCAGCGAACGCCGGATCGTCCGGCGCTTTCGAGGCGGCGAGGGCGTCGAATAGATCGATCTTTGCATAGGCCACGAGCTTTGCCAGCTCTGGCCGGGTCAGCCCAAGCTTGGCGGCGCGCAAAGCCGCGAACTCGCCGGTCAGCGGCAGGCCCTCAACACGCCGCGACAGCTTCCCCGACGCTTCTAGGCGCTGAATGAACCGCTCGTGACTATCGAGGTCGGCCGGCGCGCTCGCTTGGGCGATCGAAAGGGCGCCCGTCTGGTCGTAATTGTCTTCCAGCACCAATTCGCCGACTTCGTCGGTCATCGAGTGCAAGAGTTTCTCGCGCTTGTCGGCCTTCAAGGCGCCTGCGCGAATGACATCCGCCAACAGGATTTTGATGTTGACCTCGTGGTCGGAGGTGTCGACGCCGGCTGAATTGTCGATTGCATCGGTATTGGCGCGCCCCCCCGCTCGCGCAAACGCGATGCGGCCCTTCTGGGTGACGCCAAGATTTGCGCCTTCCCCGATCACCTGGGCGCGCAAGTCCTCTGCGTCGACGCGCAGCGCGTCGTTGGTCTTGTCGCCCACGTCGGTATTGCTTTCAGCGCGCGCCTTGACGTAATTGCCGATGCCCCCGAACCACATGAGTTCGCACTGGGTCTTCAACAGCGCATTGATGAGCTCGGTCGGCGTCACTTGCGGGCGATCGAGCCCTGTGAGGGCTGCGATCTCCTTGCTGACCTGAATGGCCTTTAGGCTGCGTGAGAATACGCCCCCGCCCTTGGCGATGAGCTTCTTGTCGTAATCCTGCCAGCTCGAGCGCGGCAGATCGAAGAGGCGCTTGCGCTCCTCCCAGTTCGCCTCGGCGTCCTTGGGATTGGGATCGATGAAGATGTCGCGGTGATCGAACGCCGCCAAGAGCCGGATCCTCCGCGACAGAAGCATGCCGTTGCCGAACACATCGCCCGACATGTCGCCGACGCCGATAACGGAGAATTCCTGTTCCTGGATGTCCTTGCCGATCTCGCGGAAGTGGCGCTTCACCGCTTCCCAGGCGCCCTTGGCGGTGATGCCCATGGCTTTGTGGTCGTAGCCGACAGAACCGCCCGAGGCGAACGCATCGCCCAGCCAGTGGCCGTATTCGGCGCTGATGCCATTGGCGATGTCGGAGAAGGTCGCTGTGCCCTTATCGGCGGCGACAACGAGATAAGGATCGTCATCGTCCCAGCGGATCACATGCTGGGGCGGCTTCACTTTATCGTCGACAATATTGTCGGTGACATCGAGCAATCCGCGCAGGAACGTCTTGTAGGCTTCAATGCCCACATCCTGGAAATTCGCCGCCCCGCGCGGGGGCAGCGTCTTTGGAAAGAAACCGCCCTTTGCCCCAACCGGCACGATGATCGCGTTCTTCACTTGTTGGGCTTTGACGAGATCGAGCACCTCGGTGCGGAAGTCGTCGCGGCGATCGCTCCAGCGGAGGCCCCCGCGCGCGACGGGCCCGAACCGCAGATGCACGCCCTCGACTTGCGGGCTCGCCACCCAGATTTCTCGGTAAGGCTTTGGGGCCGGCAATTCGGCGACCGCGTGCGAGTCGATCTTGAAGGACATGTAGGGCTTGGTTTCGCCGTTGGCCGCGGGCTGGAAGTAATTGGTGCGCCGGATCGCGGTCACCAATTGCGCAATGCGCCTAAGCGCCCTGTCGTCATCGAGGCTCACCACTTCGTTTAAGGCCGCATCGAGCATGATCTCGAGACGCTGCGAACGGATGCGTCGCGTATCCATCGATTCCGGCAGGTTCGGATCGAAGCGCGCCCGGAAAATCGCCAGCGTAAGCGCGGCGATCTTGGGATTGGCGGCAAGCGCCAGCTCCTGGATCGATTGCGAGGGATCGAGACTGGTTTGCTGGCGATAGCGCGCAAGCGCCCGAATGAGCGCCGCTTCGCGCCACGTACAGGGCAGCGTGAGGATCAAGCGATTGAAGCCGTCGCTCTCGGCGCGGCCGGTCCAAATCGCGGTGAAGGCGTCTTCGAACTTCCGCCCCGCCGTCGCAAGATCGATCGGCTTGCCGTCGGCGGTGCGCGTTTCGATATCGTGGATGAAAACGCGCTCGGCGGGAGACAGCGGCGCTGCCTTGAGCTGAAGCTCGAAATTGACCTCGGAATCGACGAACAATCCCATCTTCTCAAGGATTGGCACCGTCGCTGAGAGCGCCAGGATGTCGCCGCGCGCATAGAATTTGCAGCGCATGACGTTGGCGGGATCGCCGTCGCGGCGATAGACGCGCACGCGGATGATTTCGGTATCGCTGCTCGCCAGGATCTCAGAGGCGTCGACCAACGCCTCGCTGACCGGATAGAGATCCCGGTAGGCCCCTGTGAACGCATCGTCAAAGCGCATCGAGGCGTATTCGCGGGCCGCCGCATCGAAGAGATCGCTGTTTAGGAGCGCGCTGGTGAAATCGTCTTCCCAGGTGCGCGCGAAGCGGCTGATTTCGCCGTCGAGCGCGGCGAGGTCCGGATCGGGCCGCTTCTTGTCGATGTCGCCGATGACGAACAGAACGCGCGCGAGCTGGTTTTCACCCAATTGCGGGGCAAAGCTCTCGACCTTGCCGCCATAAGCGCGCGCAATCGCCTCGCCTACCCGCTCGCGCAGATCGGTATTGAAACGCTCTTTTGGAATGTAGGCGAGTGCGGTCACGAAACGGTTGAAACGGTCGCGCCGCAAGAATACCCGCGCACGCGGTCGATCGAAGAGGTGAAGCACCCCTAAAGCAATGCGCAGCAATTCCTCGCGCGACATCTGCCAGAGCTCTTCGCGGGGATAATATTCGATGATCTTGCGCAGGGTCTTGGCGCTATGGCCGCCACGGGCGAAATTGGCCTGCCCCATCACCCAATCGGCTTTGCGCCGCAGCATCGGAATGTTGCGCGTGGCTTCGGTGAACGATTCGCTGGTGAAAAGGCCGACGAAGCGCGTCTCGCCAATAGCCTCGCCTTTGTCGTTGTAGCGCTTCACCGATACGTAGTCGGCCTGGGCGCGGCGGTGCACGCGGGCGCGGATCGTCGATTTGGCCACGATCAGCGGGGCGGGTTCGGCCATCAGCCGTTTCAGTTCCGGCGTCAGCGTCATCGGCTCGTCGGACGTGCGCAGCACGAAGAGATCGACGTCGCGGAGCACGCCAAGGCAGGTGTCGCCGAGAATCTCCGGCTCTTCGGCGGTGTAACCCCCGGCCGGGTCGCGGTGATAGGCGTAGTCGCGCGTGCCTAGGAAAGTGAACTTGTCGGCCGCCAGCCAACGCAGCAATTCCACGGCCTCGGCCACATCTTCGCGCGATGCGTTCGATTTGGCGTTCTGCAATTCCTCGGCGACATCGAGCATGCGTCGGCGCATCGGCTGGAAGTCAGCCACCGCGGCGCGCACGTCCTTCAGGCTGTCGCGCACATTATCCACAAGCGCCTTGGCGCGCTGCGCCGAGAGGCGCTGGAAGTGGATCTGGATGAGCGAGTCCTTGCCGCGCCCATCGGCTGCGGGCGCCACCGGGTGGAAGAGCGCCAGTGTGGAAATCCCCTCATCGGCCAGTTCGCCCATAACCGAATCGACGAGGAAGGGCATGTCCGGCCCCACAACTTCCAGAATGTCGCGATCGAGGGGGCGTCCGCTTGCGCCGACGCCGCGCCGCAGGCGCACCACTTGCTCCTCGGGCTTGCGCTCCGAGCGCCAGCGCCAGAAGTCGTGCCCGAGGGCGGTCAGGTCGTCGAGTGAGAGGTCGGCCAGCTCATCGGGAGACGCATCGGCGTAAAGCCCCCGCAAGAACGCCTCGGCAGATGGATCCACAGCGCCGTTTTTCTTGAAGGCCGGCCAAGGACCGGAGGCGGCGGCGGAGACAAACTGGTCGGCGGAAGAATTCACATCCGCGCGCGCGGCAGCGTCCATGACGGGGCGTTTCCTTGTTGTTTGGACGGGGCGGACCCTAGCCTTCTCGGCGTCCGGTGCAACCATCGTAAGCGCCGGCGCCGTCCCAAGTTTGCGGGCAGAGATGTGCGCGCCTGGATAGCCTCAAAGCGCACGGACCCTGTGAGGCGGCGATTTGCGGCTCGTCCTTAAAACGAAGCGGCGCCGCCGAACGGGGACAAGCTGTCCGGCGGCGCCTGCAGGCCTCGCAGCAGGCTGGGTGGGGGACGCACGCGGAGGCCTGGTCCGTTGAGGACGGCCGGTCCGTGCAAATAAGCCCCCTTTGAGCCCATGGGTACGGATCGACACGTCAAAGCGACGTTCGAGCGCGCGCCGAGCGAGGTGCAGAGTTCGGTTGCGTTTGCCGGAAACGCCCCTAAGCCCCGGCGACGTTCGTAATAAAAGCGATACATGTTCGCGCTCGATTCGCAACATCAATTTGGTCCGGACTCGGACTTACTCAGATGCGCCGAATCCGGCGTCGGATTTCCATCCGCTGAGAGCAATATCGCGATCCAGCGCGTGTCGTGAAATTGCGCCAATACAATCATGAGCATGACCGTCAGCGGCGCCGCTAGGAACGCGCCGGCCAATCCCCAGATCGCGCCCCAGATCGACAGTGCAAGCAACATGACGACCGCGGAAAGATTCAAGGAATCGCTGGTCAAGCGCGGCTGAACGAAGTTGCCGATCAAGAACATCCAAATGCCGACGCCTGCGCCGACGCCGAGCGCATGGAGGGGCGATGGAAATTGCACGAGCGCAACCAACGTCGTCAGCACGATGGCGGCGACCGCGCCAATGATTGGAATGAAATTGAGAAAAAAGATGAGGAACGCCCAGAAGAGCGCGTTCTCGAGCCCAAGCGCGATCAGCGTAACATAGGTTAGCCCCATGATGATGAGGCTCACCACCGTCTGCACCCACAAATATCGCACCATCGAATTCTGAATACGGTGAAACACGTCTCGCGCCACCGTTCGCGCGGCCCCCCGCCCGAAGATGAAGTTGAGCTTCCGCGGCATCACCGCGCTCGCTGGGAATAGAAACGCCAGGTAGATCAGAATGAACGCAGCATAGGAGGCGAGATTGCGCGCACCCGACGCGATTTGGGCCGCCGCGCTGGCGGGATCCACGCGCGCAATCAAATTCGCCAATGTCGGCGCGCGGCCTGGAATGTGCAGGCCCCCATACGCTTGGGCGATCAATTCATCGAGCCGCGTCTCGTAGGCGGGGAGGTGGTCAGCCATAGCGCCGAGATTGCTGACGACCACCCAACCGATCAGCGTCACCGCCCCTAACACGAGCGCGAGCGCAATCGGCAAAGCCAGCCAGCGCGGTGTGTAGGGAATGCGCTTGTCGAGCTCTTGGGCCAGACCCTCGATGGTGAGCCACAGGATGAGCGCCAGCGCAAATTGCGTCAGCGGATCGCGCAATAAATACAATACCGCCGCAATAACGCCGATCGCGATCAGCCAGATTGCCGCCCGCACCGACCAATCCATGCGCCGTCTCCGCTCCCTTATCCTCCCTGCGGCGTGAGCGACCGGCGCGCAAGGCAAGACTTGCCTCGCGCGATGGGGCTGGCCAAGTTGGCCCGCCCGAAGCTGGAGAAATTCATGGCGACAAGCATCGACATTGGCGCAGCGCCAGAAGGTCCCCAGACGCTGGCGCTGAAGCGCGCCAATCGCCACGGCCTCATCGCTGGCGCGACGGGAACCGGCAAAACGGTGACGCTCCAGCTTCTGGCTGAAGAGTTCGCAAAGAACGGCGTCAACGTCTTCGCCGCCGACATCAAGGGCGATCTTTCCGGTATCGCCGCGCCGATGGGCGCCCCCACGCCGGGCTGGGCTCAAGCGCGCGCCGCCGAGATCGGCGCAACGATCATGCCCGAAGCGCAGCCTGTCGTGTTCTGGGATGTCTATGGCGAACTCGGCCATCCGGTGCGAACCACCGTCACCGTAATGGGCCCGGTATTGATGGCCAATGTCCTCGACGCCACCGACGCACAGGAAGGCGCGCTCACCGTCGCGTTCAAACTTGCCGACGATTGGCTGACCAAGGGCCAAGCTGAGGAGGATCGCAATCGCGGTCTGCTTTTGAACCTCGCCGACCTTCGCGCCATCCTCATTTACATGTCCGATAACGCCGAGGAGGTCGGCAAGACTTATGGCTTGGTGACGCCGACCACGATAGCGGCATTGCAGCGCAAATTGCTGCAACTCGAAATGGACGGCGCGCAGCGTTTCTTCGGCGAAAAAGTACTCGAGCTTTCGGATCTGATGCGAACGCGCGCCGATGGCCGCGGCACGATCAACCTGCTTGCCTCCGAACGCCTGGTCCAGAGCCCCAGGCTCTACTCAGCGTTCCTCCTTTGGCTGATGAGCGAATTGTGGGAGGAATTGCCGGAGGTGGGCGATGGCGATAAGCCGAAGCTCGTCTTCTTCTTCGACGAAGCCCACCTCCTCTTTCGCGATGCGAGCAAGGAGCTCATCCAGAAGGTCGAACAGGTCGTGCGCCTTATCCGCTCGAAGGGCGTTGGCATCTATTTCGTCACGCAATCGCCGACCGACATCCCCGATATCGTCCTTTCCCAGCTCGGCAACCGCATTCAGCATGCGCTCCGGGCCTATACCCCGGCCGATCAGAAAGCGGTGAGAGCGGCCGCCGCGTCTTTCCGCAGCAATCCCAATCTCGACGTAGCCAAGACAATCCAGGAATTGGCGGTCGGCGAAGCATTGGTGTCGACGCTTGACGAAAGCGGCGCGCCGACGCCGGTGGCGCGAACCAAAGTGCGTCCGCCGAACAGCCAAGTCGGCACGCTTCTCCTCGCCACGCGCCTGGAGATGATCGCCGCCTGCGACCTCGGGCCCGCTTACGAAAAGGAGATCGACCGCGAGAGCGCATTCGAAATCCTGAGCGGTCGCGCGCAAGAGGCGGCTCAAACGGCCGCCGATGAGGCCCGACGGCAAGCCGAAGCGAAGGCCGCCTCGAAGGCGTCGCGCGCGCCGCGTTCTTCCGGCTCGACGGCGCGTTCAAGCGCACGCACTCGCGCCCAGCCTGTCACCCCAATCGAACGCGCCGGCGCGCGCGCACCTGCCGGCGTTGTCAATACGCTGGCGCGCGAACTGATGCGCGGCATCCTCGGCACGCCACGGCGGCGACGATAGCCGATCAAAGGCCCTGCTGAACAATCGGCTGATGTTAGGCGCGCGGTTTCGCGCGCAATCTCAGCCGCTCAAGCGGCGAAGCGATGAGGCCGAACGCCATGGTGAGCGCAATCGCTGCAAACCAAATCGCAAACACGTTCCAATGATTGGCGTCCCCGACAAGAGAGGCCGTTGTGTAACCCAGACCCTGCCACAGATAGATCGAATAGCCCGACTTGATGAACGGCTTCAGCCAGGGCGCTTGCGCTAAGCTCTCGACCCATCTCTCGTCGATTTTGCGCGATACGATCATCCACACCGCCACCCATGCGCAGCTGAACAGGAAGAACATTGCGTTCGGCGGAAACTTGTTTGCCTGCATCACCGCGGTCGTGTGCAGAGGCCAGAGTGTGAGCGCACGCGCCATCGCCGCCAATCCGCCAACAAATAGGACGCCTGAATCACGCGAGCCGAAGCCGTAGGCGACCGCGCCCAGGCCCAAGC
>JACXTT010007402.1_pt1 | contig 15448 bp, 14 predicted proteins | sample 9270951 | NCBI WGS metagenome assembly JACXTT01 (sample SAMN15532306, study PRJNA645909) | rock metagenome | isolation source: weathered quartz diorite | place: Puerto Rico | collected 2017-06-21 | reverse complement strand
TTGCCGGCGAAGTCCCAGTTCACGACATTCCAGAATGCCTCGACGTACTTCGGACGGGCATTGCGGTAGTCGATGTAGTAGGCGTGTTCCCACACGTCGCAGGTCAGCAGCGGCTTGGCGTCGGTGGTCAGCGGCGTGGCGGCGTTGGAGGTGGAGACCAGGTCGAGCGAACCGTCGGCCTTCTTCACCAGCCAGGCCCAGCCGGAGCCGAACGTGCCGACGGCGGTCTTGGTGAATTCTTCCTTGAACTTGTCGAACGAGCCCCACTTGGCGTTGATGGCATCGGCCAGTGCGCCGGTCGGCTGGCCGCCGCCGTTGGGCTTGAGCGAATCCCAGTAGAAGGTGTGGTTCCACACCTGGGCGGCGTTGTTGAAGATACCGCCGGAGGACTTCTTGACGATCTCTTCGAGGGTCGAGTTCTCGAACTCGGTGCCCTTGATCAGGTTGTTCAGGTTGGTGACGTAGGTCTGGTGGTGCTTGTCATGATGGAACTCCAGGGTCTCCTTGGAGATGTGCGGAGCCAGGGCATCATGCGCGTACGGCAGCGGGGGGAGCTTGTGTTCCATTGTTCTGTCTCTGTGGGTTGTGGGTGAGGAGTGACCGATTGTAGGAGACTTGCCAGACCCGCGCAAACGCGGGGGCAATGTCCCCTGAACTCATGTTAGTTTGCGTGGCGCGGGCAAGGTGCTTAGAAATCGGGCAGTTTTGGCTGCACGCTGGCGATGCCGATATCGGCCACGCCTTCGGCCAGGTGCGCCTCCACCACACTGCCCGCGCGCAACTGCGACGGCGCACGCAGTGCCCGTCCGCGCGCATCGAGCAGCACCGCATAGCCACGCTCCAGCGTGCGCTGCGGCGCCAGCAACTCCAGGGCATTGGCGGCGCGGCGCCAGCGCGCTTCCGCGCGTTCGTGCTGGCGCTCCGCCGCGGCGTGCATGCGCGCCGACAGGCGTTCCAGCCGGGTATGCTCGCCGGCCGTGTCGGGACGGTGGGCCTGCCATCGCATCGACAGCAATTGTTGACGATGGCGCTGCGCCACGACGGTATCGCGCAATGCCGCGCGCAGATGTCGGGACAGATTGTCGACCCGCGCGCGCCGCTCCTGCAACTGTGCCTGCGGGCTGCGCAGGCGGCGCGCGAGCCAGTCGATCTGCTGCGCGTGCAGGTCCAGCGCACGGCGCATGGCCTGCGCCAGCGCGTCACGCGCACGGCCAGCCTGCAGCAACAGATGGGCGCGGTCCGGGCTCACCAGTTCGGCGGCGCCGGTTGGTGTGGGCGCGCGCACGTCGGCCACGAAGTCGGCAATAGTGAAGTCGGTTTCGTGTCCGACGCCGGACACCACGGGCACCGCGCAGCGCGCAATGGCCTGCGCCACGACTTCCTCGTTGAACGACCACAGGTCCTCGATGCTGCCGCCGCCCCGGCACAGGATCAACACGTCGCACTCCGCCCGTGCGCTGGCCACGTCGATCATCGCTGCGATCTTCTCGGCGGCGCCGGCGCCCTGCACGGGCGCCGGATAGACCCGCACCGGCATATGCGGCGCACGGCGGCGCAGCGTCGTCAACACATCGCGCAGCGCCGCCGCCTGCAGCGACGTCACCACGCCGATCGCGCGCGGCTGCGCGGGCACGGGGCGTTTGCGCTCGGGCGCGAACAGCCCCGCGCGTTCGAGCTTTTCCTTGAGCCGCAGGAATGCCTCGTACAGATTGCCCAGCCCCGCGCGGCGCATCGCCTCCACGTTGAGTTGCAGTTCGCCGCGCGGCTCGTACATCGAGACCAGTGCGCGTACCTCCACCGCCTCGCCCTCGCGTGGCGCGAAGTCGACATGCTGGTTGCGCCCCCGGAACATCACGCAGCGGATCTGCGCCCGCGCGTCTTTCAGCGAGAAATACCAGTGGCCGCTCGCGGCCCGCGTGAAGTTGGAAATCTCCCCACTCACCCAGGCCAACGGAAAGTTGCGCTCCAGTAACGTGGCAATCGCATGATTGAGCTCGCCGACGGGAATCGCCTCGCGGCCCGGTCCACGGCCGCCCTCGCGGCCGCCTGGGGCCGCCGTCGGCGGGAATTCGCGCGAAAAATTGGAGGTGTCGGGCATGAATCACAGCCGGGCGAGCGGCGCGGAACGGACATGTCCACAGCATAACTGGTCTGTCAAGAGCCTTACGGCGATGTTTCCGAACCGCTTGGAAAGCCGCATTGCTTGGTACAACCCTTTGATTATTATGATTTTTTTGCCAGAAACCAAAAAATAGGCAATGTAAGCAAAAACCTTACGCGTCAACGACTTACCGCATGCGCCCCCGGCTTGTTCACAAAGTTATCCACAGGAACTCTGGATAATTCGGCCCGCGCTGACCGCTGGCGATGGCTCAACGGGGATAAGTGCCGGCTACTGCGCCCGACGCAATCGAAATGGGCGGCAAGAGGCTGCCGGGACGGCGCAGCACGCCAGTTCCGGCGCGACGCGACACACCACCACCAATTGCCCATTTTTTGAGCACCAACGCCTCACTCTTTAAAAATCAACAAGTTGGCGCACCTCTCCCCGGCTTATCCACAGCCGTTCCACAACACTGTCCTGATCGTATGTGGAAAATCCGATACTTTCGGCCAGGCAGCCGTTTTGGCACCCGTTCGCACCCCTCACACCCGCATTGCCCATTTTTTGAGCAGCACCCACCTCCCCCTTGCAAATCAAGGACTTGGCACGGTTCTCAAGGCGCTTTCCACAAGCGCTCCACAATTCTGTCCCGCCCGGATGTGGAAACTTGCCAGGTTCCAGGGCCCAACCGCGTGCCGAGAGCGATACACCCCGGCCGGCCCCGCTTTGCCCGTTTTTTAGGCAGCAATCGCATTTTCCTTTCTAATCAATGGCTTGGTGAGCTTGTCCGGCCGCTTTCCACAATTCATCCACAACACTGTCCCGCCCCGGTGTGGACAGCGCGTCAGGGCGCCGATGCGTGGCCGAGACAGCCGCAACCGGTGGCTTGCCGCGCGCGAAGCCCCGGGGTAGAGTGGCGCCTGAATTTTTCGAGCATGCCGGCGGGCCCCGGAGCGGGCGCGCGCCAAAGGCTGCCGCGCGCGCCGGCAAGCAGTGCCGGACGCCGCAAGGGTTTTGTCTGGGTTGTCGTCGATTCGGGGGTCCCGATTGTTCTCCATCATTCAAGCGGCCGGCTGGCCGATCTGGCCGTTGCTGGCTGCCTCGATCATTGCGCTGGCGCTGATCGTCGAGCGCTTCCTGACGCTCAAGCGCAGCAAGGTGCTGCCCGCGAAACTCTATGACGAGGCGCTGTCGGCCGCCCAGCAGCGGCGCGCCACGCCGGAAGTCGTCAACACCCTGGAACAAAGCTCGCCGCTCGGCCGCGTGCTGGCCGCCGGCCTGCGCCACGTGGTGCTGCAGCCGCACACCTCGCGCGACGCGGCCAAGGATGTGGTCGAGGAGGCCGGCCGCGCCGTCGCCCACGACCTGGAGCGCTACCTGAACGCGCTGGGCACCATCGCCTCGGCCGCCCCGCTGATGGGCCTGCTCGGCACCGTGATCGGGATGATCGAGATCTTCGGCAGCCAAGGCGGCACCGGCGCCAACCCGGAGCAACTGGCCCACGGCATCTCCGTGGCGCTGTACAACACGGCGTTCGGCCTGATCGTGGCGATTCCCGCGCTGATCTTCTGGCGCTACTTCCGCCGCCGCGTGGACGACTACGTGGCCGAGCTGGAATTCCGTGCGACGGCGTTCCTGGACGCCATCCTGCCGCGCCGCGCCTGATCCGCCATGCAATTCCGTTCCCGCCAGCGGCGCGAAGAGCCGGAGATCAACCTGATCCCGCTGATCGACGTGCTGCTCGTGATCCTGATCTTCCTGATGATCACGACCACGTACTCGCGCTTCACCGAACTGCAGATCCAACTGCCGACGGCCGATGCCGAGCGCTCGCAGCAGCGGCCGACCGAGATCGTCGTGTCGGTGTCGGCGCGCGGCGTCTACTCGGTCAACCGGCAGGTGCTGGAGCAAAAAGACGTGACGAGCCTGGCCGATCAGTTGCGCACCGCCGCCGGCCCCGCGCCGGTCAGCGGCCAGCCGCCCGTCGTGATCGTCAATGCGGACGCCCAGGCCTCGCACCAGGCCGTGGTCAACGTAATGGAGGCCGCCCGTGTGGCCGGCCTGTCGCGCCTGACCTTCGCCACCCAGAGTTCCCAGCCGCGCTAAGGCTCGGCCATGCCGGGCCGCTGCCCGGCCGGTTGCCTGCTGGCCGGTGCGGGGCTTGCGGCATGCGCCGCGCAATGCCCATAATGCGTGCAATCGCCGGGCCGGTTGGTCGGGGCATCGTTCCCGGGCGCTGGCCATCCCGCTCCCTTCTCGCAGCCGTTCTCGCCGACCATCCCACCCGCCCATGCCTGTTTCCCGCCATGCCCTAGCCGACTTCGTCACCGCCCAGTGGCAGCGCCGCGGGTGGTTCGCCTGGCTGATGCTGCCCCTCTCGCTGTTGTTCGGGCTGGTGGCTCGCGTGCGGCGACTCGGCTACCGGCGCGGCTGGTTCCAGTCCACGCGGCTGCCGATGCCGGTGGTCGTGGTCGGCAACGTCACCGTGGGCGGCACCGGCAAGACGCCGGCGGTCATCACGCTGGCGCACGCGCTGACGGAGGCTGGTTTGCGCCCCGGCGTGGTGTCGCGCGGCTATGGCGTGACGCTCGCGCATCCGCGCCGCGTGAAGGCAACCTCGAACGCGGCAGATGTCGGCGACGAACCGCTGCTGATCGCACGCGCGACCGACGTTCCGGTCTGGGTCTTCCCGGATCGCGCGCTATGCGCGCAGACCATGCTGGTCGCGCATCCCGGCGTCAACGTGCTGCTGCTCGACGACGGCCTGCAGCACTACAAGCTGCAACGCGACTTCGAGATCGTGATGTTCGATGCCCGCATGGGCGGCAACGGCCTGCTGCTGCCGGCCGGACCGCTGCGCGAGCCGCTGTCGCGCCCGCGCGATGCTACGCTGATCAACGACCCGAATTTCCGCGCCACGCCCGACCGCCCGGACGTCTACGGCATGCGGCTCGTGCTCGACGACGCCTGGCAGCTCAACGACCCCGCGCTGTCACGGCCGCTTTCCGCGTTCGTCGGCAAGCGGGTGCTGGCGGCCGCTGGCATCGGCAACCCGGAGCGCTTCTTCGCCAGCCTGCGCGCCGCGGGCCTTACGCCCGCCACGCTGCCGCTGCCGGACCACTATGACTTTGCCGCCGACCCGTTCGCGGACCATGCCGACGCGCTTGCCGCCGACGTGATCCTGATCACGGAAAAGGATGCCGTAAAATGCGAGCGTTTCGACGATCCGCGCATCTGGGTCGTCCCCACCACGCCCGTGATCGACGCGGGCCTGATCGAGAAAATCCGCCGCGTCGTCATGGCGCGCGTCCCGGCCGACACCGGACACGCTGCCGGCGATGCGGCCCGCCACACCAAGGAACACCAAGATGGACAACCGGCTGCTTGAAATCCTGGTCTGCCCGCTGTGCAAGGGCAAGCTGGAGTACGACCGTGCCGCCCACGAGCTGATCTGCCACGCGGACAAGCTGGCTTACCCGATTCGCGACGGCATTCCCGTGATGCTGGCCGACGAGGCGCGCCAGACCGTGCCCGGCCGCGTCGTGACCGGCAACGAGCCGCCCTCCGGCGCCTGAAGCCGGCGCCCGCCATGAGCGTTCCCGCCTTCACCGTCGTCATTCCCGCGCGGCTCGCCTCCACGCGCTTGCCGGACAAGCCGCTGGCCGACATCGGCGGCCACCCGATGGTGGTGCGCGTGGCCGAGCGCGCGCATGCGTCGTCCGCCGTGCGGACCGTGGTCGCCACGGATTCCCCGGCGGTCGCGCAGGCCTGCGTCGCCCACCAGATCGAGGCGATGCTCACGCGCGCCGACCACCCTTCGGGCACCGACCGCCTGGCGGAAGTCGCCACGCGGCTGGGTCTGGCGGACGACGCGATCGTCGTCAACGTGCAAGGCGACGAGCCGCTGATCGACCCGAACCTGATCGACGAGGTGGCGCTCCACCTGGCCGCGCACCCGGACTGCGCCATCGCGACCGCCGCGCATCCGCTGCACGACATCGCCGACGTGTTCAATCCCAACGTGGTCAAGGTGGTATGCGACGCCGCCGGCCGCGCGCTGTACTTCTCGCGCGCGCCGATCCCGTGGGCGCGCGACGCCTGGTCCGGCGTGCCGGCGCAGCCTGCCGCCTCGGCCGACGTGCCGCTGCCCGCCATGCCGGTGCTGCGCCACATCGGCCTCTACGCCTACCGCGCCGGATTCCTGCGCCGCTTCCCCACGCTGGCGGCGTCGCCGGTCGAGCAGGTGGAGGCCCTGGAGCAGCTTCGCGCGATGTGGCATGGCGAGCGCATCGGTGTGATGGTGACGGCATCCGCGCCGGCGCCCGGCGTGGACACGCCGGCCGACTTGGAACGCGTGCGCGCGCTGTGGGCGCAGGACATGGCGCAGGAAGGCCCCTGAACAGGCTTGCGGGCGGCGCCCGGGCGCCATTCGCCCGCTGCGGTTCATACTGCCGTCACCAAGGCGGCGGGTCGAATTGGCGCTGCCTCATGGCATAATGCTTGCCGAAACAGAGCCGTCTGCCGCTTGCGCGGCAGGACAAGGCTCGGTGGGGAGATAAAGAACGAGCCCGTCCGGCAACCGCCCGCATGTTGTTCCATCATGCGCCGCGTGCCGGCCGTCACGCAGTGCAGGCTGTCGCGAACGCCGCCTTGGTGCCGGCGCCGCGCAGTAAGTCCTGCGTCAAGTTACGGCGTTACCCTCCTTCTGACCTCCCGCCAGACCAGATTCAAAACTCTGAGGAACCCGTAATGCGTTTGATCCTGTTGGGCGCGCCTGGCGCCGGCAAAGGCACGCAAGCCAAATTCATCTGCGAGAAATTCGGCATTCCGCAAATCTCCACCGGCGACATGTTGCGCGCCGCGGTGAAGGCCGGCACGCCGCTGGGCGTGGAAGCCAAGAAGGTGATGGATGCGGGCGGCCTGGTGTCGGACGACATCATCATCGGCCTGGTCAAGGACCGCCTGACCCAGTCCGACTGCAAGAACGGCTACCTGTTCGACGGTTTCCCGCGCACCATTCCGCAGGCCGAGGCCATGAAGGAAGCCGGCGTGTCGATCGACTACGTGCTGGAAATCGACGTTCCGTTCGACGCCATCATCGAGCGCATGAGCGGCCGCCGCGTGCACGTGGCCTCCGGCCGTACCTATCACGTCAAGTTCAACCCGCCCAAGACGGCAGGCATTGACGACGAGACCGGCGAGCCGCTGATCCAGCGCGACGACGACAAGGAAGAAACCGTCAAGAAGCGCCTGGACGTCTACTCGCAGCAAACCCGTCCGCTGGTGGACTACTACTCGGACTGGGCCGCCAAGGGCGATGCTTCCGCCAAGGTCGCGCCGCCGAAGTACCGCAAGATCTCCGGCGTGGGCGACGTGGACGCCATCACCGCGAGCGTGTTCGGGGCGCTGAAGTAAGCCACCCGCAACAGCAAAAAAAGCGACCTACGGGTCGCTTTTTTGTTTTCCGGCTTCGGGATGTTTCAACCCCTTGCGCCGCGCCGGCGCGTCCGTACAATACGTGACCAGAATTGACGTTTACGTAAACGGTAAGCGCCATACAACATCACACACACCAGAGAGGAAGACACATGGAGATCCAGGGCAACGTATTCATCGTCACCGGCGGCGCATCCGGCCTTGGCGCGGGCACCGCGCGCATGCTGGCGCAGGCCGGCGGCAAAGTGGTGATCGCCGACCTGAACGAGGCGGCCGGCAACGCGCTGGCGGTCGAACTGGGCGCCAGCTTCGTGCGTTGCGACGTGACCTCGGAGGCCGACGGCCAAGCCGTCGTGGATGCGGCGCTGGCGCTGGGCCGCCTGTCGGGGCTCGTCAACTGCGCCGGCATTGCCACCGCCAGCAAGACGGTCGGCAAGAACGGCCCTCATCCGCTGGATGTCTTCGACAAGACCATCCGCATCAACCTGATCGGCACCTTCAACATGATCCGGCTGGCCGCCGCGGCCATGGTGCAGAACGCGCCGGACGGCGAAGGCGAGCGCGGCGTGATCATCAACACCGCGTCGGTGGCGGCGTTCGACGGCCAGATCGGCCAGGCTGCCTACGCCGCGTCCAAGGGCGGGGTGGTCGGCATGACGCTGGCGATCGCGCGCGACCTGGCGCGCGACGGCGTGCGCTGCATGACGATCGCCCCGGGTATCTTCGAGACCCCGATGCTGCTCGGCATGCCGCAGGAGGTGCAGGATGCGCTCGGCAAGATGGTGCCGTTCCCCTCGCGCCTGGGCCGCGCGGAAGAGTACGCGAAGCTCGCGTGCGCCATCGTCGGCAACACGATGCTCAACGGCGAGGTGATCCGGCTGGACGGGGCGATCCGGATGCAGCCGAAGTAAGCGCGCCAGGTACGGCGCTCACCAGGCGCCGTATTTGGCGACGATGCCGCGAAACAGCGCGTCGCGTTCGGTCCCCAGATGATTGCCGCTGGCGTCGCCGGCGGCGTCCTTGCCAACGGCGGTATGCACGACGACCAGCTTCAGCTCCGGGTCGACAAAGATGGCCTGCCCATGGATGCCGAGTAGCGCAAAGCGGCGATGGCGGCCCGGAAACAGCCAGGTCTGGAAGCCGTAGCCGTAGTAGGTGCTGCCTTTGTTTTGCATCTGGCCGGGGCGAAACGCCTCGGGCTGGCGCGCGGCATCGGTCATGTCCAGCAGATATTCGCGCGGCACCACGGCACGCCCTTGTACCTGACCGTCGTTGGCCATCATCCAACCCAGGCGGGCGTAATCGCGAACCGTCGCGTTGAAGGCGCCTTGCGCGAACTCGATGTTGTCCGCCGGGTTCACCAGCCACGTCGCTCGCGCTTCGGCGCCAAGCGGTTTCCAGATGGTCTCGTCGACATAGTCGCAGAGGCTGCGGCCCGTGGCACCGCGCAGCACCAGCCCCAGCATTTCGGTCTGTGCCCCCGCATAGTTGAAGCGCCGACCTTCCTCGTCGGCCCGGTCGACGACGGTCCTGGCCGCCTGGGCGGTGCCAAGGCGCCGTACCGCTGCATTGAAGCGAGCGCGGTCGTCGTTAGCGGTGTAGTCCTCGACATAACGCGCGCCCGACGCCATGCGCATCAGGTTCACAATGCGTGTCTCGCCGTACAACGTGCCGGCCAACTCGGGCGCATAAACGGCGGCGGTGTCCTCGAACGAGCGAATGCGTCCGTCTTCCCTTGCGGCCCCCAGGGCCAGGGCCACGATGGTCTTGGCCATCGAGTTGGAAAGCATGCGCATGTCGGGCGTGCGCTCGTAGTTGAAGCGCTCGGCGACAATCTCCCCATCCTTGAGTACCAGCACCGCCGTGGCGCGTTGACGCTGCATGTAATCGTCCAGCGTGAACGTGCCACCCCGGAACCGATAGCGAAACTCGGGTTCGGTGGCAGCTTTCCCCAACGGCAACGGGTGTGCGGCCGGTGGCAACGTGCAGGATGGGCCCACGCGGTCCATGGCGCTGAAGGAGCCCACCATGTAAGGCTCCTTGAAAGCCTGTGCCTGGCTGCTTCCCACCGGATAGCCGTTGGCTTTGCCTAGTAGGTCTTCGTCCGGCGCGGCGGTGCTCGTCAGTGCGGTCAGCAGCAAGGTCAGCGGCAAGGCGGTGCGACAGATGGTGTGCATGAGCAGTATCCGGTTCAACAATGCGACAGGTAACGTGACGAAAGCCGGCTAACCGGGAGCGACCTCTGCTGGAATCGGCATCGCCGCCACCATCTGCCAGACCGCGGCGGCGGCCGGCGACAGCGACCGGTCCTCGCGCCGCACCATCACGATGCTGCGCTCCTCGCGCGGCGCCAGCGGCCGCCACACGAGCGGCGATGCCGCCGGCAGCGGCAGCGAGAACGAGGGTAGCACCGAGGCCCCGATGCCGGCCTCCACCATGCCAAACACGCTTGCCGAGTGGCCTAGTTCCTGCACCACGCGCGGCGACACGCCGTGCCGGGCAAAGATCCGGTCGATCAGCGGGCGGCTGCCCGAGGCAAAGTCCAGCAGCACCAACGGCATGCCGTCCAGCGCGGACCACGGCACCGAATCGGCATCAGCCAGCGGATGGTCGCGGCGGCAGACGAAGCAGAACGGGTCGGTCGCCAGCGGCGAGATGGTCAACCCCTCGCGCGCCATCGGGTCGATCAGCACGCCGAAGTCCACGGCCCCGGCGCGGATCTGCTCAAGGCCCCCGGCCTGCACGTTGTCGCGCACGGACAGGCGGATCTCCGGGTATTGGCTTGCGCACGCGGCGACATACCGGGGCATCAGCCGGGCCGAGATCGTGGGTGCGCTGGCGATCACCACGCGGCCCCGATAGCGCTCGCCGAGTTGGCGGGTTTCCTCAAGCGTGTCGTCGAGCTGGCCGAGCAACCGCTCCAGCGCCGGGACCAGCGCCTGGCCGGCATCGGTCATCACGACCTCCCGCGTCGTGCGGTCCAGGAGGCGCACGCCAAGTGCCTCCTCAAGCTCCGCCACACCCCGGCTGACGGCCGGCTGGGTGAGGCCGACGGCATCGGCGGCCCGGCTGAAGCTGCCGTGCGCGGCTACGGCGAGAAAGACGCGCAACTGCCGCAGCGTGTAATTCATGCAGTGTTTGAATGAATGGATTCGATAAATGAATTTGTATTCTATAAGCCGTTGGCGTCAAATGCGAGGCAGAAATCCTTAAGGTCCTTTCCGCAGTCATGTCCGCCCTCCTCTCGCCCCTGAAGAAGCTGTACGACCTGATCGACGGCTTTGTCCTCGTCATGCTCGCCGCCATTGGCCTCGCGTTGCTGGCGCCCGAACTGGGCACCGGCGACGGTCCGCTGCATCTTGGCCTGATCACCAGTCTTGGTGTGGCGCTGGTGTTCTTCCTCCACGGCGCGGCGCTCTCGCGCGACAAGCTGGTCGCCGGCGCGCGCCACTGGCGGCTGCATGCGTTTGTGCAGGCGTTCACTTACATCGTGTTCCCGGTGGTCGGGCTGGTGCTGATGCTGTCGCTGCGCCATGCGTTGCCGGCCGACCTGCTGCTGGGCGTGTTCTACCTGTGCGCGCTGCCGTCCACGGTGTCGTCGTCCGTCGCCATGACGTCGATGGCGCGCGGCAACGTGCCCGGCGCCATCTTCAACGCGACGATCTCCGGGTTGATCGGCATGGCGCTCACGCCGTTGCTGATGGGACTCGTGATCAGCGCCAGCGGCGCCTCGATGCCGCTCGGCAAGGCGCTGATGGGCGTGGCACTGCAACTGCTGCTGCCCTTCGCGCTGGGCCAGGCCGCGCGGCCGCTGATCGGCAAATGGCTGGCGACCAAGAAGGCGGTCACCACCAAGATCGATCGCGGCGTGATCGTGCTGATCGTGTACTCGTCGTTCTGTGACGCCACGGCGGCCGGCCTGTGGCACCAGTACCACTGGCAGACCATTGCCGCCGTGATGGCGCTGGCCGCCGTCCTGCTGTTCGTGGTGCTGGGCACGACGACCTTCGTGGCGCGCCGCCTGGGATTCTCAGTCGAGGACGAAATCACCGCGGTGTTCTGCGGCTCCAAGAAGAGCCTGGCCAATGGCATCCCGATGGCCAAGATCCTGTTCGCCGGTCATCCCGCGCTGGGCCTGCTGGTGTTGCCGTTGATGGTCTATCACCAGTTGCAGTTGATCGTGTGCTCGGTGATCGCTTCGCGCTACGCCAGCCGCAACAGCCTGGAGGAAAGCGCCACGGCGCGCGCCTGAGCCTGCGCCCTGCCGGCGCCGGAAAGCAAAACAGCGCGATGACATCGCGCTGTTTTTTTTGGTCTTGCCTGAGCCGGACCGTGGCTAGACCGACGGATTCTTCGACAACGGCGGATTGCGCGCGAAGTAGTTGCGAATGCCGCGCAAGATGGCGTTGGCGAGCTGCTCCTGGTGCGCCTCGTTGGTGAGCTTGCGCTCTTCGTCCGGATTGCTGATGAACGCGGTTTCGATCAGGATCGACGGAATGTCCGGCGCCTTCAGCACGGCAAATCCCGCCTGCTCCACGCTGCCCTTGTGCAGACGGTTGATGCCGCCGATCTCCGCCAGCACCGATTTGCCGACCTGCAGGCTGTCGTTGATCTGCGCAGTCGTGGACAGATCCAGCAGCACGCGGGCGACCTGGGCGTCCTTGCTGCCCATGTTGGCGCCGCCGATCAGGTCGGACGCGTTTTCCTTGTTGGCCAGCCAGCGCGCGGCACTGCTCGACGCGCCACGTTCGGACAGCGCGAACACCGAAGCGCCGTTGGCCTGCGGCGAGATAAAGGCATCGGCGTGGATGGAGACGAACAGATCGGCCTGCACGCGGCGCGCCTTTTGCACGCGCACGTTCAGCGGCACGAAGAAGTCGGCGTCGCGCGTCATCATCGCGCGCATATTGGGCTGGGCGTCGATCTTGGCGCGCAGCCGGTGCGCAATCTGCAGCACCACATCCTTCTCGCGCGAGCCAGCCGCGCCGATGGCCCCCGGATCCTCGCCACCGTGGCCGGGGTCGAGGGCCACCGTCAGCAGGCGGCGCATCTTGAACGACCGCTCCTGCGGCACGTTGGCCTGGGCCGTGGGCGGCGGCAACACCGGCGCGGGCGCCGGGGCCTTGGGCCTGGCCGCCGCCACGGGCGGCGGCAGCGGCGCGGTGGTCGCCGGCAACTCGGTCTTGTTGTCCTCCGACTTGCGCACGATCGCGGCGATCGCGTCTTCCTCGAAGCTGGGGGGCGCGCCGGCGACACCATCGGCGCCCTGTTGGGGCGCGCTGGTGGCGAAGCGGCGCTGCTTGTCCTCGGTATCGCGCACCAGCTTCCACAGCGGATCGGGCGGATTGACCGGATACAGGTCGAAGACCAGGCGGTCGCGGTAGGCGCCGATCGGCTTCAGGGTGAACACCTGCGGCGAGACGTCTTCCTTGAGGTCGAACACCATCCGCACCACGCGCGGCCGGTTCTGGCCGACGCGCACGGTCTGGATATACGGGTCGTTCGGCGCGATCTTGGCCACCAGTTCGCGCAGCGTGGGCGACAGGTCCAGCCCGTCAATATCGACGACCAGCCGGTCGGGGTTGCGCACCAGTTGGTGATTGGCGGACAGCGGCGCGTCGGATTCGATGGTGACCCGCGTGTAGTCCTCGGCCGGCCAGACGCGCACGGCGACAATGCCGGCGCCAAAGGCGATCTGCGGCCCGGCGAGGGTCAGCACGACCGACCCCGCTCCGGCCTTGAGGCACTGCGCCATCCACTTGCGGCGGGCCATCAGCAGTCCGTCGGGTCCATCGGGTCGGTCGGTGGCGAGTCGCTTGATCAGCATGCGGATAGCAGGGTCAGTCCGGTGTCAGTATAGGCGCGCAGCGTGACGACCCGCCTGTCGGCGGCGGCGTCAGCGGCATTCATGTCCGATTGGAGCAACACGTGAAGGTCGGGTTCCCCAAGCAGGCGGCCGGCTTTTTCCGGCCATTCGACGAGATTGAATGCCGGCTCGGCGAAACAGTCGCGGAAACCAGCGTCGATCCACTCCTCGGGATCGGCAAAACGGTACAGGTCGAAGTGATAAACGGTCAGCGGCGAGCCATCGGCGCGGGCCACCTCGTAGGGCTCGCACAGCGTGTACGTGGGGCTGCGGACCTTGCCCGCATGGCCCAGCGCACGCAGGATCGCGCGCGTCAGGGTGGTCTTGCCCGCGCCGAGGTCGCCCGAGAGCTGCACGTGCACGGTGCGCGGCGGCATCGCGCGCACCGCGTCCGCCAGCGCCGCGCCCAGCCGCGCCGTGGCGGCCTCGTCGGGCAAAGGCAGGATGCGTTCTTGAAGCAGGGGCATTGCGTACAATTGCAGAATGATCGACCGAGTTATCGGGGCGCAGACCGATGTTGCGGCCACGGCGCCCGTCCCCACGCCCATCGCGGCACCCTCCACCTCCACGCCTGCGTCCCCCGAAGCCGCCGGGCTGGAGGCACTGGTGCGGTCGATTCGCGCCTGGGGCACCGAGCTAGGATTCGACGAGATACGGATCGCGGACGTCGATCTGAGCCACGCGGAAGCCGGCCTGATGGCATGGCTCGCCGAGGGATATCACGGCGACATGGATTATATGGCGAACCACGGCGCAAGGCGCGCCCGGCCCGCCGAACTGGTGCCCGGCACCGTGCGCGCGATCGTCGCCCGCATGCCCTATGTGCCGTCCGCCGGCGAGCCGGACTGGCGCCGCCGGGAACTGCGCCGGCTCGAGGATCCGTCCACCGCCGTGATCTCGCTCTATGCGCGCGGCCGGGACTACCACAAGGTGCTGCGCAACCGCCTGCAGCAGTTGGCCGGGCGCATCGAGACGGCCATCGGCCCGTTTGGCTACCGTGTGTTCACCGACTCGGCGCCCGTGATGGAGGTCGCGCTCGCCAGCCAGGGCGGCCTGGGCTGGCGCGGCAAACACACGCTGCTGCTGGACCGCGACGGCGGCTCGATGTTCTTCCTCGGCGAGATCCTCGTCGACGTGCCGCTGCCCGCCGATCCGCCCGAATCCGGCCATTGCGGCAACTGCCGCCGCTGCATCGACATCTGCCCCACCGGCGCCATCCTCGCGCCGTACCTCCTGGACGCGCGCCGCTGCATCTCGTACCTGACCATCGAGCACAAGGGCGCCATCCCCGAGGAATTCCGCGCACCGATGGGCAACCGGGTCTACGGCTGCGACGACTGCCAGTTGGTCTGCCCGTGGAACAAGTTCGCGCATCGCGCCACGCTGCCGGACTTCGCCGTGCGCAACGGCTTCGACGATCCCGACATGGTCGAGCTGTTCCTGTGGACCGAGACCGAGTTCAACCAGCGGCTGGAAGGCAGCCCGATCCGGCGCATCGGCCATGAACGCTGGCTGCGCAACCTGGCCGTCGGCCTCGGCAACAGCCTGCGCGCGGCGAGCGCGGGAACCGCGCCGGAGGACGCCGCTCTGGCCGCACGCATCCGCGCCGCGCTGCTGGCCCGGCAGGAAGCCGCCAGCCCGCTCGTGCGCGAACACATCGACTGGGCGCTCGCCCAGGACCTGGCCTAACTAGAGCGCCCTTGGTACTAAAGATGGGCGCACCTCAACTGCAACGTGCCGGCGCGTCAGCCGCGGCGTTGAACGCGGGGTAACGTGCCTTCGAGTACCGTGCGCACGCGCGCCACGGCACGGATTCCTGATTCGTCCGGATCGACGACCTGCCGCCTTCCAGCGCTCGCCGTCAAACAGTTGGCGAACCCGTTCCGATCACGCTGAAGCGAACTGGGGACTAACCGCTAACGTCTCGGAAGTTCTTGATTGTGAGCAATTCTGCACCAGAAATTTTCTTAAAAAGTCCCTGTGTTTTCGAACTCCTCCGATGGGATGCCTGTAGTGCAAATCCTAAGATTCAGTCGTTCCCG
>JACXTT010007401.1_pt1 | contig 15449 bp, 17 predicted proteins | sample 9270951 | NCBI WGS metagenome assembly JACXTT01 (sample SAMN15532306, study PRJNA645909) | rock metagenome | isolation source: weathered quartz diorite | place: Puerto Rico | collected 2017-06-21 | reverse complement strand
CGGTGCTGGCGGCAAAAGGGTATTCGATCGTGACGTCACTGACGTTCACGTCGCTGACCTTCATCGGCTACCCGATTGGATCCGCGCTGTCGCTGCCGATCGTCGAGCGTATCGATCGCCGCTGGCTCATCGTCGGATCGGCCGCAATGATGGCAGCGTTCGGCCTGGCGCTCGGCTACGCGTCCTCGCCCGCCGTGATCCTCGCGTCGGGCTTCCTGTATACGGCGACCAGCAACATCTTCTCGAACGCGCTGCACATCTTCCAGGTCGAGATCTTCCCAACCTTCGTGCGCGCGACGGCTGCGGGCACGGCGTACGGCATGAGCCGCCTCTCAACCGGAGCTATGCCGTTCGTGCTTGTGCCGGTGCTCGATCGTTATGGCCCGACGGCGATGTTTGGCGTGATCGCCGCCGCGCTCGCGATCTGCATTGTCGATATCGCTCTCTTTGCGCCGCCGACAACAGGAAGGGCGCTGGAAGTAATTGCGGAAGGTCCGGCTAAAGCCGGACCCCACCGATGATTCCGCTACCCGTGGCTTTGTCTCGCCGTCAATCTCGTGTCGAGTGGCTCGGGTCACGCGAGCAGTCAGCGTGAGACCGGATGACTGATCCCGGATGCCGCTCACGTGATACGCTGACCGCCCTGAATTTCGTTGGTGGCCACTAACCCCCTAACCACCAACTCCTAACTGGGAGTACGTATGGAACAGCAGCAGCGACTGACGGCGAACGACTTCCATCCGGAGATCCTGAAGCTCTTCGATCGCTATGTGCACGGGATGATCGATCGCCGCGGCTTTCTGGACGGCGCCGCGAAATTCGCCGTCGGCGGCATGACGGCCGCGGCCATCCTGCAGGCGCTCAGCCCGAACTACGCCTGGGCCGAGCAGGTGCCGGAGAGCGACAAGCGGATCGCGACCATGACGCTCGATTACGACTCGCCCAAGGGACAGGGAAAGATGAAGGGCTACTTCGCGAAGCCCGCCAACCTGAATGGCAAAGTGCCGGGCGTAGTCGTCGTCCACGAGAACCGCGGACTCACGCCGTACATCAAGGACGTGGCGAGGCGCCTCGCCGTCGCCAACTTCGTCGCGTTCGCCCCAGATGCGCTGACGCCGCTCGGCGGATATCCGGGCAACGATGACAAGGGCGTCGAGATGCAGCGGACGCTCGACCAGAACAAGATCATCGAGGACTTCGTTGAGGCCGTGAATGTGCTGCAGAAGCGTGCCGAGTGCACCGGCAAAGTGGGCGCGGTCGGCTTCTGCTTCGGCGGCAGCGTGTCCAATCAGCTCGCCGTGCGCGTGCCGTCACTCGCCGCATCGGCGCCGTACTACGGTGGACAGCCGAAGGCAGAGGACGTCCCGAAGATCCAGGCGCCGCTGCTCATTCACTATGGCGGCCTCGATGAGCGCGTCAACGCGGGATGGCCTGCGTATGAAGCGGCGCTGAAGGCGAACGGCAAGAAGTACGAGGAGTACATGTACGCCGGCGCCAATCACGGCTTCCACAACGACACGACACCGCGCTATGACAAGGCGGCAGCCGAGCTGTCGTGGCAGCGAACCATCGATTTCTTCAACAAGAACCTTCGCACCAACGGTCGCGCGACCAATTAGCGACCTACCCGGATGGGCGATCCTCGCGCGGCATCGACTGCGCGAGGATCGTTCCATGCTTACTGACTTCTCCAATGAATTAGCGGACGCGGCCGCCAAAGCGGCATCGTCCGTCATCCAGGTCCAGGGTCGCCGCCAGCCCGCAAGCGGCGTCATCTATGCCCCCGGTGTCGTCGTGACGACGACACGAGCGCTCCGGCGCGAAGACCGGCTGCACGTCCGCGGCGAGAGCGATGCCGTCGAGGCGGAGCTGGCGGGTTGGGATCCCGCGACCGGGCTCGCGGTCCTCAAAGCGCCGGCGCTGAAAAACTCGCCGATTGCCGTCGCCGCGCAGGCACCGCGGGTTGGCAACCTGGCACTTGCGCTCGCGCGGTCGTGGAGCAACGGTTTGACGGTCAGCGCAGGTGTTGTCTCGATCATCGGCGGCCCTCTTCAAACGGGACGGCGGCGTGCGATCGATCAGATCATCCGTACGACGGCGCCAATGCACGACGGATTCGCGGGCGGCGCGTTCATCGATACCAACGGCGCGCTGCTCGGGATCACGACCGCGTCAACGATCCGGGGGCTTGGTGTGGTGATCCCCGCCGGGATTGCCTGGAGCACGGCGCAGCATCTGCTGGAGCACGGCGGTCTCAAGCGCGGCTACCTCGGTATCGCGGGGCAACCGGTTCGCCTCCCTGAATCCCAGCGTATTGGCGAGGTTGAGGAGGGACTGCTCGTCGTCGCGGTCAGCGCCGATGCGCCTGCGGCAGGGGCGGGAATTCTTGTTGGTGACGTGATTCTCGCGGCTGACGGGCAGACTATTGGCTCGCCCGAGGAACTGCTCGATTGGCTGACCGGAGACCGCGTCGGCAAGGCGGCAACGTTGCGCCTGCTTCGCGGCGGCAAGCCGACGGAGGTCTCCGTGACCATCGGTGAACGCCGGGCGTCCTAATGGCCAATGCGCCTGCTGCTGGTGGGAACACCCGATGGACGCGCGCGCCTCAGGGCGGAGCTGGATGAAAGCTCCTTCACCATCGCCGGCGAATTCGCAACGATAGCCGAAGCGCGCGCGTCGGGTGTCCAGGCGGATGCAATTCTGATCTCCGCACCTGTGGGACGCGCCTTTACGGCGCGTCCGACGAGCATCGACGCGTCACCTGGCGATGATGAGTACGAAGAGCCGCTCACCGCACGCGAAGTTGAGGTACTCGAGCTTCTCGCCGAAGGCCTTCCGAATAAGTCGATCGCTGCGCGCCTCGGTATCAGCGATCAGACCGTGAAGTTCCACGTTGCATCGATCTGCGGCAAGCTCGGTGCGGCGAACCGAACGGATGCGGTCCGCCGCGCAGTGCGCCGCGGTTTGATCTCGCTCTGAGCAGATCTAGTGAAAGAACCTGAAGAACCTTCTGAACCCTCTGAACAGGACCTTCTGAACCCATTGAACCCATTGAACCCCTTGAACCTCATGAACCCGCTTCAGTAGGGGTCAGCGACAGCTTCCGACGCCCTCCTTTTCGGATCAGCGACACCTCAACAGTGGTGTTGATCCGCTCCTCGTTCAGGATCCGATGCAGGTCGTCGATCCCCGCCACCGCCGCGTCGGCCATCGCAAAGACGATGTCGCCTTTTTCAAGACCCGCGCGAGCCGCCGGACTGTTTGGCTCGATCGACGCCACGCGCACGGCACTGGAAATCGCAAGCTGGTTCGCACGGGCGAGCGCCCGCGGCACGTCGACGTTCTGGCCGGCAATGCCGATATACGCGCGGCGGATGCGGCCGTCTCGAATCAGACGAGAGGCGACAAACCGCGCGGTGTTGACGCCAATCGCAAAGCAGAGTCCTTGCGCCGGACGAATCATCGCGGTGTTGATGCCGACGACTTCGCCGCGCGTGGTCACGAGCGGCCCTCCCGAATTGCCCGGGTTGAGCGATGCGTCGGTCTGGATGATGTCGTCAATCAACCGTCCAGACTGTGAGCGGAGGGATCGACCCAGGGCGCTGATGACACCGGACGTCACGGAGTGCTGAAAACCGTACGGGTTGCCGATGGCGATTGCGACCTGACCCGCCCGCAGTCGTCGCGAGTCGCCGAGGCGCGCCCATGGGACGGTCGCGTCCACCCGCAGGACGGCCAGATCCGTCGCCGCATCCTGGCCAATTACATCCGCGCGCATCGTCCGCCCGTCCGGAAGGATCACCTCGACTCGCGGCGCGCCATGCACGACATGGTGGTTTGTCAGCACCAGACCGTCCGGTGTAAAGATGACGCCGGATCCCGCGCCTTCGTCGCCGCGGTGGACGTTGACGACGGCGGGGCCGACGGTTTCGACGGCGCCGATCACCGCCTGTGAATAGGCGTCGAGCAGCTCATCGTCGTTCGTGCGGGGCTCGATGTTCATAACTGGATCCTAGGAACAGGGTCGTCACTGGAAATCGCCCAAATGGGTAGTACGTTCGGAACGGAGCGACCATGTGCGATTTGGGCCACCATCACGGGGATTTCGGTTTTATCGTTGATGTGCCGGAGGTTCACGCGCTGATCGATGAGACGCGCCGCTTATCACGCGCGATCCCGGATCACGCCGCGCGTGTCGCAGCGCTGCGCCCCGCATTCGCGCACCTGCTCGCAGCCGACGGCTGGCTGCCCGATGAGTTCGGACAACCAGATCACGCAAGCGGGATGGGCGGCGGCATCGGCCAGTACGCGCTCTATCGCGATGAAGCGGGCGAGCTGTGTCTGTTTTCTCTCGTCGTCCCCGCCGGCTCGTCGACGCCGGTGCACGACCATCTGGCATGGGGGCTGGTCGGCGTTTATCGCGGCACGCAGCTCGACACGACCTATGCGCGACTCGACGATGGCAGCGATGAGAACAAAGCGGTTCTCCGAGTGGCGAGGCAGCAGACCGTCGGGCCGGGACAGTTCTATACGTTGCTGCCGCCGGACGGCGACATTCATTACGTGAAAACGGTCTCCGAGACGGCGTCGGTGTCCATCCATCTGCTCGCCAACGATACCGCGTGCGTGTGGCGGCACCGGTACGATCCGGACGCAGGAACGGTCACACCGTTTCGATCCGGATACTCGAACGTGAAGTGCAACCACGAGGCGAGGTGATCGCGCATGGGCTGGCGGAGCATCGTCATGGCCGCCGCCACGTCCCTCATCGTCTCAGGCTGCGATCAGGACAGCGGACCATCGGCTCCTTCCACAACAGCGACCGTGCGTATCGTCTTCATGGGATCGACCGTGCGGCGAACCGATCTCCCGCCATTCGCAAACGCCTGCGTCGACGGCGTCGGCATGACTCACATCCACCCGAGCTGGCGGAGTTTCGCAGCGATCCCGCTGCAACCGGTTCCTCCAGGTCGATACGAGATTTCTTTCATCGACGTGCCGATTGACGCACGTGTGTCATTCCGAATCAACGATCAGAACTCGTGTGATGAGAATCCTACCGGCGCGGTGACACGAAACATCTTCGTCAACGACGTCCGGCTCGTCCAGAACGCGACGACTCCCGGCAACGGGGATGAGCCGGGATTCGCATTCACCGTCGCGCGCGATGGAGCGGTTCGTCAATGACGGCGACACGACAACTGCGGCCGCTTTCCTACAGTTCGATGCGCTCTGCCGACGCCAACTGTGCAAGCAATGCGCGGTCGCCTGTGGCGAGCCGCCAGTGGCGCAGTCGCGCGTGCGCCACGATGAGCCGATCGAATGGATCTCTCGTGAATCCGATTTCGCTCGCTTTTTCAAACCATGCGGCTGAAGCAGGATCGTCGATCACCCACCGGTCGTCGTGTATCAGTTCCGTCACGGACGTGCCCGCACGCAGCCGAAGGCGGCCCGCCTCGATCAGAAACTGCAGTTCGAGGATCGTTGCCGGCGAGGTGTAGAGGCGAGCCGCCCGCGTGGCGAGGCCGGCGGTACGCCGGTCGCCACGATGCAGCCAGAGCACCGCGTTGGTGTCGAGGAGAATCAACGGCGCCGCTTCGACGAGAATGCCAGACCGTCAGCCTTCCACGTCCACGTCCATTCGCCCGCGGCGACCGCGGGATCGACGACGTCGACAAGTGGCTTGCGCGCGCGTGTCACCGGTTTGGAGCGCTCAGCGCGAATGAAGTAGCGCACGCCGCGCCGTTCGATGACCACCTCTTCACCCCGCTCGGCCGCGTCGAGCACGTCGGCAAGCCGCTCGCGTACCTGAGAGCTCGTATACCGCTTCATATGTACATTGTACAACCGGCTATCGCGCCACCGCACGATAACGATTGACAGCCTCTTCGTCCCACTTGATCCCGGCACCTGGTCGATTGGGAATGATGGCCTGACCGTCGCGGATCTCGATCGGCTGCTCCAGAATGGGCGACGCCCAGTCGACGTATTCGAGCCAGTGACACGTCGGCGTCGCGGCGAGCAGATGCGCGCTGAACTCCGGATAGAGATGCGATGACATCTCGATCCCTGCCGCCTGCGCCAGCGCCGCGGCTTCGAGCCAGCCGCTCACGCCGCCGATGCGGGCGAAATCTGGCATCGCGTAGTCGCACGCGTGCGCGGCAATCGCGTCGGCCATCGCATACGGTCCGTCGAAGTTCTCTCCGATCTGAATCGGGGTCGTCAGCTCCCGTGCAAGCGTCGAGTTTCCGGGGTAATCGTCGTGACGAATTGGCTCTTCGATCCACGCGAGCCCTTCGCGATCGAGGGCACGGCCGCGCTGGAGCGCTTCCGCCACCGTCAACGCCTGGTTGTAATCGGCCATGACCACGGCGCCGTCAGACACGCGCGTGCGAACCGCTTTCAACGCCGCGACATCGTCGGCGGCAGCGGCATATCCCAACCGCAGCTTCACCGCGCTGAAGCCGCCTTCCTCGAGCAGCTCCTCCGCTTCATCCGCCAGCGCGGACCAATCCCGAACCCCGAATCCCGAATCCCGGACGCTCAGGCCGTTACTGTTGTACGCCCGCACCGGCCGGATGCTGCCGCCGAGGAACTCGACGAGTGGGACGCCCGCCGCAACCGCGAGCGCGTCCCAGCACGCCGCGTCCAACCCGGCCAGCGCCATTGTCACCAGACCGTGAACTCCCAACAATCGAAAGTGACGTGCGAGCTTCGCGTTGAGATCGACGGGTGCTACGCGCTCACCTGACACACGCGCCGCCGCTTCGCTCAGGATCGCTTCGACGGCACCGGTTGCGGCCGGAAGGTAGCAGAAGACGTACGCGCGGCCGCTGATACCTTCTTCGGTATCCACATCGATGAGTACGAGGGGCGCGTTGTCCATTCGCCGCGCGCTTGTGCCAAGCGGCCGCTTCATCGGAACGTGGACGGCCACCGTGCGAATCGCCCGGATCGTCAGCGTGAGCGAGGTCATAGGAACGGGTCCGCCTGAAGGCGGACGCTACCGCCAATCATCGGTAGGGTCCGGCTTCAGCCGGACCAGCGCCCATTTCATGCAGCGCCAAGATGTCCCAGACGGCGCGATTCATCGGCGTCGCCACCCCTGTCCGTTCGCCGAGCTGCGCAACGCTGCCGCTGAGCCACGAGACCTCCAGGCGTTTGCCGGCCTTCAGATCGTGGTGCATCGAGGACGTCATCTGGTCCGGCAAGCCGTCGAGAAAGGCCAGACGCTTCTCGGCGAAGTCCGCGGGGAGTGCAACGCCAAGAGCCCGGCCAACTGCCACCGTTTCGCGCATCAGCTCCGACAGAAACCTGCGCGAGCGCGGATTCGATCGGATCGGTCCGATCGTCTGGCGCATCGTGGTCGTCGAGCCGGAGAGCGCGACGAGAAAGACAAACTTTTCCCAGATCGCTTTGCGAATGTCGTCGTTCAGCTCCGCGTTGATGCCGCCACGGATACAGGCCTCGAGCAGCGACTCCCCGCGCGCGGATCGGCGGCCGTCGTATTCACCGAAGATCAGCCGCTGCATCGTGCCCGTGTGCTTGATAACGCCAGGCCGATCGATATTCGTCGCGATGTAGGCCACGCCACCCATCACGGCGCGGTCGCCAAACGCCTCGCGGAGGATGTCGTCCTTCTGCACGCCGTTTTGAAACGAGATAACGCCGGTATCGGGGCCGATGAGCGGCCGCATCGACCGGATCGCCGCATCCATGTCCCAGAGCTTGACCGACAGCCACACGATGTCGGCGACGCCGATATCCGCCGGATCCTCTGTGACGTTGACGCGTGGAAGATGAATGTCGCCGAGCGCGCTCTCGATCCTCAAGCCGTCGGAGCGCATCGCGGCGAGGTGCGCGCCGCGTGCGACGAAATGAACGTCCGCGCCAGCCTGCTGCAGCCGCGAGCCGAAGAACCCGCCGACGCCTCCCGCGCCGATGACGGCAATTCTCACCGCGTGGTCACGGGTGTGCCGAGCAATGCGCTCAGATCGACCTTATTGACGTCGTCGATGATCTTCGCAAACACATGCGCTGACTGCTCGAGCCCCGCCGCCGGGACGGCGCTTAGCGTATCCATGTCGGTGTGATACACCGTGTGGTCGATGATGTGGAAGCTCGGCGCATCCTGGAAGAACACGCCGAGCTCGCCGCCCGGTCGCGCTTCAGGGCGCGAATAGAGGGCCATCCCGTAGTCCTTGAAGTCCTTCATCACGATCGTCTTCAGCTGATCGCTGCCACCGATAAACCAGCGCCGCGCGCTCACCTGATTCGATGCGTACAGCGTATCGCCGATGAGGAAGGTCGCCACCTGCGCAGTGTGCTCGCAGTTCACGAGCAGCGCGGTCTTCGCGAACATCTGCTTCATGTTGTTGTGCACCCAGCGCGCACCGGCGTTATCTCCCGACGGCGAGTGATGCGCCGACGTCGTGAAGAACGTCATCGTCCGCCGCCTCCGATTCTTCGGGATCTGCGCGTAATGTTCTGCGAGGGCGACCATCGTCGCGACGCCGGAGGCGTTGTCCATCGCACCCTCGAAAAACGAATCGGTGTGCGCCATCACCGCGATGTTCTCCTCTGTCGAACCCGGCAGCACGCCGAACACGCTTGTCGTTTTCAATCCCGTCCGCAGCTCGACGCTGAGGCGGAAGCGCATCCGCGGCGACTGCTCCTGCTCGATCATCTGGCGGATGACGGTGCCGTCCTGGTTGCCGAGCATGAACACCGGCATGCGAGCAGGATCCGTTGTGCCCGCCGCGGTCGGTTCGTTCATGATGTTGCCGGGAAATCCAAGCACGATAAAGAGCGCCGCTGCGCCTTCGGCTTCGGCGCGTTTGACGACGCCCCACGTCAACGCGGTGTCTTCACGTCCGCCCGGGTTCGGGAAGCCATACGCGATCGCCGCCTTTCCGCGGACATCCCTCCCCTGGAAATCAGCGGCTGTACCCATGCCGACCCAGACAGGGTCGAGTTCCGCCTGACCATTGGTGGGCGCCGAGTGATACAGCGGGAACGCCGTCTTGAGCGCCACGCTTTTGCCGCCACCCCCGACCGCAACTTCCCACGAGGTTGGCCACCACTGCGGCGGAAGATCGGTGAATTCCTGAGTACGCGTCTCGAGGCCGATGCGCTTGAACTGTGCGGCCACCCAGTCGGTGGTCAGGCTGTCGTAAGACGACCCGGTGATGCGCCCCCAGTACTGATTGCCGTCGTCGCGGCTCTTCCGCGAGATGGCCGTGATTTCGTTGATGTAGCCCTTGATCTTCATGCCGTCGAGATCCGTGTAGGCGGCATCGCCAGCGGGGTACGGCCATTTCGCGAACATCTCATCGCCCCACCAGGTCGTCGGCTGATAGGCGCCGCGCCCGAGCGGCTGCTCACCGCCGGCGCCGCCTTGGCGTCCGGATTGCGCGGCAGGCTGTCCGCCATCCCTGCCCCGCTGCGCGGCAACTGCGCTCGTCATCAAGACCGCGGCGACGATCATGCCGACTAGCTTATTCATGTCCAGCCTCCGTAAGGGCCGACCTAAGGTCGGCCCCTACACAATTGAATAACCCTAGTCTCTTTCCCTTCGACCGACAACAAGGCCGTTGAGAATCCAGCTCACGACGCTGACGAGCAGCGCACCAAACACCGCCGAGAAAAATCCATCGACGCTGAAACCGGGGACGAGCCACGCCGTCAAGGCGAAACAAATCGCGTTGAGGACGAAGATGAAGAGGCCGAGCGTGAGAAGCGTCAAGGGCAGCGTCAGAAAAAACAGGACGGGCCGGACGATCGCATTGACAAATCCGAGGATCACGCCGGCCAGCAGCGCCGACAACGGACTGGTGATGTGAATCCCGGGCAGCAGCCACGCGGCGATGATGATCGCGAGGCCGTTGAGCACGAGACGAGCGAGGAATCTCATCCGTGGCTACTGACAGGCCCCTTCCACGCCGCGCAACCTGACGACTTTGAATTCGGGCAGCGGGTTGGCGCCGACGCTGTCCGCCGCCCCTCCCGGAAGATTGGCTACCGCAGCCTTGGCCGGATCGAGCGCGCCGGCCTGAGCCGCCGTGTTCGGCGACGGCCAGAGACCGGTCCGGAACGTGACCCCCTTCCCCGGAGGCCCGCCGACGATCTCGACGCGCTGGCCGACGAACTTCCGTAATCCCTTCCCCGTCAGCCGGTATCTGAACCCGCTCTCGTTGTCGAGGAAGTTGAACTGCCCGGGCCTGATGGCGTCGCGCGAAATGCACCCGTTCAGCCGCATTTCCTTGCTGTCGCTCGCTGGGGCCTTCGGCGACGACCCGGCCGACTGGGCGGCGGGGCCCGCGGCAGAGTGGAACACAACCAGCATTGCCGCCAGTCCGTATGTCAGCTCACGGATCATCTGTGGCCTCCCCATCAAAACCGGTTGATCGTACACTCACGGGAGCAATGTTCCGCCGCCGGGTTGCTATTGTCGTCCTGCTCCTCATTGCCGCGGCGTCGGCCGCCTGGGCCCAGCGGTTCCGCGTGATGGAGGGCCCCGGCATGCCCCTCCATATGCCTCCGCCGCACTTCAGCGACGGCGCGTTCACGATCTGCAAGATGATGTACACCAGCAACCGTCGGGAAGCGAACGGTTTCGGCTGGTCGACAGATTATCCGTATGCAGGTCTGAACCTGATGCTCCGCTCCTCGGAGCTCACCAAAACACGCATCAGCAAGGATACGCACGGCGACGCAAAATACTGGACCGTCCATCTGACTGACGAAGCGCTGTTTGAATGCCCGTTCCTCGTCGGGTCCGACGTTGGAACTATCGGGCTGGCGCCGATCGAAATCAAGCGGCTGCGCGACTACCTCCTCAAGGGCGGGTTTCTCTGGGTTGACGATTTCTGGGGGACTCGCGCGTGGGAGCAATGGTCCGACGCGATGCGTCAGGTGCTGCCCGAGTACCCGATCTTCGACATCGCGACCGATCACCCGATTCGCTCGACGCTGTTCGACGTGTCACATGTCCCGCAGGTTCCCGGCATCAACTTCTGGCGCGCGAGCGGCGGCGGCACGTCCGAGCGCGGGACCGACAGTCCGCAGGTGGATTTCCGTGGCATCGCCGACAGTCATGGCCGCCTGATGGTGGTGATGACGCACAACAGCGACATCGGCGATTCGATGGAGCGCGAATCCGAGGATCCGGACTTCTTCGCCGCGTTCTCGCCCGAGGGTTACCAGGTCACCATCAACATGGTCCTGTACGCGCTCACGCACTGAGATGCTCGTCTTTTTGGCGTTCACGCTGCTCTTCGCGTTACCCGTGAACGCCGCACAATCGGCGGTCTCTGCACCGGACCCCCAACTGAAAACACGCGTCGAGCAGCGACTGGCCGATCGCCGCGTCCGCGGCATCAGGGTGTCCGTCGTGCGAGAGGGAACAGTCGCCCTGACTGGCCCGGTCGCCAGCGCGGGTGCAAAGCAGGATCTCATCGCTGATGTTTTGAAGGTCGACGGCGTGAAGGAGATCGTCAGTGAACTGACGATCGGCAAACCCGAAAGCGACGAGAAGCTGGCGGAACGCGTGGCCGACCAGATGCGTCGTTCGACCTACTTCACCGTTTTCGACGAGGTGCAGATTGGCGTCGACAACGGCGTCGTCACGCTCACCGGCTACGTGACGCAGCCGATTAAGTCCGAGGACCTCGCGCGGCGCGCCTCGCACGTCGACGGGGTCCGCGAATTTGTCAATCGTCTCGAGGTGCTCCCCGCGTCGTTGTCGGACGATCGGCTGCGGGCAGTCATCGCCAACACCCTTTATCGCGATCCGGCGTTCTCGAATTACGCCTCGCAGGCCGTCCCACCGGTGCATATCATCGTCCGCAACTCGAGCGTCCTGCTCACAGGCGTCGTCAACAACGAAGTCGAGCGTCGGCAGGCGGAGAACATCGTCCGCCACATTCCGGGAATCATCGGGGTCCAGAACGCCCTGCGGGTTGAGCGTTAAATACGACGTCGCGGTCCTCGGAGGCGGCAACGCCGCACTGTGCGCCGCGCTGGCCGCGGCCGCACGCGGCGCGCAGGTGATCGTGCTCGAACGCGCCCCGAGAGCATTCCGCGGGGGCAACAGCCGCCACACGCGCAATCTCCGGTGCATGCACACGGCGCCGACCGAAGTTCTGACCGACGCCTACTCCGAAGACGAATTCATGGCGGATCTGATGCGCGTCACGGGCGGCGCCACCGACCAGATGCTCGCGCGCATGATGGTTCGCGCGTCGGCCGACCTGCCGCGGCGCATGAGCCGCTTCGGCGTCCGCTTCCAGCCGTCGCTCCGCGGCACGCTGCAGCTGGGGCGAACGAACGCATTCTTTCTCGGCGGCGGTAAAGCGTTGATGAACAGCGCGTACGCGGCGGCGGAACGCGGCGGCGTTCGCATCGTGTACGACGCTGAGGTCGTCGGGATATGCATCAGGGACGGACGCTTCGAGTTCGCCGAAATACGAACGCTGTACGGGAGCGATTCGATTAGGGCACGGACCGTGGTCCTCGCCGCTGGCGGGTTCGAGTCGAATCTCGAATGGCTCGGAGAGATCTGGGGCGAAGCCGCGAAGAACTTCATCGTTCGCGGAACGCCATACAACACAGGCACGGTGCTGCGCCTGTTGCTGGATGGAGGTGCGGAACCTGTCGGCGACCCATCGCAATGCCACGCGGTCGCCATCGACGCGCGAGCTCCGAAGTTCGACGGTGGCATCGTGACGCGCCTCGATTCCGTGCCGCTCGGCATCGTCGTCAACAGGCATGGAGACCGGTTCTACGACGAGGGCGAGGACCACTGGCCGAAGCGATACGCAATCTGGGGACGCCTTGTTGCGCAGCAACCGGATCAGATTGCGTACTCCATTGTGGACTCGAAGGTGATCGGGCGGTTCATGCCGTCGGTCTTTCCGCCGATCGTCGCCGACTCCATCCGCGAACTCGCATCGACACTCAGCGTGCCATCGGGAACGCTGTCGGCAACCATCGAGAGGTTTAACGCCGCTGTACGTCCCGGCACATTCGATCATCAGACGCTGGACGACTGTCGCACGGAGGGGCTCGCGCCGAACAAGACGCACTGGGCGCAGCGGGTCGATACGCCGCCGTTCCATGCCTATCCGCTCAGGCCCGGCATCACGTTCACATATCTGGGCCTCAAGGTGAACGAGCATGCGCGCGTCGTGATGAACGGTGGCCTTGCGGAAAACATCTTTGCGGCCGGTGAAATCATGGCCGGCAACATCCTCGGGCGCGGTTATATCGCCGGCGTCGGGATGACGATCGGAACGGTGTTTGGCGAGATCGCGGGACGGGAAAGCAGCGATATGGCGGCCAAAGCAGGCCCGGCATGACCGAAGCGCTCACCGACGCGATGCGCAAGGCGGAGCACGAGATGGTCGTCTGCAACGCGTGCCGCTACTGCGAAGCCTATTGCCCGGTGTTTCAGGCGATGGAGCAGCGCGTGACGTTCCAGCGCGCGGATCTCACCTATCTCGCGAATCTCTGTCACAACTGCGGCGAATGTCTCTATGCCTGTCAATATGCACCGCCGCACGAGTTCAACATCGACGTGCCGCGCACGTTGTCCAGCGTGCGCGTCGAATCCTACGAATCGTTCGCCTGGCCGTCCTTTGCGTCGATCGCGTTCCGCAGACCGTGGAGCGCGACTCTTGTCGCGTTAGTCGCGGGAGGGTTGACACTTGCACCCGTAGCGCGAACCGTCTCTGGAGCGGCGCGGACCTTTCAGGTCCGCGATGCCGATTTCTACGCCGTCATCCCACACGCTGTGATGGTGACGCTCTTTGGAGTCGTCGGTCTCTTCGTTATTGCCGCAATCGCGATAGGCCATCGTCGATTTGCCAGAATCGCGGACCTGAAAGGTCCGCGCCGCTCGCAAGAAGGTCCGCGCCGCTGGGGACAAGGTGCCTCGCCGCGACGGAGCGCAACTCTGGATGTGCTCACCCTGAATCAACTCCATGCCACTGGTGAGGATTGTGTCGACGCCGAGGAGCAGCGCCGTCCGTGGCGGCGATGGCTGCATCACTGCACGTTCTACGGGTTTGCGCTCTGTTTTGCATCGACGACGGTCGCCGCGATCTATCAGCTGGTCTTCGGATGGATCGCGCCATACGCGTACACGAGTCTGCCGGTCGTGCTCGGGACCGCCGGCGGACTGGGACTCGTGGTTGGACCGACAGGTCTGCTCCTCCTCGACGGACGTCGCGATGAGGCGCTCACGCATGCGTCCGAGCGTTCACTGGGCTTCGCGTTCCTGACGATGCTGTTGTTGACCAGCGTGACGGGCCTGCTGCTGCTCCTGCTGCGCGAGGGGCCGATGATGCCGACGCTGCTCGTCGTTCACCTCGCGATCGTCCTTGCTCTCTTCATCACCTTCCCCTACGGGAAGTTCGTACATGGCGTCTACCGCGGTGCCGCGCTGCTGAAATTCAGGCGGGAAGAACACACGACGTAAAATCTGCCGATGCCCGAAACGGTGCACGCCGCACTGCGACTGGATCGACTGTCTGTTTCCGCCTTCCATCGACGAACGGCTGCGCTTCTCGCGTATGTGTTCTTCTTCGAGTTGGGCGATCTGAACAGCTTCGCGTACGCGGCGCCTGCGCTCCGTCAGCAGTGGCAACTCTCGATCCAGACGATCGCGACGATCACCTCGGCATCGTTTGTCGGCATGTTTATCGGCGCGATGACGGCCGGGACGCTTTCCGATCACATCGGCCGCAAGCGCGCGCTGATGCTGACGACGCTCTGGTACTCGTCGATGTCGCTGCTGAACGCGTTCGCGTGGAGCGTGCCGAGTCTGTTCACCGCGCGCCTGCTCACCGGCGTCGGCCTGTCGGGCATGACTGTCGTCGCGATGACCTACATCGGCGAAATGTTTCCGTCGCGCGTGCGTGGCGCGTTTCAGGCGCGCATCCTGATGTTCGGCCTCATTGGCATCCCCGCGACAGCCTATGTCGCGCGTTTCGCGGTGCCGCACGCGGACTGGGGCTGGCGGGTGATCTTCCTCTGGGGTGCACTCGCCATCTTCTTTCCATTGTTCGCGCGGCGCCTCGAGGAATCGCCGCGCTGGATGGAGCGCCGGGGACGGTGGGAAGAAGCCGAGCAGGTGCTCGCGCGCATCGAACGTGAAAGCAATCGAGGACTCGCGCGTCCGGAAAATCTGGTGGGTCTCAGAGGACCAATGCCGCGCGAAATTTCCGACGACAAAGGTCGGCCGGGTCCTTTCGGAAGTAGGCCGGGTCCTTTCGGACCCGGCGAACACAGCATTGGCCTAAAGGGCCTCATTCGCTCGGGTGCCGGTGGACGCGCGCTGCTTCTTATCAGCGTGTGGTTCTGTCAGACCCTTGGCTTCTATGGCTTCAACGCGTGGGTGCCGACGCTGCTCGCCGAGCAGGGCTTCTCGATCATGCGCACCCTGGAAC
>JACXTT010007400.1_pt1 | contig 15450 bp, 16 predicted proteins | sample 9270951 | NCBI WGS metagenome assembly JACXTT01 (sample SAMN15532306, study PRJNA645909) | rock metagenome | isolation source: weathered quartz diorite | place: Puerto Rico | collected 2017-06-21 | reverse complement strand
GGGGGGCGGGGCCCGGCGCCGCGGCGCGGTGGGCGCCGGCGATGACAACCCGGCGGGCGGTGGGCGGGAAGTTTCCGGTCAGCACGCGCATGAGCGTGCTCTTGCCGCTCCCATTGGGGCCGAGCAGCGCCGCCACCTCGCCTCGCCCGATGGTGAACGACACGTCGTTCACCGCGCAGTGCGTCCCGTAATACTTGGTCAGGTGCTCGACGGTGATCACGCCACCCCCGCGCTGAGCACGCCAACGGCGCCCCGCGCAAGCCCTCTCATTACCGCGCGCCAGGACCCGCGCAAGCGCGCCCGGGCGAGACGCGACGGGTCATGCGGGCGGGGACGCGGGGCAGGCCTTCGCGGCGACCTTCGAGTGCACCGAGCGGCGGGCCGCGAAGACCCGAGCGCCGGTGAGCGGCGCGCGAGCGGGAGCCGCGAGGGCCTGCCCCGCGTCCCCGTCCGCAACCCTCAGTGCCCGACCCGCGCCGCCCCTTCGCGCTCGCGCTTCTTTCGCCGCCGCGCGTGGATGATCTCGTCCATGACGATGACGGCGATCGAGAAGACCGTGACGATGATGACCGATTCCCAGAGCCCCATCGTCGCCTCCTAGCTGACCGCGGCGGCCTGCGCCGCGACCGCGGGTCGCCGTGTCGCCTTGGACGCTTCCTTCAGGATGAAGCGCGGGCGGAAGTAGGAGATCATCACCGGGAGCAGCGTCTCCGAGGCGATGAAGCTGACGAACATCCACACCGCGAGGAGCGCGCCCATGATGGCGTTGAAGCGGATGTTGGAGAAGGTCCACAGCGCGGTGCTGCCCACCATGGCGACGGCCGTGAAGCTAACGGCCTTCCCCGAGGTCACCAGCGCCTCGCGGATCGACAGCTCGAGGTCGCCGTTGACGCGGATCTCCTCGATGATGCGGCTCATGATGTAGAGGCCGTAGTCGATCCCGAAACCGACGCCGACGGTCACCAGCGGGAGCGTGTTGACGTTGATGCCGATGCCCCACACCGCCATCGCGGCATTGATGAGCACGTTCGAGATGAAGAGCGGCAGCAGGAGGTAGATGCCCGCCGCCCACGAGCGGTATGTGAACAGCACGATGACGTAGATGGTGCCGAACCCGAGCAGGTTCATGAGCAGGTCGTTCCGCACCAGCTCCTCGTTGGCTGCCGCGAGCACGCCGATCAGACCACCGGCGAGCTTGAAGTTGGCCTTCCCGCCCATGTCGTTCTTCGGGTCGGCGATGAAGTTCTTACACTCCTGGATGATGCGCGCGATGTTGTCGCCCTTGTGGTTGCGGGCGAAGAAGGTGACGTGCGAGGTGGTGTAGCTGGGGTCCACGTACTTCGCGGTCTCGGTCGGCGGCGAGCCGGAGAAGAAGATGAAGAAGGTCTGCGCCACGTCGCGCGAGTTGTTGGGGATGACGCCCCACTTCGGCTCCAGCTCGTGGAAGACCATGTTCACGCCGCGCAGGATGTCCGTCAGCGAGAAGCTGTAGCCCACGTCCCGGTCGCGCTCGAGGTAGCGCTGGAAGTTCTCCATGGTGCGGAGCACCTGGGGATCCTTCATGGCGTCGCGGTCCTTGCCCTCGGCGACCACGATCAGCGGCTCAACGCCCCCGAACTTGTCCTGGATGTGCGCGTGCGAGACGTTGTAGGGGGAGTTCTCCCACACCAGCGGCGAGGCGCTGGTCGGATCGCCGACGATCAGGCCACGCATCAGGTAGAGGCCGATCGCGAACAGCACCAGCCAGAACGCCATGGTCGAGATCTTGCCGACCGAGGACAGATTCCAGTCGGTGACCCGGTTGATGAGCGCCTTGTACCAGCCCTTCTCGCGCGCCATCACCACCTCGGGATCGGGCGCGCGGAGGTAATAGTAGACGACCGGGTTCAGCAGCAGCTCGGCGACCGTGATGGCGAGGATCCACCACGACGCGACGATCGCCAGGTTGCGCAGCATGACGATCGGCACGAGGATGATCACCAGCACGCCGAGGGCGTCGGTCGCGATGCCCGAGAAGGTGGGGACGAAGAGCTCGGCGAAGGCGGCGACGATCGCCTTCCGCTGGTTCCAGTCGTGGCGCTCGAACTCCTCGTAGTAGCGATCGTGCATCTGGATCGCGTGGCTCACGGCGCGGGCGGTGATGAGGAACGGCATCACCAGGATGAGCGGATCGAGGGTGAAGCCGATGATGTGCACGAAGGCGAGGCCCCAGAAGGCCGCGATCACGCCGGTCAGCGTCGGCCGGAGCGCGCCGCGCCAGTCGTGGAAGTACATCCAGCGCAGGATCCACTCCATGCAGTAGGTGACGGTGAGGATCCAGAACACGTCGTTGGCGTAGCTGTAGACCCAGCCGTAGAGGCGCGGCTCGCCGGCGACATAGATCTCCAGGTCCGGGGGCAGGATCGTCAGCTGGTGCTCCTCGGTCGCCTCGCCGCGCTTGACGGCGAGCTTGACGGTCTCCCCGGGGGCGAGCTTCTCGATCGCGGCCGCCAGCTCGACCCGGTCGCCCACCGGCTTCCCGTTGACCGACAGGATAGTGTCGCCGACCTTCAGGCCGGCCTTGTCCGCGGCGGTGTCGTGGTAGACCACCTCGATCACCGCGGCAGCGGTCTGCTCGCCCTTGACCGCGTCCCGGGACTTGATCAGGGCGCCGATCCAGCCTTTTTCGAAGGGCGCGATCACGCGCTCGTTGATCTCGCCGAAGGTCCGCCGGTGGTCGAGGCGCGCCTCGATGAAGTTGGCCCGCACCAGCGCCGCCCGGTCGTCGAGCGAGACCAGGAGGCCGTAGATGCTCTCGGTGTTGTGCACGATGCGCTTGATGTTGGCCGCGTCCTCGGCCGAACGCGGCATCTGGATCATCACCGGCTCGGCCTTGAGGAAGCCGCCCGCCTGGGCGCGCAGGTAGCGCGTGGTGCGATGGCCGATCGAGTCGATCTGGTTGTGGTTCACGCCATAGACGCGGTCCATCTCATCGGTGACCTTGTAGATGCGGTCCAGCGTCTGCACCGTGAAGATGTCGCCTTCCTTCGCCTCGACCATCAGCTGGATGTTGTTGGCGCCCCCGAAGGTGCCCGCGTACTTGTTGTGGATCTGGACGAAGGGATGGCTCTGCGGGAGGAGGTCGCCGAAGCTCGTCGCGAGCTGCAGCTTGCTGGTCAGGAAGGCGAAGTAGCCGGTCACGATGAGCACCACGATCATCACCGGGTGGCGGTAGTCGATCAGGCGCTCGCCCAGCCAGTAGAGTGCTCGCTTGTCCTCTTCGCTCGTCGTTCCGCTGCTCATGGCAGGTTCTCCCGTCTCAGCCTTGCGACGGCAGCCAGGTCTTGCCGCCGTCCGTGGTGCGGTAGATGAGTCCGTAGCCGCCGACCAGCCAGCCGTTCTGCTGGTCGGTGAAGCTGAGCCCGCGCAGCCAGGTGAGCACGTCCTGTCCGAGCTTGGCGCGCTTCCATGCCATCTCGCCGGGCATGCGCCGCACCACCTCACCGGCGGCGCCCACGCCCCAGCCCGACCCGTCCGGTAGCTCGATCAGGCGGAAGATCGGATCGACGAGCGGGTACTCGACCTCGATCTGGTCGAAGCTCCAGCGTTGCCCGCCGTCGTTGGTGCGCGCGATGTGCCCCTCGATGCCACCCGCGAGCGCGCGCTGCGCGTCGATCACGTGGATGCCGTAGAGGGTCGGGAGGTCGAGCAGGTCGAAGATGCCCGTGCCCTCCATGAGCGTCTTCTCCTGCTCGTGCCAGGTCTCGCCGCCGTCGGTGGTGTGCATGATCTTGCCGAACTCGCCGACGATCCAGCCGTTCTTCGCGTCGAGGAACTTGACGTCGTAGAAGATGGGATCCGCGGCCGCCAGGCTCTCACCGCCCGAGATGTCGGCCTCCATCGCCACCTTGCGCGCGCGCCACGTCTTGCCGCCGTCCGAGGTCGAGGTGAGGATCGAGCGGTCGCCCACCGCCCACGCGTGATCGTTGTCGATCGCGTTGAGCCCGAAGAGGTAGAGCGGCTGCTTCGCGCCGTCCTTCTCCTGGAAGAAGGCGTTCGATTCCTGCTTCTCCCAGGTCTTCCCGCCGTCGGCGGTGTGCAGGATGAGGCCGTCCTGCCCGGAGATGAACCCGTGCGTGTCGTCGGTGAAGCGGACCGCGTACAGACCGAGCTCGGTGTTGCTCGGATGGATCGTCCAGCTATGGCCGCCGTCGGTCGTCTCGAGGATCTTGCCACCGTAGCCGACGACGAAGGCGCGGTCCTTGGTGAGCGCCTGCACGTCGTAGAACTTGTCCGTGACGTAGATGGTGCGCTCCGCGAGCGGCACCATCTCCACCTCGTGATGGCAGCCGAGCGTGAGCGCGAGGAGGGTGGCCCCTCCCGGGATGATCCAGCGGCGCATGTAGCCCCTCCCCCGGGCGCGAGACCGCGTCCCGTGATCGGGCGCGTAACAGACCCTCTTCCAAAATGTCAATGGGACGACCCTTCCCCGGAACCTGCCTTAGGAAACCACTTGGCGACGTCCCCGGGCTCCACGATGACCTGGCGGTCGACCTTCCAGGCGCCGTCCTCCTTGAGGAGGGTATAGAGCTCGTACTCGGTGAGGCCGAGCTGGTTCACGAACCGGTCCTGGGAGGACAGGACGTTCGGCACGTACGCGGTCGCACCCTCGACCTTGGCCTGGCCGACCGTGAAGTCGAAGATCTTCACGTCGGCGAAGGCCATCCCCGTCTTCTGCTCCTTCACCCACACCTCGCGGTCCTTCCCCTGCCGCATCGCCTTGGAGATGAGATCGTACGCCTGGTCGAACCTCCCCTCCTTGAGCGCCTGCAAATACCGTCGAACGGTGTCCTCCGGGGAAAGCGGGGCGGGGGCCGCCGCCATCGCCTGCGCCGCGAGGAGGAGCGCGGCGAGCGCCCACCCGGCGAAGCGCGCGCGGGCCATGCGCGGTCCCTAGCACAGGCCGGCCGGCGGCCGGAAGCCCGCGACGAATCTGAGCCGCGTCACCACTTTTTCGTCGCACCCGTCACAGCCTTGCACGGGGAATCCCTCCCGCTTCTTGCGTGTGATCGTGGCACGTCACTTGCTGCCCGGTGCGCCATATGGACGACAACGCAGGCAATCTCATTCGCACGCTCCGCCAGAAGCTCAGCATGACGCAGGAAGAGTTCGCGCACGAGATCGCGGTCACCGTGTCCACCGTGAACCGCTGGGAAAACGCGCACGCCGAGCCGAGCAAGCTGGCGTGGAAGGCGATCCACGAGCTGGCCCGCAAGCGCGGGGTCTCCGACGACGCGCTCGCCCGCTCGGCTGCAGGCCTCCTCAACGGCTGAGGCGCCGGCCCGCGCCGGGATCGGCGAAATCTGCGCGCCCCCGGCAATCGAATGACGCCCGTGCCGCCCCTGGTCGGTCGCGGGTCACCCGCCGCGCCCACCGCCCGCCCTCCGATGTGCCGCGCCAGCGCTCCGTTTTCCGGCTGACGTGTCACCGGCGCACAGCCCGGCGGCTTTCCCGAGCCCGCCGGCACGGCGCTTGCGTCACCGCTGACACACCCCCGGGAGCAGCACGGGACGGAACGGCACACCGGGGACCACGCGCGAGTCGTACATGACCCACTCTCAGGCCGTCGCCGCCGCCGAACCGACCGAGCAGGCCAAGATCCTGATCGTCGAGGACGACCCGGACATCCGCAAGATCCTCGAGATGTACCTCGGGGAGAAGGGCTACCGCGTGAAGAGCGCCGAGGGCGCGCCGCGCGCGCTCGAGCTGCTCACCGAGGAACCGATCGACCTGATCCTCTCCGACGTGCGCATGCCGGGCATGAGCGGCCTCGACCTGCTGCGGCACGTGAAGGAGCAGGATCCGGAGATCCAGCTGGTGCTCATGAGCGCCTACTCCTCGGTCAAGGACGCCGTCGAGGCGATCCAGCTCGGCGCCGCCGACTACGTCGAGAAGCCGATCGACTTCCGCCGGCTCGAGCGCGTGCTCCACGCGGTGCTCGAGAAGCGCCAGCTCCAGCATCGCACCCGCATCCTCGAGCAGCGCCTCCAGGGCTGCGTCACCTTCGAGGGCATGGTCGCCCGCTCGCAGCAGATGCTCTCGGTGTTCGCGTTCATCGAGCGCCTGGCGCGCTACCCCACCACCGCGCTGGTGCTGGGCGAGAGCGGCACCGGCAAGGAGCTCGTGGCGCGGGCGCTGCACAACCTCTCGCCGCTGCGCGACCGTCCCTTCGTGGTCTGCAACTGCACCACCCTCGCGCCCACGTTGCTCGAGAGCGAGCTCTTCGGTCACGTGCGCGGCGCGTTCACCGGCGCCGACCGCGATCGCAAGGGCCTCTTCGAGGCGGCCCATGGCGGCACCATCTTCCTCGACGAGATCGGCGAGCTGCCGGTCGCCGTGCAGGTGAAGCTGCTGCGGGTGCTCGAGAACCGGGAGATCAAGCGCATCGGCTCGCCCGATCCGCTGCACATCGACATCCGGGTGATCGCGGCGACCAACCGCGACCTGACCGAGATGGTGCGCCAGTCGACCTTCCGGGACGATCTCTTCTACCGGCTGGACGTGGGCGCCATCCATCTCCCGCCGCTGCGCAGCCGCACCGACGACATCGAGCCGCTGGTCCACCACTTCGTCGGCATCTTCAACCAGCGGCTGGGCCGCACCGTCAGCGGGCCCGCCCCCGAGGTCCTCGACATCTTCGCCCGCTAACCCTGGCCCGGCCACGTGCGCGAGCTCGCCAACGTGACCGAACGCGCTATGGTGGTCTGCAAGTCGAGCATAATCGTGCCCGAGAGCCTGCCCCCGCACCTCTTCGAGGTCCGTCCCGCCGAGCAGCCCGACGGCCTCGAGATGCCCGACCTGAGCCTCCAGGCCGCGGAGCGAGAGCAGATCCTGCGTGCGCTGCAGGCCTCGGGGGGTAAGCGCGTCGAGGCGGCGCGCCGACTGGGGCTCTCGCGGCGGACGCTGTACCGCAAACTCAGCCGCTACGGGATCTCGTGAGAGGGGAAGGGCGATGGACGAACCCCTGTACGCACTCTGTCTGAGCACCGATCCGGCCGTCTCGAGCACGGTCGTCGCGAAGCTCGCGCGCATACCCGGCTTCGCGGTGACGGCGCGCGAGCTCGACTACCAGCTCGGCTCGCTCGACCTGCAGGACCTGCGCGAGCCGCACCTCGCCATCGTCATCCTCGGCGACAACCCGGCGGCGGGCCTGGCGGTCATCGAGGAGGTGCACAAGAGCGCGCCGGCGACGCAGGTGCTGGCGGTCTCCGCCGACGAGCGGCCCGAGACCATCGTCACGGCGATGCGCGCCGGGGCGGACGAATTCCTCCCCCTGCCCCTCGACCCCAACGCGCTCCTCAAGGTGTGCATCAAGGTCTCTGCGCTGCGCCGCCAGTCCAAGGGCAACAACGTCGCGCAGCACGCCGAGTTCTGGGTGGCGTACGGCGCCAAGGGGGGCATGGGCGTGACCACCCTGGTCGCCAACCTGGGGATCGCGCTCCAGGCCGCGGGGCGGAACACCATCCTGGTCGACCTCGACCTGTTCTCCGGCGACCTCGCGCTCTTCCTCAACATGACACCCAGCTACACGCTGCGCGACATCGCCGCCAACCAGAAGCGCCTGGACTCGGTCTACCTGCAGGGGACGATCGTGCGGCACCGCTCGGGTCTCGAGCTGATCGCCGCTCCCGTTCCCCTGCCGGGCGAGGCGCCACTCGCGCTCACGAGCGAACTGACGCTCGGCGTGCTGAAGCTGCTCGACTCGACCCACCAGGTGGCGTTGATCGACACCACCTCGGCGCCGCTCGACGCGACGCGCGCCGCGCTGACCAACGCCGATCGCATCCTCATGGTGACCGAGCTCACGCTGCCCGCCCTGCGCGCCTCGGTCCGGGCGATCAACTGGCTGCATGAGGAAGGGATCGAGGTCGAGAATACGGTCGAGGTCGTGGTCAACAAGTACACCAACCGCTCGTGGGAGGTCGCGCCGGCGGAAGCCGCCAAGACCCTGGGGCTGCCCATCCGCACCCTCCTCCCGCGCGACGACGCCGCGGTCTACACGGCGGTGAACAGCGGTCTCCCGCTCGACGAGGTGAAGGGGGGCGCCGCGTTGCAACGGGCCATCGCCGCCCTGGCGGGGGGAAGCCAGGCCCCGCAGGCGGAGAACCAGGTGCTGAAGAGCTTCCGGCGCTTCTTCTCGGCGACGGAGCGGAGAGCGTAGGTCATGAGCATTTCCTCCGGGACCACGTCCGGACCGTCGCAAGACGGCGCCGGCTCGGCCAGCCACCGGCTGGAGGAGCTGAAGCGCCGCGTGCACCGGCAGCTGCTCGAGCAGCTCGATCTGGGGACCCTCGCTTCACTCGACGCCACGCAGGCCCAGGAGCAGATCCGCAGCACCCTCCACGGCATGATCCAGCAGGGCTTCAGCGAGCTCTCGGGCATCGACCACGAGAAGGTGATCGAGGAGGTCGGCTTCGAGATCTTCGGGCTCGGCCCGCTGGAGGCATTCCTCAAGGACGGCGACGTCTCCGACATCCTGGTGAACGGCCCGGGCGCGGTCTACATCGAGAAGCACGGCCGGCTCACCCTGACCGACGTCCGGTTCCACGACGAGGCGCACCTCATGCGGGTCATCGACCGCATCGTGTCCGCGGTCGGCCGGCGCGTGGACACCGACTCGCCCATGGTCGACGCGCGCCTCCCCGACGGCTCGCGCGTCAACGCCATCGTCCATCCGCTCGCGCTCCGCGGCCCGTGCCTCTCGATCCGCCGCTTCGGTCGCGAGCCCTACCGCATCGACAACCTGCTCGCCTTCGGCGCGCTCACGCCGCAGATGGTGCGCTACCTGTCGGCCGTCGTGCAGGGCCGCCTGAACATCATCATCTCGGGCGGCACGGGCGCCGGCAAGACGACTCTGCTCAACTGCCTCACCAGCTTCATCCCGCACCACGAGCGCGTGGTCACCATCGAGGACTCGGCCGAGCTCCAGCTCCAGCAGCCGCACGTCGTCCCGCTCGAGACGCGCGCGTCCGACCTGGACGGCCGCGGCGAGGTCACGCAGCGCGACCTGGTCCGCAACGCCCTCCGCATGCGACCCGACCGCATCATCGTCGGCGAGGTCCGCGGCGCCGAGGCGCTCGACATGCTCCAGGCGATGAACACGGGCCACGACGGCTCGCTCACCACCATCCACGCCAACTCCCCGCGCGAGTGCCTGCAGCGCCTCGAGGTGATGGTGCTGATGGCGGGCTACGACCTGCCGGTGAAGGCGATCCGCCAGCAGGTCGGCTCCGCGATCAACGTGCTCGTCCAGGCGGCGCGGCTCTCGGACGGAACGCGCAAGGTCGTGCGCATCAGCGAGATCGTCGGCATGGAGGGCGACCAGCTCCAGCTCCAGGATCTCTTCGACTTCCAGCAGACCGGGATCACCCCCGAGGGACGCGTCCAGGGTCAGTTCCGCGCCAGCGGGCTGCGCAGCAAGTACTTCGACCGCCTGGTGTCCGCGGGAGTGAAGCCCGAGGACATCCTGCCCACCCCGGGGGACCGTTGAGCAGGCGATTCATCATTGTCGAGCGGCCCACGGCCGCGTGACGAGGAGAAACCACCGCCATGTCGGACTCGCAACAGAAGCCGCGCATCCTCATCGTGGAGGACCATCCCATCATCGCGGAGCTGGTGGAGACGCGGCTCCGGATCGAGGGGATGGAACCCGTCAAGTGTGCGGGGGGACGCGACGCCCTCGCCATCATCGGCTCGCAGCCGTTCGATGCCGCCATCCTCGATATCATGATGCCGGATGTCGACGGCTACGAGGTGTTGCGCTATATCCGGTCGCAGCCCGCGACGCGTACCATGCCGGTCATCTTCCTGACCGCCAAGTCCACGCCCGCGGACATCGAGAAGGGCCTGGCGATGGGCGCCAACTACTACATCACCAAGCCGTTCAGCGGCCTCGACCTGGTGCGCAAGGTGCGCATCTGCCTCGAGGAGCGACGCGCCGCGGCCGACGCCGCCCCACCCCTCATGCGATGAGCCGGTTCCTTGCCCTCCTCGGATTCGCCGTCCTGCTCGCCGTCGCGCCCTGCCGCGCCGACTGGAGCGGCGTCGGAGGTCGGGAGGTCGCGCTCCAGGGCAACGGGAAGAGCTGGATCGTCAGCGCCACGCTGAACGGCAGCGTGAGCGGGCTCTTCCTGCTCGACACCGGCGCGAGCTACTGCGTGATCAACGGCAGCGTCGCGCGCCGCCTCGGTCTGCGCGCCACCGGCGAGCAGACCACGCTCTCCACCGCCAACGGCCTGGTGCACGCGCCGCTAGTCACCATCCGCTACTTCGATCTGGGCAGCAACCGCGCGCGCGACGTGCGCGCCGTCGTCCACGACTCCGTCCCGCCGCCGCTCGACGGCATCGTCGGCCTGAGCTATCTGAACAACTTCAGCTACGTCGTTGACGCCAAGCAGCGCGTCCTGCGTCTGCGTCCCGGCGGCTGAGCTAGCGGCGGACGAGCGCGGGGGCGGGGGCACCTGCGTAGCGCCTCTGCGCCGGGGCGTCAGCGCGTCGTGGTAGCGCGTGCAGCCGGCGCAGCTGAAGCGAAGCAGGTGCCCCCGCCCCCGCGCGCACCGGCGCCTCAGACGCCGAGGACGTTGATCGTGCAGGCGGAGCCGAGGCCGATGACGTGCGAGAGGCCCACCTTGGCGTTCGGAACCTGGCGGGCGCCGGCGGAGTGGCGGAGGTGGGAGGTGACCTCGAAGATGCCGGCGACGCCGGTCGCGCCCAGGGGGTGCCCCTTCGACAGCAGGCCGCCCGAGACGTTCACCGGGATGCGCCCCCCGTGCGTGGTCTCGCCCTCGTCGATCATGCGCCCGGCCTCGCCGTCCTTGCACAGGCCCAGGTTCTCGTAGTGCAGCAGCTCGGCGGTCGCGAAGCAGTCGTGGAGCTCGACCAGGTCCAGGTCATCGGGGCCGATGCCGGCGAGCTCGTACGCCTTGCGGGCGGCGTTGCGCGTCAGCGTGCTCACGTCGGGCAAGGTCAGATCGCGATCGGTCCACGGATCCGAGGTGAGGACCGAGGCCAGCACCTTGACCTTCGCCCCGAGCTGGCGGGCGCGCTCGGGCGAGACGACGACCGCCGCCGCCGCACCGTCACCCGTCGGGCAGCACATGTAGAGGGTGTTCGGGTAGGCGACCATGCGCGCCTTGAGCACGTCCTCCAGGCTCACCTCGTTCTGGTACTGCGAGAGCGGATTCCTGGTCGAATGCTTGTGGTTCTTCACCGCCACCTTGGCGAACTGCTCCTGCGTCGTGCCGTGGCGCCGCATGTGCTCCATGCCCGCCTGCCCGAAGACGGCCGGCATGAGGCCGCTACCGATGACGCCCTCGGTGCGGATGCCGGAGCCGCCCCCGCCACCCAGGAGCCCCATCTTCCCCATCTGCTCGACGCCCACGGCGAGCGCCACGTCGTGCGCGCCCGACGCGACCGCCATCCACGCCTCGCGAAACGCGGTCGACCCGGTGGCGCAGGCGTTGGCGACGTTGACGACCGGGATGCCGGTCTGCCCCACCTCCTGGAGGACGCGCTGCCCGACCATGGCGTTCGCCTGGAAGAGGCACCCCGCGGCCATGAGCTCCACGTCCTTGATCGAGAGCCCCGCATCGTCGAGCGCCAGCAGCACCGCCTCGGCGCCCAGGTCGGGGACGTCCCGATCGGGATAGCGGCCGAACCGAATCATCGAAACCCCGGCGACGTACACGTCTCGCATGGTGGACTCCTCAGCCCCGCGCGGGGCGGAAGTAGAACGCGACCACGTCGTTGCCTTCGCGGTCCTGCTGCGAGACGCCGGTGGTCATCTCGACCGGCATGCCGAAGCGGAGCTTCGCCGGGTCGGGCTCGACGTCGAGCAGGTTGCAGCGCACCGCGACGCCCTCCGGCAGATCGACGACGCCGACCACGTAGGGCACCTGGACGCCGGGCATGGATTGATGAACGATCGACCACACCCACACCGTCCCCGTGCGCGAGAGCGGGACTTCCGTGAACGGGCCGCGGCCCGTGCACTTCGAGCAGGCCCGTCGCGTGCCGAGGTAGACCGCGCCGCACGCGGCGCAGCGCTGGCCGACCAGGTAGGGTTCGCCCGTGTCCGGTAGCCGGAGGAAGGGAACGATCGGGCGACGGCCGCGTGACCCGGCCGGGGCGGAAGCGCTCACCGCGTTCGCGTACCATCGCCCTTCCGCCGTGTCCAGCTACTGGCCCCGAGAAGCGCCGCGGAGTATGCCTGGCCCCCATGGACGACTTCCGCGGACGGGTCGCGGTCATCACGGGCGGCGGCGGGGGCATCGGCGCCGCCATGGCACGCGCCTTCGCGGCGCGCGGCGCGCGCATCGTGCTCGCCGACCTGAATCCCGAGGTGATGGCGCCGGTTGCGGCCGACCTCGAGACGCGCGGCGCTGAGGTCCTCGCCGTGTCGACGGACGTGACCGTGCTCGAGAGCGTGCGCGCGCTCGCCGACGCGACCGAGCGCCGCTTCGGGCAGGTGGATCTGGTGTGCAACAACGCCGGCATCGCGACCATGAGCGAGATCCTCAGTGCCACGCACGCGGACTGGCAGTACACGATGAACGTCAACTTCTGGGGCGTGGTGCACGGCGTCGAGACCTTCGCGCCCCGCCTGGTAGCGCGCGGGGCGGGCGGGCACGTGGTGAACACCGCCTCCATGGCGGGGCTGGTGGGCATGCAGTGGCTCGGCGTCTACTGCGCCTCCAAGTTCGCGGTCGTGGGCCTCACCGAGGCGTTGCACCGCGAGCTGGTGCCGCGCGGGATCGGCGTCAGCGTGCTCTGCCCGATGGTCGTGCAGACGAACATCAACGAGAACTCGGCGCGCAACCGCCCCACCGCGCTCCGCAACCCGGCGGAGCCCGCCGTGCCCGAGGGCGCGGCCATGATGGGCAGCGTCATCCAGCCGGACGAGGTCGCCGCCCGCGTGGTGCGAGGCATCGAGCGGAAGGACCTCTACATCTTCACCCACCCCGAGCAGCGCGCCATCCTGAAGCGCCGCGCGGCGCGCCAGGACCGCATGTTCGAGCCCGATCTCTGGTAGGGCGGCGCGGAGCGGGGTAAACGGATCCGTGGTCGCCGCCGGCGCCCTGATCTCGGGAACGGGAACCAACCTGCAGGCGATCATCGAGCGGATCGCGGCGGGGCGGCTCGACTGCCTGCTCCGCCTGGTGGTCTCGAACCGGGCCGGCGCGCCCGGCCTCGCCCGGGCCGAGGCCGCTGGCATCCCGACCCGTGTCATCGACCACCGGAGCTTTGCGCGCCGTGAAGACTTCGACCGCGCCGTCGTCGCCGCCCTGCGCGAGGCGGGGGTCGAGCTGGTCGTGCTCGCGGGCTTCGACCGCCTGATCACCCCGGTCTTCCTCGAGGCCTTCCCGCTCCGCATCATGAACATCCACCCGGGCCTGCTGCCCTCCTTCAAGGGCCTCGACGCCCAGCGCCAGGCCTTCGACTACGGGGTCAAGATCGCCGGCGCGACCGTGCACTTCGTCGACCAGGACGTCGATCACGGCCCGATCATCGTGCAGGGCGCGGTGCCGATCGGCCCCGGAGACAGCGCCGAGGAGGTCCGCCGGTGCATCCTCGCCGTGGAGCATGAAATCTACCCCCTGGCCATCCAGCTCTTCGCCGAGGGGCGCCTGGCCGTCGAGGGGCGCCGAGTCATCGTCCGCGGGTCCCGTCCCGCCCTGCCGCCACCGCTGATTCACTGGTAACCCCCGGGAGGGGCGTTCCATTGAAATCTTGTGAGATCGCTGTTACATCGCAGCGGGCAGCGGCGGATGGGACAAGCCGGTAGAGGGAGGGTCGGACGGAGCGCCCGGCATCCGCTGGCACCATCGGCACCGACGAGTCCGGCAAGGGCGACTACTTCGGGCCCCTGGTGGTGGCCGGCGTGTGCGTCCCGGCGGGCGGCCGGGAGGTTCTCGCGGCGCTCGGCGTCCGCGACAGCAAGACCGTCTCCGACGGGCAGGCCGAGCGCCTGGCCCGGAGCGTGCGCGACGCCTATCCGACGTCCGTCGTCACCATCGGCCCCGAACGCTACAACGCGCTCCACGCAAAGATGGGCAACCTGAACCGGCTGCTCGCCTGGGCGCACGCGCGTGTCATCGAGAACCTGCTCGAGGAGATCCCCGACTGCCGCGAGGCGATCTCCGACCAGTTCGGGGACGCGCAGCTCCTCGAGCGCGCGCTGCTCGAGCGCGGCCGCCAGATCGCGCTGACCCAGCGTCCGCGGGCCGAGTCGGACCCCGCGGTCGCCGCCGCCTCGCTCCTGGCGCGCGCCGAGTTCCTGCGCCGGCTGCAGGCGCTTTCCACCCGCTTCGCGATGCCGCTGCCCAAGGGGGCGGGCCCGCCGGTGCTGGTCGCCGGCCGGGCGTTCGTGGCCCGCCACGGCACCGACGCCCTCGGCCAGGTGGCGAAGCTCCACTTCCGGACCACCCGCCAGGTGATCGGGGCGAGCGCGTGAACGTCGACGCCATCCTCGCCGAGGTGCGCTCGCTCGCCAACCGCGGCGAGCTGCAGACGATCGTGGCGCGCTACGGTACGCTCGACGACACCCCGGAGAGCGAGACCTGGAACTCGACCGAGCTGCTCTACGAGATCGGCCGCGCCTTCGGCATGCTCGGCAACGAGGAGAAGGTCGAGCGCTACCTCCTCCGCTGCGCGGAGCTCGCGCCGCGCCGCGCGGCGGTCTTCCACTGTGCGATCGGCTGGTACTTCCAGCGGAAGAAGAAGTGGACGAAGGCGCTCCGCTGGTACGACCGTGCGCTCTCCTCCTTCCCCACCTATCACCTGTGTCTCTTCCGGCGCGGCTACTGCCTCGAGAAGGTGCACCGGCCGCGCGAAGCGGTCGAGGCGCTGGCCCGGGCGCGTCGCATCTGGGACGAGGCACCGGCCGAGCAACGGCAGCGCGGCCGCGGCGTCCAGGTGCAGGTGCTCTTCCATCTCTCGCGCGGGCTGCGCGACCTGGGAGACTTCGAGGGCGCCGCCGAGGCGCTCGACCAGTGCTGCGCGCTGGATCGGGGCAGCGACCCGCCCACCATCCGCGGCGAGCACACGCTCGCCTGCCGTGGCGAGCTGAACCTCCGCCGCGGCGATCTCGACGCCGCGCGCGCCGACTTCGCCGAGGCGCGGGACCTCGATCCCGAGTCGAGCTATCTCTGGGAGCGCCTCGGCCGGGCCCACGAGCTGCGCGGCGAGCTCGAGGCCGCCGAGGACGCCTATCTCCGCTCGACCCGGCTGCCGCGCGGCGCCTTCGCGTACCTCGCCCTCGGGCGTTTTCACCTGCACGTCACGCATCGCTACGCGGAGGCCGCGCACGCGCTGGTCGACGCCATGCAGCGGCTGCTCGGCGCCGAGCCACTGATCCGTCTCGAGCTGGCCCGTCTCGAGCTCGCCTGCGGGCGGCCGCGCGCCGCGCTCGTG
>JACXTT010007398.1_pt1 | contig 15452 bp, 14 predicted proteins | sample 9270951 | NCBI WGS metagenome assembly JACXTT01 (sample SAMN15532306, study PRJNA645909) | rock metagenome | isolation source: weathered quartz diorite | place: Puerto Rico | collected 2017-06-21 | reverse complement strand
ACTTCCTGGCGCTCGGCGGTGCTGGCGCGCAGGATCTCCGCCAGCGTGGCGTTGGGGTGCTGGTCCAGGTACTCCACCATCCACAGCTCCAGCGGGTGCACCCGCGACAGGTAGCCGCGGTCGTTCAGGTTGAACTTGTCCTTGCCGTACTTGCGGTACAGCGCCGCCAGGTCTTCCTTGGCCAGCTGCTTGTCGCCCAGGCGCGCGCGCATGATGCGGACATAGCTTTCCTCATCCAGGTGCGGCCGCGCACTCAGCAGCGTCACCGACATGCGCACCGCATTCAGGTGCGGTATGGTCATGCGCACGCGGCCCAGCAGCGTGTCCAGGCGCTGCGCCGAATCCTTGCCGCGGTAGCGCTGGTAGAAACCGGTCATGTAGGCGCTGCCTTCCTGGTCGGCGAAGCGTTCCAGGTACTCGCGCCGGCCGGGCGCGTTGCGGTCTTCGAACAGGTCGCCCATGTCAGGCTTGGCATGGAACATCTCGTAGCGCACGATGTCGCGCATCATGCGGATGAACACCAGGTTGACCGAGTGCTGGAAGCCCATGCGCACGGTCATGATGCGCTCACCCTCCCAGCGCTCGAAATTGGTGAAGCTCTGCAGGCCGCCGCCGGTGTAGAAGCCTTCGCCGGCACTGCCGGAGTACTTGCGCTCCATCGCCGCCTCCAGCATCGGCATCAGCTCGCGCTCGTCCGGCTTGCGCGCCTTCATCAGGTAGTCCACCGCCCAGCGGCTGATCGCATCCTGGCGCGCCAGGCGCACGGCGGCCAGCTGGTCGCGGCTCATGCCGGCGTAGCGCGCGTGCAGCTCGCTGATGATCTCCAGGTAGGACACCAGCGTGCGCAGCTTGGCCGTCGAGCCCAGGTTCAGGCGCGCGCCGCTGTTGATATCGAAGGGCTGGTCGATATTGTCGGCCTGCACGCGCACCACGCTGGCGTTGCCCACGCGCTCGTACAACGTGAAGCTGGTCATCAGCTTCGACGGGTCGTCGTTGTCGCGCAGCAGGTTGTGGCCATACAGGCCCATGGCGCGCGCATCGGCCTTGTTGTTCACCCGCTGCAGCGTCTCGGTGATGATGCGCTGAGCTTCGCGGTTGACGGTGCTGTCCACGGTCAGGTCGAGCCGGTCCATGTCGTAGCGGCCCTCCACCCCGGTCAGCCGGGTGATATCGGAGCGCACGCGGTTGACGGCCTTGCGCGTGACAAACGGCTCCTGCGGCGGGCGCTGCGGCGGCGTGGCCTTGTCCAGCGGCTGCGCCAGCGCCGCGTCGCGCAGCTCGGGCGTGATGATGTTGTTGGCCGCCAGCAGGCGCAGGTAGCTGCCGGTCAGCGCATCGAGGTTGGTGTCGTCGCGGCGCAGGTGGTAGGACGGGCGGCGCTGCGAGATGATCAGCGACAGCGCGCGCTTGAAGGCCTGTGCCTGGCGCGGTTCAGGGGCACGCACGTCCATGTCCTTGAGCAGCCGGTTGACCTCGCCAAAATCCTCGCCGTACCAGACCCACAGCGCATCGCCGATGCCGTTGATCTCGCCAAAGCCCTCGCGCGCCGACAGCGGCACGGTGTTCAGGTAGTCCACCACGATGCGCTCGCGTGCACGCTGGGTGTCGGGCCCATCCAGATAGGCGCGCAGCGACGCCGACGCCATCTGGCGGAATTTCTCCTGGATCGACGCGGTGCGGCCTTCGGGCGAGTGCCGGTATTTCTCGATCTGCGTGGCCAGCGTGCTGCCACCGGGCGCGTCATGCGACTTGTCGGCCAGCCGGATCACCTGGTCGAGCACCGCGCGCGACAGCCGGCGCCAGTCCAGCGCCGGGTTCATATTGGGGTATTCCGGATTCAGCAGGCCCTGATTCTCGACATACAGCAAGGCGCTCACCAGCAGCGGCGGCACCGCGCCGAAGTCCGGGTACTGGCGCTGTGGATAACGCTCGAACGCCAGCGTCAGCCCGTTGCAGTCGCGCAGCAGCAGGCCCGCCTGGTTCTTCTCGCGGTAGGGCGTGAACAGGCCTTCGTCGATCAGCCGCACCATGTCGGGCGACATGCGCGCCTGCTCGGCGGGCACGTAGCCGCGCTGCTCGAGGCGCTGCGCGAAGAGCGGCATGCGGCCGTAGCCCATGCGGGCGTCGTAAGGGCCGGAATGCGGGAAACGGATGCTGTCGCTGGCGCCCGGCTGGATCTCGAATGTCAGCCGCTGCCCCAGGCTGCCAATCAGCCGCGCCTGCAAGTGCGAGTTGTGCACTTCGCTTGCGACAAAGCTGTACACGACATAGGCGCCCCCGCCAAGGGCGACCGCCAAGCCAGCGAAGATCCAGCCACGACGCGACACGTTTGGGCTTCCTTGTTGGGCCGATGCAGCGCGCAGGGGCTGTCGCGCACCGGCTCGAAGCGCAATGTTCTCGCGGCGCACGCACGCCGCGCGCCGCTTTGTCTTGATATTAGTAGGAGTAACGGCAGCCTGCAGCAAGCGCACGCGCGCGCATCGTGCCGTTGCATACAGGCATCAGTCCAGGCAGCGCCTGCGCCACATTGCGCCCCCTGTCCGAAAGGGTCGTCAGGCTGCCTGCGCGCGTGCCACGGGTCGTCCCCCGAACGGGTAGCCCGGGTCGTTGTAGCCGTGCGTCGAGGCATGGCCCGGCGACACCAGCGCATCGACCATCGATTCTTCCTCGGGCGTGATGACGGCAGCGGGCGCGCCCACATAGTCCTCGAATTGCGCCAGCGTGCGCGGACCGGCAATGACCGACGAGATGATCGGGTTGGCCAGCACCCACGCCGTGGCGAACTGGCCCGGCGTCAGCCCGCGCCCTTCGGCATGGGCCTTGAGTTGCTGCGCAATCACCAGCGATTCTTCACGGAACTCGGTTTCCATCATGCGGCGGTCGGCACGGCCGGCGCGCGTCCCCTCGCCCGGTGCATGCCCGGGCGCGTACTTGCCGGTCAGCACGCCGCGCGCCACCGGGCTGTAGGGCACCACGCCCAGCCCGTAGTGCTCGCATGCCGGCAGGATCTCCACCTCCGGCATCCGGTTCAGCAGGTTGTAGTAGGGCTGGCACGCCACCGGGCGCGGCACGCCCAGCTCGCCGCACAGGCGTGCGATTTCCGCGATGCGCCAGCCGCGGAAGTTCGACACCGCCCAGTAGCGGATCTTGCCGCTGCGCACCAGGTCGCCCATTGCCCGCACCGCCTCTTCCAGGTTCGCGCCGGGATAGTCGCGGTGCAGGTAGAGAATGTCGATGTAGTCCGTCGCCAGCCGGTGCAGGCTGTCCTCCACCGCGCGCAGGATCCAGACCCGCGAATAGTGCCCGTGGTTGGGCGCCGCCTGCATCGCGTTGCCCAGCTTGGTGGCAAGCACCCAGTCGTGGCGATTGGCGGTCAGCAGGCGCCCGACCATCTGCTCCGACGCGCCCTTGGTATACACGTCGGCGGTGTCGATGAAGTTCACGCCGTGGTCGCGCGCGCTGGCGACGATGCGGGCGGCTTCGGCCTCATCGGTCTGGTCGCCGAACATCATGGTGCCCAGGCAAAGTGCCGAAACGCGCAGGTTGCTGGCGCCGAGGCGGCGGTAGGGCATGGTGGTGGCAGGCATGGTGGCTCCTTCGGATGGGGTGGGATGGCGTCGGGGTGGTGAAAGCACAGGGCACAGACGGAAATGGCAGGCTGTGACCACGGTTCCACATTTTGCCGCGAGTTGGCGTGGCTTGCTGGCCCCCTGCCGCTTTCTGTGCGGTCCATCGATAATCCAGCCCGGGAGAATTGGTTTCAATATGTTGCAGGCCGGCCAACGGGAGCCAATTTGCAGTCATATTCTTGCGTTTGCCGCGTGAGGATGACGCTTTGCCCGACCCGCGCCGCCTTCCCCATGCACTAGAAGAGAAGAATCGAACCTTATGAAAACGGAAACCACGGATGTCGTCATCATCGGCGCAGGGCCCGCGGGCTCGGTCGCGGCCGGCTTGCTGCGCAAGCATGGGGTTCCGGTGCTGGTGATCGAGAAGGAGACCTTCCCGCGCTTTTCCATCGGCGAAAGCCTGCTGCCGCAGAGCATGGCCTACATCGAAGAGGCAGGCATGCTGCGCGCGGTGGTGGAAGCTGGCTTCCAGTACAAGAACGGCGCCGCCTTCTCGCGCGGCGACCAGCAGACCGCCTTCGACTTCCGCGAGAAATTCTCGCCCGGCTGGGGCACCACCTACCAGGTGCAGCGCGCGCGCTTTGACGACGTGCTGATCCGCGAGGCGGCGCGCCAGGGCGCCGAGGTGCGCTTCTCGCACCTGGTCGAGGACGTCGACGTCAGCGGCACACAGCCGGAGGTGACCGTGCGTGCGCCGGACGGCAGCCGGTACATGGTGCGTGCGAAGTTCCTGCTTGATGCCTCCGGCTTTGGCCGCATCCTGCCGCGCCTGCTGCAGCTGGAATCGCCGTCGGGCTTCCCGGTGCGCAGCGCGCTCTTCACCCACGTGGAAGACCGCATCGCGCCTGGCGCCTTCGACCGCAACAAGATCCTGATCAGCGTGCATCCGCAACACCCGGACGTCTGGTACTGGACCATCCCGTTCTCGGACGGCCGCTGCTCGCAGGGCGTGGTTGCCGAGAAAGCGTTCCTGGACCGCTATACCGGCACCGAGACCGAACGGCTGCGGGCGCTGGTGGCCGAGGAACCCGGCCTGGCGAAGCTGCTTGGCAATGCACAGTGGGACACCCCCGCGCGCCAGATCGCCGGCTATTCGGCCAATGTGAAGTCGTTGTGGGGCAACGGCTATGCGCTGCTCGGCAATGCCGGGGAGTTCCTGGACCCGGTGTTCTCGTCCGGCGTGACCATCGCCTTCAAGTCGGCCAGCCTGGCGGCGCAATGCCTGGTGCGCCAGCTTGCCGGCGACACCGTGGACTGGGACAAGGACTTCGCCCAGCCGCTCAAGGCCGGCGTGGACTGCTTCCGCGTGTTTGTCGAAGCCTGGTACGAAGGCCGCTTCCAGCAGTTGATCTTCCATCCCAATGCCAACTCCGAGATCCGCGACATGATCTCGTCGATCCTGGCCGGCTACGCGTGGGACCGCAGCAACCCCTTCGTGGCCGAGCCGCGCCGCCGGCTGGCGGTGCTGGAAGAATTCTGCCGCGTATGATGCGCCGCATCTGCTCGCGTTCCGCTTTCGCGCCTGCGCCCGCAGAGGACTTTTTTCAAGGACACCAGGTATGACCAATCCGACCGTGCTGGTAACGGGATCGTCGCGCGGCATCGGTCGCGCCATCGCCCTGCGGCTGGCCCGCGACGGCTACGACGTGGCGGTGCATTGCCGCTCGCGCCGCGACGAAGCCGAGTCCGTCGCCGACGCGGTGCGCGCCTGCGGCCGCAAAGCCCGCGTGTTGTGCTTCGACGTGGCCCGGCGCGAGGAAGCCGCCGCCGCGCTGCTGGCCGATATCGCCGCGCATGACTGCTACTACGGCGTGGTATGCAACGCCGGCCTGGCGCGCGACGCGGCCTTCCCGGCCATGAGCGGCGCCGAATGGGACGAGGTGGTGCATACCAACCTCGACGCCTTCTACAACGTGCTCAACCCGGTGGTGATGCCGATGGTGCAGCGGCGCCAGCCCGGGCGCATCGTCACGCTGTCGTCGGTCTCGGGCCTGGTGGGCAACCGCGGCCAGACCAACTACAGCGCGGCCAAGGCCGGCATCATCGGCGCCACCAAGGCGCTGGCGATCGAACTTGCCAAACGCGCCATCACGGTCAACTGCGTGGCGCCCGGCCTGATCGACACCGACATGGTCGAGCAGCACGTGCGCGACGAGGCGCTGCGCATGATCCCGGCGCGGCGGCTCGGCACGCCCGACGAAGTGGCCGCGACCGTGGCCTTCCTGATGTCGCCCGACGCCGGCTATATCACGCGCCAGGTGATCTCGGTCAACGGCGGGATGTTCGGATGAAGCGCGTCATCGCCAGCGTGGCCCGATGAACGGGGTCAGCATTTTCTTCCTGCAGGCGATGCTGGTGGTCGCCCTGCCCTACCTGCTGTGGCGTGGTGCCGGCCTGCGCTCGGTGTTTCCGCTGGTCGGCGTGCAAGTGCTGGCCGGCATCGTGCTGGGGCCATCGGTGTTCGGGCAGCTGGCGCCGCAGGGCTGGACCGCGCTGTTCGGGCCCGAGCGCCTGCCGATGCTGTCCGGCCTGCAGTGGCTGGCGGTGACGCTGTTCTGCTTCCTGACCGGCCTGCACCTGCGCGAAGACAGCGTGCCCGCGCACTGGCGCGCGACCCTGCAGATCTCGCTGGGCAGCATTGCGGCGCCGTTCGCGCTGGGGGCCGCGGCCGGCTGGTGGATGACCACGGCCGGCTGGCCGGTCGCCGGGGAACTGGCCAGCCCCTACTGGTTTGCCTGCGCCATGGGCATCTGCACCGCCGTCACGGCGCTGCCGGTGCTGGGTGCGCTGCTGCGCGAGATGCGCCTGACCGGCACCCGCCTGGGCCAGCTGGCCTTGCGCTGCGCGGCCGTCAACGATGCCTGGGTGTGGCTGTTCCTGACCCTGCTACTGCTGCAGCATGGCGGCCAGGACGGCGCCAGCGCCCTCACCGTGGCGGCCCGCGCCGGTGCCTACCTGGCATTCATGTTCCTGGCGGTGCGCCCCGCCCTGGCATGGCTGCTGCGCCGCCGCGAGCCTGAGACCGAGCTGCTGCTGGCGATGGCGCTGTTCCTGGTGCTGGCCTCGGCATTCCTGGGCGAGCTGGCCGGGCTGCACCATGTGATGGGCGGCTTCGTCGCCGGACTGGTATGGCCCGCACGCGAAGCGCAGCGTGTGCGCCAGCAGCTTGAACCGGTCACGGTGGTGGTGCTGCTGCCCTTCTTCTTCCTGGCCGCCGGGCTGCGCACCGAAATCTCGCTGGACAACCCGATGACGCTGTGGATCGCGGCGCTGTCGCTGGCCATCGCGATCGCCGGCAAGATGGCCGGCGTCGCGCTGCCCGCGCGCCTCACGGGCATGGGCTGGCGCGAATCGCTGGCACTGGGCACGCTGCTGCAGACCAAGGGCCTGGTCGAGGTGGTGGTGCTGACCGTGCTGCTGGACGCGCGCATCATCAGCACCGCGGCGTTTTCGGGGCTGTTGCTGATGGCGCTGGCCAGCACGCTGCTGGCGCGGCCGCTGACGATGCTGGTGGCGCGGGGCCGGTTGCATTAAGCGCCATCCGGCCGCTCACACCGGGGTCAACCCCGGCAACCCCGCAATCGCCTGCGCCAGGTAGTCCAGCAACACCCGTACCCGCGCCGGCTGGTAGCGCCGCGACGGATAGACCAGGAAGGCTTCCTGCGCCGGACCGCTCCAGCGTGGCAACACGCGCTGCAAGGCACCGCTGTCGAGCAGGTCCTGCACCAGCCATGCCGGCGTCATGCCAAAGCCGGCGCCGGCCAGGAAGCTCTCGCGCATCGCCAGCGAATTGTTGACGCGGTAGCGGCAGGGCGCGCTGACCAGCGCCTGCCCGCCGGGCCCGTCGAGCACGATCTCGTCGCCGGCGGCCAGCCAGGTGAAGCGCAGGATCTGGTGCCGCGCCAGGTCGGCCGGTTGCCGGATGCGCGGATGGCGTGCGAGGTAATCGGGCGAGGCCACCAGCAGCCGCGGCGACACCGCGATGCGGCGCGCGACCACGTTGGGTGGCAGCGAGGCGCCGAGGCGCACTGCGATGTCGACGCCCTCCTCCACCAGGTCGACAAAGCGGTCATCGAACAGCAGCTCCACCTCCACCTCCGGATAGCGCTGCTGGAACGCCAGCACCAGCGCATTGAGCCGCAGCACGCCGAAGCTGGCCGGCGCGCTGACGCGCACCCGCCCGGCCGGGTGCCCGGACATGCCACGCGCATCGCTGACCGCCTCGCCGTATTCATCCAGCACGCGGCGCGCACGGTCATAGAAGCGCCGCCCCGCCTCGGTCGGCGACAGGCTGGTGGTGCTGCGCTCCAGCAGCCGCACGCCCATGTCTTTCTCCAGCGCAGCCACGACCTTGCTGATGGTCGGCTGGGTCGACTGCTGCTCACGCGCCACCGCCGACAGGCTGCCCAGCTCCACGGCGCGCACGAAGACCTGCATTGCCCTGATGGTGTCCATGCCGTTCCTTGTGCCCACTCATTCCACCGTGGCATGAGCGATATGCCATTCTGCCTGCTAGCTGTCATTTCTGGAATGCCCTACCTTGGGCGTCGTCCCGGCACCAACGCCGGTCCACGAACCGAGGCAAACCCATGTTCCGCATTCCCCGCATCCTGCGCCGCCTGACTGCGCTGACGTTCTCCGCCACCGTCGCCAGCACCGCGGCGCTGGCCAGCCCCTTGCAGGACCCGGCCTGGCTGACCAGCTGGATGGCAAGCCAGCAGCCGGTGTGGCAGCCCGGTGCCCAGCCGCTGCCGACCGGCGTGCCCACGGTGCTGTCCGGCCAGACGCTGCGCCAGGTGGTGCGGCTGAGCGTGGGCGGCAAGCGGGTGCGCGTGGTGCTGTCCAACCCCTACGGCCGCCACCCGGTCGCGGTCGGCGCGGCGCAACTCGCGCGCCATGCCGGCGGCGGCAGCATCGATGCGGCGGGCAGCCGCGCGGTGACATTCGGCGACAGTACGTCGGTGATCATCCCGGCTGGCCAGTCCGTGGCAAGCGATCCGGTCGCCATCGAGGCCCCGGCAATGGGCGAACTGGCACTCAGCCTCTACCTGCCGCAAGCCACCGCGATCGAGTCGTTCCATTGGGATGGCCGCCAGACCGCGTGGCTCGCGGCCGGCAACGCGACCACGCAGGCCACGCTGCCTGCGCCGCAGTCGTTCAGCGCACGCATCCTGCTCAGCGAGGTGCAGGTCGATGCGCCCGGGCATGCCGGTGCCGTGGTGGCCATCGGCGATTCGATCACCGAGGGCAACGGCTCCACCCCCGACACCAACCGCCGCTGGCCGGACGTGCTGGCACAGCGTGCGGCCGGCAGCGGCGTGGCTGTGCTCAATGCCGGCATCTCCGGCGGCCGGCTGCTGCGCGATGGCATGGGGGTGTCCGCGCTGGCGCGGCTGGATCGCGACGTACTGAGCCAGCCGCATGTGCGCACCGTGATCGCGGCGATCGGCATCAACGATATCGCCTGGCCGGGCTCGACCTTTGCAACGGGCGACGCGGTGCCGCAGGCCGCCGAGCTGATCGAGGGCTACCGCCGCCTGATCGCGCGCGCCCATGCGCGCGGCGTGCGCGTGATCGGCGCCACCATCACGCCGTTTGCGGGGGCGCTGCGCGATACGCCGATCCGCGGCTATGACGGTCCGGGCAAGGAAGCGGTGCGGCTGGCGGTCAACGACTGGATCCGCAACGGCGGCGCGTTCGATGCGGTGGTGGACTTCGACGCCGCGGTGCGCGATCCCGCGCGCCCGCAGGCGCTGCTGCCGGCGTTCGACAGCGGCGACCACCTGCATCCCGGCGACGCGGGCTATCGCGCCATGGCGGCGCAGATCGGGCTGACGCTGCCTGAGCTTGCCCGTCAGTCCCGGTCCGGCGCCCCCGGTGGAAAGAGCGGGCGGTAAGGCCGTGCCTCATCCACCGCGCGCGCGAACGATGGCCGCGCCAGCACCCGGTTGCGATAGGCGCGCACATTGGCGCACGCATCGGGGATGGGATGCACCCAGTCCGCATAGAACAGCGATGGCGCGGCAGCGCAATCGGCCAGTGTGAAGGCGCCGCCCGCGGCCCATTCCCGCCCCGCGAGCGTTGGCTCCAGCCAGGCATAGGCCGAGTCAAGCAGCTTGCGCGCCTCGGCCACGCCATAGGCATCGCGGTGCTCCGCCGGGCGCAGGTAGTCGGCCACGATGCGTTGCATCGGCGTCATCACGTACTGGTCGAAGAAGCGGTCGAGCATGCGCACTTCCAGCGCGGCATCGGGCGGCTCCGGCAGCCAGCGCACGGGGCCGCGGTGATGCTGGTCCAGGTAGTCGATGATGATGCTCGATTCGAGCACTGTGCGGCTGCGGTCCACCAGCACCGGCATGCGCCTGAGCGGCCACAGCCTGGCGAGCTCGTCCATGTTCTGCGCGTGTTCTGGCGACAGCATCCGGAACTCGAAGGGAATGGCGTTCTCGTACAGCGCAACGAGAACCTTCTGGCAATAGGACGAAAACGGGTGGGCGTACAGCTCCATCGTGGTCTCCGGTGGTGATCTTCGGTGGTGGTCGGCGCGCCACTACTGCTGCGCCGCAAAGCGATCGGTCGCGGCAATCAGCTGGTCCATGATGCCCGGCTCGGTCCACGCATGGCCGGCGCCTTCGATCAGGTGAAAATCGGCATTGGGCCACGCCTGGTGCAGTGCATAGGCATAGCGCACCGGGCACGGCATGTCATAGCGGCCGTGCACGATCACGCCGGGGATGTCGGCCAGCTTGTGCGCGTCGCGCAGCAGTTGCCCGTCTTCGAGCCAGCAGCGGTGCGTGAAGTAGTGGTTCTCCAGCCGCGCGAACGCCAGCGCGAAGTGCCCGTCGTCATACTTGGCGCTGTTGCCGGCGTCCGGCAGCAGCGTGATGGTCTCGCCTTCCCACACGCTCCATGCGCGCGCCGCTTCCACCTGCTTGTCCTGGTCGTCGCCGGTCAGCAGCTTGCGGTAGGCGGCCATCATGTTGCCGCGCTCGGCATCGGGCACCGGCGCCTGGAAACGCGCCCACTTGTCGGGAAACATCTCGGACACGCCGTATTGGTAATACCAATCCAGCTCCGCCTGCGACACCGTGTAGATGCCACGCAGCACCAGCTCGCTGACGCGCTGCGGGTGCTTCTGCGCATAGGCCAGCGCCAGCGTCGAACCCCATGAGCCGCCGAACACCAGCCAGCGCTCCACGCCGGCCAGATCGCGCAGGCGCTCGATATCGTCGACCAGGTGCCAGGTGGTGTTGGCCTCCAGCCCGGCATGCGGCGTCGAACGCCCGCAGCCGCGCTGGTCGAACAGCAGCACGTCATAGCGCGCCGGATCGAACAGCCGCCGGTGGTCCGCGGAGATCCCGCCACCCGGCCCGCCATGCAGGAATACCGCCGGCTTGGCGCCGGGCGTGCCCACGCGCTCGTAGTGGATGACATGCCCGTCGCCGACATCCAGCGTGCCGGTTTCATAGGGCTCGATTTCAGGATAGAGGGTGCGCAGGGCAGGCATGGATATGGGTCTCCGGAGATCGGGAGCCACAGTGTACGCCGGAGGGAATCGCCTTGCCGCAGGGGGCAGGCCGGCGCGCTATACGCGCTCGAGCACGCGATGCGGTGGCGGCGGCAGGCTGACCGAGATGGCATCGCCGGGACGCACCACGCCGCCAGTGACCACGACGCCCATGACGCCAGCCTTGCGGACCAGCGTGCCGTCCTCGGCCCGCCCCAGCACCTGCGCCAGCAAACCCGGCCGGAACGCTTCGATCTGCCCGCACGGGTTGCGCAGGCCGGTCAGCTCGACCATGGCGCCGGCGCCAAGCTGTAGCCGCGTGCCGATGGGCAGCGCGTGCAGGTCCAGGCCTTGCGTGGTGATGTTCTCGCCCAGGTCGGCAGGCCCGATGTCGAAACCGGCGCGGTGCAGTTCCGCGTGGAGCTCCGTGCCGATCAGGTGGACCTGGCGCAGGTTGGGCTGGGTGGGATCCACGCGCACCCGCGAGCGGTGCTTGACGGTCTGGCCGGCATGGGCGTCGCCTTCTATGCCCAGCCCTGCAAGCAGCCGGATCTCGTTGCGCAATTGCTTGGAGAAATCATGCGTTGCAGCGCAAGCAACGGCAAGGACAATGGCCGGTGTGGTCATTCAATTCTCGCGCGCGACAGGTCAATATCAAGCAGTAGCCAGACACCACCCTCGTACTGCCGGCTATCAACCCAGCGTTGCAGGTCGGACGGTGCGGGGATCGGTTCGCCGTCGGCGAAGTGCGCTTCTACGGCCTCCTGGACTTTGGCGGGAATGTCCGGCCAATCGTCGGCAGCGGAGCAGCAGCCCGGGAAATCGGGCAAGGTGATGCCGTGCGCGCGGGTCGCGTCACCGGGCTCGATATGGACGGGATATAGCATGGGCAATCATCTGGCGACATGCAAGCCTTGCTCAGAATTGTGTAACTCTACAATAGCCCGGGCCATAACCGGCGAACACCGCCTTCACCCAGTCCCTCAGCAACCGCGTGGCGGGACGCTCCGCGGCGCGCTCGCTGTAGACAAGGCGGTGCTGGTGCGCGAGGGACAGCCGGTACGGCCATTCGATGCGGCCGTTCTCGCGCCGCTGGGCAATATCAAGGATGTCGAGCTGGCCATGCGTGAAACTCGCGCGGTGGTGACGCCAGGCTGACGGCATCGCCTGCGCTAGTGCTGCGCGTGATCCCTGCGCCAGCTGGCCGGCGCCATCCCGAACTGCGCCGAAAACCACCGGGTAAACGAACTGGCCGACCCATAGCCCAGCAACTGCGACACCCGCAGCAGCGAATAGCGTGGATTCTCCACGTACCGTCGCGCCAGTTCGCGCCGCACGTCGTTCAGGATGTCAGTGAAGGTCTCGCCCGCGTCGTCGAGCTGGCGCTGCATGGTGCGCAGGCTCAGGCCCAGGCCCTCCGCCACGGCTTCACAGGTGGCGCGGCCCATCGGCAGCATCAGGTAGATCGCGGCGCGCACTTCATGGCCGATGGATTGCGGGTTGGCGCGCGGCAGCGTGTCGATGAACTGCTGCGCGTAGCGTGCCATGACCGGGTCCGCCGTCGGGTTCGGCGCGTCGAGGTCGGCCGCGCGGCAGATGATGCCATTGCAGTCCGCGTTGAAGTCCAGCGGGCAACCGAACAGGCGGCGATGGATGCGCAGGTCGACCGGCGGCGCATGCGTGAAGCTCACGCCGATCGGCTGCCAGCGCGGGCCGAGCAGCAGCGCGCACATGCGGAAGACGACACCGATGGCCAGCTCGGTGGCCTGCCGCGAGGGCGCGTCGCTGAGCACTTCCTGCCGGATGACCACGGCGCTGCCGGCATCCTCGAGCAACAGCGCCACTGAGTCGTTGACCAGGTGCCGGTAGCGGATGGTGGTGGCCAGCGCGGCGCGCAGCGTGGGCTGCTGGCTGATCAAGAGGCTCATCACGCCAAAATCCGACAGCTGGCGCGACTCCGCCATGCGCAGCCCGAAGGTCGGGCATGCCGCGGCCTGCGCGGCGGCTTCCAGCAGTGCCACGCAGGCGCTGACCGGGATGCGCTGGTCGGGATCGCCCAGCCAGGCCCGCCGCAACCGCGCCTGGCGCAGCAACGGCTGCGGGTCCAGGCCAAGGTCACGTGAAACCTCGAGGAAGTTGGTCAGTGCGGCAGCACGTATCAGGGTTTCCAAGCCAGCGTTGCCTTGCGATGAGATGTCAGTTGGGGGCGCGGTCTGCCCGCCGCAGCAGCGATCATAGGGCCGCGTGGCATGAAATGCAAAGTCATCGGTAGCCAATGCAAAGCCGGCCGGGGCGGCAATCACTACAGTTTCCTGCATCTGCAGCGTGTTCTGCACCAATGAAACTCCAGGAGACAAGACCATGGCAAACGTTGTCCGCATGTATGAGACCGGCGGCCCCGAAGTGCTGCGCTACGAACACATGGAAGTGGGCGATCCGGGCCCGGGCCAGGTCCGCATCCGCCACGTGGCAGTGGGACTGAACTACGCCGACACCTACTTCCGCAATGGCACCTATCCCGTGCCCTTGCCCAGCGGCATGGGCGTGGAAGCCGCCGGGGTGGTGGTATCCGTCGGCCCGGGCGTGACCAATGTGGCGGCGGGCGACCGCGTCACCTACACCGGTTTCGTCAACACGCTCGGCGCCTACAGCACCGAGCGCCTGATGCCGGCCGCGCCGCTGATCCGCCTGCCCGAGAGCATTGCCTTCGAAACCGCCGCGGCCATGACCATGCGCGGGCTGACCTCGGCCTACCTGATGCGCCGCATCTATCCGTTCAGCCAGGGCGACACCATCCTGCTGCATGCCGCGGCGGGCGGGGTCGGGCTGATCGTGTCGCAGTGGGCCAAGCTGCTGGGCCTGACCGTGATCGGCACGGTGTCCACCGAAGCCAAGGCCGAGGTCGCGCTTGCGCACGGCTGCGACCACATCATCCAGTACACCCGCGAAGACGTGGCCAAGCGCGTGCGCGAGCTGACTGACGGCGTGGGCGTCTCGGTGGTATTCGACAGCGTCGGCAAGACCACCTTCATGGCGTCGCTGGATTCGCTCAAGCGGCGCGGCACCATGGTGTGCGTGGGCACCGCGTCGGGCCCGATTCCGCCGTTCGACCCGGTGCTGCTGGCGATGAAGGGCTCGCTGTTCCTGACGCGCCCGGCGCTGGCCGACTACATCGCCGACCCCGCGGAGAAGCAGGCGCTGGCGGGCGAGTTGTTCGACCACGTGGGCGCTGGCCGCATTCGCATCGGCATCAACCAGCGCTATGCGCTGGAAGACGCGGTGCAGGCGCACCAGGACCTGGAGGCGCGCCGCACCACCGGTTCGTCGATCTTCGTCATCTGAGAACTACAACAGAGGAGACAACACCATGCATGCAGAACCCCTGACCTGCACCATCGGCGCCGAACTGAGCGGCGTCAGCCTGGCCGATGCGTCACGCGACGCCGGCCTGTTCGCCGAGATCAAGGCGCTGCTGCTGCAGCACAAGGTGCTATTCCTGCGCGACCAGGACATCACCCGCGCCGAACACGTTGCCTTTGCCCGCCGCTTCGGCGAACTGGAAGACCACCCGGTGGTAGGCAGCGACCAGGAACATCCGGGCCTGGTGCAGATCTACAAGTCGCCCGACAGCAAGGTCGAGCACTACGAGAACTCCTTCCATTGCGACGCCACCTGGCGCCAGGCGCCGCCGATGGGCTGCGTGCTGCGCTGCGTGGAAACACCGGCAGTGGGCGGAGACACCATCTGGGTGAACATGGGCGAGGCGTACCGGCGCCTGCCGCAAGATATCAAGGCCCGCATCGAAGGCCTGCGCGCCAAGCACAGCATCGAACACACCTTCGGCGCCAATATGCCGCCGGAGAAACGTGCCGCGCTGGCCGCGCAGTTCCCGATGGTGGAGCATCCCGTGGTGCGCACCCACCCGGAGACGGGCGAGAAGGTCCTGTTCGTCAACGCCTTCACCTCGCACTTTGCCAACTACCACCGCGACGACGTGGTCCGCTTCGGCAAGGACTTCATGCCCGGCGCGGGCGATCTGCTGCACTACCTGTGCGCGCAGGCGGAGATCCCGGAGTACCAGGTCCGCTGGCGCTGGAAGAAGAACAGCGTGGCGATCTGGGACAACCGCTGCACCCAGCATTACGCGGTGCAGGACTATGCGCCCACGGTGCGCAAGATGGAACGCGCCGGCATCATCGGCGACGTGCCGTTCTGACGGAGGCAGCCAGACATGCAACCAAACCTTGTGCCTGCGGCGCCGCAGGCCTACGCCTATCCCTTGCTCGTCAGGCAGCTGCTGCTCAATTCTCTGTCGC
>JACXTT010007397.1_pt1 | contig 15456 bp, 12 predicted proteins | sample 9270951 | NCBI WGS metagenome assembly JACXTT01 (sample SAMN15532306, study PRJNA645909) | rock metagenome | isolation source: weathered quartz diorite | place: Puerto Rico | collected 2017-06-21 | reverse complement strand
AATAAAAAGAACCTGCGGGTCACGGGCGTATCGGCCAACAGCAACGTCTCTGACCGTTTGACGAACGCACAGCTCAACACTGGCAAACCGGCACGGGTTGGTTTTGTGAGCGGTGATTCCGTAACGCTGAACACAGGAAACGCAACAGGCGCCTTTGATGATAAGAATGTCGGCGCCGGCAAGGTCGTGACGGTGTCTGCATTAACGATCAGCGGTACGAATGCGGGCAACTATACTTTGGTGCAGCCATCGACCACCGCGAATATTGCAGCAAAAGGTCTGACAGTCAGTGGCCTCACTGCCAACAATAAGGTTTATGACGGCAACACGACGGCAACACTCGACACAGTGAATGCCGCGTTAGTGGGAGTGATATCCGGCGACACCGTGACGTTGAATTCGGCGAGCGCATCTGGAACTTTCTCCGACAAAGCTGTTGGAACCGGGAAAGCGGTTACCGTTTCTGGTTTAACACTGAGTGGAACGGACGCGGGCAATTACAATCTGACGCAACCGTCCACAACTGCGAACATCACGGCGCAGGAACTTACCGTCAGCGGCATAACAGCGAACAGCAAGGCGTATGACGGGAACACGACTGCGACGCTGAACACCGGCAGTGTGTCACTTGCTGGAGTGAGGTCCGGTGACACCGTGAATCTGGACGCGTCTGGCGCTGTAGGAAACTTCGCGACTAAGACAGTTGGAACCGGTAAGACGGTGACCGTCTCCGGGTTGTCCGTCACCGGACCCGATTCAGGCAACTACAGCTTGACCCAGCCCAGCGGCCTAATTGCCAACATCACAGCCAAGGCTCTCGCTATCAACGGTGCTGTCGCACAGAGCAAGACGTATGACGGCACTACCGCGGCAATTGTGAATTTCGCTGGTGCCGCTCTCACGGGCGTCATTAGTCCCGATGTCGTAACGATCGACAGCAGCAGCTATACCGCCACATTCGACAACAAGAACGCAGGAAGTGCCAAACCGGTCACCGTGACAGGCCTCCTGCTTGGCGGCTCGGACGCAACTAACTATACGATCTCTCAGCCGATCGGTCTCACAGCGACGATCTCCAAAGCGAATGCGGCGATCAGTGTGGCGCCCTATAGCGTCACTTATGATGGCGCACCGCACACGGCAACCGGATCGTCAACTGGTGTCAACGGCGAGCCCTTGGGTGGTCTGGATCTCAGTGGAACAACTCATACGAACGCGGGAACGTATGCCAGCGACCCGTGGACATTCACAGATGCCACGGGCAATTACAACAACGCCGGGGGCACGGTGAGCGACAGCATCGCGAAGGCGACACCGGCAGTGATGGCAGTTGGTGGCAGTTTCACATATGACGGAATAGCGAAGACGGGATCTGGCACGGCCTCCGGAGTCGGGGAGGTTAATCTCATGCCCGTAACGCTGAGCTACGCGGGAACGGCCGCTGCGAACACGGCTCCAGTGAACGCGGGCGACTATACCGTTACGGCGCACTTTGCGGGCGACGGTAACTACAACGCCGCCAATTCGACGGCCGTTGCGATCCACATCAATCCGCGGGCAGCAACGGTCGCAGCCAATGCCAAGACCAAGACCTATGGAACGGCGAACCCCGCGCTGGACGCGACCGTCACCGGTAGCGTGAACGGCGAAACGCTCAGCTACTCGCTGGCCACGAGCGCCGTGACCGGTTCGAGTGTGGGAAGCTATCCAATCACAGTAACGCTGGGCTCCAATCCGAACTACAACATCACCAAAACCGACAGCACACTGACGGTCAATCCAGCGTCCTTGACCATCACTGCTGCTGGCGCTGCCAAGACCTACGGACAGACGGTGATCTTTGCCGGTACCGAATTCTCCGCAGCCGGCTTGCTGAGTGGGGACGCCGTCACGAGCGTCACACTCCTTAGTACTGGCGCAGGACCAACGGCCGGGGTGGGCTCTTACAGCATCGTACCGAGCAACGCGGTTGGTTCGGGACTAGGCAACTACTCCATCAGCTACATCAATGGAACGCTAGCCGTCGGCCCGGCCAGTCTGACGATTACAGCCAAGAATGCGACGAAGATATTCGGCGAAACGTTGACGTTTGCGGGTACGGAATTCACATCGACAGCTCTAATCAACGGCGATACGGTTTCCAGCGTGACTCTCAACAGCAGCGGCGCCGCTGCGACAGCCACTGCTGGTAGCTACGACATCCTGCCGAGCGCGGCTCAAGGCTCGGGCCTGACGAATTACGCGATCAATTACGTGAAGGGCACGATGAATGTCGGCAAGTACGCCTTCATTGTTTGCGATGTCAACAGTGCGTGTATTGGCGGCCGGTTGACGATCACGTCGAACACACAAGGCGTCGCGACGGCCACTGTGACGCTGGCGCCGGCAACAGTGGGCGGCATCGATGCGCTCACCGCCAACAATGCCGTGCCCCCGCAGTTCAAAGTGTGGATTGCTCCATTCAACGATGTCACGCATCCCATCTTGTTCGGGACCGCGACGGCCACCAAAAGCACACCTGTGAATGGAATTTCGTCATGGACCGCCAGCATCACGGCCGCACTGGACAGCGCGATCACGACAGGCAGCCACAAGGCATATGTGTTCGGATCCAACGGCGCCGCATTCACGAACAATGCGGTCGTCGATAATGACGGTTATTCGAAGGCGGATGCGGCCGACTTCATCTATCCGACACTGAGTGCGGATCTGACAGTCGTCAAGACAAGCCAGACCATCACGTTCGATATGCTGGCCGCCAAGACTTATGGCAATGCGGATTTCGCCGTCAACGCGACAGCCTCGTCCGGTCTGCCCATCAGTTTCTCAGCGACAGGCCAATGCACGGTATCGGCGAACACCGTGCACATCACGGGTGCCGGCAGTTGCTCGATCACGGCGAGTCAGCCGGGCAACAGCCTGTACGAAGCGGCAGCGGACGTGACGCGCTCGTTTACGATTGCCAAGACGGACGCATCGATCACTGTCATCGGCTACACAGGCGTATACGACGGCACGGCTCATGGAGCAACAGGCTCGGCATCGGGAGTCCAGAACGAGAACCTGACCACTCTGCTCCACCTGGGCAGCAGTTTTACGAATGTGCCGGGTGGGACGGCACACTGGACCTTCGATGGCAATACCAACTACAACAGCGCCGCCGGCGACGCGACGATCGCGATCGGCCAAGCTTCGAGCACGACGGTGGTGACATTCGAATCAGGACCGTACACCTACCGCGGTTCGGCCTTCACGGCGACCGCACAGGTAACCGGAGCCGGATTGAATCAAACTCTCAGCCCCACATACAGCGGCGACTGTACCAATGTGAGCCAGGCCAACGGTTGCACGGCCTCGGCTAGCTTCAGCGACGCGAACCACAGCCTGAGCAGCGATAGCAAGAGCATCACAATCAATCAGAAATCGGTGACGCCGACTGTCGGTGTTCAAGATAAGGTCTACGACGGTACCGTGGACGCGACGATCAGTGTTCGGTCGCTCACCGGAGTTGTGCCGTCCGATGACGGCAAAGTGGTTCTCACTGGCGGGACCGCGGTATTCAACAACAGGAATGCCGGCAGTGCCAAGCCCGTTTCCGTGAGCGGTCTTACTCTCTCGGGGCCAGCGTCGGGCAATTACAGCGCGAGTTCAACAGCCACCACCAGCGCAACCATCAGCACGAAACCCATCACGGTGACGGCGGTAACGGATACTAGGACCTATGATGGAACGACAAGCTCGACGGGCGTGCCGGCAATCTCGCCGCCTCTGGCGGCATCGGATACTCCGGCCTTCTCGCAGAGCTTCAACAATAAGAACGCCGGAACGAACAAGACACTGATGGCCAATGGGGCGGTGAATGATGGGAACAGCGGCAACAACTATGCCGTCACGTTTGTGCCTGACAATACCGGTGTCATCAATAAGGCGGCGCTGATCATCACCGCCTTGACCAACACGAAGGTTTACGACGGCAATATCAGCGCCGCAGCCATTCCCTCAGTCTCCGGTATAAAATCCAGCGATACCGTGACCGGCGTCGTCGAACAGTACGACACCGCGAACGTGGGCACAGGCAAGACCCTCTCGGTTGTCGGCTACAGCGTTAACGACGGCAACAACGGTAACAACTACAACGTGACCTCGGTTGCAAACACGACGGGCGTCATCACGAGGGGCAACACCACAACGACAGTAACCTCGTCGGCGAACCCGTCCACCTTCGGCCAGGCCGTGACTTTCACAGCGGTGGTCAGCGGCAATGGTGGAATACCGACCGGAACTGCGACATTCAAAGATGGCACCACAACGTTGGGCACCGGCACACTCACCAACGGTCAAGCAACGTTTACCAGCTCGAGTCTAGCGGTGGGTTCACATTCGATTAGCGCCGTCTACGGCGGAAACGAGAACTTCAATGGAAGCACGTCGGGCCTGCTGACGCAGACGGTCCAAGAACCCTGCCGGGCAACTCCCAATGTGTTGACCCCTCCAGATCATAGACTCGTATCCATTCATGTGACCGTGGATCCGAACGCTGTCGTACCGGGTTCGAGCCTTTTCTTGTTGAGATCCGTGACCAGCAGCGAACCCGATGAAGGTCTCGGCGATGGCGACGTGCCAAATGACATTCAGGGCTGGGAGCCCGGCACTCCCGATACTGACGGACTCCTACGCGCTGAGCGTAGCGGTAACGGGAACGGCCGCACGTATACGTTCACATACGCAATCATCCCGGGTGACGAAAACGGCATTTGCAGAGCGACAGTCTTCGTTCCGCACTAGATCATTTCTTATGTGCGAAGAGCCTGCCCGTACACCATCTTCTCCAATCGCGCAATCCGATCCTCGATCGGAGGATGGGTGCTGAACAGATTAACCACTCCGCCGCCGCGCAGGGGATTCACGATGAACATGTGCGCGGTAGCTGGATTCGCATCCAGGGGCACTCGTTGTGACCCTGCATGGAGTTTTCTTAGAGCGTTCGCAAGCCACAATGGGTTTCCACAGATGCGAGCTCCGGTGGCATCCGCTTCATATTCCCGCGAACGAGAGATCGCCATTTGAATCAAGGCAGCAGCGATCGGGGCAATAATGATCATGGCGATCCCTGCGATCAATCCGCCGGAACCTTCGTCGTCATCTCGGCGTCCGCCGAACCCCCCGAAGATCATCGCCCACTGCGCCATGTTCGCAAGCATGCTGATAGCACCCGCGATCGCCGCCGCAATGGTGCCGATGAGAATGTCACGATTTCGAACGTGTCCGAGTTCGTGCGCCATCACGCCTTCCAACTCTTCCCGAGTGAGCAGTCTCAGAATGCCTTCTGTTGCCGCGACTGCAGCATGCTTTGGGTTGCGCCCAGTTGCGAACGCATTCGGCGCATCCGAAGGGATGATGTAGACCTTCGGCATCGGCATATTCATCTTCAAAGCTAGATCATGAGTCACGCCCCAGAGCATCGGCGCTTCGGCTTCCGTAGCTTCGCGCGCGTTGTACATGCGCAGCACGATCTTGTCGCTGAACCAATAGCTGAATAAATTCATCGCCAAGGCGAAGATGAACGCGTAGATCATTCCCTGGCGGCCGCCAAACGCTCCGCCCAAAAAGATGAGCAGGACGGTCAAGCCGACCATAAGGACGATCGTTTTAGTTGTGTTCATTTGAATCTCCTAAACTGCGCGCCAGCAGCTCGACGGGATGAACCACTTCGAGCTTCATTCCAAACTTCTTGGCGCCATATCTGAACTGGAACATACATCCGGGATTCCCCGTGGCGAGAACATGGATTCCGGCCTTTTGAATCTTCTCCATTTTACGGTCCAGGATCTCCATCGACAGCTCGTTTTGTGTGATGTTGTAGATCCCGGCGCTCCCGCAGCACTGATCGGCACCTTCAACCTCTACAAACTGTATGCCTGGAATCGCTTTTAACAACTTCCGAGGCTCGCTCTTAATCCCCTGACCGTGCATTAAATGGCATGGATCGTCGTACCCGATCCTTTGCTTCAACGGAATTTTTAGACGCTGGGAAATCGAGGTGGACGCAAGAAACTCCGCGATGTCTTTAACCTTCGATGAAAACTCACCCGCTCCATCGATCAATAGCGGATATTCCTTCAACATTGCGCCGCAACCGGCTGCGTTAATAATGATGGCGTCCACCCTTTCGACTGGAAATGCGGCGATGTTCGCTCGGGCCATCTCTCTGGCGGTTCCCCGCAGCCCCGCATGGTTGGCCAGCGCTCCGCAGCAAATTTGTTCGCCGGGAACCATCACGTCATAGCCCGCTGCAGTCAGCAGCCTGACGCATGCTTTGTTGATGGATCCCAGCATGGAATTCATCACACAACCGCTAAAGAACGCGACCGTTCCTTGCTTCTGGCCTTCGGCTGGGTAGTGTGTATCGAGCGCAACGCCGTGCTGGATGTCGATGTCGGGCATCAGCGCTTCAGCCGCTGCCATTCCGGGAGCGATCCTCGCCAATAATCCAGTGGATCTAACCAGTGCTTGAATCCCCAGCGCTCGATACAACTGCAGCATTCGCGAGATAAGCTGAAAACGCCACGGATACGGAAAGACTTGCTTCAACACAAGCCGTGCAATCCAATGCGCGGACCGATCCTCGACTATTTTTCCGCGCATTTCTTCCATCATGTGGCCGAAATGAACGCCTGACGGGCACGCGGTTTCGCATGCGCGGCAATCGAGACAGCGGAACATGTGCTCGACAAACGAATCGGTGATCTTGGCCCGGCCCTCATCGAAGGCCCGCATCAAATAAATGCGGCCGCGCGGCGAATCCATTTCGCTGCCAAGCACGCGGTACGTTGGGCACGAAGATAGACATAGGCCGCAATGGATGCAGTCGAGATACAGAGGAGCTTTAGTGGTATCGCTCACCATCAACATGCCTTCCCGGATTCAACCGGCCTTGAGGATCGAACGCGTCTTTCATTTTTTTCATCAAATCGTATTCGGCATCATTCAATCCGAACGTCGGAATCTCCCGCCGCACTGCCAAAGGTGCTTTTTCAATCACGACTCGAAACCTTTGCCGAATACGGGCAATTTCCTGAGGTGATGAAAGCTGCATCAACACGATTCCATTCAATGCGTGTGCAATCCAGGCAGTGGGCCGATACTCCTCTATTATTTCACGCACGGCAGTCGGAAGTCCGATGGCTCGGACAACGATGGGGTCGAATGCGTTATATCTGTCGCGAAGGCGATCCCATGCTGCGTTCTCGCCTGTTCCCTCCAGGAGCTGCCAATCCGCGCCTGGCAGATTCTTCAGTTGCCAGTCTACCGCTCGAGGATGTTCGCCGAATCTCAGCCAGATTTCATTTTCCGGCCCCGCCCATTCGCACGAAATCGGCTGCAATGGGCCTTTGCGCAGAGCAGCTACGCACGCAGCCGCCGAGTCTAAGTCGCCGAATCGCGCAACAACCGTGGCAGTTCGGGCGAACTTAGCTCGCAGTTTTAAACTGATTTCGACAATGATCGCCAGCGTCCCCAGTGAACCCGTGTAGAGCTTCTGAAGGTCGTAGCCGGTAACATTCTTTACAACGCGGCCACCTGCCTTAGAGACTCGGCCATCGACCTCAACCACTCTCATGCCGATGATCCAGTCGCGAATCGTACCGACGGCTCTGAAAGGTCCTTGCGCGTTTGCCGCAGCAATTCCGCCTATTGTCGCTTCAGGCCCATTGAATGGATCGAGCGGAAGGAACTGATTGTTTTCCAGGAGTGTGTGTTCGAGCCGCTGGAGCGTTACGCCGGCCTCGACGTGTATCGTGAGATCCGCGGGAACGTATTCCGTGATTCGCGACAGCGCTCTCAGGTCGACGGCGCAGTCGGCGCGCCGCAGTGGATTTCCAAAAAACGTCTGCGTGCCGGCGCCAAACGGAACAATTGCGCCTTTTTCACCTGAAATCAATTCGGAGAATTCTTCGATCGATTCAGGACGCACGATCTTCGTCGGCGAGGTTCCGTCAATGGTCAATGCTGAACCTTCTCAGGCGAACCGAGCAAGATCGATTCAACTCTCTTCCCGATTTCGGCCGTGCTCGTTGTCGTGTGCTTGCCGACTTCCGTGCAACCACGGCGGCTGGGAAATATCTTGGCGGGATTGAGGAGCCCGTGCGGGTTGAAAACCTGCTTCACGCGCATCATGGTTTGAAGATCCGTGTCGGTGAACACGAGATCCATGAAGTCTTTCTTCTCATATCCGATACCATGCTCACCACTCAACGATCCGCCGACTTCAACACACAGTTTCATGATCTCTTCGCTCATGGCGAAGATTTTATCGACCTGATCGGGATGGCGGCTGTCGAACAGAATCAATGGATGTAGGTTGCCATCTCCAGCGTGAAAGACGTTTGCGACCCCAAGGCGATACCGTTCCGACATTCGATCGATTGCGATGAGAACTTCCGGAAGCCGTGTCCGCGGTATGACGGCATCCATCGTGATCATGTCCGGAGCGAGACGCCCCATCGCGCCGAACGCGCCTTTACGGCCGAGCCATAGCTTGGCTCTCTCCTCATCATCTTTCGCGACACGAACCTCGTATGCGTTATTGCGCCGGCAAATCTCCACAATTGCTTCGGCGGTTTCTTCGAGTCCTTCGCGAAAACCGTCAACTTCGATCAACAGTGCCGCTCTGGCATCGAGCGGATATCCGGCTTTGTAGACTGAGGCTTCGACCGCTTCAATGGTCTTCGCGTCCACCATTTCGAGAGCCGCTGGAACGATGCCGGCGGCGATCACATCGGATACGGTCTGACTGGACTCCTCAACGGAATGAAAGGCGGCGAGCAATGTCTTCACCGCCTGCGGTTTCGGCAGTAATCGTATGGTGATTTCGGTAACGATGGCGAACGTCCCTTCGGATCCAACGATGGAGCCGAGAATATCCATACCCACCGGCTCGCCGGCAGGATTTCCTAAGCGGATGATCTCGCCCTGCGCAGTCACCGCTTCGATAGCGAGGATGTGATTCGTCGTCATTCCATACTTCAGGCAATGCGGACCGCCGGAATTCTCAGCGACATTTCCGCCGATGCTGCACGACATCTGGCTCGACGGATCGGGGGCGTAATAAAGCCCAAGCGGCGCCGTAGCCTGAGAGATATGGAGGTTGACGACGCCTGGTTGAACCACTGCGATTCGATTCTCCACATCGATTGAAAGAATGCGATTCATCCGCTGCAGCTCGAGAATGATGCCGCCTTCGACAGCAAGCGCGCCGCCGCTGAGTCCAGTTCCTGCGCCCCGCGGCAGAAACGGAATGCGGTACTCATTGGCGAGGCGGACAACTTGTGCCACTTGATCCGCTGTCTGAGGAAAAACGACGACATCGGGTCGGTTCTTGAAGAGAGGTAATCCGTCGCACTCATAAACGAGAAGCTCGGTCTCGTCGTCAACAACGGCGGTTCGCCCCAAAATCTGGCGCAGCTTGGCTACGACTTCCTTGTTCACGGCTGCTTCACTTGCTCCTTGAGTTTCTGAATCTGCTCTTTTACAAACACCGCTTGGGGATGGTTGGGATTGGTGTCGATCAATTTCTGCCAGTATTCCAGCGCGCCCTTGGCGTCGTTCTTTCCATGCAACATCGCCACACCAAGATTGAACAATGCTTGCGCATTATTCGGATCGATCTTCAAAGTCTCCTTGAATTGCTCGATCGCATCATCGAAACGATTCTGATAGAAGAACGCCGTGCCCATATCGGTACGAACGTTCAACGCGTCAGGCCTGACTTCTAATGCTTTCTTATAGAGGTTGATCGCGTCGGTGTAGTTTTTCTGATCGAAATTGAGATTACCGAGCTCCACAATCGATTCAAAGTCTTTCGGGTTCTGTTTGATCTTTGTCGTCAGTTCTCGAACCCGCGCCATATCGACCGGAGGAGCCGCGGGTTCCGTTGAGGGTCTGCCTCCACTTAGATCCGTAGGAACATTAGGATCAACCGGCAACGGTGTGGCGCGAACCACATCGGGTGCCCGTTGCTTCGTCCATGTATAAAGGCCGCCAAAGCCGGCAGCAAACCCGATGATTAAAAACAGCCATGCCTGCAAGCGCATGGTGGAATGATACCAGCCTTCGTGTCTCTGTGTCTTTGTGCCCTGGTGTTTCAAACACAAAGGCACTAAGACACGAAGGGTACGAAGAGACCTCTGTATACATCATCCGGGAATGGAGCACCGTAGTGGCGTGAGGCCATCAAATCGATGACGGCGGTCGTGAATGACAAGTTAAACGGTGTTTCAAGCTCCACAGCCATCACGACAGAAAACCCCGCGAACTGCTTTCCAATTTTCTTCAGCAGCGCGTTATCTGCCCGCGCCACAAGACTCACTCGGACGGCACGAAACCCTTGTTCGAGAACAACCGTCCGATCGTTGCCTTGAGTGACGACCCAACCCTGATTGAGCAGCGTCTCGTAGGCCGCCCGAAGAATCGGACCGGCCACATCAAATGCCTCTGCCGGGGACCTCTGCTGATCATATTCTCGCCGGCGAGCGGGATCGCTCAATACGGAGTAGGCTTCATTAATGGCTGCCATCGCTAAGCTCGCGCCGGGCGCCGGATTGCGGTCAGGATGATGCTGCATGGCAAGCGTGCGATACGCTTTATGGACCTCACCGAAAGTCGCGGCGGGAGCGATCTGAAGCACTTCGTAATAATCCAATGCCATCACTCCCCTCCGAAGCAGCACGTGCGGTAAGCTTCGCGCACCGAGAGCTGACCATTGAGCGCATGATCGACGGCTTGCCGCGTCATCGAAACGAGTCCCGCCTGTTGGGCGGCCTCGCGGATTTCGAATTCATTACCTGCGAGGATCGTGCCGCGCAGCTTGTTGTTGACTTCCATCAATTCGTACAAACCGATGCGGCCACGGCTTCCGGTGGACTTGCATTGACTACAGCCTTTGCTCAGCCGTAGCTGCGATTGGCGCGTTTCTTCGATTGAAAGATGCTGCAGATAAATCGGCCGTGGAAAATCAGGTTCCGCACAAGCCGGGCAATTCAGGCGAACGAGCCGTTGGGCGACAACACCGATCAAAGCAGAAGCCAGAACCGTTCGATCGACGCCGATCTCTTCGAGTCTCAGCAATGCGGAGATCGCATCCGTCGCATGGAGCGTTGACATGACGAGATGGCCGGTCATGGCTGCATGAAAGGCCGTGAGCGCGGTATCCGAATCGCGAATTTCTCCGACAAGAATCACATCCGGATCCTGTCGAAGGATCGCTCGCAACGCTTTCGAAAACGTTAGGCCGGTTTTCTCATTGACGGGCACTTGACTGACGCCGTCCACTTCGTACTCGATGGGATCTTCGATTGTGACGATGTTCATCGGTTCTTGGCGAATCTCGTTCACGAACGCATAAAGAGTTGTGGTCTTGCCGCTTCCGGTCGGACCGACGGCCAGAAGCATCCCCTGTGGCCGCCGAATCAAACCATGCAGGCGCTCTTCGAGGAGCGGTTGAAATCCGAGCTGGCCTAGAGTCATCAGCGATCGTCCCCGGCGCAGGACTCGGATTACAATTTTCTCGCCCCATCGAGTTGGTAGCACCGAAACGCGAATATCCGGTGAATTCGAGTCTTCGGCCGTAATGTGGCCATCTTGCGGAACGCGTCGTTCGCTGATATCGAGTTTGGCTAGGACCTTGATGCGAACGACGAGGTTTTCATGCATCCATCGAGGAATCTCGAGCGCTTCGTTGAGCACACCATTAATTCGGTAGCGCACTCGAGTCGCTGTCTGGCGAGGCTCGATGTGGATATCGCTGGCATCCATCGTTACCGCTTCCTCGAAGACCATCCTTTGAATGCGGACAACCGGCGAGCTCTCCTCGCTGGAGACACGCGGTTTCTCGCGTTGAATCACGGCTGGTAATTGAGACATGTGTTTTAAACCGGGGAGTTAGGGCAGGGCGGATTCATGTAACCACGAAGGCCGGCGACTACCAAATGAAAAATTGTGGAACCAATATCGTCATGACATAATCCGCCGCGTCATTTTGGATAAAGAAGGGAAACGCCATGAAACAAATTATTTTCTTTTGTCTCGCCGGGCTCGTAGTGGCGACAGTCGCGCTCGCTGAAGATTTTTGGGTCACGAAGGAGTACATGCAATGGAGCGACGAAGAGGTGAAAAAGATATTGAACAATTCTCCGTGGGCAAAAGACCTCGTCGTTAGCGCGCCGTTGGCGATGGTTGGCGGCCGTGGTCAGCGCGCAGCAACGTCTGATGGAAGTACCGATGTCGAAACAGGCGGAGGTGGCGGCAGAAGGGGTGGCCGTGGAGGAAGAGGTGGAGGCGGCGGCTTTGGCGACGACGGTGGCGGGAGCGGTGAAGCGCTGGTCACATTGAATATATCCTGGCGCAGCGCTCAACCTTTGAAAAAAGCTTTGGTCCGAAGCCGTCTCGGCGCGGGCACCGCAGTGCCCGCGGAAGCGGAACAATTGATCAAGAATGATGAACAGGATTACGTCATCGTCGTCAGTGGAGTGCCGGCGGGTCTGGCGCCTGCGATTCAAAATCCTGTCCTCATCGATAAGTCGACGATTCGTGCTGGAAAAAAACCGCCGGTGGCGGCAAGGGGCGTGAATATTCAGCCTCACACGAAGACTGTTGATGTGATCTATGTATTTCCGAAGAGTCAACTCATCGCTGCTGATGATAAAGAAGTGGAAGTTGTACTCAAGCTCGGTCAGATTGAAGCGAAGAAAAAATTTAACTTGAAAGACATGGTTTACAACGGAAAGCTAGAACTGTAGCGGCGGTCTATGACCGCCAAAAAAACAAGTAGGCCTCAAACATGATCTACGATGTCACGGTGCCGATCACGAGTTCCATGCCCGTTTGGCCGGGCGATCCTCCGGTTCAGCTTTCGGCAAAGTCACACTTGTCGCGCGATAAGACGCATACCGTTCGCGTGACAGCGATCGAGATGGGTTCTCATACCGGAACGCACATCGACGCTCCATTTCACATGATTGAGGATGGCAAGCGTCTCCACGAATTTCCTGTGGAAACTCTTGCCGGCAAAGTCCGCGTGTTCGAAATTCCCAACGTGCGGTCTCTCGGCCGCGCGGAATTGGCGCCGCTCAACTGGAATGGAGTGGAACGCGTGCTGTTCAAGACGGAAAATTCTAAACATTGGAACGACGGGAAGCTCTACGAAAGCTTTGTATATATGGATCCCATGGGCGCCGAGTTTATCGTCGAACAAGGCGTGCGGCTTGTCGGAATCGACTATCTTTCAATCGATAAATTCATATCCGATTCGCATCCGTCGCACTTTGTTTTTCTCAGAAAGAATATTCCAATCCTCGAAGGACTGAATCTGAACGCCGTGCCCGCCGGCGATTACACGTTGGTGGCGTTGCCGCTCAATCTTCAAGATGCCGACGGCGCGCCGGCGCGCGTCATTCTGATGAACTAACTATGCGAATCGAAAAAATTAAAGCGAGAGAAGTGCTCGACTCGCGTGGCAATCCGACTGTCGAAGTCGATTGCATACTGGTAGGCGGTGTTCATGGCCGCTCTATCGTGCCTTCCGGAGCATCCACGGGTGAACATGAAGCGCTCGAATTACGCGATGGCGACAAGAAACGTTATCTCGGCAAGGGCGTTCTCAAAGCCGTTCACAACGTGAACGACTTTATTGCGCCTGCGTTGGCCGGGCAAGATGCCACGCTTCAATCCCATATTGATCAGATGATGCTCTCGATGGACGGCACGAAGAACAAAGCGAAGTTGGGTGCAAACGCCATACTTGGAGTCTCGATGGCCGTCGCGCGAGCAGCCGCGGCATCGCATGGCCTGTCACTTTTCCGGTACATCGGAGGTGTGAAAGCGAGCGTACTGCCTGTTCCGATGATGAACATCGTGAACGGCGGCGCGCACGCCGACAACAATGTCGATCTGCAAGAATTCATGATCATGCCTGTTGGCGCTCCGACTTTACCGGAAGCCGTACGTATGGGTGCCGAAGTGTTTCATAACCTCAAAAAAATCCTTCACGACGGCGGACATGGAACGGCGGTCGGAGATGAAGGTGGATTTGCGCCGAACTTGAAATCCAATCAGGAAGCAATCGAACTCATCCTGAAGGCGATCGAAGCGGCGGGCTATAAGCCGGGAGACCAGATTGCACTCGCGCTGGACGCCGCATCGAGTGAGTTCTACGACAAGAACGGTAGGTATATTTTCAAGAAATCCGACAAATCGGCCAAGACCGCGGGCGACATGATCAAGCTCTATACCGAATGGGTGAGGAATTATCCGATCGTCTCTATCGAAGATGGCCTCGCGGAAGACGATTGGGATGGCTGGCAAGCTCTCACCCGGGAACTTGGAAAGAAAATCCAGCTCGTCGGTGACGATCTCTTCGTCACAAACACGGAACGACTCGCGCGCGGAATGGGTATGGGCGTGGGTAATGCGATCTTGATCAAGGTCAACCAAATCGGCACGTTGACTCAGACGCTCGACGCCATCAACATGGCGCGCAAGGCCTCGTACGGAATCGTAATCTCTCACCGCTCCGGCGAAAGCGAGGACACGTTCATTGCCGATCTCGCCGTAGCCACAAATGCCGGACAAATTAAAACGGGCTCGATGTCGAGAACCGACCGCGTCGCGAAATACAACCAACTCCTTCGCATCAACGAAGAACTCGGCGACCAAGGTATTTACGCAGGGCCCGAGGCGCTAAAACGAAATTAAAAACTTCAAAAAACTGAGAGCGCCATGTCTTGCACCCATGGCGCTCATCAGCCCGGCTAATTAGCCAGGCTGTTTCGGAACTTGGGACTCTAAACCGAGCCATTTTGCTACTGCTCGCTCTACCTCAGCAAGCTGTGCGACCGGAAGGGTTCCGATCTTGCGGATCAACTTTGCATGCGGAATTGTAACCAAACTCTGTGCGTCGAATGCGCCTTCGCGCAGAAAACTAACTTTGAGTTTCACTTCAAACCGAGAATTCCGGGCACTGGTCGTGTGAGGAACCATGGTCGCTAAAGCTCGATCCTGTTCAGTTGCGCCAATGCTGATCACCAAACAGGTTCGTATCTTGGCGGCTAGGCCAAGGTCGACCATCCACACTTCGCCGCGCCGCGGCTCATTCATGGATAGATTCTTCTTTATCTAATTGGAGAAAGATCTGATCAGCGGTGGCAAGCAATGAGTCGTCGGATATCTCCGGCAGGTCGAAAGTAAGGGAGCGCTTTATGATTTCAGATGCCAACTCTCTTTTCTCCGCTTCCGGAAGCTTTTCAAATGAATTTAGCAGTTCTTCCACAGACTTTGTCATAGCTGTCCGGAGCACGTGAAGTTGTCCGCTTCTATTAGCACGTGATCTGTCCGCATGGTTATTGTTAGTTGATCTGTTCAAGTTTAGCGTTTTCCTTTCTTCTGTCTTCTTTTCTCAGGACG
>JACXTT010007396.1_pt1 | contig 15457 bp, 21 predicted proteins | sample 9270951 | NCBI WGS metagenome assembly JACXTT01 (sample SAMN15532306, study PRJNA645909) | rock metagenome | isolation source: weathered quartz diorite | place: Puerto Rico | collected 2017-06-21 | reverse complement strand
GCGCTGGACCTGCTGGTGGTGCTGCTGGCCGTGATTTTATTTCCTTTTTTGTGGAAGGACTGAGTTTACCCTAAATTTGCTGCGTTTTAAGGTAAACGAATACAAGTCAACAGACTATTATGCGTAAATCGTGGTGGAAAATTCTTTGTGTTATACTGCTCATCTACACGGTTATCGGAGGCTTCCTGTTTAAAGTACCCGCCCGCGAAATACTGCACGAAAGCATCCGCAACCTGTATTTTCACGTAAGCATGTGGTTTGTAATGATGGTACTGTTTACCACCTCGGTGGTGTATTCCATCAAATACCTGCGCTCCCAGCGCCTGCAGGACGATATCTACGCCGTTAATTTTGCCAAAGTTGGTATCCTGTTTGGCGTACTGGGCTATATAACCGGCGCGCTGTGGGCCAGTTATACCTGGACGGAATACGCTAGCAAAACACAGATATTTACCGAACCCAAACTTACCGGGGCGGCCATTGCCCTGCTGGTGTATTTTGCCTACCTGGTACTGCGCGGTTCGGTAACCGATATTGATAAAAAAGCACGGATAAGCGCGGTGTACAATATTTTCGCCTACGCCATACTATTCCCCACCATCTGGATATTGCCCCGGCTGCTTGAAAGCCTGCACCCCGGAAAGGAAGGCAATCCCGCCCTCAATTTCAATGATCTTGACGGCAAGCTGCGAATAGTATGGTACCCCGCCATTGTGGGCTGGATACTGCTGGGAGTTTGGCTCACCACACTGAAAATCAGGATGGATTTCATAAAAGAGAAAAGTATTTTGAATGGGTAAAAAAACAATTTCAATACTTGCATCGTTACTGTGTTTTGTACCGGCAGCCGTACTGGCCCAGGTAACCGATCCCCAAAAGCAGTACACCGCTTTTGACATGCGCAGCAATGGCAAGATTTACGTGGTGGTGGGCGTGGTGCTGATTATTTTAATCGGGCTGCTGCTCTACGTAATCCGGCTGGACCGGAAAATAAGCCGGCTGGAAAAAGAGAAATAACGCTTCCCTTTAGATGATAGTTGATGGCTGACAGTTGACAGGCTTTTGCTTCGATAGCCTTTTGATAAGACGATAAACAGAAGCCGCAAACTAACAAACGATTGTGACCTATATAAAAACTAAAAAAACAATAACTCATGGCAGGACAACAGGAATACAGCTTTTTTGACGCCGTAGTAAAAAGCTTCGACAAAGCAGCAAAGCATACCAACTGGGACCCCGGTATCCTGGAGCAGATCAAGCAATGCAACTCCGTTTACCGCATGTTCTTTCCCGTAAAGATTGGCGACAAGATTGAAGTCATCAAAGCCTACCGCGTACAGCACTCGCATCATAAAACGCCCTGCAAAGGCGGTATCCGCTTTTCGCTTTCGGTTAACCTTGATGAGGTAATGGCCCTGGCGGCGCTGATGACCTACAAATGCGCTATTGTAAACGTACCCTTTGGCGGCGCCAAAGGCGGTATTCATATCGACCCCAAGAAATACACGCCCTACGAACTGGAAAAAATTACCCGTCGTTATACGCATGAACTGATTAAGAAAAACTTTATCGGGCCGGGTACCGATGTACCGGCGCCCGATTACGGCACCGGCGAACGCGAAATGTCGTGGATACTCGATACCTATATGAGCCAGAAACCGGGTGAAATTGATGCACTGGGTTGCGTAACCGGCAAACCGGTGACACAGGGTGGCGTACGCGGCCGCCGCGAGGCTACCGGGCTGGGCGTATTTTACGGCCTGCGCGAAGTATGCAATATGCCGGAGGTAATGAAACGCCTGGGACTGACGCCGGGCGTGGAAGGCAAAACCGTTATCGTACAGGGAATGGGTAATGTAGGCTATCATGCTGCCAAATTCTTCCGTGAAGGCGGGGCTAAAGTAATTGCCCTTGCCGAATTTGAAGGCGCCATCACCAATCCCAACGGGCTCAATGAAGAAGAAGTGTTCCAGCACCGTAAGAAAACAGGTTCTATCCTCCATTTTCCCGGCGCTACCAATATTACCAACTCGTCCGAAGCCCTGGAACTGCCCTGCGATATTCTTATACCCGCGGCACTGGAAAACGTCATCAACGGAGAAAACGCTCCCCGTGTAAAAGCAAAGATTGTAGGTGAAGCCGCCAACGGGCCGCTTACCCCGGAAGCCGATGAAGTATTTATTAAGAAAGGCGTGCTGGTAGTGCCCGATATGTACCTCAATGCCGGCGGTGTTACCGTATCGTACTTTGAATGGTTAAAAAACCTGAGCCATGTACGTTATGGACGGATGGAAAAACGCTTTACCGAAAACATGAACAGCCATATACTGGGGCAGATTGAAGACCTGACCGGTAAAAAAGTAACCAAAAAAGAACGCGAGTTTATCCTGCACGGCGCCGACGAGGCGGACCTGGTGTACAGCGGGCTGGAAGAAACCATGACCGCCGCCACCCGCGAAATTATGGATTACTGGCACAACAACCCTTCGGTACCCGATATGCGTACCGCTGCGTATGTGGTAGCTATTAATAAAGTGGCTACGAGCTATGCTGAGTTGGGCATTTTCCCGTAAGGCAGTTGATAGATGATAGTTGACAGATGATGGGAGAGCCGCGGCTCACTTCTGTCAACTATCATCTATCAACCTTCAACTTACTCATATACCGGCAATACCTCAACCTCCACCATATCATCCACCCCGTTGCGGTGATAGCCGTAGCAGTAATGCCCGTTGGTAATAACCAGCCAGGGAACCGGCACGGCAATATTGTAGTTTAAAATCTGGCTCAGCACTTTTTTATTGAGCTGCACATCGGTGGCCTTGCATTCCACCATCAGCCAGGGCCGCACGGCTTTATCGTATACCAGTATATCGAAGCGTTTTTTTACATCGCCCAGCTGTATCTTCCGCTCTACGGCAATATACGGCGCAGGATATTTCATGACCTGTACCATATACTGGAGAAAATTCTGCCGCACCCATTCTTCTGTAGTAAGACTTACCCATTGGCGACGAACATCGTCCCAAATCTCTTCTTTTTTCAACTCCGGTTCGCGGATTTTATATTGATATTGAGGGTAGTTGATGAAGATCATGGATCAAAACTAATCAATTACCCCATCGTTTCATAACCCTTGCAAAACGAAATTATTTATGTTGAAAATCAATGTAAGCACGGTACCGGGTGCCGGTTTCCGTGGTATCATAACTGAGGGTCATCAGCGAATCGTTCAATGCTTTAATGCTGTACGTGCTTCCGCCAAAGGATAGTTTTGTTTCGCCGCTGTTCATAGCCCATATACGGCTTACCACCGACTCTTCAGAATGGCATATTTTTGCACCGGGGTCAAACAGCAATGAGTTATCGGCAGCAAAACTGTATTTATCATCCGCCTCGCAATTGTCGGGCGGGTAAGTATAATCCACCGTACCGTTAATAGCAATATCGTAGCGGAATGCCTTGAGGTACCAGGCCGAAGCAGTGAGATAGTCTGCGGTTGATTTGGAAGAGCTGTCATTCGTTTTATGACAACCGGCCCATGCCAGCATGACCAGGGGCAGTACTATAAGCAATGTAATGGTTCTTGTTCTTTTCATTCCGTCCTGTTCTGTAACTATATACTGCAAAATTAACCTTATGGTTGGGCGGCCCCGGCGGTTTTAGGTAAACGGTCTTATTTTGCCGGTAACCGGCCGGGTTGGAGCTCCGAAATAAAATAAACACTACCTTCCACTAAACCAAAACTCATTAGTTTTATTAACTATATATAAAGGAATTATGAAGACAAAAGAAGAAATCGTACAAAACTGGCTGCCCCGCTATACCGGGGAAAAGCTGGAAAACTTCGGGAAATACGTGTTACTCACCAATTTCAGCAACTATGTCAACCTTTTTGCCAGCTGGCACGGGGTGGAAATAATAGGCCGCGATAAACCGATGCAATGCGCCACCGCCGGCGATATTTCCATTATCAATTTCGGTATGGGCAGCCCTACCGCCGCCACCGTTATGGATTTACTCAGCGCCATCGAACCCTCGGCCGTGTTGTTTCTCGGCAAATGCGGGGGACTCAAAAAACGCAATAAAATAGGCGACCTTATCCTGCCCATTGCCGCTATCCGCGGCGAGGGTACATCCAACGACTATTTCCCGGCCGAAGTGCCCGCATTGCCCGCCTTTGCGCTCCAGAAAGCCATTTCCACCACCATCCGCGATTACCAGGTGGATTACTGGACGGGCACCGTGTACACCACCAACCGCCGCGTATGGGAGCACGACGAGCACTTTAAGGAATACCTGCAAAAAATACGGGCCTATGCCATCGATATGGAAACGGCTACTATCTTTTCCGTTGGCTTTTACAATAAAATACCTACCGGCGCCCTGCTGCTGGTGAGCGATTCGCCCATGATACCCGAAGGCGTAAAAACAGAAGAAAGCGATAAAAAAGTAACCGGCGATTTCGTAGAGCGGCATATAAAGATTGGTATTGATTCATTAAAGCAGCTCATCAACGACGGGCTCACCGTACGGCATCTGCGGTTTTGATGCCATAAGCGTTACTATGCCGCCACTGTTATCGATACATAACCTCTCTATCGACTTTAAAACCGAATCAGGACTTGTGCCCGGCGTGCGGGGCATTAACCTGGAGGTAAACCGCGGGGAAATTGTTGCGCTGGTAGGCGAATCGGGCTCGGGCAAGTCTATCACTTCCCTGGCTGTGCTGCAACTGCTTCCCACGCCCCCCACCATCTATTCATCGGGCCAAATCTTATTTATGGCAGATGACTCCGCGCCCATCAACCTGTTGCAGCAATCGCAGGAGCAGATGCGCCGTATACGCGGCAACCGGGTGGCCATGATATTCCAGGAGCCCATGACCTCGCTCAACCCGGTATTTACCTGCGGCCACCAGGTTATGGAAACTATTTTATTGCACCGGCACAGCAGCACTGCAACAGCACGTCAAAAAACACTGGAGCTGTTTGAGCAGGTAAAATTACCCGACCCCGCGCTTATCTTTGACCGTTACCCGCACCAGCTCAGCGGCGGCCAAAAACAGCGCGTTATGATAGCCATGGCCATGAGCTGCCACCCCGCACTGCTCATTTGCGATGAGCCCACTACCGCCCTCGATGTAACCGTGCAGCAAACCATCCTGCAACTGATCAAAGAATTGCAGCAAACAGAGCAGATGGGCGTACTGTTCATTACCCATGATCTGGGCGTGGTAGCCGAAATTGCCGACCGGGTAACCGTCATGTACAAAGGCAGTATTGCCGAACAAGGGCCCGTGCGGCAAATCATGCAGCAACCGCAACATCCTTATACCAAAGGCCTGCTGGCCTGCCGCCCGGCGCTGCACCCGAAGGGAGAGCGCCTGCCGGTGGTGAGCGATTTTATGGAAGAAGGAAGACAGAAGTCTGAGGCCGGAAGCCAGAAGCCGGATATTAGATCCTCCCCCCTGACCTCTGACTTCCGGCCTCAGGCTTCCAACCTCCTCAGCGTTAAAAACCTCCGCGTGTGGTATCCCGCCCGGAAAAGCTTCTTTGGCAAAGCATTGCAGTATACAAAGGCCGTAGATGATGTGAGCTTTGAAGTATACAAGGGAGAAACGCTTGGCCTCGTAGGCGAATCGGGCTGCGGCAAAACAACACTGGGCAGGGCCTTACTGCGATTGATAGAACCTACCGGCGGCAACATACTGCTGGAAGGCAAAGACCTGCTCGGCTATACCCCGGCGCAACTGCGGCCCCTGAGAAAAAACGTACAAATCATTTTCCAGGACCCCTACTCTTCACTCAACCCCCGTATGACCATCGGCAATGCCATTGAAGAAGTGCTGCAGGTACATAACATGCTGCCCACGGCCCGGCAGCGAAGAGAGCAGGTTACCAGCCTGCTGGAAAAAGTAAGCCTCAAAGCCGACCATTACCACCGCTACCCGCATGAGTTCAGCGGCGGCCAGCGCCAGCGTATTGTCATTGCCCGGGCCCTGGCCCTCAATCCTTCCTTCCTGGTATGCGATGAAAGCGTAAGCGCGCTGGACGTAAGCGTACAGGCCCAGGTGCTCAACCTGCTCAATGATCTCAAAAAAGAATTTGGCTTTACGGTCATCTTTATATCGCACGATCTTTCTGTAATACATTATATCAGCGACCGCATTATGGTCATGCAAAAAGGGAAGATCGTTGAAACCGGTGAGGCGGGGCAGGTATATTACCATCCCAAAGAAGCCTATACGCAGCGGCTGATAGCCTCGATACCCAAAGCGTAATTTTTAAAAATACATCCAGGATAACAACGGAATAGTTACAACCAATGACAAACAACAAAAAACCGGCACACCCGCAACTAATTAAGTCTTTACAAAAGGCCTATTCAGCCGAAAAAGCAGCGGCATTTGCCTACCAGGGACATGCCGCAGCGGTAAAAGACCCGGAAGAGAAAAAAGCCATCCGGCAAATTGAAATAGACGAATGGAACCATCGCCACGAAGTGTTGCAAATCATGCAGCGCTACGATATACCTGTATCAAAATTCTACGAAGCCCGGTTTCATATTATCGGGAAAATGATTTCGTTCAGCTGTCATGTAATCGGCTGGTTTATGCCCTTTTACTTTGCCGGCAGGCTGGAAAGCGGCAATGTATGCGAGTACTTCCTGATGAAACAGTATTTCAATTCGCTCGGAATAAGGGAATACGATAAGCTACTGTACGATATGGGCATGAAAGAAAAGGACCATGAAGTATATTTCCTGGATAAAATAAAAACCAACAAGCTGTTACCTTTTTTTGAAAAGCTGTTTTCATGGGGCAAAAAACAAAGCTTTAATAATATTGACCTGGATAAGAAATACCCGGTGGAAGAATCGGACCCTTATTGTAAAATAAAGCAATAGAATAGCTTTTCTAAACAAGTTTCAATTGCTTGTTCTCTATCTTCACATTGAAATGAATCTCTGCTTTAAGCGCCTTGAATACTTTTAGAATGGTATCAATTGTTGCGCTGTTAGCGCTGCTTTCAAGTTTTGAAATCTGGGATTTCTGAACCCCTACAAGTTCTCCAAGCTGCTCCTGGGTAAGTTTGCGCTCCTGCCTGGCAACCTTGATCATATTTCCTAAAACGTCCATGCGGAGTTCATATTCATACTGCTCGCGTTCCTTTGTCCCTCTTTTACCCACATATTTATCTTTCATCTCGGCGAGAGAGTAGGATTTAACTGGTGCTTTTGCCATAATATTATTTTTTTTCCTTTGCGTCAAAGTACTTTATCATGATGTTTTCGGCACGGGTAATTTCATTGGCAGGAACTTTATCAACTTTTTTAATAAACCCATGTGTGGCAAAAACCAGTGCCTTATTTCTGTCGGTTTTATCCCAAAAAGCCAGTAGCCTGATTTGAATACCCGAATACCTGAGTCTAAACTCCCAAATATCTTTATTCAATTTCTTAAACAGTTTCGGATCGTTTGTCTGCTGCGCAAGATCAATATTATAAAGTAATTTTATTGCTGCCCTGGCATCCAGGGTAGCAAGAAAGGCATCTGCTTCCGCCAAAAAACGGGTTTCAAAGAATATCACGGAACAGGTTTTAGCAAAGATAAAACAAGTTTCCATATTTAGAAACTTATTTTATTAACCCCATAAAGCCAGCCCGGGGGTCTAAATCATAGCTATTAAATTATCAAACAATTGTACTATTTCCCCCCTGTCTTCAAACTATCCTTCAACTGGCTTAAATACTGGCTTAGTGAAGTGGCGCTGCCAGATTCAGGATATTGAACGGCACAGTTCATCCGGGTATAATCCTTTACGTCAGCTATTTGCCATATCCCCCCGCCACGCATAGCCGGGTAATCCTTTTTAAACCGGGCCATTTCAGTTTTAATCTCCCCGGGCGTCTTGCTGTTATGCGAACTGGCGCATGTACTGTATGCGCCGCGGCACATAAATACCGGGTATACCGGGATGGTGGTAGCCAGGTTATTATTCCAGTAGCCGGGAGTATTAGCCGCACCGCCGTCATAACATTGCACATAAATAGCATCGGCAAGACCGGGTTGAGAACCGGCAATAACACTTTTCCACCAGGCGGGTTTTGTATACGGGCATAACGTCATGTGCATATTTAGTTTATGGATCATTGCTCCCAGCCGTACAATGGAGGCGCTGTCATATACCGATTCATCGTCAATACAAACAGCATCAATACCCAACTCGTCTTTCAATACCTTACTTATTTTATACAGTGTGCTGCCAGGGCCGGTTCCTGTTGTTATCGCCGGCACAGCCTTTGCAGCATCAGACCAATCCCGGATAAAATCAAATGTAGCTGGCGGCTGATGATACCACCTGCCTTCCAGTAATAATTCAATACGCCTCACGGTGCCGGGCTGCTGTTTTAAAGCAGTTACCCGCCTGCGCCATGCTTTGCTGCCTGAATACCGGCCGTTGTGAATAACAGGGTCTTTGGCATCGCCGGAATATACATCGCCATCCTCGTGGATATAAAAGCTCGACAGGATAACGGTGGTAAACCCCGATGCTTTTATGCATTCAAATGTAGTATCATCTCCCGGGTACAAACCCCGGCCAAACAGTACCAGGTTAGTGTCTTCTTCCCCCAACCCGGTTTTGTTAATACCGAATACCCCGTCCCGGGAGCTGCCGGTAAAAGCGCATAGGGCCATGATAAAAATTAAATAAGCATTGGTGCAGCGGGCCATGAGGATATAATTATATAATTAATTTATCATAATTGCATCGATGATTAAAAATAATTAAATAGCGCTGTGCTAAAAAATTATTAACTGTATGAGCGGCAACCGGTTTGCTGCAGATTAGTTTTAAATTGTACTCTATTACCCGGCTATTAAACGCTTAAATAACCCACCCAAAACCCTCTCCTGTTCCTTTTTATATCATTAACATGATATAGGTTTCTTATTTCGTAATCATTAAACACTATGAGATGAAAAAAATCAAAGTCCTTTTGTTGCTGCCCTTGCTGGCGGCTGTGTTACTGTTAAGCTCATTTTCACCCAGGCAGCAACAGCCTGCAAGCCCTAACCTCATTCTCAACTATGCCTGGTACACGCCTTCCGGCCAGTTTGTAGCCTGGAGCACCCTGGCAAATGCGTTAATTGTTAGCGGGGATGATTTAAATCCTGCTAACGGAACCCTGGACATCGAAGGGTTTACCGCCGGAGGTCCCAACCAGCCGCCATCCGGCACGCTGGTGTATAAACTCTATTCACACCCTTAGTACAGGCGCCCCCACCGGGGGCGTTTTTATTTTTGATTACTTTGCAGGTATCTTTCATATCAATTCAACAGTATGATACCTTTCAGCCCCACTAAATCAATAGAAATCCTGGAGCGTACACCAGCCGTTATCACGGGTATGCTCGGCGGAATTTCCGAAGCATGGATAACCCAAAACGAAGGGCCCGGTACCTGGAGCCCCTACGATATTGTGGGCCACCTCATTCATGGCGAAAAGACCGACTGGATACCGCGCATGCAGGTTATACTTTCCGATAGCCCGGATAAAAAATTCCAGCCCTTTGACCGTTTTGCGCAGTTTACCAACAGCAAGGGAAAAACACTGGCGCATTTGCTGGATACTTTCCACCTGCTGCGGGAAGAAAATATCCGGGTGCTGCGCTCCCTTAACCTTACTGACGAAGATCTTTCAAAGCAGGGCATCCATCCTGCCTTTGGCGCGGTAACGCTCTCGCAATTGCTGGCTACCTGGACGGTGCACGACCTCAATCATATTGCCCAGCTGGCCCGGGTTATGGCCGTGCAGTACCGCCCGGCTGTTGGCCCCTGGGTGGCTTACCTGCGCATTTTGCAAAGCAGCGGTGCATAAAAGGAAGCTGCGGTAAACTGGTAATAGTTGTAAATTGGTCCTATGGATATCGTTAACTTACCCGATGATATTTTTCCGGGCCGGAAAAAAGAGCCGGGGGAAATTATTTTTCATGATTATACCGCTCCCTTCGGTGCTTTTAAAGGAAAGAGCATTCTTCACAAAAACACGATAAGCATGGTGATAAGCGGCGAAAAGACGATGCAGTTTGCCGAAAAAACCGTTCATATCAGGGACGATGAATTTCATTTTCTCTCTGCCAGCAATTGCCTTGTTTCAATGAACTTATCAGCAAAACAAGCGTTCAGAAGCATCCTCATCTTCTTTGATCAAAAAGTATTGACGGCCTTTTATTTGAAATACAATACCCGGATAAACAAAACCCGGGCATCCGGCAGCAAGGCGCCCGCCCCCTCCCCTTATCTTGCATTCAAGAAAGACCCGTTTACCCGGAATTTTATCGAATCGTTAAGCCTGCTTATTCAAACCAACGGTAACCTGTCGCCCGAAATAAGCCTGGTAAAATTTGAAGAATTAATGCTGTACCTCCTGGAAAAATACCCATCGCAGCTACTGTCATTTCAAACTGCGGGGAGCGGGCACCCGGGCGACCTGGCCCTTCAGAAAGCCGTAGAAACAAACATCGTTAATAACATAAGCATAGAAGACCTGGCGTTCCTGTGCAATATGAGTTTCTCTACCTTCAAAAGGCGGTTTATTAAATTATATGGCATGCCGCCCAACGAGTGGTTTATATGGCAACGCATGAAACTGGCAAAAGAACTCCTTCATCATGAAAAACCCAGCGAGGTGTATTATAAAGTAGGCTATGAAAGTCATTCCAGTTTTAGCCAGGCCTTTAAAAAATCATTCGGAAAAACGCCCAGGGAGTTTCAATTGAAATACCTGAACGGGTAGATATATTATTTGAGCGATCGGGAACAGTTGTTTGGCCCCGTGCAGTGGTAGTTTTACACGTATAAAAACAACACTGACATGCCATTTACAACAGATCAAAACAAGCAAATCGTTGCCCGGTTTAACAAAGAAGTCGTCGAACAGGGCAATATGGAATCGTTCAACGAACTGGTAGCTTCCAACGTAATTAATCATGCGGCTCCCGCAGGCGCTCCCAATGGCCCGGAAAGCATGGTCCATTTTCTTTTCCACGTATTAAGAGTAGGCTTCCCCGGTATAACCGTGGAAATTTTAGACCAGGTGGCTGAAGCAGATAAGGTGACCACCCGAAAAATACTGCACGCCACGCACACAGGCCATTTTATGGGTATTCCTCCTTCGCAGCGGAAGGTGACGATTCATGTTATCGACATTATACGCCTTCACAACGGCAGGTACGCGGAGCACTGGGGAATGAGCAATATCCCGGAAATAATGAAAGAAATAGCCTGAAGCTCTACTGCAGGGAGATGGTTAAATGATCTCCCCATGCCAGTACAGAAGGATTACCGGGCACGGTATTCCAGCGGCATTCCCTTACGGTCATGGTTTTTGTACGGGTATCGATGGATATCAGCTGGAAGGAAAGCCGGGTTTCATCCTTTGCCGATGTCCTGCCTTTCATGGGAGAGTCTACCCGGAAGCAGGGAAGGGAAACATCCTTACCCGGCGCCTGCCATTGGTAAAACTCGTTCCAATTGTTATGCCCGTGAAAATAAGCTTTGATCTCCGGGTGTTGTTTCAGGAACGCAGCAAGGCCCCGTTGTTCGAATAGCGCGGTGTCCTTAACCGTTTGACCATCCCGGAAGATTTCAGGAAGCAGGTTTTCAAATTTATCGGTGCTGTTGATGGTATGCTGCCCGTTGGGGTTGGTAAAGAAGCGGGCTTCCACCTCGGGCATGGAATGGGTAAAGAGAAGAACAGGGCTTCCGGGTTTTAGCCCTTTTAAATCCTGTTCCATCCATTGCTGTTCTTCCAAATCCGGCCAGAGGTTCACCAGCAGCAGGTGGATGCCCCCGATATTCCGGGAATAATGGATTTTATCGGTGGCATAATTATAATTCGCTGCCGTAAGGGGCTGTGCGGGCACCATCATCCTGTTGTAGATACCGGCCAGTGAAGAAGCGTCCGTGGCGGGCTCGGCAGGTCGCCAGAAGCCGATGGCATTGCTCACATCGTGATTACCTGCGCAAAGCAAAAGCGGTGTTGGCTGGTGGGCCTTATTTTTCGTGGTGATCTTATGCAGGTAGTCGGTTTCAAATTGCTGCCAGGAGGCTGCCGCGCTCTGGATGCCGGTTTCTTCCCGGTTGGCAATATCGCCGGTTATTACCAGCGCATCAATATCCTGTACCGGCTTGCCGGCCCCAACGCCACTGTCGCGGGGAAGCACCAGTTGCGGCAAGCGGTTAATGGCCGCTATCATTGCCCGGTTCACCACCTTTGAAGGTACACTGTCCGCTCCCCTGAAATGGGGGCGGGTAATGCCGTAATGCACATCGCTCGTAAGTACAAATTGCAGTACGCCGTCCTGGGCGCTGCCCTTAAGCGCATATAGGGTAAGAACAGCAGCTACTATAAACCGGGCAGGGGTGCATCTGGTCATGGGCAAATATATGGGTTACCGGGCCGTTAAAAACCGCGAAATTAGGTTCCTGTGCTATGCGCATAGGATGGGTGAAGATATTTAATAGTATCTTAATCATTAAATCGCCCGGTATGAAAAAAAGCACGCACTATGCCGGAATTTACCCTTCCGGCGCCAGGAATGTACCGGAGCTGCGTATAGCTGCCAAACATTGGGTGGCGCAGCACAAAGACTTCCCGGCAAAAGATTTTGAACCACTCATTACGGCATTTATACAGGAGCCATCGGACATGAAAAAATGCATGGGTGGCATCCTGCTGGGTTATATGCCCCGGCAGCGCAGTACGCTTAACCCGTTTATTTACGATAGCTGGCTGGACTATACCGGGGGATGGGCGGCAATAGACGCCATCTGTTACGGGCATTTTACCGCGGAAGAAATCCTTGCCAGCTTCAATAACTGGAAGCGGCTCATAAAGCAATTATCCAAAAGCGATAACATCAATAAACGCCGTGCAGCGATGGTGCTCCTTACCAAGCCTTTAAAACAATCCGCTGACAGACGTTTGAGTGAACTTGCTTTTTCGGTTATCGATACGCTGAAGCATGAAAAAGGCATTTTAATTACCAAGGCTATATCCTGGTTATTACGGAATGCTATCCAGCTACACCGGGAAGACGTTAAAACATACCTTGATTTGAACAAGGATGCACTGCCCAAAGTTGCTGTACGGGAAACGTTGAATAAACTCAGGTCGGGCAGAAAGTCCGGGTTGTAACCTGGCCCGTTTTAATTATTTCCCAAAATAACCGGGCGGGGAACGCCGCTGTCCCTTTTCCTGGCAACCTGCAGGACTTAAACCGGGTCACACATGCCGAAACCATTTAAGTTTACGTATCGCCGAAATTCTCGTTTTAAGTATCAATTTATGCTCCTCCCACTTACCCGGTGCCGCCTGTTTCCCGGTTCACCCGGGACAACCGCTGCCATCCTTCTTTCATTTCGTTAAGCCGTTGCCGCTGCTGCTTTCTCCAGTTGCCCCTTGCCTTCAGTAATCAGCTTGAATAAACTTATTTTTACATAATGGTCCCAGCCTTTGACGCAGCCATCGTAACATTCTACGTCGGGACTGAGCCCAATATGGGTAAAATGGATGGTGGTTTCGCCGTTACCGGAAGTAATGTCCACGCTAACGCGGGTGTTATTCCATTCTGTTTTGTCGTTGAGCCAGGGAAGATAGCAATCGGTAACCAGCCATTCCACTTTCCTGCCGGGCGCCAATTCCACTACTTTAAACGTAACAAACGTTTCCCCGAAATGAACGGTAAAAACACCGTTAAGGCTTTCAGAATCGCCCTCTAAATTTGCTACCCACCATGCCGAAACGCGATTTACATTATTAAATGCTTCCATGGCGCCAGCCTTTACCACGATTGTGGCATTGTAGTCCTGCTTTTTCATTTTTTGTAGGTTTTTTAGTTATGTAATTTTTTATTTAAAAGATGTTCCAGTTTTTCCAGTTTGGAAATCCAGAATTTATCGAAGTAATTGATCCATTCCTGCAGCTCATTAAATCCATCCTGCTTGAGTATGCAATACCGCTCGCGCCCAATATCCTGTATGGAAATAAACCCCGCACCCTGTAGTATTTTAATGTGCTTTGAAACAGCGGGGCGGCTGATATCAAAATTGTCGGCCAGGGTGTTGATGGTAAGGCTGTCTTTTGACAGCAGCCGCAATATTTCCCTCCTGCTGGGGTCGGCAATGACCTGGAATGCATCAAACGTTTGCTGTGCCATGTTTCCCTTCGTTTATAAGTACGGAAATTTTTTGCATGTTCTTCTGCCAGCCGTCGGTCATAGCAGTATAGATGTTGAAGTTTTCTGCTTCTTTAAACCCGCTTTGTTCCAGCACCAGCTCTGTGCCGTTGTCTTTTGCGTGCAGCGTCCACAGCACCACTGTATCTACCGTAATGGTACCTTTTTCCGGGCCGCCTTTCCAGGAATAAACAAGTTTTTTAGGGGCTACCAGTTCCAGCACCTTGCAATAAAAAATGCCGTCAAAGTTCAGGGACGGTATCGGTTTGGTACAAAACCGGAACTCGTGGCCTATAACAGGCATAAAATCATTTTCCATTAACCAGAGCGCCATCAGGTCGGCCCGGGTTAAATATTCCCAAACTACTTCGGGCGGCTGGGGGTAGAAGATTTTCTGGTGGATGCTTTTTGTCATGATGCGTAACTTTAAAGTTACACAAATGTATGTGTAACTTTTGAGTTACACAAATTTTTTGCAGGAAAATTTTTAGAACCCTTTGAAACCGTAGTTATATCCCCAAAAAACCGGGCCTTCCTGTTCCGGCCTCCGGGCTCAAACCAGGGGTGCAGTACGCTATCGCCCGGGTGAATGGAGGAAATAGAGGTGTCAACAGGCAGTTTTGTTGTAATTTTGTTCGATACATATAGGGATAAAACTCGGATAAAGCACATACAATATCCTTTTTTAATCTCTTTTTAATATGCGTATAATAACAGTATAATATATTTTTAATATGTGTTTATCTCCTTCTTGTCCACAATTTGCCTGGAAGAAAGCCCGAACAGGGCCCCGGGGAAGCCAATATGAGAACCTGGCGGGCATATAATGCCTTTGCCGCTGCCAGCGGAAAAACCCGGTTAAACGACCAGGAAGGAGTATTATAAGGAGGCCGTATGAGCCCCAACCGGTATGGATTTTGATTGGTATGAACAAATATCCATATCCATGAATCGACTTACCCTGTTTATTACTATCGTATTATTACTCTTTACAGGCTGTTCAAAAAAGAACACTAACCCCGGCACTTCCTCTCCCGGTGGTTCCTGCACCATTCAAAAATCCGGTGCGGAAAACATGCGCATATAGCTCCCGCCCGCCACGAAGGCAATGGCACGGGAACAGCACTGGCCGCGCTTCCGTTTGGCGCACGCATACGGCTGAAAGCCGGCATTGATATCAGCGGCTATCCCGCACAGGTACAGGTGATCTTA
>JACXTT010007395.1_pt1 | contig 15458 bp, 9 predicted proteins | sample 9270951 | NCBI WGS metagenome assembly JACXTT01 (sample SAMN15532306, study PRJNA645909) | rock metagenome | isolation source: weathered quartz diorite | place: Puerto Rico | collected 2017-06-21 | reverse complement strand
CCCTGGGAAAACGCATACCGAAAAATGGGAGGCCATTTTCCAGTTGTGCAGCGAAGGGTATATCCCGACGCTGGGCATCCGGATGCTGCGCGGAAGAATGTTCTCCGAGGCGGAAGTGAATGACGCTCGCAAAGTAGCAGTGGTGAATCAGACGCTGGTGAAGAAATTCTTCGGAAATGAAAACCCTATCGGGCGCCAAATCAAGCTCAACATGCTCGAGACCGAAGTGGATCCCCCGGTGAAGAATCCGCTATTCGAGATTGTGGGCGTCGTAGGGGACGCCAAGAATCAGGGGATTCAGCAACCACCTATGCCGGAGATGCTCGTGCCGTACACGGTGACAGGGGCCTTCGAGCGCGGCATTCTGGTCAGGACGTCGAAGCCCCCACTACCCATGCTGAACACCGTGCGCCGGGAAATCTGGGCGGTGGATCGCAATGTGGCGGTTACCATGACGGGCAGTCTGCAGGACTACCTGAAGTTGTGGTCGTACTCCGAGCCGCGCTTCAGTTTAATCCTGCTCAGCGTGTTTGCGGGCGTAGGCCTGGCGTTGGTGGCCATCGGCATATACAGCTTGATCGCGTACACGGTTTCGCGGCAGACGCACGAGATCGGGATTCGGATGGCCCTGGGCGCCGGCCGCGCAGACGTGCTTCGCATGATCCTATCGATGGGCGCAAGGCTGATCGGATTGGGCGTGATGGCAGGTCTGGTGGCCAGTATCGGCGTGGCCCGGCGTATTGCCAGCCGGCTTTGGAGCGTTTCGCCTTACGATCCGATTACGCTGTGCGGTGTGGTAGCCATGGTGGCAATGGTGGGATTGGCAGCCTGTTATTTTCCCGCCCGCCGAGCGACGCGCGTGGATCCGATGGTTGCGCTCCGGTATGAGTGACTCAGCCACAGTAAGAGACGTGGGGAGCTTGGGGACTCGCTGGTGTTATCCAGATGCTTCGGATCAACGCCGCAGGATTGAGCCATCCGCTAAATAGGGCGACGATGTCGCACATTGTCGGTAGCTATTTCTTGCCCCGTCCTGAAGGCTTCCGTGGGGCTCATGTCCCGAACCCGACATCCGACTCGCTCGCGTCGACTAGCGTACATCTACGGGTCGCGGTGTCTCGTCCAGTGGACATGGAGGGGAACCTCATGGGAATGGAATCGGAGGAACTGCCTGTGGCACACTTTTGGCGGACACCGAACAAGAACTCAAACCGGGTCACCGAAGTGCCGTGACAAACTGTGCCGCGCGCTGGGTGAATTCTGGCGCCACCCACCGTGGCGGACTACGCTGGATGCTCGTGTTGCCGTGGAAGTCCCCGAACACCTCTTGCATTTCTTGCGCCAGCTTGTGGAGAGGGCGGCCGTTCCTGTCCGTTCCCACAGCGCTAATCCGTACCGCCTTATTCAGTAACCGGCTTTTCGCATTGCCCTTCACCAGGAGAAGACGATCCTTCTGGTCTTCAAAGATTTCGCCATGCATGACGTGGAAGTTGTTCCGGAACATCCCGGCCAAATCCGCTTGGCTAAAGGAAGTAGCGAAAGCTGCCTGCGCGACCTCGAAGTAGCCGATGATATACAGGGCTGCCGCGCAATCGAAGCCCCATCCCTTGAGACCCGCGTAGAACACCAACAGGCTGCCCTCGGTCAGTCGACGAAGTGACGCCTTGGGAGGCGTCGGATCGCCGTACGTGAACGTCTCAAACTCAGGGTCGAAGTGCACTGATTGCTCGGAGAACCGTTCGCGGCGGGCTTCAGGAAAATAGTCGACTAGGGTTCGCCCCTCTCGGCCACGAATGTTTCCGTACGTCCTTGTGTCAACTCCTTTGCCTCGGAAGTTGTCTGGAATTGGGATGTACTCAAACGAACCGTCGCTGAATAGCGGACCGTGAATTCCCCCAGAGCCCGTGTCTATACCAACTCTCAGCAAGACGACTTGCATCTCTTGCTTCTTTTTGGTTTATCAACGACCTTCTGGCATGGCTCCCCGTGTTTCCCCGGTTTGGATTGCTTTTTCAGCCATTCGAGAAACCGGCAGACATCCTCTGGATCGAAATGGGAGCGGAACCCCGGGCCTTTCTTTTCGATGTCAAGTTTTCCCGGAATATCAATGGCGTTCGCCCCGAAGTAGTGGAAGTGCCGCGAAACGAGAGCAAATTGCTTGCGCTCAAAATCGTTACGAGGGCGTTCGTTGTCCCCCCGTGTGTGTTCATAGGTCCTCGTTTTCAGGGGCTTCTTCTCTGCGAATCGGCTGTCGGCGAAGTACTCTCCTCGTGTAAGTTTTTCATCCACCCGCATTGCGTACACAAGCTTCCCATTGCCGGCGCTTCGCTTACTCGCCCCGCCAGTACCTATGACCCAATCTCCCTCTTTCGCCAATTCGACAATATTCTTCCGGCCCTTATTTTTCCGGCCCTTGAATTTGCAGCGACAAAGCGTACAAAAACGAAAATACGGGTTGGGTGCGTACCCAGTGTCATGTTCAACGACGTAGGAGTAAAGAGTCGGCTCGCGCACCATCATCAGAGTCTATAACACAGGTGGCCGCGTAAGTCGGCTACAACGGTGTGCCTTCGGGAACTGGTTGGCAGCGGATTCCCGATACAATCCTAAAGCATTAACCGAAACCGCTTTAAACGCGCGCAACCAATTGCCCGTTGCACCGTCTATTCCACGCAAGGAGGTTCTGCCTGGTGAAGACGATCATTCAAGACGTCGGCTACGGCGCGCGAATCCTTAGAAAGTCACCCACCTTCACCGCGGTGATTGTTCTTACTCTCGCATTGGGAATTGGTGCGAACACTGCCATCTTCAGCATCGTTCAAGCCGTCCTGCTGCGACCTTTGCCGTATCGCGACCCAAGCCGGTTGGTGCTCACTTTCGATGCTCCGGTTCACGACAAGGAGACCAAGATCTTCGTGCCCTACCGGGACTTCCAAGAGTGGACAAACAAGAATCACAGTTTCGTAGCCATGGCAGCGGAGACCTGGATTCGTGGTCCTCGCTTCATGCTGGGCCGGGGAGCCCCGCAGTCCATCCTGGCGGTGCCGGTAAGCCTAGATTTCTTTTCGATGCTGGGAGTGCCTCCGCAACTTGGACGCACCTTTACGCGAAACGATTTGTCCCAAGGCTGTACGGTGGTTCTGGCCCACAGTTTTTGGCAGAGCCATTTGGGCGGACAAGCCGGCATCGTCGGCCAGCACCTGACTCTGGAGGACTCATCCTGCACCGTGATCGGCATCATGCCCCCCAGCTTTGTCTTTTTTCCGGCGCCTTCGAATATGTGGATGCTCATCACTCCTGCCAGCGAACTGGATCGCAATCCGGACCGGAATGGTGTAGCGGTCTTCGGAAGACTCAAGCCCGGTGTATCGAGGGCCAGCGCGGAGGCCGAGCTGCGCCTGCTGGCGCATGCCATCGATCAAGGCCGCCGTTATGGTATGGAGGTCGAACCAGTGAGCTTCGATTTACAGGAGAAGTTTACCTGGCTCGCGGGTCGCAATTTGCGCTTGAGTGTACTAGTTTTGTTTGGTGCGGTTAGTCTTGTTCTTCTCATCGCCTGCGTCAATGTGGCCAACCTGCTACTCAGCCGGTTGATGGTTCGGCAGCGGGAGATGGCGATCCGGACCGCTCTTGGTTCCAGCCGTGCGCGCCTGGTCCGGCAACTTCTGACCGAGAACTTGCTGCTGTGCGTTTTTGCCGCGGTCCCCGGTATTGGGGTTGCCGCCGGCGTCGTCTACTGGTTCAGGATCTCGAATCCGGTGGAATTGCCGCCTGGCGCTACGCTGAGCCTGAATACCCCAGTGCTCGCGTTCACACTGGGGTTAGCTTTGCTGACGACTCTGCTGTTTGGTTTCGTGCCGGCTTGGCACGGTTCTAGGGTAAACATCAACGACAGTCTGAAGTCTGGAGGGCGCAGCTCGGCTGGTCCATCCAGGCAACTCCTCGCGAAAGGACTCATCGTCGCGGAGATCATGTTTTCTCTGGTGCTGCTGGCCGGGGCGGGGTTACTCATCCAGAGCATCGCGAACTTTGCCTCCGCACCTTTGGGGTTTGTGCCCGACCGTCTTATGACCATGACGGTCAGCCTGCCTCCCCTTTCCTACACGAAGCCCGAACAGCGAACAGCCTTCTATGACCAGGTTAAGAGCGGCGTCCTGGCGCTCCCCGGCGTGGAGGGCGTAGGCATGAGCACGCACATTGCACTCAAAGGCGGTACCGGCGTGAGCGCGATATCGGTCGAGGGTGGACCACCGGCAGATCCCAAGACGATTATTCTCGACACCGAGCAGCAATACATTAGCGACGGATACTTCCGCGTCATGGGGATTCCCTTCCAACGAGGGCGTGAGTTTGAATGGGCGGATCGGGGACAGACGCCCCCGGTGTGCGTAATAAATGCAGCGCTGGTGCACAAGTACTTCCCACGTGAAGATCCGATCGGCAAGCGCATACGAATCTCAGGACCGGGGGATGCCGACCCATGGCTGACCATCGTCGGCGTTTCCGGCGATGAGAAACAAAGCTCGCCTTTTCAGGAAATGGCGTGGACCGATCCACCCATTGTGTATCGTCCCCTGGCCCAAGAAACTTCGGCCACCGTTGATCTCGTCGTGCGTGTCTCATCCCCGCAAGCCCTCGGCGGCACGGCGATCGAGCGGGAAGTTTTGAAGGTCCGGCAGGACGCCCGTATCTCGGACGTGGACCCGATGCAGCATGTCCTGGATAGATATACGGCGTATCCGCGATTCCGGGCGATATTGATGGGGACATTTGCCGGATTGGCTTTGCTTTTGGCCGTGGTGGGCTTGTATGGCGTGCTCTCTCAACTGGTGGTCCAACGTACGCACGAGATCGGGATTCGAATGGCCCTGGGCGCGCAGGCACGAGATGTGCTTCACTTGATCATCAATCAAGGAATGCTGCTTGCGGCGATCGGGGCTGGGTTGGGGCTGATGGCCGCGTTATGGTTAGGGCATCTTCTAGGAAGTCTGCTATATGGTGTCCAGCCCGAGGATCCGGTCACGCTGGGAGGTGTATCACTGATGCTAATTCTTGCCGCTCTGGTCGCCACATATATCCCCGCCCGGCGGGCCACGCGGGTCAATCCGATCGACTCCTTGCGCTCTGAGTAGGCCGGCGCTTCATACACTCGATATCCCGCCACTGCCGCCCGCCTTCGGGGATGACGCTCCGGGGAACGAAACGTTATCTGGTGTTATCGTTAGCTATTTCTTGCGCATCCCGAAGAGTTCTTGGCGGGCTGGTGTCCCAAAACGCAGCTCCCCGCTCGCGTCGGCTCGGGTACATCTACGGGTCGCGTAATACGTCCAAGCTCTTTGTCAAAAGTCAATATTCTTAACTGGCTGCGCGGAGCGTGACGGTTCCGGAATCGGTCGAATCGGGAGTCAACGGTCGCACGGCGTGCGCCCCGCCTTATCCATTCACTCGGGCATGGCGGCTCGGCGCTCTATCGCGTGGCACACCGGTGCGCCACCAAACCAGCCAGGCGAGTCCCAATCCTAGTAGCGTCAACGAGGCGGGTTCTGGCACCGCGGTTCCATCGATTTGGAAAGCGGCTAAGGGGTCAGGGCAAAATGTCGGACAGTGCGCGGTGTCTGTAAAAGTAATTACATTCCAGGGCCCATCGTCAACCCGGGTCCCGAACGGCGTGATTGGGCTCTGGAGCTGGCCCGATTCGTTAGTCTGTCCCAGGTTCTGGAAGTTTGAAGTGAGAATCCACTCGGCCTCTGTACCCACAACATCCGGCACATCAGCGACCAGCCAATATAGGGTATTCGCCTGTAGTAGCGGCTGGATAGCTGACGTGGCTGTTAATACGGAGCCAAGCGAAGACGCATAAGGAGCCATAGCGTTGGCAAAGTGAAAACTTTCCAGGACGGTTCCGGGGCCCGAACCTCCTGAGTCACTTGCCAACCAGACGTTGAGCTCGTTGACACCGCTGCTCAACTCGATAGCCACGGCTATGTCATCTAGCGTATAGGTTGAAGACGGTGTAAATCCCATCGCAAGATCGAAATCCGGCGGGTTCTTGATCCATCTGTTGCGCTCGTGCGAACGCCGCCTCGGGAAGCCACTGCGGAATACCGGACAGATTGTCGTAGGCAAGGAAGGCGACTACATTGGCCTACTACGAGATTCAAGTTAAGCACCTTACGTGCCACGCCAGCCTGGCGGACGCGCCGATTGATGCTGTAACGACTGAGATGATTTCCGGATTTGTGGCGAAGCAGCGAATTGCTGAATACCAAGTCTCCAGTATCAATCGCGCACTTCAGGTCCTTCGCCGAATGCGGCGACTCTCCGTTGAATGGGGCCAGTCGGAAAAGGCCGCATCGCCAATTTCATTGTTGCCTGGCGAACGTCGGCGGGAGCGTGTTTTGAGTGGTGCCGAGGAAATGGTTTATCTGAAGGCCGCACAAGCTATTGGTGAAAGGATCCTGGAGCACTACAGCCTGGCACTTGAGGGAATCCGAGCGACCCAGCGGGGCAAAGAGCCGATCAAGCCCGAAGATCCGTTCCTGCTACGGGATGTCGCTACCGTCCTGCTTGACTGTGGGCTGCGTCCCGAAGAGTGTTATCGGCTTCGATGGGAGGAGGTTCGCGACGGCGCGCTTCACATCCCGTTTGGGAAGACAGCGAGTGCGCGGCGATCAATACCGTTCCCCAACAGGGTAGCGGCACTCCTTGAAATGCGAAGGTCTGTCGCCAATTCCGAGTGGGTGTTCCCGGCTTCAACAAAGAGCGGGCATATCGGACAATCCTCATTGAAGAGGCGGCACGCGAAAGCCTGTGCTCTTGCCGGCCTCGAACACTTGCCGCCGTATACGTTCCGGCACACCTGCCTAACGCGCTGGGCGTCGCACATGGACCCGTACACTTTGGCCTATTTCGCCGGGCATCGTGATTTCGGTACCACGCGACGGTATGTGCACCCGAACCTTGAATCAGGAAAAGCAGCCATGGAGAGAGCGCACGCAGCGCAGGGTAGGCACAAAACTGGGCACAATGGCGATTCGAATAATTTTCCGCAGGACGGAGCAGATAGCCGCAACTCGCTAGCTACGAAAGGTTTGGAATGGTACGCCCGAGTGGATTCGAACCACCGACCTTTTGCTCCGGAGGCAAACGCTCTATCCAGCTGAGCTACGGGCGCACATGGATACTTCAATTGTAACCGAAGATGCGGCGATTCTCTTCACGCTACTGCCAGCGCGGCCGCCTGGCGCTGGATCTTGCGGACTGCGTCGGCGATCTGGTCCATGTCTTCGCGCGGACCAAGGAGCATGGTTTGAGTGAACCAGACGGCTTCCTCGCAAAGCTTATCATTGGCCGGACAGTGGTTGCGCCCCGTCCACGCGGCCAGCTGTTTATCCGGATAAATGGCGCGATACGCCCGTGAATCGAAAGTGTGCTTGAGAAACGGCTCTTTATTGAGCGGCGTGTAGCCGCCGGAACCCGGAACGCCTTCTGCGTGGAGAGCCTTCAGGAACTGCGCGCGCGGCAGGTTGGCGAACTGCGTCTTATCGTAGCGGAACATGTAAAGATGATAGGCATTGCGCGTGGCGCCATCGTACATGCGCGTCGGGCGGATGCCGGGAATTTCGGCGAACTGTTTGGTCAGATAGGCGGCGTTCTGCTCGCGCGAGCGCGATTGCTCGTCGACGCGCTTGAGCTGCTCGAGCAACAGAACGGCCTGGAACTCGGTCATGCGCAGGTTGGCGCCGTTGCGCACATAGCCGAAACCCGAGCCCGTGTCGCCGCGCCCGTTGTTATGGAAGCTCTGGCAGACGCGGTAGAGGTCGCTGTCGTTGGTCAGGATGGCGCCGCCTTCGCCGGAGTTCAGGTTCTTGGAAGCCTGAAAACTGAAGCAGCCCAGCGCTCCGAGCGTGCTGACCTTTCGGTGCCGCCACTCAGCTAGGTGAGCCTGGCAAGCGTCTTCGAGCACCGGAATGTTGTGCTTGCGGCCGATTTCGAGAATGGCGTCAAGGTCGGCCGGGGAACCGCCCAGGTGCACCGGCAGGATGCAGCGCGTGCGTTCCGTAATGGCGGCTTCGATTTTCCGCGCGTCGATTTGCGACGTTTCCGGGTCGGTATCCACGAAGACCGGCATAGAATGCTGAATCAGCACGGCGTTGACTGTCGCGACAAACGTATATGGCGGCACGATCACTTCGTCGCCCGGCCCGATGCCGAGGGCGTTGAGCGCGATGATGAGTGCGCTCGTGCCGTTGGCCGTGGCCAGGCAGTGTTTTGCGCCCAGCTTTGCGGCCCAGGTTTCTTCAAACTGGCGCGCGTTATCGCCGTCGAGCCGGTTCCACTTGCCATTGCGCAGCACCTTCATCCAGGCGCGCTCTTCGTTTTCGGCGATCACGGGCCACGAAGGGAATGGAGCGGTGCGCACCGGGCGGCCGCCGAGGATGGCCGGCTTATCGGTCGCAGCGGAGCGTGCGACGCGAGTGGCGAGCAATCCTGTGGATGCAGCGCCGAGCAATTTACGACGGGTCAAATCGTTGGGCATGTGGCCTCCTTTATTTGCGATTGAGAATATTCCAAAGCGTGCCCGCGAAAATGTTGGCCTGCGCTTCGGGCGAGACGCCGCAAGCATCCAGCATTTTGTGGTACCGCTCCAGCTCGCGGTCAAACTCTTCCAATTCACCTCCGAAAACGTCGGAGCCGAAGACGACTTTCTCGAAGGCGCTGGGACCGCCTTTGGGCGAGTGCGGGCTCGCGATGCCCGACCACCAGAAGATTGATTTGAAGAATGTATAGTCCTCCTGCTTCTTGATCAGCGTCGAGCCGGATAGGTCCCAGTACAGATTCGAATTCCAGCGCGCAATCTCAGCAGCCCAGGCGTAGTCGGGATTACCAAGGTGCGCGCCGATGATGGTGATCTTCGGATAGCGCCGCGCGATATTGTCGAGCGTGCCGGCGCGCATGCGGTCACTGCTTACGTCGGACGGGATTTCGGGCGACGTGCGGTTCACGATTCCGGTGTGAAACAAGACGAACATGCCATATTTTTCGGCGCGCGCGAAGATGGGGGCGTAAACGGGATCGTCGTAGTTTTTCTTCGGTCCGGAGAGTTCCCCGAGGCCGCGGAAACCGGCGGCGTGAAAGCGATCCACCTGTTCGAGCGCTTTGGGATTATCCAACTGAATCTCACCGAAGCCCACGAGACGCCCGGCGTGCTGCTTCACGGAATCTTTCACTCCGTCGAGGTCTTTGGGATCAACGAGCAGGAATGCCAGCCCGTCAACTTCGTCCAATTTCGCCAGCAGCTGTTGCAGATACGCGGGGTCGCCGTTGTAATGATTGTGCGCATCAATGAGCTTGGGCTGGGCGAATGCCGCAGGCAGCATTATTAGAAAGCTATAAAGCCCGAGTAGAAGACTACGGCCTAGTATATTCATGCGATCATTCTACTCTCGTTGTACGGACCTCAGCGACACCACCGGCAGATACTCGCCCTTCAGTTCGCGCCGCCACCAGTCACCGGTGGCGCGCCGTTCGGCAAAGCTTGTGAACTTGTAGTCATAGACCCGCGCACGGACGTAGCGCGGCGGAGCCGAGGGGAACGGGTTCCTGGCGATCAGGGCCAGCACGTCGGGTGAGCCTTCCAGCAGCCGGACCGCGAAATTAACGAACCACGGGTGGGCCTGATAATTGCTCAACGCGGCGAACCACATCTGCCAGTCGAGCCTGGGTTGATGGGGCTGGACCCAGACCGGCGCTCGCTTGAGGTCGCCGGGTTTGTACTTGAATTCGTATTCGAGCCAGGTCTGGCCATCGTTCGATCCCTCGACGATGATTTCCAGGCGCGAGGTGGTCATCACCGCGAACAGGCCGTATGTATTGACGACACCGAACGGCGCGGTCCAGCCCAACGCGGCCGCCGCGGGCCCGGGAATGGCGCCCGAGAATGTTTCCAGCAACTGAAGACCGCTCACCAGCATGATGAAGGATACGAGCACTACGGTCACGGCGCGCCAAGGTCCCGCCGTCTTAGCCCGCGCAACCGCTTCATGAGTCCGGCGGATCGCAGCGTCATCAAACAAGAGCAGACAAAGCGCCAGCGCCAGCAGATTGAAAAAAGCGTAATTACCCGTGATGAAGATGAGCACCTGGAGCGAAATGGTCATGGTTGCGGCGAAAAAACGCACGCGGCGCGGCGCAAATATGAGGAACGGCACCACCAGCTCGACGAAGAACACAAATAGACACGAGATCTTCTGAAAGTCCGCCGGAAACTGATGAAAATACCAGCCAATCCGCGTAGGCAACGGCTGCGTCTGGTAGTGGTATTCGAGAGCCGTCAAGTTGCGCCAGGCGCGATCGTGGCTCAGCAGCTTTGCCATTCCCGAGAGAAACATCAGCCGGAATAACAGCCAGCGGAAAATCCAAACACGCGAAAAGACGGGCAGCAGGAAGATAGCTGCGAAGCCGGTTTCAAGTAGCAGGTAATCCCACTGGAACGACAAAAATGTCTGGCTGACGTGAACCAGCGAAAGATAGAGCACAAACACCACGACCAATGCAGCGCGGCGTGCGACGCCCAGGATTATGGCCAGCGCGGCGATTGCACCCACGATACAGGCCACCTTGAGCAGCGCATCGCCGGAGCCGAGCAGGAAGATCGTAGGAAGGCGCAGCCATGCGGAAGCGCCGTAGACTTCGCGAACCGCGTCTGTGTAGCGCGCGGCCGGCAGAATGCCACACGTGCCAATCAGCCCGGCTACTTGCACCAGGAGCGACGAGAAGGCGGCAAAGTAGATAACCCCGAGCGCTCTCATGAACCAGCGCACGGAAATTTCGTAGGTTGGCGGCTCGAGATGCTTGCCCCAGAGGAAAACAGTCGCGTGGTAAAAAAACGATCGGTGCGCGGCAACCCGGCGGTAGAGCCACCCGGCAACCGCAGCGAAACCGGGGACGTGGAGATATGCCCAGAGCAGCCACCCGTATCCGGGAACATACGCCAGCGAACGGAACACGGCGTGCGCGGCGCTCAGCACTTCGCCGTCAGGCAGAATCAATTGGACGGCGCGCTTGAAGTTCTCGCCGGGGATTTGCGGGAACCGTTCCGCGACTTCCTGGTAGGGCGCGTAAGCGATCGCCCCGTCCGTCAGCCGCTTCCAATACTCGATCCAGAGACGGCAAAGGCTACAATCGCCGTCGAAGATCAGCAGAGGAACGTTGGCGGTGCTTGGATCAGGCATGCTTGCCGGGGCGATCGAAACCGCCCTGGCCGGTTTTCGTCTTGATTTTCGCGCTGATGTTTCCCTCGGAATCCACCACTGCCGCGGCGATTTTGGTCCCGCCGACATCGACACCGATCGCGTGTTTCAATCCGATATACTCGCTCCGTGATGCATCATTCTATCCGATCGCTCCTGGTTGCCGTGCTGCTGGCCAAGGCCGGCCTCGCGGGCGAGATCATTCTCCCTTCGCATGCGCTCGAGCGCGATACGGTGGTCCAGGCATCGTATCGGACCAATGGGCTGGCCACCGGCAGAGGTCATCTCGCCATCACGTGGACCGACATCCGCGGCCGTCTCGTGGATGACCGCACGATTCCGGTCGAACTCACGGACGAGGATCAAATCAGTTTTCCCCTGGACATGCGGCGTGCTACGGCCATGAAGAATACCCTGCGCGTACACTTCTCCTTTGAGGGTCGCAACAAGAAAGGTGCGCCGGACAAGCGCGAGGAGGAGGCCGAGGTCAATTTCATCGCACGCCCGTCCGACCGTCAGTGGCGGGATTACATCATCATGATGTGGCAGAACTACAACGCGCGTGACTTTCGCTTGCTGAAAACCCTGGGTATCAATGGCGGCCAATACGGCGGAAAAAGCTTATCGCCGCCGGATTTTCTTCTCGATAACGACCTTCGCTGGTACGCGGAAAACATCGCGACCGATTTTTATTCAGCCTATCACCGCTGGTTTCCCGACCGCCCGGTGAACTGGCTGTTCCGCGCGGCCAAGGACCTCTACCAGCAGGACCCCGCAAGCCAGGAAGCCTTCAAACGGCACCCCAGCCTCTCCGACCCGGTATGGCTCAACCGGATTCATGACCGCCTGGTGGAAGCGGTCAAGCAGTTCTCGCCCTACCGGCCGGTGTTCTACGATCTCGGCGATGAATCCGGAATCGCCGACCTGGCCGCATTCTGGGATTTTGATTTCTCGGACGAATCGCTCGTGCCCATGCGCCGCTGGCTTAGCGAGCGCTACGGCACGCTGGCCGCGCTCAACCAGCAGTGGGGAACGAACTTCACGAGCTGGGATTCAGTAACGCCGATGACAACGAGCGATGCCATGAAACGCACTGATGACAACTACTCCGGTTGGGCGGACTTCAAAGAGTGGATGGACATCGCTTACACGAGCGCCGTCAAGATGGGGGTAGATGCCGTGCGTTCGGCTGACCCCGATGCGTACGCCGGAATCGCCGGCGGCCAGATGCCCGGTTGGGGCGGCTATGATTACTACCGGCTCGCGCAATCCGTAACTGCCATCGAGCCTTATGACATCGGCAACAATATCGAAATGCTGCGCTCCTTCAACCCGCGAATCGCGGTCGTCACAACCGCCTTCGCGCACGGCCCATGGGAGAAACAGCGCGTCTGGTACGAACTGCTGCACGGCACGCGCGGCCTCATCATCTGGGACGACAAGAACGAACTTGTCACCAAGGATGGGGCGGTGGGAGATCGCGGGCGGGAGGTCGCGCCGTACTACACCGAAATTACCGGCGGGATTGGAGCGTTGCTCATCAACAGCACTCGCCTGGCGGATCCCATTGCCATCCATTACTCGCAGCCCAGCATGCGCACGGAATGGATGCTGGCGCACAAGAATCAGGGTGGCGCGTGGACAAACCTGGGCGCCCGGACCGAACGAACCGACAATAATTTCCTCCGGCTGCGTGAATCCTGGTGCCGCCTGATCGAGGACCTCGGGCTGCAATACAACTTCGTCGCGGATCGCCAGATCGAGCAGGGCGAACTGATCAAGCGCGGCTATCGCGTGTTGATTTTGCCGCATTCGAGCGCACTTTCCGCGGCCGAAGCGCATGAGATCCGGGCGTTTTCCGAAGCCGGTGGAACGGTCCTGGCCGATGGGCAGCCGGGCACGTTCGACGAGCACAGCCGAAAACTAGAGACATCGTTCAGTGGATCGGTGAGCCCGGTCGTTGGGGACACGCTCAACTATCACCAGAACCGGCTGGTCGGAAAGGAAAGTCCGGTCCGCGAAACAGTGGGCCGGTTACTCGCGGGCGCCGGCGTGCACCCAGAGTTCGCCGTAACAGACGAATCCGGCGCGTATCCGACCGGCGTCGAAACCCACCTGTTTCGCAACGGCGGCGTAACCATCATCTGCCTGCTCAGCAATCCGCAGTTGCGCGTGGATGAGTTGGGGCCGCCGGAGTTCAAGTCGAACGACCGATTTGCGAAACCGCGCACGCTCACGCTGTCGTTGCCCGAAGAAATGAGCGTGTACGACGTGCGGGCCTCGAAAGCGCTGGGGAAGAAAAAGCAGGTGACGCTCACACTCGATCCTTATGAGCCTGCAGTGTTCGCCGTCTCGCCGGCCGCGGTCCCGAACCTCGATCTGTCAGTACCGGTTCACCTGCGCCCCGGCGAGAGCGCGCACATCGGGCTGCACTTCGCACGCCGTTCACCGGCCGCCACGCATGTCTTCCACCTCGACGTGATCGATCCCACCGGAAAGACGATGGAGTCGTATTCCGGCAATATCATCGCATCGCACGGCCAAGCGGCAAAGCTCGTGCCGCTGGCTTTCAACGACCCGCGCGGCCACTGGACGCTGCGGGTTAAAGATCTGCTGAGCGGCCAGGTCAAGACTGCCGCGTTCGACGTGGACTGAATGCGAGCATACCTGGCGGTTCTCTTAGGTCTCATCGCGACTGAGTCTCTTAGCGGCTGGCAGTCAACAGGTGAACCGCCCGGCCAGTATTTCCGTTTGCTGGAAAAAGGGGCTGCGCAGGTTGAACAACAGCTCGCCGCCCAGCCGGCCGCTGATTTGAAGACGCTCGAAGCCCGCGGAGACGGTTGGCGATTGTTTCCCCACACCATTCTGGTCGCGGCCGTTTTATACGCCAAGAAGGATTCCGCAAATCACCGGTACCACGATCCCAAAATGCTCGCGCTGGCGTTGAAGATCGGCGATCTGCTGGCCAGGGAAAGCGAGCGCGGCACTTTTCAGGCGCGGTTGAACAGCGATCGCGACACTTACATGTGGCTGGATGCGTATCGCATCCTCGAGCCGCATCTAGGAACCGACCGCCGCGCGCGCTGGCGGCGGGAGTTGGAGCGCAACATCACCGGGCTGGCGGCGGACTCCGCCGAGCGCAGCGGCTTCCCCGGATTCCAGTCGCCCTTCATCGGCACTTCGCCGAACCACCTGTCGCTATGGGCCTCGACTGCCTACCTCGCGGGTCGCCTATTCGGCAACCGGGAATGGGTAGAGATCGGGGCCCGCGTAATGCGCCGCTTTTCTACCGAGGAGCAGTCGCCGGACGGTTTTTGGGGCGAACACGAAAGGTCTTTGCCCACTCCCGGTTACGATTACACCAGCTACACCGGCGTGGCGCTCTATTACGAGCACTCGCACGATCCCGCGGCGCTTCAAGCGCTCCGCCGCGGCCTCGACTTTCACAAATACTTCACGTATCCCGACGGGACCGTGCCCGGAGTGCTAGACGACCGTAATCGCTATACGGTGGTTGCCGGCTGGAATACCCCGGGGTTCAACGAGTGGTCCGAAGATAACCCTCCGCCCGCGGGCAACGACGAGTCCGCGTCCAAAGGCCAGTTCGGATTCACGAACTTCCTTGACGGGAGACGTTACGCCGAGTTCATGACGAGTTTCTTTCGCGCGAGCGAAGTGGCCTATGAAGACCTGGGCCGGCTGGCGCAGGACGCGCTGTACTATCATCCCGGTCCGAAGGCTGCGATCCCGCAGGATGAGCCCTCCTATGTGCGGCAGCTGGGCATTCCTGCTGCGATTCGCAAAACAGGCCCGTGGGTGGTCTGTCTCTCTGGAGTCATCAGCACGCAGGCCGTCAACAACCAGTACTATCTCGATCGCCAGGGGAACGTCGAGATCTTTCACAAGAAAACGGGGTTGATTATCACCGGAGCCAATTCGAAACGGCAGCCGGAGCTGGCCACGCTCTCCGAAAAACTTCTCGGGCAGGTATTCCACATGCCCATGAGCCGCCGCCTCCAAATGGGTGAAGAGCAGGACCGGCTCTCACTCGCCTACAACACCTTCTTCAGCGATGTCTACGTGCCTAAGCCCTCAAGCTCAGTCCTGCGATTCCACTTTTCAATCACCGGCCGGGGCCGGCCCGCCGAAAATCCGCTCCTGACGCTGCAGCTTTGCCTGAGGCGAGGCGAGACGATCGAGACGGGA
>JACXTT010007394.1_pt1 | contig 15459 bp, 12 predicted proteins | sample 9270951 | NCBI WGS metagenome assembly JACXTT01 (sample SAMN15532306, study PRJNA645909) | rock metagenome | isolation source: weathered quartz diorite | place: Puerto Rico | collected 2017-06-21 | reverse complement strand
GGACGGGAAATGGTTTTGGGTCGACACTCGCGAGAAGGCGATCAGACCGGCGAGGCTGTACGCCGCGACGGGTACCCAGCGCCGGCGCCGGTATCGTTCCGCGAAAACGGTCGCGACCGCGAAAGCTCCGGTGGCGTGACCCGAAATGAAACTGCCGCGATTCACAAGGAAACCGGAACTGGCTTTGAACCATGTGTCGGAGAAATCGCCGAAGGGCGCAATTTCGAGTGGCGTCTTCCGGCGGGCCACGTTCTTGAAGACCTCCGACAGGCCTTCGGCGTCGGCCAGGGACTCCATTGCGAGCAGGCCGGTTTTTTCCGCGGCCGAGTCCTTACGCAACAAGGACACCAGGTAAAACCCCGCCGGAAACAAGCCTTCACCCCATGCCGTATTCCCCGAGCTCAGTACCTTATTGAAATTTGCGAATGTTGTGGTACGCCGGAAGTAAGGAGTGTCGTGCGGGTCAAGCTCAACGAGAAGGGCCGTAGCGGAGACAAAACCGGCTACAGATATCCAGTGTGAACCTCTGGTCAGTTTGAATGGAAAACTCCAGATCTGCTTTTGGTCTTCGACAATGTCGGCGGGCACGCTCGCTATCCGCGCGGGCTCGACGTCCTGGGCGAGTGCTAAGCGCGTTGTTGCCGCCAGCAGCAAACACGCAGCCAAGACTCGCATCCACAGCCGTCCTTCAAAATTCGAAATCGATTGAAAAGCGTACCTGCCTCGGAGCCCCAAACAGGGTCACCGCCCGGAAACCCGAAGCCGGTGTGGTGTCGCGGCCGTAAACAGGGTTCAGTCCCAACACGTTCGGGTGGTTGCACAGGTTGAACCCTTCGACCACGAAATCCAGTCGCCTCCGCCCGCCATATGGGACGTACTTTACCGTGCGAAGATCCACATTCACCAAACGAGGTGTTCGGAGCGCATTCCTGGCGAATCCCAACGGCCGGGAAACGAACGGATATGCACGGCTCAGTTCCTCGTCGGCTCCCGTGACCACATTCATCGGGTGTCCGCTGCTGACGCTGAAGATGGGAGCCATCTCGATGTGGCCGAAGATACGTTCGACAACGTTTGGCGACCGTTGAGCCTTTCCAGCGTCTTTCTCGTCCTCGCCGATCGGCAGGTCGAAAAGCGAACTCACGACGAACCGGTTATGAACGTCATTGCGCGAAAGCGCTCGCTCGTCGCGCACGCTGGAGGGGTTCTGGGGCTGTTCGTCGAAATCGGACGCATCATCGATGGCCTTCGAGAGCGTGTACGACGCCAGCAATTCAAATTCATCGCTGAGCCGTTTATTCAAACTCACAGTGAGGCCGTTGTAGTTCGAGGCAGCAGAACTCTCCAGCCGGTAAATCGCATCAAACCGTGGGTCCGGGCGCACCGAACTGAAAATTCCGCGCCCGTTGGAATCGAGCGCGGAATATGGAAGATTGATGTTGCGTGTTCGCAACAAGTGAACGCCTCGCGTGTAGAGGTAATCGGCGCGAACCGTCACGTCCGGCGAGATGAGGCGCTCGACACTGGTATTGGACTGAACGCTGTATGGCGTAACAAATGCCGGATCCGCGGCGAACACGGACGGCAGGATCGACGCAATGGGCCTGTCCACGCGGCCGCCTCGACTGTCCACGAATATGAGAGGAGCGAGAGTTTCGTCCGCCACCTGCTCGAACGCGCGAACACCATCCTTTTGAACGGCGCGATTGACGAATGCCAACGGAACCCGGTCGTAGTAAATCCCAAGGCCGTTGCGCACAATCCACCGAGACGATGGACTCCATGCGAACCCGATTCGTGGACTGATGTCGCTAAAATCCGTTCGGAAGGAATTCGGCAATCGTTCGACGTCATAGCGCACCCCGAGGTTTATCGTCAGACTTCGAATCGGTTGATACTTGTCTTGAACGAACGCACCAAAGGCTGTCGCTGCAAAATCCGTTGCCGATGATCCGAATGCCTGCCGCCACTCCGACGGCCGCCCGGCAACAAAGTCGCTCGTCGAGCGAAAGGTAAACAAGCCGCCGAATCCATCCTTCATGTCGGATCGCAGTCCCACGCGATTGACCGTTACGCCCGTTTTCAGTTCGTGGCGTTCGCCCGCCCTGGTGATGTTGTCGACAATCTGCATGCGGTTTTCACGACGCGTGGTATCCGCATCGAACGGGTGGCCAAATCGCGCTACTCCGGCGATGTGGATCTCCGGACCGCTATGTTCGACGGCATTCGACAGAAGGTGCCGTGTGCTGGCCTGCAGCCGAATTTCGTTAATCGAGGTTGCCGAGATCGCCGTCACGTCTGACCCGGTAAGTTGATAATCCTTGATGTAGGAACTTCCACGAGCGCTAAGGTCATTGAACTCCTCGATTGCGAACGCTTCCTTTCGGAGACGAGAGTTCGTGAACGCGAATCTCGAATTGAAAGTGTGACGCCCCTTGAGGTATGTCAGTTTTCCCGCGGCCTCGGTTTCGTCCGCACCGATCGGGAATCGCCCCGCATGAATCGACCGGACGTAAAAATTTGGAGCTGTTCCCAACGCCAGGGCGCCATTGATGGCGCTTTGAGCGCTTCGCGATATTTCCGACGCGCTGTCCTCGAGAAAGTGCTCCTGCTCGCCGGCAACATAAAAGAAGACATGATCGTGACGGACAGGGCCGCCCAATGCGAAGCCCGGTTGGTACCGTCGAAATCGTGGACGGCCCACACCTGCCTTCGCAGTAACGATGTCGCGGGCATTGAAGAGTTCGTTCTGCACAAACAGAAAGGCATCGCCATGAAAGTCGTTCGATCCGCTCTTCGTGACGACATTGATTGCGCCTCCGGCAGCGCCGCCGGACTCCGCCGACAAGCCGTTGTTGATGATTTGAAACTCCCGCACAATCTCGGGAGAGAGAACAACGCGCGCCGCGCCCGTCGTCGCATCGGTATTGTCGAGACCGTCGATGGATATGGAATTGCTGCGCGGACGCAGCCCTCCGAATGTGAACCCGCTGTCCGCCAAAGGCGCACCCGATCGCCCGCCGCCACTGCCGCTCGACTGCGCATTCGACGGCGCGACGCCGGGTGCAAGCAGCGTGAACTCCAGGTAGTTTCGACTGTTGACGGGAAGCTCTTCGATCCGCTCGGGATCGATCGTTGTTGTGGTGGCTGTGGACGTCGGATCCAAGGCAGGCGGCTGGTCCGTGACGGCAATCGCCTGAGTAACTCCGGCTGGATTCAACGTGATGTCGAGAATCGTTGCACGACCCAGCGCAATCGGCACCAGGCGGTTCGTGTACGTCGAGAAACCAGGCGCATCGACTTGAACCTCGAAATCCCCCACAGCAATAGCGACGAATCGATATCTTCCATCCTCCCCGGCGGCGGCACTCAGCATCTGATTCGTATCCGCGTTTCGCGCAGTCACCACAACACCCGGCACCACGGCACCCGACACGTCTCGAATCGTGCCGGTGAGCGTTCCCGTCGTCGGTGAATTCTGAACGCCAAGCGACATCGCACCACACGCCACGAGGTGAACGATGCATGCGCACAGGACGGCTCTTCTGATCATTGCGGCCTCACAAAAGTAGCGGGTCTCAATATCTAAACGGGAAACCGAGCGGATCTTATCAGTTCGGCGGAGTATTCGTAACGGACCTGTAATCTCGCGGTCACCAAACATTCAAGTGCCGACGCTAGAGTGACCTTTCTTTCAAGCCGTCCGAATAGGCACGAGGAATGCCTCGCGCCGCCTTTGGACAAAATCACTCAATCGACACGTCCTCACTGGAAAGGTTCATGACGATGCTCAAGCCTTCATCCGTGCTCACGAGATATTCGAACCGGAGAATATTCACGGCCTTCCTGCTCGCCACTCTGACAACGGTCGCGACGATTTATGGTCTTCAGGGTGTCAACGGAACAGGCGGCATTCAGGGAGACGCGAATGCCGCGTACGCGATCGGACTGTGGGGTGATCTTCCTTACTCCGACCTACAAGCCAACGTCGGCGTGCCGAACCTGATCGCCGACATGAACAGTCAGAAGCTCGCGTTTTCCGTCCACGATGGCGATCTCAAGCAGGGGTCCAACAGCCCTTGCAACGACGCCCTCTACGAGAACTCCATCCACTTTCTAAACACGTTGGAAGCTCCAGCAACCTTTACTCCCGGTGACAACGACTGGACGGACTGTGACCGGGCCAGCAACGGCGGCTTCTCGTCTCTCGAGCGCCTGTCGCACGAACGGCAGGGGTTCTTCAACACTGCGCGAACTCTCGGACAACGAGCTTTTCTACAGGAAGTGCAGTCCACTCCGCTTTGCCTTGGTGAAAAGCCCGATCACAGCCGATTCTACGAACCCTGCACTGAAAACCGCCGCTGGACTTATGGACGCGTGACGTATGCCACTCTGAACGTCCAGGGATCGTGCAACAACCTTTGTGACACCAATCCGGATACTCCCGAATATATGACGCGCAACGCGGCCGACATCGCGTGGTTGCAGGACACGTTTGCAGCTGCTGCCGCACGCGGTTCGGTAGCGGTGATGTTGATCAGCCAGAGCGATCCCGGATTCGACAAGTCGGACGTCACGCGCGCTCCGCTCCGCGACCCGCTGACTCTCGCCGAAACCGACGGCCAGCCGGACGGTTTTCAATCGTTCTTAACTGCTCTGCGTGAACAGGTGATGGCATTCCGCAAGCCAGTCGCGTTTGTCCACGGTGATTCCCACTACTTCCGGATCGATCGGCCGATGCAGGATCAACTCGGCCGCCGGCTCGAAAACTTCACGAGAGTCGAAACGTTCGGTGACAACCAGGCCAACGGAACGAACGACGTGAATTGGCTGAAGGTTCTTGTTGATCCGAAAAGCCGCGAAGTGTTCGCCTATCAGGCGCAGATCGTTCCCGCCAACCGCGTCGCCGTACCGGCACCGTAGGCGCAGCGCGGCTGTCGATTTCGTCGAGCATCCTTCGCCTCGCCGGGCTGGCCGCCTTCCGCGACTATCCCGGCGGCACGCATCGGTTAAGATATTTGGCATGACAGCACAGGCCGCGCAGACTGCAAAACGATGCGGATGGGTTACGAATAACGATCCGTTGATGATGGATTATCACGATCGCGAATGGGGTGTCCCCGTCCACGACGACATCAAACACTTCGAATTCCTTGTACTGGAAGCGGCACAAGCGGGACTCAGCTGGTCGATCGTCCTAAACAAGCGCGAGGGCTATCGCCGCGCGTTTAGTGAGTTCGATCCGGAGAAGGTCGCACGGTATACCGAGAAACGAATTGAGAAGCTCCTTTTGGATCCTTCGATCATTCGAAATCGGTTGAAGATCGAAGCAGCGGTAGGCAACGCACGCGCGTTCCTCGAAGTTCAAAAAGAGTTCGGAAGCTTCGACGCCTATTGCTGGCGATTCGTGGACGGCAGGCCCAAACGGAATCGATGGACGGCGATGCAGCAACTCCCTTCGACTTCCCCCGAATCCGAAACATTCAGCAAGGATCCCAAGCGCCGGGGCTTTCGCTTTGTGGGTTCCACGGTCATTTATGCCCACATGCAGGCGGTGGGCATGGTGAACGATCATCTCGTCGAGTGCTTCCGGTACCGGGAAATCGCCGGTTGATCCACCGGTACGTAAAAACATGGGTGACCTTTGTGAAGGTCACCCGATCGGGAGGAATAGGTGAGTTAATGATGTTTGAGTCTGAAAGCCGTTTGTGAACGTCTGATGACGTTCATTTGAATATTCCGCTCAGCGCAACGAGTTCAGGAATTCTCGAATCCAGCCCGCCGTCACGACCTGAGCGACATTCTTGCCGGTTCCATCTTCGTCGGAAGCACTCGTGCCGTTTTGCAGCAGGAGCACAATAATCTGACGTTGTTGCTCGATGGCTTCGCGGGTTCCCGAACCTCCGCGGCCGGTGTTTTGTACGGCGAGGTGAAGCGGTGTCGATCCACTCTTGTTACGAAGCCGTGACTCCGCTCCTCCCGACAGCAGCGCCTGGACAGCCGGAGCACTGCGAGTACGCACAGCCCGGTGGATCGGTGCGACTCCGCTCTTATCGAACGCGTTGGGGTTCGCTCCGGCACGGATGAGGCACTCGATCGTCGCAACCTGAGCGCTGTAATTACAGGTGTTGGAGTCGGCGGCATAGTGGAGCGGTTCGGCTCCTCGTCGATTCTTCGCATTGCATCGCGCCCCTCGGTCGATCAGCATCTGCGCGATCTCGAACTTGAATCCAGCTGACGCGATGTGAAGCGCCGTGTCGCCCCCGTATAAGTAATGCCGGATCTCGACAAGGAAGTAGTCCTTTGCCTGCTGCCTCGAGGCACCGACCTCTGCAGTCTTCTGCACCAGATACGGCGAGGCTTTAATCATCGACAGAACCCGTGCCGTGTCACCCGATGCAATGGAGCGGGCAAGGTTCATCCAGTCGTCACGCCCGGAAGTGCTCAATTTGTCATTTGTCCGCCGCAGACGCGTCACATTGAAACGCTAAGGTTAAAAAGGGGCGACTATGAAAACCAAGACTGGAAAGATCGATTTCCACCTTCACTCGTACGCTTCCAACGTCACCGACTATTATGCAGCGAACGCTTTCGCAATTCCTGAGTCGCATTCGGATCCGATGGACCTCTATTCGCTGCTGAAAAAACGCGGGATGACGCTGGTCACACTCACGGATCATAACTCGATCAACGGCGCGGTGGAGTTGCTCTATAAAGGGATGCCCGATGTGTTCATCAGCGCCGAGATGACGACGACGTTTCCCGAAGACGGCTGCAACATTCACATCACCATTGCCAACGTCACGCCGGAACAGTTCAACGAAGCGAACCGGCTCCGAAAGAACATCTATGAAATGGTCGCTTATCTTGATCTTCAGATCGAAGATGAAGACTCGAAGGCACACGCCAACAGGCTGGTCTATTTTATGACTCATCCACTGATGAGTACACAAAACCGCCCTTACGGCAGAGAAGGCTCGTTGACGCTCGGGCATATCGAGAAGGCCATCCTGCTTTGCGAATTTTTCGAAATACAGAACGGAGCGCGGACAAGGGCCATCAATGAGCTGACGTTTCAGTTCCTGTCGTCGCTGACTCCGGAAATCATCAACCAACTGGCGAACAAGCACGGCATCGACCCGAAAGGCGCGGCGCCGTGGCGCAAGGGTTTCGTGGGCGGTTCGGACGATCACTCCGGCATCAATCCGGGAAGAACATGGACCACCTTCGACTACGAAAGCGATCACGCCACACCGAACGGACTGATCGACTGCATACGGCGGCGCGAGACGCGGCCCGAAGGCGCGAACGGCGGCCCTCTCGTTCTGGCGCATTCCTTGTTGAAGTTGCTCTACGACGGCAGTACGAAGCGAACAAACACGACAACAAAGAACTCGATGCTCGTCGATGGACCGATACGGTCGCTGTTGAGGCTTGTCTTTGAATCAGCGCCGGAAACCATCACCGAAAGAATCCAGCGGCATGGAGCGTTGCTGCGACAAATGGTTCTGGGCGATTGGGTACGCACAATCGACGGTCCGGGCGTGCCGTTCGAGACCGTGTTGGAATCCGAAGTTCGCGCGCTGCTGAACAGCCTGGACTTTCGCTCAAGCCTCGCCGTTACCGAATCGACGGATGACCGCATCTTTCTGGTGATCAGCACACTCGTGAACCGAATATTTGCGCGCTACGTTTCCAATCTCCAAACGAAGCAGCACGTCAATCTCGTTGTCGCAATCAAGGAACTGGTTGCGCTCGTATCGTCGAATCTGTTTGTTTCCATGCCGTACCTGGTTTCGTTCCTCCAACAGGCTTCGGACTGTCTTGTTGCACGCGAGGTTCGCGAATCGTTTCACTTCGTTCAACAGCCAAAAGTGGCGCTGTTGACGGACACGTTTTTCGAAATCAACGGAGTCTCTGCCACGATCAAACGCATGATCGGCGAAGCGGCACGGAGAGACATCGATTTCACGGTGATCACCTGCCTCAGCCTCGAGGAGCAGCAAAGATATTGCGCCGAACCGCGAGTTCGGGAATTCATCGAATGCGGCCGCCTTAAGATATTCACCTCCGTCGCTAACCTGGATTTTCCCGAGTACGACGGATTTCAAATTCGCTTTCCTCCGCTGCTCGAACTGCTGAAGTATCTGCAGGAAGCCGGGTTCACCAAAATCCAGATCAGTACACCGGGAACGATGGGTCTCGCGGGACTCCTCGCGGCAAAGACCCTTCAGATCGAAACCGCCGCGACCTATCACACGAATATTCCGGAGTACGTCGAGAACTACACGCGAGACGTCAGCCTTGAAGCGCTGGCATGGAAGTACATGATGCTGTTCTACCATGCAGTCGACGAAGTCGTCGTTCCATCGCGTTCAACGGTGAAGCTGCTTCACAAGCGCGGGCTTCGGAAACGGAAGATCCTGCTTCTGGACCGATGGGTGGATGTAGAGCGCTTTCATCCGCGCAATCGGACTTCGGGATACTGGCTGAAGTACGGAATCGACCATGAAGACAGCCTGGTGAAGTTCATATACGTGGGACGCATCGGCATCGAAAAAAATCTTCAGCTGATCGCATCGGCTTACAAGCGTCTCTGCGAGACGAGAAGCGACGCACACATGATTTTTGTCGGTGAAGGCCCGTACCGTCGCGATCTCGAGAAGCAGTTGGCGGGCTTTCCTGTAACGTTTACCGGATTCCTGGAAGGCGCCGATCTTTCTCGAGCCGTGGCTTCCGCAGACGTGAAGCTTTTCCCGAGTACGACAGACACCTGGGGCAACGCGCCACTTGAAGCACAAGCTTCCGGACTCCCCGTTGTGGTATCCAACGTGGGCGGTCCGCCGGAGCTCATGGTGGACGGCATCACAGGCATCAAAATCAACGGACGCGATGCTCAGGCCTTGTATGACGCCATGGTCACATTGATGAACGCGTCAACGCGGTTCCGGATGGGAAGATTGGCACGAGCGTTTGCCGAAGCGAATCGAGTGGACGAGCCATTCACGGCGATTCTCGATTCGGCTGCTTACCGGCGAGGCCTTCATTTACGCCAGAAGCCGGACTTCCATTCGCTGTTTGAAGAAACGGTCCATCCCGGAGCGCTGACCGCGTGATCAACCCATTTCGCCGAATGCACGCGAGGCTCCTGCTTTCGCGGGCAAAACATCGATCGCTCGCCGGACATCCTCGAATCGCCCAATGTCTGGCTCGATGGGCTCGACACTACAGCTATCCGGAGAACACATTCTTCTCGAGCGATTCCGCGCCTCGCGAAATCGAGAAGCAACGCCGCGACGGCTTCGAGCGATTGGCACAATTCTTTGAGAAACGCTTCCCCAGAACGATAGCGATGAGCGACGAGCTCGAAGCCGGCGTGTCCGACCTGCGTTTCGTCAATTCCCATCGTGTTCCATTTCAATATCAACGGCATGTTCATGATCATCTCAGGATCGGATCGATCGTCGAGGAAACCGATGGCATCCGCGTTCGCGACCTGGACGGCAACTGGTCGTACGATCTCGGCGGTTCCTATGGCGTGAACCTGTTCGGTTCCGAATTCTACAAACGATGCATCGATCGCGGCGTGGAGCGCGCACGGGGACTTGGTCTGATCCTTGGCCCTTATCATCCGATCATTTCAGACAACGTCGCGCGGCTTATACGAATTTCCGGTCTCGATGAAGTGTCTTTCCATATGTCGGGCACGGAGGCCGTGATGCAGGCGGTGCGGCTGGCGAAATTTCACATGAAGCGTTCACACGTTGTTCGCTTCTGCGGCGCTTATCATGGCTGGTGGGACGGAGTTCAGGCCGGCGTCGGAAATCCTCGGCCGCCGCGCGAAATCCACACGCTGAGCGAGATGGACCCCGTCACTTTGCGTGTGCTTCGAACGCGCGACGATATTGCGTGCGTGCTCGTCAATCCTCTCCAGGCATTGCATCCCAATGCTCTCCCCGCGAGCGATTCCGCCATGATTGCCGGCGATCGCGCCGCCCGCTTCGACAGGTCCGCCTACACACAGTGGCTCCAGGAGTTGCGAGACGTATGCACCACACGTTCGATCGTCCTCATTTTCGACGAAGTGTTCCTTGGATTCCGCCTTGCGCGCGGAGGCGCGCAGGAGTACTTCGGCGTCAAAGCAGACATGGTGACGTACGGCAAATCAGTGGGCGGAGGTTTGCCGGTTGGCGTCGTCTGCGGAAAGTCCCGCCTCATGCGCCGATTTCATGACGACCGTCCGATGGACATTTGTTTTGCGCGCGGAACGTTCAATTCACACCCTTACGTGATGGCGACCATGAACGAGTTCCTTCGCTACCTCGACAATCCGTCCGTTCATGGAGCGTACGCGCGCATCGACGAGATTTGGGACAGCCGCGCAGAGGAACTCAATCGGCGTCTGGCGAGCCTTGATCTCCCTGTTCGCGTCGCCAATATGACTTCCGTATGGACGACTATCTATACGCAACCCGGGCGCTATCACTGGATGTTTCAGTATTACCTGCGAGCCGAAGGTTTGTCGCTAAGCTGGACCGGTACCGGTCGATTTATCTTCAGCCACGACCTCAAGGACAGCGAATTCGACGATATCGCGAACCGATTTGTCGCCGCTGCACAATCCATGAAGGCCGACGGTTGGTGGTGGAGCAGTGCGGAACTGACGAACAGCGCAATCCACCGCCGCGTCTTCAAGGAATTACTGAGTGTGACTCTTGGGCGTGTTCCAGCGGATCGAACCACTGGCCCTTCAGAAGGAACACCGGCGCCTTGTGGTACATCTTCACGTCGTGAAACGGGTCCGTCAGAATCTTGGTGAACCACACGAGGCCGGTCTGAATACCTCGCGTGGCACTGAGCCAGAGGGTGCGAAGCAACAGACCCAAGACGCTGAGTGCGAGCCACAGAATGCCGAGGTGATCCAGGAATGATCGACCGTCGGAGGTTGAGAACAGGCCCTGGAACGTCGGATTGAACCACAGGATCGCCGGGACCGAAAGCCAGATCATGAACAAGGCGACCTTCCGTTGAAGGTTGTAGCCGACCTTCACTTCCTCTTTGTGTTCGAACGTTACATTGTTGATGCGGTCAAAACCCTTCGGTTCGAAGAAGAAGTGTCCGATCTGACGCGACCACATCGCGACGACCCATCCGAGAAGACTCGCCGCAACGGGATTGAGCGGAATGAGAACGTAACTCACCAGAAAGCAACAGGCGCTGAACAGGTGCAACGACTGGTTGACGCGGCTCTGATGGTAGAAGCGGTGGTCATCCCAGCGCTGCTGCCTTAACTCGTCCGTAAAGCTCAAGCTGTTCATATTCCCTCCTCTCCAGACACGGGGCATCAACAGCAGCATACCAATCGGGGCTTACTTTTTTGTGCCGGCAGAATGACATTTTGTGAACAAGAACGCCGATGTCGCAGAGCTTTCATGGATGGAAGATATTTTTGTCACAACGGTGCGTACTTTAGGGGGTCATGATGCTCATTTTTACGCTCCGGGAAGTCGATTGTAGCCGAGCCAAAAATGTTGAAACGCTCTGCACATATCTGCGAGTGTGTTGAGATCCGTCGGTTTGACCAGGAAGGCGTTGACTCCGAGATCGTAGGCCCGGTCGATGTCCTTATCGAAAAACGACGAGCTCAATATGATGACGACGAGACGCTTCAACTCAGGCTGCTGCCGAATCCATTCGAGAACTTCCAATCCGGTAATGTAGGGAAGCTTCAAGTCCAGGAGGACGGCACACGGGAACGGAAATGAATTTCGATCGGAGAAGGTTCCGCGCCCGCTCAAGTAGTCGATTGCCTGTCTTCCATCCGTGACCGTCTGAATAGGATGGACCAGCCCGGCAAGTTTCCATGCGTATTGCAACAGCAGGATGTCTTCTTCGCTGTCCTCAACCTGCAGAATCGGTCCTTGCACATTCATGCGCTTCTTATGTCTGCTCCAACTCAACCCAAAAACGGCTGCCCTGCTCCGAGTTCGATTCGATACCGATTCGACCGCCCATACGTTCAACAGCTTTCCGCGCAATCGCCAAACCGATGCCCGTGCCGGGGTAACCGTCTTTGTGGACGCGCTGGAAGATTCCAAAGATTCGTTCCTTCGCGTTTTCCGGGACCCCGATTCCGTTATCTTCAAACCATGTTCGCACCGACCGATCACGCATTTCGCTCCAAATGCGGATTCGCGGCTGCCGGCCCGGCTGCACAAACTTCACGGCATTATCGAGCACATTCGTGATGCACTGAGTAAGGTATCCTTCGTCGCCAAGAACCGGCTGAAGCGCTCCTTCAATTTCCAGCACAGCTCGAGGCGGCTGAAACTCAGCACGTTCGGTCACAATTTGACGGACCAGCTTGTCCAGATCGACTGTGCCCGTTTTGAATTTAGCCCGGGCAACACGATTAAAAGCGAGGCAGTCCTGAAGGAGGCGATCCATCTTGTCGGCGGAAGCGGTGGTCTTTTGCAGGAGATCGATCTCTCGATGCAGCAACCTATCGCTGGCTTCAATCAAAACGATTTGAGAAAAACTGTGAATGGTCCGCAGCGGGGCGCGCAGGTCGTGCGACAGACCGTAGGAAATGCCTTCCAGCTCCTGCATCGTTTGCTCGAGGTGAGTTGTGCGTTCTGCAACCATTGCCTCGAGAGTCTGCGCTCTCGACCCCAACTGGTCGAGGGCTTGTGAAAGCGCCTCTTCGTTCCGCTTCCGCTCGGTGATGTCGACGACAGCCGCTAGGACAACGGGTCCTTCCGGTGTGTCTGCGGGATTTAAACCGATCTCGACAGGAAATTCGCTGCCGTCTTTTCGTCGGGCATAGAGATCGCGGCCCCGGCCCATGGCTCGAACGAGCGGTGTTTGGTAGAACTCCTCGCGCAGGGAGCTGTGACTGCCGCGGTATCGTTCCGGCAACAGTTTCTCGATCGTCGCGCCCAGCATCTCTTCACGTGGATAGCCGAACAGCCGTTCCATTTGAGCGTTGACCAGAATGATCACGCCGTACTGATCCACCATCACCATTCCACTCGGCGCCGCTTCGACAATCAGACGCAGCCGGGCTGCATGCTCCAATTCGGCGGACGCATGCTTTCGATCGGTAATGTCGCGCGCAATTTTCGACACTCCGATGAGTTCTCCGTCACAGTCTCGGATAGCCGCTATGCTGAGGGAGACCTCCACCGGCCGGCCGTCCTTCGCCAACCGAACAGTCTCGTAGTGATAAACCTTCTCGCCTCGCTTGAGGCGGTCGATGATGATTTTTTCCTGATTCAGTTCCGGTGGGATGATCACGGAAACGGGCCGTCCGATCATTTCATCGGCGCGATAGCCAAACATTCGCTCCGCGGCTCCATTCCATGTCACGACAAGGCCGTCGAGGTCGTTGCTGTAGATCGCATCGTCAGACGATTCGACAAGGGCGGCCAGTAAGGACGTGCTGTCCGCCGTCAACCGACGTAGGTTGGGTGCTCTTTCCACTATTCCCGCCTGGATCGGTATAAATTACCTGTGTGGCTGGGGAAATTTCGTTCGGTACGTTCCACCAGACCTTCCGAACTTGTTGAAACGAATGTTCGTGCTAAGGACCTTGCACGCCCAATTCCGGCAGAACCAGTGGATCAAAACCTGCTGTAGCCGTCATGGATTTTAGAACCGAAAGACGAAGTCATCGTGGACGAGCGACACATCGACACCCGCAGACTGTTCTTTGTCGCTGCCAAGGAGCAGACATTGAATGCGCGCGAGTCCTGGCATCTTCGAATCTGCGAGGACTGCGCGATGGTCCTCCAGGTATTCCGCAGGCTGAATGCCGTACAAAACTCCGAAGAACGACCGAAGCCTCCGTTGAAGAAACCCGCCAACTTTTGAATTCATCGATCGGGTCCTTCTCGCCGTTCGAAAAGGCGTTTGAGGATCTTCACGAGCGCCCGCTGCTCGCTTGCTGAAAGTTGCTGGAGACTCTCGGGAGGTTTGGTCATGCGTTCGACGACCGTCGAACGCAGGCGGCTTCCGGCAGGAGTGAGTTCCAGCACCTTGACCCGGCGATCTTCCGCGGAAGGATGACGGCGGATCAGGCCTCGGGATTCCAATCGATCGATCAGTCCGGTTACGTTCGACGCATCGCATGCCAGCTTGCCGGCGAGCCTGCCCATCGGGATGGGCCGGCCCGGCTCGATCAAATGAAGGACCTGACACTGGGCGGGCGACAGCTCGAACTCCGAAGCGAGCGAAGGCAAGTCCGCGCGCTGCGTGAAAAAGAATCGGACCAGAAGCTGCCATGCCTCGCATGCCTGCGATTTCGTTGATTTCATAGCCCGCCACTCGGTTGAATCCATCAATAGTTGACACCATCAACTATATGCATATGGTTGGCCTTATGACAAGGCTTACCCTCATTTCCCTGGACGATACCGTCGTGTTTCCCGGCATGCCCGTGACGCTGGCCCTTGATGCCGGCACGGACAGACATGTTTTCCTGATACCCCGACATGGCAACAAGTACGCAAAGGTTGGAGTTGTCGCCGAGGTAAAAGAACGCGTGCAGTTGCCGGGACGCGGAGTAGCCGCTTCGCTCATCGGACTTCACAGAGGAGTGCCCGGTGCCGCTCAAACGGACGCGGACGGCCGGCTGCGAGTCCATGTCGAAGATCGCCCCGACATCGTCCCGCCTCCGACAACGACCCGCGAACTCGAGCGCGACTACCGTGCGGTTGTCCAGGAAATCCTCGAACTGCGTGGCGACGACGGGCGCCTGAGCGCTTTTGTACGTTCGATCACACAACCCGGAGCGCTGGCGGACACGGCCGGCTACTCGCCCGACCTGAATTTCGAACAGAAGATCGAACTGCTTGAAACCCTCGACGTCGTCGACCGGTTGACGCTCGCATTAAAGCTGCAGCGCGAACGGTTGACCGAACTGCACGTCCGGCAGCGCATACGCGACGAAGTGGAGTCCGGCACGCAGAAACAGCAACGCGAGTATTTTCTGCGGCGACAGATGGACGCGATTCGCAAAGAACTCGGGGAAAACGAAGGTTCGATCATCGAGGAATACCGCCAGAAGATTGCCGCTGCAAAAATGCCCGAAGCCGTGCAGAAGCAGGCAGAGCGCGAAGTCGCACGTCTCGAAAAAATGGGCGAATCGAATGCCGAAGCCTCCATGATTCGAACCTACCTCGACTGGTTGCTCGCGGTGCCGTGGGCCAACCGATCCGAAGAACGGCTCGACGCGACGTATGCGCGGGGAGTGCTGGACGCCGATCACGCGGGCCTCGATGACGTCAAACGCCGCATCACCGAGTATCTGGCCGTCCGCAAGCTGCGATCTGAGCGTGGTCTTACCGATAACCGAAGATCGGGTGCGATTCTGACGCTTATTGGTCCTCCGGGAACCGGCAAGAAATCGATCGGCTAATCCATTGCCCGGGCAACCGGACGAAAGTTTGTCCGCATGTG
>JACXTT010007393.1_pt1 | contig 15462 bp, 9 predicted proteins | sample 9270951 | NCBI WGS metagenome assembly JACXTT01 (sample SAMN15532306, study PRJNA645909) | rock metagenome | isolation source: weathered quartz diorite | place: Puerto Rico | collected 2017-06-21 | reverse complement strand
AAAGCGTGGACAAAAAGGATATGGAACTACGCGCAAAAGGATAATGGACAGACCCCGCAAGTTTGGCCCGAAATACGCTGCGGTTATATGCCATAAAAAACTGCCTTGGGACTGGATGCTGCTCTTTTCGCGAAAAAGCCTGCGGGCGGTCGCGGCCGTCATCGATGTGGCGGTCCATGGGCAAGAACGCCCCGTGTCAGCCAAAGCCTTGGCTGCCCGCCACAGCCTGCCGGCGCGCCATCTGGAGCCCGTGCTCCAAGCCCTGGGGCGCATGGGCATCCTCAAAGGAATTCGCGGGCCGCGCGGCGGCTATGAGCTTGCCCGTGAGCGGCGGCGAATCACCGCCGACGAGATCCTGCGGGCGGCCGGCACCATCGAGGACGAGGTCGACCCGGTGACGGCAAGCTCGGCGCTGCTCAACGACGTGGTCGTGCCGGCCGTGAGCCAGGCCGAAAAGGCGTTCTCGCTGGCGCTCAGCCGAATCAATCTCGACGACCTGGTGCGCCAGGCCGAGCCGTTCCGCGACGTTTCTTAAGCTGTTTAGTCGCGCGGACCTGCAACACCGAGCCGCGATCCCTCACGTTCACGGTCTGGACTCTTTCCGGCGGATTCCTGTTGCGCGTAAAGTCGCAATGATTCGCGGGCGGTGGGCGCGCACGTCGCCTGCTCCAGGGGCAGATTGGGCATGCCGGAAACAATCCGGAGGACGGGCGGGAGACCTTGCTCTCATCCGGGGCGAAGCGGATTCGGTTCCGCCGCCATCACCATCCTGACTGCTGCGGCTGCAACGCCGGCGCGGGCGGAGGGCATGGGCCTGCCCGACTTCGGCGACACCATCCAGGCGCTAGCCTCGCTCAACCGCAGCGAAATCATCGCCATGGTGCTCACATTGGGCGTGCTGCTGTTCGGCGTCGTTACCGCCGTCATGCTGGTGCGCACCCGCATCCGGGCGGGCCTGAACGAGAGCGCACTGCGCGACCGCATCGCCGCAGTGCGCGCCGATCACGACCGGTTGCGGACACTCTTGATGTCCGACCCGCAGGTGCTGGTGTCCTGGGCCGCTGCCGACAACGAGCCCGACATCATGGGCGACACCTCGCTCGTGACCACGGCCTCGATCCCGCAACGGGTGCTGGCCTTCGGCTCCTGGCTCGAGCCGGACAAAGCCCAGGCCATGGAGCGCTCAACCGACGCACTGCGAGCGCATGGCGAAAGCTTCGCGATGCAGCTCATGACGATCACCGGCCGCGCCATCGAGGCCGATGGCCGCGCCATCGGCGGCCGCGCGGTGCTGCGGCTGCGCGACGTCAGCGGCTCCAAACGCGAATTGGCCGAGCTGAATGCGCGCCACGACAAGCTCCTGAGCGACATGGAGTCGCTTCGCGCTTTGATCGAAGCGCTGCCGTCGCCGGTCTGGACCCGCGACATCGCGGGCTCGCTGACTTTCGTCAACACCGCCTATGCCCGCGCCGTGGAGGCGCGCGATCAGGCCGATGTGCTGACCCGGGCGCTGGAACTGCTCAACCGTCCGGCGCGCGAGGAGGCGAGCCGCGCCCGCGCCGCCGGCAGCATATACGCGGGGCGGCAGCCCGCGATCGTGGCCGGCAGCCGGCGCAACTTCGACATCATCGATGTGCCGACGCGGCGCGGCAGCGCCGGCATCGGCATCGATGTGACCGAGGCCGAGCAGATGCGCACCGAGCTGAAGCGGCTCGGCGATGCGCACCGCCGCACCCTCGATCAGCTCACCACCAGCGTCGCGATCTTCAACGCCGAGCAGCATCTCGTTTTCTACAACGCCGCCTATCGCGGGCTGTGGGAGCTCGACGCCGCTTCTCTCGACCAGTACCCGACCGACTCGAGCCTGCTCGACCAGCTGCGCGCCGCGCGGAAGCTTCCCGAGGAAAAGGACTTCCGCGAATGGAAGGCCGTGCTGCACGAGGCCTACCGCGCAACCGAGACCCGTGAGCATCTCTGGCACCTTCCGGACCGCCGCACGCTGCGCGTCGTCACCACGCCCAATCCGGAAGGCGGCGTGACCTATCTGTTCGACGACGTCACCGAAAGCCTGCAGCTCGCCCGGAATTTCGACGCGCTGATCCGCGTGCAGCGCGAGACGCTCGACAATCTCGCCGAAGCGGTCGCGGTGTTCGGCAGCGACGGGCGCTTGCGGCTGCACAACCCGGCCTTCGCGGTGATGTGGCAGCTTGAGCCCGAGGCACTCGCCGACGGGCCGCACATCGAGGCCGTGATCGAGCGCAGCCGCCCGCTCTATGGCGACGAGGCGCTTTGGCAACGGCTGCGCGCCGCGGTCACCGCGATCGAAGGCCGCGACAGCGTCAAGGGCAGGCTCGAGCTCAAGAACGGCAGCGTCGCCGATCTGGTGACCGTGCCGCTGCCCGACGGCGCCACGCTGGTGGCGTTCCTCGACGTCACCGACACCATCAATGTCGAACGGGCGCTGCGCGAGCGCAACGAGGCGCTGGAGACCGCCGACGCGCTGAAGGTGGATTTCGTCCACCACGTGTCATACGAGCTGCGCTCGCCGCTCACCAACATCATCGGCTTTGCGCAGCTGATGGGCGAGCCGAGCCTCGGCACGCTTTCGCCCAAGCAGCGCGAATACCTCAACTACATCGGCACTTCGACCAACGCGCTGCTCGCCATCATCAACGACATCCTCGACCTCGCCACCATCGATGCCGGCGCCATGAAGCTCAACCTCGGCCCGGTCGATATCCGCAGCACCATGCACGCCGCGGCCGAGGGCATCCGCGACCGCCTGGTCAAGAACGGCGTCACCCTCGACATCGCGGCCGCCCCCGACATCGGCAGCTTCACCGCCGATGACCGCCGCATCCGGCAAATCCTGTTCAACCTGCTGGCCAATGCGGTCGGCTTCTCGCCGGCCGGTGCCAAGATCACGCTATCGGCTGGGCGCCATCCCGACGCCATCGAGTTCTCGGTGGCCGATACCGGATCGGGCATCCCGCCCGAGGTGCAGGGCCGGGTGTTCGACTGGTTCCAGACCCATTCACGGGGTTCGGGCCACCGCGGCGCGGGCTTGGGTCTCTCGATCGTCCGCTCGTTCGTGGAGCTGCATGGCGGCACGGTGACGCTGCGCTCGGCGGTCGGCGAGGGCACCACGGTGATCTGCCGCTTCCCGCTCGAACAGCATGTCGAGCGGACCGCGGCCTAACTGCTACCTTATTGCCGCGCGAACCCAAGCAGCGAACCTCAGCAGCGACCCCAATCCCGCGAAACCGAGCAAAGCCCCGCAGATCAAGGTACAACAGCGCATGGCGATGCTTCCGATCACCTCCGGCGGATCGAGCTACAGCGTGACGCTGCAGAGCGAGCAGGGCATCCAGCGCCTGGTGGCCGATATCGCGGCGGCGCTGGACCCGGGCGATCTGGTCACGTTGTCGGGCGATCTCGGCGCCGGCAAGACCACCTTCGCGCGCGCGCTGATCCGGCATCTCGCCGAGAATCCGGACATCCCAGTGCCGAGCCCGACCTTCACGCTGATGCAGAGCTACGACCTGCCGCGGTTTCCGGTGGTCCATGCCGATCTCTACCGGCTGGAAGGCCCGGGTGAGCTCGCCGAGCTTGGCTTCGACGATCTGCCGAAGAACGCCGTGGTGCTGCTGGAATGGCCGGACCGCGCGGCGGGCTTCCTGCCGCCAGACCGGCTCGACATCGCCTTCACGCTTTCGCCGCTCGCCGGGCCCGAGCATCGCAGCGTGCGGGTGACCGGTTACGGCAAGTTCGCCGCCCGCGCCGAGCGCGTCCCGGTGATCCGGCGCTTTCTCGACGGCACGAATTTCGCGGAAGCCCAGCGCCGCCGCATCCAGGGCGATGCCTCGACCCGCACCTATGAGCGGCTGACGCTGGGCCAGCACAGCGCGATCCTGATGAATGCGCCGCGCAGGCCCGACGGGCCGCCGGTGCGCGACGGCAAGCCCTACAGCCAGGTCGCGCATCTGGCCGAGGACGTCGTGCCCTTCGTCGCCATCGCCAACGGGCTGCGTCAGCTCGGCTACTCGGCGCCGCAGATCTACGAGGCCGAGATTGCCGACGGCCTCCTCCTGATCGAAGACCTGCGCTCCGATCCGGTGGTGTCGGGCGATCCGCCGGCGCCGATCCTGGAGCGTTATGCCGCGGCGGTGGACGTGCTGATCGTGCTGCACGATCAGAAGGTGCCGGCCGGTGTCCGCGTCGCGCCCAACGTCACGCACCGGCTGCCGCTCTACGACCTGGACGCGATGATGATCGAGGCCGAGCTTCTGCTCGACTGGTATCTGCCGCATTTTGGCATGGCGGTCCGCGAAGACATGCGGGCGGTCTATGCCGGATTGTGGCACGAGGCGCTGCAGATCGTGCACAACTCGCAGCCGACCTGGGTGCTGCGCGACTTCCATTCGCCCAACCTGATCTGGCTGCCCGAGCGCAAGGGTATCGCCCGCGTCGGTCTCCTGGATTTCCAGGACGCGGTGCTGGGGCCCGCGGCCTACGATCTCGCCTCGCTGCTGCAGGATGCGCGCGTCGACGTGCCGGAGCTGATGGAGGTCGAGCTTCTCGGCAACTACGTCAAGCAGCGCGTCGCGGCCGATCCCGATTTCGAGCCGGCGAGCTTCATCCGGATCTACGCCACCATGGCGGCGCAACGCGCCTCGAAGGTCCTGGGCATCTTCGCCCGGCTCAACAAGCGCGACGGCAAGCCGCAATATCTCCGACACATCCCCCGCGTATGGGGCTATCTGCAGCGGTCGCTGGCGCATCCGTCGCTGGAGCCGCTGAAGGACTGGTACACCGAGCACGTGCCGGTTCCGGAGGCTCCGGCCGCGCCGCAAAGGCCGGCGCCGGAGCCCGTCGCGGCCGCGCGGGAAGCAGGGAATGCCTGAGCAAATGTCCACCAAACGTCCGATCAAAACGCCCCGCACCGCCATGGTGCTTGCCGCGGGCCTCGGCGAGCGGATGCGGCCGCTGACCGAGAAGCTGCCGAAGCCTCTCGTCGCGGTGGCGGGCAAGCCGCTGCTCGATCATGTGCTGGATCGGCTTGCCGCGCAGGGCGTCGAGCGCGCGGTGGTCAATGTGCATTACCTCGCGGACCTGATCGAGAAGCACGTCGCTTCGCGCAAGGCGCCGCAGATCGTCATCTCGGACGAGCGAGGGAAGCTCCTCGACACCGGCGGCGGCGTGGTCAAGGCGCTGCCGAAGCTCGGCGCCGAGCCGTTCTTCCATATCAACTCCGACACCATCTGGATCGACGGCGTGCGGCCCAATCTCGAACGGCTCGCGGAGGCCTTCGATCCGGGCACCATGGACGCGCTGCTGTTGCTCGCCGCGACCAGCGACAGCATCGGCTATGCGGGGCGCGGCGATTTCCTGATGGCGACCGACGGCCGGCTGACCAAGCGGTCCGAGCGCGAGCTCGCGCCCTTCGTCTATGCGGGTGCGGCGCTGCTGCGGCCGGAGCTGTTCAAGGACGCGCCGGACGGCGCATTCTCGCTGACCGCGCTGTTCGACCGCGCGGCCGAGGCCGGACGGCTGCATGGGCTGCGGCTCGAAGGTGTTTGGATGCATGTCGGCACGCCGGGCGCCATCGCCGAGGCCGAGGCCGCGATCCTGGTCAGCGCGGCCTGAGTTGGGCGCTGGTTTTATCAACACCGGCGCATATCTCCGGTTGTCAGATTGATTCTTCTTCGCCCGGATCGGCGGGCGGTGACACAATACGTCCGCCATGGCTTCTCGACCGAGCGTCTTCACCATTCCGGCTTCGGCGCAGTTCCTGCCGGTGCTGATCGACGCGTTGATGAACGACAAGCTCGGGCTTGGCTTCAAGCCTGCCAGCGATCCGCTCGCCCTGGCGGACGCCACCATCTATCTGCCGACCCGCCGCGCCGTGCGGCTCCTGCGCGAGACGTTCCTCGACATCGTCAAGGGCGATGCCGCGATCCTGCCGCGGCTGGTTTCGCTCAATGACGTCGATGCCGACGAGATCATGTTCGCGGAAGCCGCGGGCGACGCCGAGCCCGGCGCGCTGGAGCTTCCCGACGCGCTGCAAGGCCTGGAGCGGCAGACGCTGCTTGCCCAACTGATCCTGAAATGGGCCGCGCGGATTGCGCCCGCCGATAAGGGCCAGGCGCCGCTGGTCGCCGGCTCGCCGCGTGCCGCCATGGCGCTGGCGCAGGACCTCGTCCGCCTGATGGACGACATGACCATGCGCCAGGTCGACTGGGCGCGGCTCGACCGCCTGGTGCCGGACGATCTCGACCGCTACTGGCAGCTTACTCACGAATTCCTGAAGCTCATCCACGGGCCGTGGCAGGGCATCCTCGCCGAGCGCCATCTGATCGAGCCCGCGGCGCGACGCGATTTGTTGATCGAGGCCGAAGCGCGCCGCCTTGTGGCACATCGCGGGCCGGTGATCGCGGCGGGCTCGACCGGCTCGATCCCCTCGACCGCGAAACTGCTCACGACCATCGCGCATCTGCCGCAGGGCGCGGTGATCCTGCCGGGCCTCGACACTCACCTCGACGCGGCGACCTGGGACGGGATCGACAGCGGCGATGGCAATCCTGTCCATGGCCATCCGCAGTTCGGCATGCATGCGCTGCTCAAGCGCATCGGCATTCTCCGCGACGCCGTTGAGGTGCTGGGCGCGCCCGCGCCGCGCGGCCGCGAGATGCTGGCCTCCGAGGCGCTGCGCCCTGCCTCCGCCAGCGAGCTGTGGCGCGAGCGGCTGACCTCCGAGGATTTCACTGCGCATGCGGATGCGGCGTTCAAGAACATTACCGTGATCGAAGCCGGCAATGCCGAAGAGGAAGCGCTGTCGATCGCGATTGCGTTGCGCGAGGCGATGGAAACGCCCGGCAAGACCGCTGCGCTGGTTACGCCCGACCGGGCGCTGGCGCGCCGCGTGCTGGCGGCGCTTGCGCGCTGGAACGTGCCGGTGGACGACTCGGGCGGCGATGCGCTGGCCGACACGCCGCCCGGTGTGTTCGCGCGGCTGGTGACGCAAGCCGCGCTCGACGGCCTGCCGCCGGTGACGCTGCTCGCCATGCTCAAACACGAGCAGTCCCCCTTCGACCCGCGCGCGGTTGTGGCGCTGGAACGCGCGGTGCTGCGCGGCACGCGGCCGAAAAAGGCCAGCGAAGGCCTGGCCCACGCCCTGGCAACGTTTCGTGACGAGCTTGCCAAATTCCGCCGCGGCGAAGCCTCGTCGCTGCACCGCTCCGATCCGCGCGTGTCGCTGACCAACGCCGAGCTCGATGCCGCGACGCATCTGGCCGAGCGCCTCAAGACCGCGCTTGCGCCACTGGAAGCTTTGTCGAACAAACGCGCGCCGTTCTCGGCGTTCGCCAAATGCCACCGCCAGGCGCTCGAAACGCTGGGCGCCATCGACGGGCATGTGAGCCAAGTGTTCGACGCGATCGAAAAGGCCGGCTCGATCGTCATCGACGCCTCCGATTACGCCGAGCTGTTCCACTCTGCCATCGCTGAACCAGTGATCCGCCGGCCGGAGCAGAACGTGCGGGTGCGTATCTTCGGTCCGCTCGAGGCGCGCTTGCAGTCGGTCGACCGGCTGGTGCTCGGCGGTCTCGTCGAGGGCGTCTGGCCGCCCGAAACCCGCGCCGACCCCTGGCTCAGCCGCCCGATGCGCCAGGAGCTCGGCCTCGATTTGCCGGAGCGGCGCATCGGCCTGTCGGCGCACGACTTCGCCCAGGCGCTTGGTGCACCCGAAGTTATTCTCACCCGTGCGGCGCGGCAGGCCGGCGCGCCGACGGTCGCGTCACGCTTTGTGCAGCGGCTCGCCGCGGTGGCCGGCGATCGATGGACCACGGCGCTTGCGAACGGCGAGACCTATCTGGCGCTGGCGCGGCGCCTCGACGAGCCGCCAGGCAAGCCTGTGCCCGCCGGCCGGCCGGAGCCCCGGCCGCCATTCGAGGCGCGGCCGAAGCGTCTCAGTGTCACCGAGATCGAGGATTGGCTGCGCGATCCCTACACCATCTATGCGCGGCACGTGCTGAAGCTTCAGCCGCTCGACGATGTCGACACGCCGCCGGGTGCGTCCGACCGCGGCACGCTGATCCACAACTCGATCGGCGATTTCGCCAAGGCCTACGCCGAAAAGCTGCCGGACGATCCGGTGCGATCGCTGACCGAGATTGGCGAGCGGCACTTCAAGCCGCTGTCGGACTATCCCGAGGCAAAGGCCTTCTGGTGGCCGCGCTTTCTGCGCATTGCCGAATGGTTCGCGCGCTATGAGGCAGAGCGGCGCGGCAAGCTCGCGTCGCTGCAGGCCGAAATTGGCGGCAGTATCGCGATTCCGTTCGGCAACGAGGAGTTCAAGCTCACGGTGCGGGCCGACCGCATCGAATGCCTGGCCGACGGCCGCTTCGCCATCCTCGACTACAAGACCGGCGCGCCACCGACCGTAAAGCAGGTCCGGGCGGGGCTCGCGCCACAGCTCACGCTGGAAGCCGCGATCCTGCGTGAAGGTGGCTTCGACGGCGTTCCGAAGGGCGGTTCGGTTTCGCAGCTGGTCTATGTGCGGCTCTCCGGCCGCGCGCAGGCCGGCGAAGAAAGTCTGATCCAGTTCGACGACATCAGCTTCGACGCGCACGCCGACCAGTCGCTGGCGAGGCTTGCCGAGCTGCTGCAAAAATTCTCGGATCCGGCGACGCCCTACTATTCGCTGCTGCACCCGATGTGGAAAACGCGCTACGGCGATTACGATCACCTGGCCCGCGTGCCGGAGTGGTCGTTGACCGAGGATGATATCGAAGGCGGAGGCGGCGAGTGAGCAAAGCCCGCATCATTCCGCCCGCCGTCACGGAGCTGCAGATCAAAGCCTCCGATCCAGCGCGTTCGTGCTTCGTCGCCGCCAATGCGGGCTCCGGCAAGACCCACGTGCTGGCGCAGCGCGTGATCCGACTGCTCCTCTCGGGCGTCGATCCGGCGCGCATTCTCTGCATCACCTTCACCAAGGCCGCGGCCGCCAATATGGCCAACCGGGTGTTCGACACGCTGCGCGCCTGGACGCTGCTCGACGACGCCGGGCTTGACGCGGCGATGCGCGATTTCGGCGCGACGCGCATCGACGGCGTGCTGCGGCGCCGCGCCCGTCAGCTGTTCGCGCTGGCGCTGGAGACGCCGGGCGGGCTGAAAGTGCAGACCATCCACGCCTTCTGCACGCAGATCCTGCATCTGTTTCCGTTCGAAGCGAACGTCGCAGCGCGCTTCGAGGTGCTCGACGAGGCCACCGAAGCGCAGATGCTCGACACGCTGAGCCTCGGCGTGATGCTGGAGGCCGCGCAGGAGCCGGACACCGCGCTCGGCCGTGCGCTTGCGACGGCGGTGCTGTTTGCCGCCGACATCACGTTTCGCGAGCTGGTGCGCGAAACGATCCGCAGGCGCGACATCCTGGTGCCCTGGGTCGAGGCCGCCGGCGGCATGCCGGAGGCGATTGCGCAGCTTTCCGCATCGCTCGGTGTTGCCTCTGACGAAACCCTGCAGCGGGCCGAGGCGGCCTTCTTCGTCGACAGCCACATCGCCAGCACCGAATGGGCGGCGGTCGCCGCGGCCTTTGCGCAGGGCTCGAAGTCCGACCGGGAGCAGGGCGCGCGCTTCGCCGCGCTGCCGAGGTTGAGCGATGCGGAACGTCTCAGGACGTATCTCGATATCTTCTGCACGGACAAGCAGGCCAAAATTCGCGAACGGATTGTCACCAACGCGATCCAGACCGCGCACCCGGAGCTGTGCCAGCGGCTGAACAAGGAACGCGATCGCGTCTGGGCCCTGGTTCAGCACCGCCGTGCCGTCGAGGCGCGCGACCGCAGCGCCGCGCTGTTCACCGTCGCCCACGCGGTGATCGAGCGCTTCCGCGCCGAGAAAGACCGGCGCGGCCTGCTCGACTACGACGACTTGATCGACAAGACGCTCGAGCTGCTCAACAACGTGTCGGCGGCCTGGGTGCACTACAAGCTCGATCGCGGCATCGACCATCTGCTGATCGACGAGGCGCAGGACACGAGCCCCAAGCAATGGAACATCGTGAAGGCGCTGGTTAGCGAATTCTTCGCGGGCGCAGGCGCCAAGGCGCGCACGCGCACCGTCTTCGCGGTCGGCGACGAGAAGCAGTCGATCTTCTCATTCCAGGGCGCGGCGCCGCGCGAGTTCGATGCAATGCGACGGCACTTCGAGAAGGCGCACCGGGATGCGGAGTTGGAATTCATCTCCGTCGAGTTCAAGCATTCGTTCCGCTCCGGTCCCAATGTGCTCGGCGCGGTCGACACGGTGTTTGCGCAGGTCGAGGCCCACGCCGGCCTGACCGTCCAAGCGGTCGCGCCGGTGCACGAATCCTTGCCCGAAGCTGCGCCGGGCCTGGTCGAGATCTGGGATCTGGAAAAGTCCGATGAAATCGAAGTGAAAGAGGGCTGGGCCGCGCCGCTCGACACCCAGACGCTGACCAGCGGGACGGCGAGGCTCGCGCGGCGGATCGCGGGCTCCGTCGTGGCCTGGCGCGAGCAAGGCCGGCTCGCCAAGGACATTCTGGTTCTGGTGCGGCGGCGCGGCGCGCTGTTCGAAGCCGTGATCCGCGCGCTGAAGAGCGAGGGCATTCCGGTCGCCGGTGCCGACCGGTTGGTGCTGACCGAGCATGTCGCGGTCATGGACCTGATGGTGCTCGCCGACGCGCTGCTGCTGCCGGAGGACGATCTGGCGCTGGCGACCGTGTTGCGCAGCCCGCTGTTCGGATTGAGCGACGACGATCTCTTCAAGCTTGCCTGGAAGCGCGAAGGCAGCCTCTGGGCCTCGTTGCGCGCACAGCGGCCCGAGATCTCCGCCGAGGTTGATGCCATTGCGGAGGCGGCCCGCCGCGAGACGCCGTTTGCCTTTTACGCCGGATTGCTCGGCGCGCATCGTGGCCGGCGGAAGATTCTTGCCCGTCTCGGCCACGAGGCTGCGGACGCGCTCGACGAATTCCTCAATCTCGCGCTGGATTACGAGAAGCGCGAGACGCCGTCGCTGCAAGGCTTTGTATCCTGGTTGCGCAACGCACAGGCCGAGGTGAAGCGCGACATGGAGCTGGCCCGCGACGAGGTGCGGGTGATGACCGTGCATGGCGCCAAGGGCCTCGAGGCGCCGATCGTGGTCCTCGCCGACACCACGACGCCCCCGGAGGGTTGGCATCCGCCGAAGCTCATGTCGTTGCCGCCCCAGAGTGCGGTGCCCGATGCGCGCGGGCCGGCGATCTGGGCGACGGCGAAAATCAACGATGTCGGGCCGATGGCTGCGGCGCGCGAGGCGGCGCTCGACAGCGCCAGTGATGAGTATCGACGGCTCCTTTATGTGGCGATGACGCGCGCCATCGACCGGCTGGTGGTGTGCGGCATCGACACCGAGCGGAAGCTGCCGGATGGCTGCTGGTACGAGCTCGTGCGCGACGGGCTCGAAACTGGCAGCAAGCGGGAAAAGGCCGATTTCGGCGACGTCGAAGTGTTGCGCTATCGCAAAGTCGCGGCGCCGCCAGCAAAGGCCGAACAGCAGTCGGCAGCCGCCTCGCCGAACGTAGCAATGCCATCCTGGCTGACACGCCCGGTCCAATCCGGCCTGGAGAGGCCGCCCACCCTCAAGCCGTCAGGCTTTGTCGACGATCCGGTGACCAACGTGCCCGTGGCGCGGGACGTGGCCCGCGAGCGTGCCATCGCGCGCGGGCTCGCGGTGCATCGGCTGATGCAATCGCTGCCGGATATTGCGCCTGAGCGCCGCGCCGAGGCCGCGCAACGGTTTTTCGCGCGCCGCGAGACGTTCGAGGCGGCGGAACGCGATGCGGTCATCAGGCAGGTGCTCGCGATCCTGTCCGACCGGCGCTTTGCCGCGCTGTTCGGCCCCGGCAGCCGCGCCGAGGTCTCGATCGCTGGGCGCTTCAAGGGCCGGCCGGTGGCCGGTCAGGTGGACCGGTTGGTGGTGACGCCGGACGCTGTGCTGATCGCCGACTACAAGTCCAATCGCCCGGCGCCGCTTAGCCTCGATCAATGCCTCAAGCGGTATGGCAGCTATGTCAAACAGCTTGCGCTCTACCGGGATGTGCTCCGCCGGGTGTACCCGGGCCGGCCGGTGCGCGCCGCGCTCTTGTGGACCGAGACCCTGGAACTCATGGAATTGCCCGCCGTTTCGCTCGACGAAGCGTTGGACACCGCCGTCACCAGCCCGTGAACGTCCTTGACGCTCCGGCATACCGTCCATAGGTTCCGGTGACTTTGAGCGGGACTGATTTCCCCGATTCGAGAACAACGAGGTGCCCTATGGGCGTAGGCAAGGTTTCCGACGCGACGTTCGAGGCTGAGGTGCTGAAGTCCTCGAGCCCCGTGGTCGTGGATTTCTGGGCCGAGTGGTGCGGACCGTGCCGCATGATCGCGCCGGCTCTGGAAGAGATCGCCGGCTCGATGGGCGAGAAGGTCAAGATCGTGAAGCTTAACGTCGACGAGAACCCGAACGTCGCGCAGAAGTACGGGATCATGTCGATCCCGACGCTGATGATCTTCAAGAACGGCGAGATGGCGGCCCGTCAGGTCGGCGCCGCGCCGAAGCAGAAACTCGAGCAGTGGATCAACACCGCGGTGTGATCCCTCAACGATAGCTGGAATCTATGGCCGGGCTTGTCCCGGCCATTTTCTTTTCTGGCTGGAGCATTTTCCGGTGAAGTGTGCAGCGGTTCGCCGCTGAAAATGCGACCAAACTAGAGCCGTTCACTCGGGCGGCGTGCCGTTCAGCGCCAGCACTTCGCCGGCGAGATAGAGCGAGCCGGTGATCAGGATGCGGGGCGCCGGCATCAGGCCGAGATGGCCGGTCGCGGTCAACGCGGCCTGAAGCGTCTCGCGGCTTTCGGCCGGAATGCCGATGCCGCGCGCGATGTCCACCAGCGTTTCGGCGGGCACGCTTTTCTCCTGCCGCGGGATCGGCACCGCCATGACGCGGCGCGCGAGGCCCGCAAAATTCTGCAGAAAGCCCGCATTGTCCTTGGTCGTCAGCATGCCCACGATGATCACCAGTGGCCGCGACACGCGCTCCTCGAGATCACCCAGCGCCGCCGCGATCGCGCGTGCGCCGTCGGCGTTGTGGCCGCCGTCGAGCCAAAGCTCGCTGCCGGCCGGCGCGAGCTGCTTCAGCGCGCCTTGCGACAGGTGCTGCATCCGCGCCGGCCACTCGGCCTTGGCGAGGCCCACCTCGAAAGCCGAGATCGGCAGCGACAAGCCTGATGCGCGCAGCGTGGCGATCGCAGTGCCGGCATTGTCGAGCTGATGACGGCCGTGCAGCTTGGGCAGCGGCAGGTCGAGCAGGCCATCGTCGTCCTGATAGACGAGGCGGCCGCGTTCGGCATGCACGTTCCAATGCTCGCCGCAGACGCGCAGTGGCGCCCGCACGCCATGCGCCGCGCGCTCGATGACGGCCAGCGCCGCCTCGGGTTGCGGCGAGATCGCGGCCGGCACGCCGCGCTTGAGGATCGCGGCCTTCTCGGCGGCGATCTTTTCAATCGTATCGCCAAGAAATTCCAGATGATCCATCGACACCGGCGTAATTGCGCAGGCGAGCGGTTTCTCGATCACGTTGGTGGCATCGAGTCTTCCGCCGAGGCCTACTTCAAGCAGCGTCACGTCGGCGGGATGGCGCGAGAACAGCAGGAACGCCGCGGCGGTCTCGATCTCGAACACCGTGATCGGCGCGCCGCCATTGGCGCGTTCGCATTCCATCAGCGCGTCGGCAAGCGCCTCGTCGCTCACAAGCTTGCCGCCGCCAGCTGAGCCGAGCCGGAAGCGCTCGTTGAAGCGCACCAGATGCGGCGAGGTGTAGACATGCACGCTGTGGCCCGCAGCTTCGAGCATCGCGCGCAAGAAGGCGACCGTTGAGCCCTTGCCGTTGGTGCCGGCCACATGGATGACCGGCGGAATGCGCCGTTCCGGATGGCCGAGTGCGTCAAGGATGCGCCACATCCGGTCAAGCGACAGGTCGATCCGCTTGGGATGCAGCGTCAGAAGACGCTCGATGACCGGCTGATAGGCGCTCATGTGTGTGGGCCGCAGCCGCGCCCGCCGGTCAGGCGGGAGCGGCCGGGGCGTCCATCGCGGCTGGCGGCGGCAGCGAAGCGCGCGCCGGTACCGACGGCATCCGCGTGAGAATCCGGCACAGCTCCGCGAGCGTCGGCCGCAGCTGATGGCGGTGCACCACCATGTCGACCATGCCGTGGTCGCGCAGATATTCCGATTTCTGGAAGCCCTCGGGCAGCTTCTCGCGGATGGTCTGCTCGATGACGCGCGGCCCGGCAAAGCCGATCAGCGCGCTGGGCTCGGCGATGTGCACGTCGCCCAGCATGGCGTAGGACGCGGTGACGCCTCCGGTGGTCGGATTGGTCAGCACCACGATATAAGGCTTCTTGGCATCGCGCAGCATCTCGACCGCGACGGTGGTGCGCGGCAGTTGCATCAGCGAAAGAATGCCTTCCTGCATGCGCGCGCCGCCGGAGGCCGCGAACATGATGAAGGGCGTGCCGCGCTTGGCTGCGGTCTCGAGCCCCGTGATCACGGCTTCACCGGCCGCCATGCCGAGCGAGCCGCCCATGAAGTCGAAGTCCTGCACGCCGCACACGACCGGCAAGCCATCCAGCGTGCCGGCGCCGACCTTCACCGCATCAGCCAGACCGGTCTTGGCGCGGGCGTCCTTCAGCCGGTCGGCGTAGCGGCGTTCGTCGCGGAATTTCAGCGGATCGGCTGCGACCGACGGCACTGCGATGTCTTCCCACGCGCCGTCGTCGAAGATGGATTTGAGGCGGGCGGTCGCGCCCATGCGCATGTGATAGTTCGAGCTCGGGATGACGAACTGGTTCGACTCGACGTCCTTGAAGAACACGAGCTGGCCGGTCTCCGGACATTTGATCCAGAGATTCTCCGGCGATTCGCGCCGGTTGAGGAAGCTGCGGATCTTCGGCCGGACGACGTTGGAGATCCAGTTCATGCGGGGCGTTCCTGTGTTTCGATCGCCTCTTGGTGCGCCACGGCATTATATAGGCCCGCGGGGTGCGGGCGTCACGGTGGGGCGAAGAGGCTTTTAGGCTTTTCGTTTGGCGCTGCGCACGCCGGAGGCGAGCTCGGCGACGAGCTTTGCCACCGACTTGACGGTTTTCGCCGTGGCCTTGCCCTTCTTGTCGAGGCTGTCCTTGACGGCGCTGACCAGCGCCGAGCCGACCACGACCGCTTCGGCGCCCGCCGCGATCGCCTGCGCCTGCTTGGTGGTGCGCACGCCGAAGCCCACCGCCACCGGGAGCTTGGTGTGGCGCTTGATCCGGGCCACCGCTTCCGTGACCTTGCCGACGTCGGGCGCGGCCGAGCCGGTGATGCCGGTGATCGAGACGTAATAGACAAAGCCCGAGGTGTTCGCGAGCACGGCCGGCAGGCGCCGGTC
>JACXTT010007392.1_pt1 | contig 15462 bp, 12 predicted proteins | sample 9270951 | NCBI WGS metagenome assembly JACXTT01 (sample SAMN15532306, study PRJNA645909) | rock metagenome | isolation source: weathered quartz diorite | place: Puerto Rico | collected 2017-06-21 | reverse complement strand
ATTCGCCGCGCTGGGACTGGTGCTGGTGGCGGCGGTGTGGCGGGTCTTCGCGCCCGACGCGCAACCGCACGCCGCACAGGCAAGCGCCGCCCTGGCCGGTGGCGCCGCAAGGCTGGACACCGAAACCTGGGCGCTCACCTTCGCCTACGGTCTGGCCGGCTTTGGCTACATCATCACCGCGACGTTCCTGCCGGTCATTGCGCGCCAGGCCATGCCGGGGTCGCTGTGGGCGGACCTGTTCTGGCCGGTCTTCGGCGCTGGTGTGGCCGTGGGCGCATTCCTGGCCACCCGCGTGGGCATGGCGCACGACAACCGCAAGCTGCTGGCCTGGCTCTATGCGATGCAGGCGGTGGGCGTGGGCATTGCCGTGGTGTGGCCGACCGTGGCGGGCTTTGCGCTCAGCAGCCTGCTGGCGGGCCTGCCGTTCACCGCGCTGGTGTCGTTTGCGATGCGAGAGGCGCGCCGGCTGTGGGGCCCGCACGCGCCGCGGCTGATGGGCCTGATGACCGCGTCCTACGGGTTGGGCCAGATTGCCGGGCCGCCGCTTGCCACGGCGCTGGTGCATCGCACGGGTGGTTTTGCCGCATCGCTGGCCTGCGCGGCGGCGGCGTTGGTGCTGGGCGCCGCGATCTTCGCCTGGATGCGCCGTGCGATGCCGCTGACGCGCCATCTGTCCTGACCCGCGGACTAGGCTACAGTACTGGCTTCGCGCCGCCTCGCATTGCCATCAGAAGAGTGCTGGGTCACTGACCCGGCAACGAGACACCGGCGGCGCAGGAGCGACCCCCATGTCTTTTTCCCTGCAGCCCGCGCGCGCCGCGGGCGTGTCGTATCCCGCCAGCCCCGAGGAACAGCGCGTTCGCGTGGACCTGGCCGCCGCCTACCGGCTGGCCGCGCTGGCCGGGTGGGATGACCTGATTTACACCCACATCTCGGCCACCGTGCCCGGCGAGCCGGAGCATTTCCTGATCAATCCGTTCGGTTTCGCCTTTGACGAGATTCGGGCTTCCGACCTGGTCAAGATCAACGGCCGCGGCGAGGTGGTCGGCGCAGCCACGCATCCGGTCAACGTGACCGGCTTCGCGCTGCACGCCGCCGTCCATGCGGCGCGGCCGGACGCCATGTGCGTCATGCATCTGCACAACACGGCCGGCGTGGCCGTGTCGGCGCAGGCTGAAGGGCTGCTGCCATTGTCCCAGCATGCCATGCGCTTTCACGGCCGCATGGCCTATCACGATTACGAGGGGCTGGCCTTCACGCCCGCGGAAGGCGCGCGGCTGACGGTCTCGCTCGGCAATCACCCCGCCATGCTGCTGCGCAATCACGGCACGCTGACGGTCGGGCGCACCGTGGCGGAGGCCTACGTGCTGATGGCGACGCTGATCAAGGCCTGCGAGATCCAGCTCGGCGCGCAGGCGGGCGGGCGGCTGGTGCGGCCGGCGCCTGGCGTGGCCGACAAGACCTCCGAGCAGCTCTACGACAACGGCGCCGTGGAAGGCGCGCTGGAGTGGCCCGCGCTGCTGCGCAAACTCGATAGAATCGACCCTTCATACCGGGACTGACCCGGCAATTTTTCCAGAACAAAGACACAGGAGCACTGCATGCCGACTTTTCACGTTGAGATGTTCGAGGGCCGTACCGTTGAACAGAAGCGCAAGTTCGTCGAGGAAGTGACCCGCGTCAGTTGCGAGACGCTGGGCTGCTCCGCATCGGCCGTGGACATCATCATCACCGACATCAAGCGCGAAAACTGGGCCACCGGCGGCGAGCTGTGGTCCGACAAGACGTAAGTTAGCTAACGCGCGCAGGACAATCAGATAGCCATGCAGCCCAAGCAGCATTTCGCCTCCGACAACTACGCCGGCTTCTGCCCGGAATCGCTGAAGTACTTCCTGGAAGCCAACGCCAGCGGCCACGAGCAGGCCTATGGCGACGACTCCTGGACGCAGAAGGTCTGCGACCGCATCCGCGACCTGTTCCAGACCGACTGCGAAGTGTTCTTCGTCTTCAACGGGACCGCGGCCAACTCGCTTGCGCTGTCGGCGCTGTGCCAGTCGTACCACTCGGTGATCTGCCACGAACTGGCGCACATCGAGACCGACGAGTGCGGCGGGCCGGAGTTCTTCTCCAATGGCTCCAAGTTGCTGACGGCGCCCGGCGCCAACGGCAAGTTGACGCCGGATGCCGTGGAGGCGCTGGTCACGCGCCGCTCGGACATCCACTACCCGAAGCCGAAGGTCGTGTCGCTGACGCAGTCGACGGAGGTTGGCACGGTCTACACGGTGGACGAGGTGCGCGCCATTGCCGCCATTGCCAAGCGGCGGCAGTTGCGCGTGCACATGGACGGCGCGCGCTTTGCCAATGCGGTGGCGTCGCTGGGCGTGCATCCGTCCGAGATCACCTGGCGCGCGGGCGTGGACGTGCTGTGCTTTGGCGGCACCAAGAACGGGTTGCCCGTCGGCGAGGCGGTGGTGTTCTTCGACCGGCGCCTTGCCGAGGACTTCGCCTATCGCGTCAAGCAGGCCGGCCAACTGGCCTCCAAGATGCGCTTCATCTCGGCGCCGTGGCTGGGCCTGCTGGAGAACGACGTGTGGCTGGGCAACGCGCGCCATGCGAACGCGATGGCGCAACTGCTGCACCGGCGCATCGCCGACATCCCCGGCGTGCGCATCATGTTCCCGACCGAATCGAACGCCGTCTTCGCCGAACTGCCGTTGCCGGCGATTGAGGCGCTGCGCGCCAAAGGCTGGCGCTTCTACACGTTCATCGGCGCCGGCGGCTGCCGCTTCATGTGCGCGTGGGACCTGCAACCCGACACGGTGGAGGCGCTTGCCGCCGACATGCGCGTCGCGTGCGCCGCCTGACAGCAACCGAGACACCGAGAGACCGAGCCCCAGGAACTCCCATGCAAGCTTTCCGATTCTGCCCGCAGTGCGGCACGCCACTGGAGGTGCTGCCGGTTTCCGGCCGCGAGCGCCACGCGTGCGTCCAGCCGGAGTGTGGCTTCGTCCACTGGAATAATCCGCTGCCGGTGCTGGCTGCCGTGGTGGAATACGAGGGCCAGTTGCTGCTGGCGCGCAACGCCGTGTGGCCCGAGAAGATGTTCGCGCTGGTGACCGGCTTCATGGAGCGCGACGAGACGCCCGAGCTGGGCGTGGCCCGCGAGTTGAAGGAGGAGACGAACCTCGATACCGAATCGGCTTCGCTGATCGGCGTCTACGAGTTCATGCGCAAGAACGAGCTGATCATCGCCTATCACGTCAAGGCGACCGGCACCATCACGCTGTCGGAGGAGTTGGCCGAGTACAAGCTGGTGGCGCCGGAGCAGATGCGGATCTGGTCGGCCGGCACGGGCTTTGCCGTGGCCGACTGGTTGCACCGCAACGGCTACCCGGTGCGCTTCTTCGACCGGCAGACGGGCGAGGACATCCCCGATCCGCGCCGGCCCACCGACTTTCGCCTGGCCGGTGCTTCGCTACAATATGGGCAGTAAGCCCTAGACCCACAAGACAGAGGACGAGAGGAAATGGAGTTCCAGAAAGAAGTCGATGCGCGCGGCCTGAACTGCCCGCTGCCGATCCTGCGCACCAAGAAGGCGCTCGCCGACATGGCCAGCGGCGAGGTGCTGAAGGTGCTGGCCACCGATCCTGGCGCCACGCGCGACTTCCAGGCGTTCGCCAAGCAGACCGGCAACGAACTGCTGTCGCACCAGGAAGTGGACAAGGTGTTCGTGTTCTACATGAAGCGCCGCTGATACGGTCGTTAGGACCTCAAAGCACACAAAAAAAGCCGCGGATCCGCGGCTTTTTTTGTTGGCATCAGGCAGGGCTCAGCCGCGCTGCGCCAGATACGTGCCGAATTCCTCACGCACCTCGGGGTGCTTGAGCGCAAACTCGACCGTGGCCTTCAGGTAGCCCAGCTTGCTGCCGCAGTCGAAGCGCACACCCTTGTAGCGGTAGGCGAGCACCTGCTCCTGGCCGAGCATGGCCTGGATGGCATCGGTCAGTTGGTATTCGCCGCCGGCGCCGGGCTTCAGTTCGCGGATGTGCTCGAAGATGCGCGGCGTCAGGATGTAGCGGCCGACCACGCCGAGGTTGGACGGTGCCTCCTCGGGCGCCGGCTTTTCGACGATACCCGACATCTTGATCACGCCTTCGTCCCACTCGCGGCCGTCGACCACGCCGTAGGATCGGCTTTGCTCGGGCGCGATCTCTTCCACGCCCAGCACCGAGCAGTTGTAGTGGTTGTAGATATCCACCATCTGCTTCATCACCGGCGGGTCGCCGTCGAGCAGGTCATCGGCCAGCATGACGGCGAACGGCGTGTCGCCGACCAGCTTGGCCGCGCACAGCACCGCATGGCCGAGACCCAGGGCCTCCGGCTGGCGCACGTAGAAGCACTCCACGTTGGCGGGCTTGATCGAGCGGACCACGTCGAGCAGGGCCTGCTTGTTCTTGGCCTCCAGCTCGGCTTCCAGCTCGTAGGCCTTGTCGAAGTGATCCTCGATGGCGCGCTTGGAGCGGCCGGTGACGAAGATCATCTCGGTGATCCCGGCGGCGATGGCTTCTTCCACGGCGTACTGGATCAGCGGCTTGTCGACCACCGGCAGCATTTCCTTCGGGCTGGCCTTGGTGGCGGGCAGGAATCGGGTGCCCAGGCCGGCGACCGGGAAGACAGCCTTGGTAACGCGGTTTTCCATGGTGGATGTTCCTTTTTGGTTCGGTGTACTCAACCCTGCCGGACAGTGGCTGTCGCGTCTGCCCGACTCCATCTGACGCGGGGAGGCGCGCGCTGGGCGCGCCTCGCACCGGGTGATGCCTCAGGCCGGCAGGCGCTTCAATTGATCCTGAAGCTTGGTCAGCGTCTGCTCGAAATCGGACAGACGTTGCGTTTCCTGTGCAACCACCGCGGGCGGCGCCTTGGCGACAAAGCTCTCGTTGGACAGCTTGCCACGGCACTTGCCGATCTCGGCGCCAATGCGCTCCACTTCCTTGGCGAGGCGCACGCGCTCGGCCGCCACGTCGATCTCGATCTTCAGCAACAGGTGGTTGCCGCCAACGATCGCCACCGGGGCGCCCGCGCCCACCGACTGCAGGGTACTCTCGTCTACGAACACGCGCACCTCGGAAAGTTTCGCCAGCGCCTGAATCTGGGCGCTCGCGGCAGTGAGGAACGCACTGTCGCCATGCGTATAGAGAGGAATGCGCTGCGCCGGCGAAATGTTCATCTCGCCACGCAGGTTGCGGCAGGCATCGACCACGGCCTTCAGTTGTGCCACCCAGCGCTCGGCGTCTTCGTCGATCTTGGCGGCCGCCGCCAGCGGGTAGTCCTGCAGCGCGAGCGACTCGCTGCCGTCGCCCTTGGCGCGGCCGGCGAGCGGGGCGACCTTCTGCCACAGCTCCTCGGTGATGAACGGGATGATCGGGTGCGCCAGGCGCAGCACCGTTTCCAGCACGCGCAGCAGCGTGCGGCGCGTGGCGCGTTGCTGCGCCTCGGTACCATTCTGGATCTGGACCTTGGCCAGCTCCAGGTACCAGTCGCAGTACTCGTCCCAGACGAACTTGTAGATCGCGCTGGCGATGTTGTCGAAGCGGTATTCGGCGAAGCCCTTCTCGACTTCCATCTCCACGCGCTGCAGCAGCGAGACGATCCAGCGGTCGGCCTGCGAGAAGTGCAGGTAGCCATCGGGGCCGCAGTCGTTGCTGCACGGGCCCATGCCGCAGTCGTGGCCCTCGGTGTTCATCAGCACGAAGCGGGTGGCATTCCACAGCTTGTTGCAGAAGTTGCGGTAACCCTCGCAGCGGCCCGTGTCGAAGTTGACGTTGCGCCCCAGCGTGGCGAGCGACGCGAACGTGAAGCGCAGCGCGTCGGCGCCAAAGGCCGGAATGCCTTCCGGGAATTCCTTCTGGGTCTTCTTCTCGATCTTGGGCGCGTCCTTGGGGCGGCGCAGGCCGGTGGTGCGCTTCTTGAGCAGCGTGTCGAGGTCGATGCCGTCGATCAGGTCGACGGGGTCGAGCGTGTTGCCCTCGGACTTGCTCATCTTCTTGCCTTCGAAGTCACGCACCAGGCCGTGCACGTACACGGTATGGAATGGCACCTTGCCGGTGAAGTGCTTGGTCATCATGACCATGCGCGCCACCCAGAAGAAGATGATGTCGTAGCCGGTCACCAGCACCGACGACGGCAGGAAGTGGTCGAGTTCCGGCGTTTTTTCCGGCCAGCCCAGCGAGGAGAAGGGCACCAGCGCGGACGAGAACCAGGTGTCGAGCACGTCTTCCTCGCGGCGCAGCGCGCCGGTGCTGCCGGCCGCGCGGGCGCGGGCGGCGGCCTCTTCCTCGGTGCGGCCGACGAAGCAGTTGCCGGCGTCGTCATACCAGGCCGGAATCTGGTGGCCCCACCACAACTGGCGCGAGATGCACCAGTCCTGGATGTTGCCGAGCCACTGGTTGTAGGTGCTGTTCCAGTTTTCGGGCACCAGCTTGATCTCGCCGCTCTGTACGGCGTCGAGTGCCACGTCGGCGATCGAGCGGCCGGGGAAGAACGTGCCTTCCGGCGCTGGCTTGCTCATCGCGACGAACCACTGGTCGGTCAGCATCGGCTCGATCACGCTGCCGGTGCGCTCGCTCTTCGGCGTCATCAGCTTGTGCTTCTTGACCTCGGCGAGCAGGTCCTGGCTGTCCAGGTCCATGACAACCTGCTTGCGGGCCTCGAAGCGGTCCAGGCCCGCGTAGGGCGCCGGGGCGTCGGCGACGATCTTCGCGTCGAGGGTCAGGATGGACAGTTGCGGCAGGTTGTGGCGCTGGCCGACCGCGTAGTCGTTGAAATCGTGGCCCGGGGTGACCTTGACCACGCCGGTGCCGAACTCGCGGTCGACGTATTCGTCAGCAATGACCGGGATCTGGCGGCCCGTGAGCGGCAGATGGACCGACTTGCCGATCAGGTGCGCGTAGCGCTCGTCCTCGGGGTGGACCATGACGGCGACGTCGCCGAGCATGGTTTCCGGGCGGGTCGTGGCCACCGTCAGGTGCGTGAGGCCATGCGCGGCATCGGCTTCCACCAGTGGGTAGCGGATGTGCCACAGCGAGCCCTCTTCCTCGACGCTTTCCACTTCCAGGTCGGACACCGCGGTGCCGAGCACCGGATCCCAGTTGACCAGACGCTTGCCGCGGTAGATCAGGCCTTGCTCGTACAGGCGCACGAAGACCTCGGTGACCGCCGTCGACATCTCCGGCGACATCGTGAAATATTCGCGGCTCCAGTCGATCGACGCGCCCATGCGGCGCACCTGGCGCGTGATGGTTGAGCCCGACTCTTCCTTCCAGGCCCAGACCTTCTCCGTGAATTTTTCGCGGCCGAGGTCATGGCGCGACACGCCCTGCGCTTCCAGTTGGCGCTCCACGACGATCTGGGTGGCGATGCCGGCATGGTCCGTGCCCGGCACCCACAACGTATTGGCGCCGCGCATGCGCGCGTGGCGGGTCAGACCGTCCATGATGGTCTGGTTGAACGCGTGGCCCATGTGCAGCGTGCCCGTCACATTGGGCGGCGGCAGTTGGATGGCGAAGTCCGGGCGGGCCGGATCGAAGGTCGGCTGGGCAATGCCGCGCTTCTCCCACTCTGGGCCCCATTTGGCCTCGATGGCGGCGGGTTCGAAGCTTTTGGCGAGAGACTGGTCTTGGGCGGTCATGCTTGGGAGTTCGATAGGAGCGAAGTCGCGTGGTCGGGCGCGGCACTGGCCGGCACCCCACCCACTAGCGGGGTGCGCCGGAAAACCTCAAATTATAGGGGAGGCGACAGGGCGGTGCGCATTTCATGGCGCAACGGGCAGGGGCGCCGGGTGCCGGGCCCGCCATCCGGCGGGGCGCCTGGGGCGACCGCAAGGCGACGGCAAGGCGTTGCCTGCCGGGGCGGGCCGCCGTCGGCGAGCGGGGGCGGCCGGTATAATTGGCCGCATTCAACCAGGCCTACCCGATGTCCAACCTGCTCGCCAATCTCAACGCCGAACAACTTGCCGCCGTCACATTGCCCGACGATCCGGCGCTGATCCTGGCGGGCGCGGGCAGCGGCAAGACGCGCGTGCTGACCACGCGCATCGCATGGCTGATCCAGAACGGGCGGGTGTCGCCGGCCGGCATCCTGGCGGTGACCTTCACCAACAAGGCCGCCAAGGAAATGCAGACGCGCTTGTCGTCGATGCTGCCGATCAACACCCGCGGGATGTGGATCGGCACCTTCCACGGGCTGTGCAACCGCATGCTGCGCGCGCATTTCCGTGACGCCGGGCTGCCGCAGACCTTTGCCATTCTGGATTCGCAGGACCAGCTCTCGGCGCTCAAGCGCCTGCTCAAGTCGCTCAATGTCGATGACGAGAAGTACCCGGCCAAGAGCCTGCAGTACTTCATCAACAACGCGAAGGAGCAGGGCTTGCGTCCGGCCGACGTGGAGGCCAACGACGACTTCAATCGCCGCTTCGTCGATCTGTACGCGGCCTACGACGAGCAGTGCCAGCGCGAAGGCGTGGTCGACTTCTCGGAACTGCTGCTGCGCTGCTACGAGCTGCTGCGCTACAACGACGCCATCCGCCAGCACTACCAGCACCGTTTCCGCCACGTGCTGGTGGACGAGTTCCAGGACACCAACGTGCTGCAGTACCAGTGGCTCAAGCTGCTGGCCGGGCACGGCACGCAGAACCCGGCGGCGGTGTTCGCGGTTGGCGACGACGACCAGAGCATCTACGCGTTCCGTGGCGCCAACGTCGGCAATATGCGCGACTTCGAGCACGAATTCCGCGTGCGCCACCTGATCAAGCTGGAGCAGAACTATCGCTCCCACGGCCACATCCTCGATTCGGCCAACCACCTGATCTCGCACAACGCGCGCCGCCTGGGCAAGAACCTGCGCACCGACGCCGGCCACGGCGAGCCGGTGCGCGTGTTCCAGGCCGGCTCCGACGGGCAGGAGGCATCGTGGATGATGGAAGAGATCCGCGACCAGATCGCCCAGGGCATGAGCCGCGCTGAGATCGCCATCCTGTATCGCAGCAACGCGCAGTCGCGGGTGATCGAGCACGCGCTGTTCTCGGCGGGCATTCCGTATCGCGTCTATGGCGGCCTGCGCTTCTTCGAGCGTGCGGAAATCAAGCACGCGCTCGCCTACCTGCAACTGCTGGAGAACCCGCGCAACGATGCCGCTTTTGGCCGCGTGGTCAACTTCCCGGCGCGCGGCATCGGCGCTCGCTCGCTGGAGTCCCTGCAGGACGCAGCGCGCCAGTACAACTGTTCGCTGGCCGAGGCCGTGGTCTACGTGCCGGGCGCGGCCGGCAGCAAGCTGGCTGCCTTCGTGCGGCTGGTCGAGCAGATGCGTGCCGAGACGCGCCGCATGACGCTGGCCGAGACGGTCGAATACGTGACCAACACCAGCGGCCTGATCACGCACTACCGCGCCGAGAAGGAAGGCCAGGATCGCATCGAGAACTTGCAGGAACTGGTCACCGCCGCGCAAGCCTTCGTGATGGAGGAAGGCTACGGGCTGGAGGCGCTGGCAAGCGTGATCCCGGTCGACCGCGCGCACGCGAATGCGCCGGCGCTGGCCGACGGCGACCAGGCCCAGCAGGTGTTGGACCCGGAGGCGCTGCCGGTGGTGATGACGCCGCTGGTGGCATTCCTGACCCACGCCTCGCTGGAGGCCGGCGACAACCAGGCGCAGGCCGGCCAGGACGCGGTGCAGATGATGACGGTGCACGCGGCCAAGGGCCTGGAATTCAATGCGGTGTTCATCACCGGCCTGGAGGAGGGCCTGTTCCCGCACGAGAACAGCAAGATGGACCCGGACGGGCTGGAGGAGGAGCGCCGCCTGATGTACGTGGCGATCACCCGTGCGCGCGAGCGGCTGTACCTGTCGTTCGCGCAGAGCCGCGTGCTGCACGGCCAGATGCGCTATCACGTGCGCTCGCGCTTCTTCGAGGAACTGCCGGAGGAATCGCTCAAATGGCTGACCCCGCCCGCGCAGAGCTACAACGCGCCGTCACAGCGCCAGCGCTCGGAAAGCGCCTGGGGCCGTGACTGGTACCGCAAGCCGGAGGACGTGCCATATACGGGCACCAAGCCGACCGGTGGCATGGACAAGGGCAACGGCTATGCCGACTCCAAGCGCGAGGCCGGCTCGGGCCTGCGGGTCGGGCAGTCGGTGTTCCATGGCAAGTTTGGGGAAGGGATTGTGAAAGCGCTGGAGGGGGAGGGCGCGGATGCGCGGGCCAATATCGACTTCAAGCGGCATGGGGTGAAGTGGTTGGCGTTGGCGGTGGCTAAGTTGGATCCGATTGATTGATTTGGTTTTGGCTTTGGTGGTGTTGGTGCTTCCGGCCGTTTTCTTACCCCTTTGCAGGCGGCGCTGGTCTTTGATGCCAAAGGCCTGTTTCACATCCCCCTTCGGGGGCTGCGAGTCACTTTCTTTCGTCTGGAAAGAAAGTAACCCAAGAAAGCAGACCCTGCCGGGGGCAGAACCTTGTGGGGTTGCGAAGGTTGTCGTGTGGGACTGTTGGGTTAGTGGTTCTGCGTGAATCTGCCGTTCGCAGATCTGAGGACCACTATCTCTCCGCCGTTTCTTTGGTTCGCAGTGAGGCAATACGCTGCATGCGTAAGCGGTGGTTCAGGCTTCTGCCGTTCGCAGCGCAAAACGTCACGCCCAGCCAGCTTTGCGGATTCGTGGTGGGCGCGGTGGCTCCTGTGCGACGGGGTACCTGCTGCCCCACGACGAAACCAGTCACGCTTGAAAGAAAGTGGCCGTTTGAACCGGTAACGGCAGATGTGGGAAGCGCTGCCGGGGCTGGCAGCGTATTGCCTCACGACGAATCGAACACACAGTCGGGAGATCGTGGCCGCCCGATCCGCGAACGGCAGATTCATGCAGAACCACCAACCCAACAGTCCCACACGACAACCTTAGCAACCCCACAAGGGTCTGCCCCCGGCAGGGTCTGCTTTCTTGGGTTACTTTCTTTCCAGACAAAAGAAAGTGACTCGCAGCCCCCGAAGGGGGATGTGAAACAGGCTGTTGGCTTCAAAGACCAGCGCCGCCTGCCAAGGCGTGCAAGACGGCCGGAAGCACCAACGTCGCCAGCCCCCGCGCCTTCAAACCTCAAACCACCGTATCAACAGCGCCCCCCCCATCCGGCGCCACATTGAAGCAACCGCGATACGTCGCATAAAACGAGCAATACAAAATCGCCAGCATCAGCAGCGAATACGGCGTAACGAGGAACGACAGCACGGCTTCCCCGCCAAACGCAGAGAAAAGCGCTTCGAGGAAGAACGGGATCGCCACCAGCAGTAACGCGAACAGCATCACGTAGGTGAAGAACGCGCCGCGGTTGCGCCAGCAGGCGGTCCAGCTGAAGAACAGTGCCTTGACCGGCGGCACGCCGTGCCAGGCCGCCAGCAGCGGGGCAAACCAGAACAGCATCGCGATCGGCGCGTAGAGCAGCGCGCCGACCAGCAGCGCGTAGTAGAGCTGGCGGATCGCCTCGGCCGACGGCGCTTCGTTCTTCAGGAGAACCGGCAGCAGCGCTTCCATGTCGACCACCGAGCCGGCGATCAGGCTCAGCACGAAGACGAGGCCCGCGTAGATGCCGCCGAGCACCAGCAGGTGCCGCGTGGCTTCCTTGCCGTTGGCGCGAAAGCCCGCCAGCAGCACGGTGGGTAGCACGCGTTTGTTCTGGATGACCTCGCGGCAGGCGGTCATCACGCCGACCGACAGGCCGGGCGTGATCACCAGCAGCGCGATGATCCCGATCAGCGGCACGAAGATGGCCACCTGCGCCGTGATCAGGTAGATGAGCAGCAGCATCAGGAAGGCGAGCGGATTCTTGCGGAACAGCCAGACGCCCTGGCGGAACCAGACGTAGCCTTCCTTGGCGGAAACTTCCAGTAGTTGCATGGCGGGTTAGATCCAGGGGAGTGCGGCGGCGCCGAGGCGTTGGCGCAGGATGCGCTCGAAGTGGGTCGGGTCGTGCGGCTGCAGCATGTCGGCCTCGCGCGGGAGGTAGAAATCCCACAGGCGCGACACCCAGAAGCGCAGCGCGCCGGCGCGCAGCATGTCCTGCCAGTGCGCGGCCTCGTTGGCGGTCAGTGGCCGCACGGCGTGGTAGGCGGCAAGCATGGCACGGGCGCGGTCGTCGGCGAGCGCGCCCGTGGACAGGTCGATGCACCAGTCGTTGACGGTGACGGCCAGGTCGAACAGCCACTTGTCGTTGCCGGCAAAGTAGAAGTCGAAGAAGCCTCCCAGCTTGTGGTGGCCGGCGCCGTCGTCCTCGAACAGCACGTTGTCGCGGAACAGGTCGCAGTGGCACGGGCCACCGTCCAGCGCTGCGTAGTCCGCACCGCCGAAGAATGCCGTCTGGTGGGCGATCTCCGTTTGCAGCAGCGCGCGCTGGTCGGCGTCGAGGAACGGCACGATCTCGGCCTCGGTCTGCTGCCACCAGCGCAGGCTGCGCAGGTTGGGCTGGTTGCGCGGGTAGTCCTGTCCGGCCAGGTGCATGCGGGCCAGCATGGTGCCGACCGCGGCGCAATGGCTGGCCGTGGGCGCCAGTTGCGAGGCGCCGGGCAGGCGGGTGACGATGGTGGCCGGCTTGCCCTTCAGGGCGCGCAGGATCTCGCCGTCGCGCGCGGGAATGGGCGCCGGCACGCTGATGTCGTGGCCGGCCAGGTGGGCCATCAGGTGCAGGTAGTACGGCAGTTGCTCGAAAGTCAGCCGCTCGAAGATGGTCAGCACGTACTCGCGCACGGTGCCATCCTGCTCCATGGTCAGAAAGAAGTTGCTGTTCTCGATGCCGGAGGCGATGCCGCGCAGCGCGCGCACCTCGCCCAGGTCGTAATCGAGCAGCCAGCGGGCGATCTCGTCCTGCGAGACCGTGGTAAAGACGGCCATACTGAATGTTTGAATCGAATCGAAAGGCGGCGGCACAAGGTTGTCCACCGCCACGGCAAGGCTGCCGGCGGGCCGGCGCGGCCGGGCGAACCCGGCCGTGGGTCATCGGGAATCAGAACTGCAGGTTGACCGACGGAACCCGGTTGACGTCGTGGTCGCGGAACTTCGGCGAGCTGTCTTCCGGCTTGCTCATCTGGTACTTGGTGCCGAAGCCGGATTTCACCTGGATATCGGTCGCCTGGCCCTTGTTGCGATACTCGCGAACCTGGGTGCCGTCACGTTCGTCGAGCTGGAAGCTCGGCTGGCGCGGCTGGTTGAGCTGCGTCTTGGAGGCTGGCGCGATCGGCTGGTTGTTGATCTGGTTCAGTTCCTGCTGCGTGAGCGCATTGCTTTCCGCGTTGCCCTGCGCCAGCGCCCAGGCCGGTGCGGACAGCACCAGAGTGGTGGCGGCCAGCACCAGCAGGCGATGCGCGCTGGCGGGGGGCTCGGTCGCGCAAAGGGCGGCCGGGTGCGAAGGGGAGGTCATTTGAGGCTCCTGGCATGCGGCAGCGGTCAGCCTGCCGCACTGCGATTCGGGCTGCCAGGCGGCGCGGGCCGCGCCCTGGCAGGTGGACAGGCTTCCATTCTAGCAATTCCTGCCCCAAACAGGCCGGTTCCGTGGCCCGCAGGGCACCTGCGGGCCACGTATTACAGGTAGAACATCTCTTCCTTCGGCGGGATCGGGCGGTCGCCGCCGCGGCGCTCGTAGTATTCGTACACCGCTTCGAGTACCTCATGCGGCTCGTCGACGATCTTCATCAGGTCCAGGTCGTGCTCCGCGATCAGGCCCATCGGCAGCAGCGTGAAGCGGAACCAGTCGAGCAGGCCCTTCCAGAAGCGGCTGCCGAACATGATCACGGGCACGGAGCGGGACTTGCCGGTCTGCACCAGCGTCAGCACCTCGGCCAACTCGTCGAGCGTGCCGAAGCCGCCCGGCATCACGATGAAGGCGTCGGAGTTCTTGACGAACGTGACCTTGCGCGTGAAGAAATGCCGGAAGCGCATGGCGATGTCCTGGTAAGGATTGCCTTGCTGCTCGTGCGGGAGTTCGATGTTCAGGCCCACGCTGGCCGACTTGCCGGCGTGCGCGCCTTTGTTGGCCGCCTCCATGATGCCCGGGCCGCCGCCCGAGATCACGGCAAAGCCGGCGTCCGAGAACAGGCGGGCGATTTCGATCGTGCGCTGGTAGTACGGCGAGTCCTCGCGCAGGCGCGCGCTGCCGTAGATCGAGACGGCCGGGCGGATCTCCGACAGGTACTCCGTCGCCTCGATGAACTCTGCCATAATCGTGAACATTTGCCACGAAGCGCGCGCCTTCTTGGCGGTTGCGCGGTCTTCGTCGGCCAGCGCACGCAGGCTGGGAATCATCTTGCGCGGATTCGCGCGCGAGCCGGGCGCGCCCGTGCCGTCGGCCGGCGCTTCGGCGTCGTGATCTTTTGCCGCGGCATCCGCGGCTGCAGGCTCCGGCGAGGGTTGCGCGGTAGCGCCGGCAACGTTGGGTACTTCCGGATCAGCAAGGGGGGCGGTCTGTGCACCGCCTGCTGCGGCACCAGTCAATTTTGAGTCCATGGGAATGTCGGATAGTCCAAAAACACTCTTGCTCGTCGATGGGTCGAGCTATCTGTATCGCGCGTATCACGCGTTGCCGGACCTGAGGAATGGCGAAGGTCTGCCCACAGGGGCAATCTACGGCATGATCAACATGTTGCGCAAGCTGCGCAACGATTACCCGGCAGAGTATAGCGCCTGCGTGTTCGACGCCAAGGGCAAGACCTTCCGCGACGACATGTATCCGGCCTACAAGGAACACCGCCCGTCGATGCCGGAAGACCTCGCCCGCCAGATCGAGCCGATCCACGAGGCCGTGCGGGCGCTGGGCTGGCCGATCGTGGTGGTCGAGGGCGTGGAAGCCGACGACGTGATCGGCACGCTGGCGCGCGCGGCCACGGCGCAGGGCGTGCGCACGGTGGTGTCCACCGGCGACAAGGACCTCGCGCAACTGGTCGACGGCCACGTCACGCTGGTGAACACCATGAGCGGCGAAATCCTCGATCCGCCGGGCGTGGTCACCAAGTTCGGCGTGCCGCCGGAGCGCATCGTCGACTACCTGTCGCTGATCGGCGATGCCGTGGACAACGTGCCCGGCGTGCCCAAGGTCGGCCCCAAGACCGCGGTGAAGTGGCTGACCGAATACGGCACGCTCGACAACATCATGGCCGGCGCGGGTGGCATCAAGGGCGTGGTCGGCGAGAACCTGCGCAACACGCTCGACTGGCTGCCGATGGCGCGCGAACTGGTGACGGTCAAGACCGACTGCGACCTGTCCGGCAGCGTGGCGGACTTCCACGCACTGCGCGAGCTTGGCGAGAACAAGGAGCAGCTGCTTGCGTTCTTCTCGCGCTATGGTTTCAAGACCTGGCTGCGCGAGTTGACTGGCGAGAGCCTGCCCGACCCGCGTGCGCAGGCGCGTGCCCGGGCCGCCTCGCCCGCACCCGCGCA
>JACXTT010007391.1_pt1 | contig 15463 bp, 10 predicted proteins | sample 9270951 | NCBI WGS metagenome assembly JACXTT01 (sample SAMN15532306, study PRJNA645909) | rock metagenome | isolation source: weathered quartz diorite | place: Puerto Rico | collected 2017-06-21 | reverse complement strand
CGGCCAACAGAGCTATATTCTCCCATAGAGCACGCAGCGGCGAAAGAGCCAACTGAATAACACTCACGCGATAAAACAAATCTTCACGGAACTGGTTCTCGGCAACCATTTCCGAAAGATCGCGATTCGTTGCGGCAATGATCCGGACATCGACCGGAATCTCTTCGGTTCCCCCCACGCGACGAAGCGTTCGCTCCTGGAGCACGCGCAGCAGTTTGACTTGCATGGCGAGACTCGTATCACCAACCTCGTCCAAAAAGATCGTGCCCTTATCGGCGACCTCGAACAGGCCTTTCTTATTTGCAGTTGCTCCGGTGAACGCTCCGCGCATATATCCGAACAGCTCGCTTTCGAGGAGCGTCTCGGTGAAGGCGCCGCAGTTTACCGATACGAACGCTTCCTCCGCACGGGGACTGTTGAGGTGAATGGCTTTGGCCACGAGTTCCTTTCCCGTACCGCTCTCACCGGTAATGAGCACAGTGCTGTTCGTCGCGCTGATAACTTCAATCATTTTGAACAGCTCCTGCATCTTCTTGCTCTTTCCAATGAGATTCCCCATCCCATGGACTTTCTTGAACTCGCGCCGCAAATATGTGTTTTCTTCCCGCAGCCGCCGATTCTCGAGCGCGCTGTAAACAACGAGCTTCAGTTCCTCAATGAAGTTTTCCGTCTTCAGGATGTAGTCGAAAGCGCCCATCTTCAGCGCTTGAATCGCGGTTTCAGCGCTGGCGAAGGCGGTGAGCAGAATGAATTGTCCAGGGAATCCGGAGTCCCGCAACTCTCGCAGGAAGTCGATGCCGGACATGTCTGCCATCTTGATGTCGGAGATGATGAGATCGAATTCGGAGCCCTTTACTTGGGCGAGTGCTTGCTCGGCGCTCGATGCGCTGCTCACAACGAAGCCTTCCTTTTTCAGGAAGATCTCGAGCAGCTCTCGAATCGACCGCTCGTCATCGACAATCAGGATTTTTGCGCGTTGGGCTATAGCCATACGTTAGAGATCGATAACCACTGTGGTACCCAGGCCTTTTCTTGACCGTACGGAAATGGCACCGTTATGGGCGTTCACAATCTGATAAACGATCGGAAGACCCAATCCCGTACCGTTTTTGAATGACGAATTGAAAGGAACAAACAGGCGCTTCAGTTCATCTTCTCCGAGTCCAACGCCGGTATCCTGGAACCGAATCTGAGCATTTCCGTTGCGTTCTTCGAGCGTGATCGACAGCGTTCCTCCATCCGGCATCGCTTTGAACGCGTTGGTCGCGAGATTATAGAACACCTGTCGCATCATACTTTCATCGACGTCCATCGCAACCGGACGAAGCGTCGTCTCGATTCGATGCTCCTGTTTCAATTCGGCGCTGTTTCGCATGAGCTGAACGGTCTCCGAAATCAAGCCCGACAAGTCGACGTGCGTTCGATTCGGCGGGCGAGGCCGCGCGTAGCTCAGAAACTCCGTGATCGTTTTATTCAGCCTCTCGGTCTCCCGCGTGATGATCTCGGCAAGTTGGCGCTGGTCCGGCTCCAGTTTCAAATCCGACTGCAAGAGATTGAACGAACCGACAATTGAAGCAAGCGGGTTTCGAATTTCGTGCGCAATACCAGCCGACATCGTACCGATCGCAGCCATCTGTTCTTTCTGACGCATTTGCCGCTCGAGCAAACGTAGTTCTGTCACATCATCGAAACACCACACAGAGCCCGCGGTATTCTTGTCATCGATCATGACCGGCGACACCGAAAAGCGCAGATTCACGGCGACGCCATCCTGGCGAGTTGCAGAGAGTTCGAATCGCGATGACTTCCCCTTCTCCGTCAAACCTGGGAAAACGTCCCAGATTCTCAGCCGAAGCGCCTCATCCGATCTATACCCGGTCATGTCTTCAGCAGCGCGATTGAACAAATAGATGCGGCCTTCACGGTCGGTGGTGATCAAGCCCGTGCCGAGACTGTCCATGATGCGGTCGCTGAATGCCTGAAGGAAGGCCACCTGTCCGGTGGACTTTTGGAGCTCGGCACCGGTTCTTCGCCAACTTTCTGCCAAGAAGTTCGAAAGGAAGGCCACCGAACAGAAATCAAAGATACTCAGACTGATGATGTACTGAAGCCGCGTCAGATCCATCGCGGTAACGGGGAAAGGAATATACCCAAAGTAGCCCAGGTCCATATGAGCGAAATGGATCACAGAGCTTGCGGTGCCCGTCATGAACGCGCCGCGTCGCTCGAGCAGAATGCTCGACATCACGATTTCCAGGAAGTACAGAGAGGAAAGATAACTATCGACGCCGCCGGTACGATTGATGGCCCAGGTGATCAGGAGCAGATCCACGCCAATTTGCGTGTAGGACTGCCACACATACGATTCGTTCAGCTTGAGAAGCCCATACCAGCATGCGGACAGCGCATAGACCACCGCCAGCAGCGCAAGGAGTTCGACGTAGGATTCGCTCCTGCGGATGGCCTCTGCGATGACGAAGATCGTGAAGACGACCAGGCGGACATAAATCAGCCGCAAAAGCCACTTGCGACGATCCATGATAGCGATTGAAGCCAACTATTTGCTCAACTGACCTACCAGCGTGAATATAGGCAGGTACATCGAAATGACGATGCCGCCCACGATCACGCCCAGAACGACAATCATCATCGGTTCCATTGCGGTCATCAAATCGCCGACGGCCGCATCGACCTCTTCTTCGTAGAAATCTGCAATCTTGGTCAACATCGTTTCCAAAGCACCCGCTTGTTCACCCACTCCCACCATCGAAACGACCATGCTTGGAAACACACCCGATGCCTTCAGCGGGTCGACTATGGTGCGGCCCTCTTCGATCGCCTTCTTGACCGCCATGATCGCTTCCTCAACGATGGCATTGCCTGCAGTAGAAGCCGTGATCTCGAGGCAATCGAGGATAGGAACGCCGCTAGCGATCAGCGTCGCCATCGTTCGCGTGAAACGCGCGACAGCAATTTTTCGCAACAGCGGACCAAAGATTGGCGCTCGCAATAAGTTCTTGTCGACGAGGTAGCGGCCCTTGGGCGTCGCATAGTATGCCTTGAATCCAAAAATCAACAAGGCGACACCAATGGCAATCAGAATCCCAAAGCTGCCCACAAATTTACTCGCTCCGATAACGATTCGCGTCGGCAGCGGTAGATCGACGTTCATACTTTCGAAGAGTTCCGTAAATGCCGGAACCACTTTCCAGAGAATCAGCGTGATCACACCAGCGGCGATAACGACCACTGCAATCGGGTACACCATCGCCGACTGCACGGCGCGCTTTAACTTCACAGCTTTTTCGATGTAGATCGAAAGCCGCTGGAAGATCGTATCCAGAATACCGCCAGTTTCGCCAGCGGCCACCATATTGGTATAGAGGGCATCGAAGATCTTCGGAAAGCCCTTCATCGACTGCGCGAGGCTGTTTCCGGACTCGACTTCTGTGGTGACACCTTTTATGGCGGCAGCGAATTTCTTGTTTTCTTGGGTCTCAGCCAGAATCTGCAGGCATTGCACCAGCGGTACACCCGAATCGATCATGACCGAAAATTGACGCGTGAATACCGCGACATCCTTTGGGGTGGGATTCCCGCCAAACTCGAACTTGAATCCACCTGCTCTCTTTTCCCTGGCATCCAACAGCAAAATCTGTTCGCGCCGCAGCGCGAGCGCCAGCGCCTGCCGGCTATCGGCAACGCGTTCGCCGGATATCGTTTGGCCCTTCCGGTTCTGGCCTTTGAAACTGAATATCGCCATATCTATCACCTACCTGGGGCGGCATTGTACCGAGAGGGCATGTTGATGCTACAAGAAATCTGTCCAGCTGTGGTCGGTAGTGATAATCTCAGCCTTCCGTCATGAAGACGCCATCGCAGAACGTGAAACTGTATACCGCCGGACTTTTCCTGCTCGTCCTGGCGCTGCTGGTGTTTGCGCAGCAAGCCTTTAATCTAGACCCCATCTATAGTCCATCCGAGCCGAATCAAATCGTTCTGCTTGTTACGCTTTCGGCGTTTGTATTCCTAGTTCTTTTGATCTTCGGGTTCGTTCTGCTTAAGACATTAATTAAGGTCTGGGCAGAACGAAAACAGCAGAAGCCAGGGTCCAAGTTCAAGACCACGATTCTGGTATCGATGGTCACGCTAACCCTGATCCCGGCAACATGCAGTTTTCTGTTCGCATTCGGCTTGATCAGCCGAAGCATCGTGAAATGGTTCAGCGTTCCCGTGGATCAGATCTTCAGCGCCAGCGGACAAATGAGCGCGGAGTGGAGGCGCGATCACGAACTTCTGGAGCGGAGCATTCTAAATTACCTCGGAGAGGAGCCCGATCGGGATCTCGCGAAAACCCGGCAGACGTTTCAACTCAAAGGCATCCTCGTTTTCAATGAGGATGGACACATTCTGCGTTCCTCTACAGACTCGGAAATTGCAAAGGACGATCTTTCGAAGCAGATCCGCGCAGGACTCGCGGATAACAAAGAGGCCTTCCTGGATATCAATTCCTACTGGATCGGCGTAAGGCGAGGCAGTGGAGAACAAAAGAAGGAGATCCTAGCGGTCATATTCCCAAGACCATCGAGCTTGGTGGACTTGACCGCAAAGCTCGCTCAGGAAAAAGAGCACTATCAAGCTCTTGTCCACAATCAGACCTGGTGGCGCGACACATACGTTCTCATTCTTCTTCTCATGACGGTTCTCGTCTTGTTCTCGGCCGTCTGGATCGGATTGTTCCTATCGAGGCGAATCACGATTCCTATCGAAGCGCTCTCGGAAGCAACTCGCGAAATCTCGGCCGGTAATCTCGACCATCGCGTTCACGTTCACGCCGACGACGAACTCGGTCTCCTCGTTACTCTATTCAATGACATGGCCGCGCAACTTCAGGGGACGACGCGTGAACTCGAAGCGCGGCGTCGATATATGGAGATCATATTGGAGAGTATTCCGACGGGCGTTGTGTCGGTGGATTCGGATCTCCGCGTGAACAAAGTCAACCGCGCCGCACACACCATGTTCTCGAGTGAAAATGCGTTATCAATCGAACAAATCTTCGGCCATGATGTCGACGCGATTCGCGAACTCCTGCATGCGGCAAACACGAATTCCGTTACACGTGAAATCGAGTTCAGTTTTCCCGCGCGTCCTGCACACACCGCTGTGACAGCGACGCAACTGACTACGGGCGGATTTGTTCTCGTCATCGAAGATTTGACCGAAGTCGTGCGCGCGCAAAAAGCCAGTGCTTGGCGTGAGGTTGCGCGCCGGCTCGCGCATGAGATCAAGAATCCGCTTACGCCGATTCAGCTTTCAGCCGAGCGCATCGCGCGCAACATAGCGCGCGTTCCCGCGGCGCCTCCACGCGTGACGAACATCATTGAAGAATGCGTGCAGGCAATCGTAGAAGAAGTTTCAAGTTTGAAAAATCTCGTAGATGAGTTCGTTCGTTTCGCGAGATTGCCGGCAGTCTCCCGCGTTCCAAACAACATGAAGGATCTCGTGGATCGTACGATGGCACTATACGAGGGACGGTTGGATTCCGTGAAATTGTTCGTCGATGTTCCGGCAGATCTGCCGCTGATCCTCATGGATCCCATCCAAATGAAGCGTGTCCTTGTGAACCTGCTGGATAACGCACTGCAAGCGGTCGCCGGCGAATCTATTCAAGAAGTCGCTATCCGCTGCGAGCTCGCGCGCCACGAGACGATGGCACGGCTTACGATCTCGGATACCGGTCGCGGCATTGCGGCAGAAGATCGCGAGCGTTTGTTCACGCCTTACTTCTCGACGCGAAAGAATGGCACGGGCCTTGGTCTAGCGATTTCCAGCCGCATTGTGGCAGATCACGGTGGCTACATCGGCGTGGAGCCGAATACGCCGAAAGGCACTCGATTTGTCGTTGAATTACCTGTATGCCAAGAATCCTCATTGTCGATGACGAGCCAGGCATCCGGCAGTCGCTGAAGGGCGTCTTCGAAGACGAAGGTTTTACCACCGAAACTGTCTCGTCGGGCGAAGACTGTCTCAAGAAGATCGAACAGGATGCTTACGACCTCGTGCTGCTCGACATCTGGCTGCCCGGAATCGACGGGCTGGAAACCCTGCGCCGGCTTCGCGAGAAATCGCCCCACACCCACGTCATCATGATCTCCGGCCACGCAACCATCGCGACGGCGGTCAGCGCGACCAAGCTCGGAGCCTACGACTTCATCGAAAAACCGCTTTCGCTCGAACATACGCTGCTCATCGCACGGAACGCGCTCTCTCATCGGCGGCTCGAGCAAGCCAACGATCTGCTGAGACATCAAATTGAAGCACGGTTCAACATCGTCGGTGAAAGTATTCCCATCAAGGCACTGCGCAAGCAAATCGGTGTGGTGGCGCCGACGAACAGCCGGGTTCTTATTTATGGTGAAAGCGGAACGGGCAAAGAGCTCGTCAGCCGCAACATCCACTTCATGAGCAACAGAGCGAATGCTCCTTTTGTCGAAGTGAACTGCGCGGCCATTCCGGAAGAACTCATCGAGAGCGAGCTCTTTGGCCATACGAAAGGATCATTCACCGGCGCGACCGATGCCAAGAAAGGTAAGTTCGAGCTTGCGGATGGGGGCACGTTGTTTTTGGATGAGATCGGCGACATGTCGATCAAGACGCAAGCTAAGGTTCTGCGTGTCCTCGAGGAACAAAGCTTTCAACCGATCGGTGCTCCTGCCGGCGTGAGAGTGGACGTCCGCATCATCACAGCAACCAATAAAAACCTCCAGATTGAAATCGAGTCGGGCCGCTTTCGCGAGGATCTGTTTTACCGGCTCAATGTCATTCCTTTTGTCGTTCCACCTCTGCGCGAGCGGCGCGAAGATATTCCCATCCTCGCTCGATATTTCATGAGAGTCTTTTCCGCCGAACACGGCCGCGGCCCGAAAGAGTTTTCCTCAGAGGCGTTGGACATGCTCGTGGATTACTCGTGGCCGGGCAATGTCCGCGAACTTCGGAACGAAATCGAGCGCCTCGTCATCATGGTTCCCGATGGCGTGATCGAGGGACGGAATTTGTCGCTGCCAAATGGCACAGGTGTCGCACGAACTTCAACGCTTCACGAGGCTCGGGCACAGTACGAGCGGGAATTCATCCTCTCGAAGTTGAAAGAAAACGATTGGAATATTTCGCAGACGGCGCGGCTTCTGGGCCTCGAGCGAAGTTATTTGTACCGGAAGATGAAAACCTACGGGATCGAGAAGTAAACTAACACGGACGGCGAAATTACTTCAGGTTAAAATTCACTTCAACATTTAGCGATACAGCGACAGGCTGACCATCTTTCAATGCCGGCTTGAACTTCCACTTCTCGAGTGCCTCGACCGCCTTTTGGTCCAGCCCGAACCCGAGTTCCCGCACGACGCGATTCACCGTGAGAGTGCCGTCCTTGTGGACTGTTGCCTCAACGACCACGGTACCTTGATAGTGGGCGGCGCGAGCCTCGGGCGCGTACTCCGGCTCGACACGGGAAAGAACTGTGGGCGGCGAGACGCCGGGACCGATCCGCAAGACCTCGGATCCATCCGTCTCGAACCGGACAACCCGAATCGGAATTTTGAACGGAACGTCGATTTGGGCGATGGTGTCCACAGGCACGCCATTCCTTGTCCCGGGCGCAAATTTCCAGTCCAAGACGATGCCGATGGCTCTTTCGTCGAGTCCATAACCAAGCCCTTGAACGACCCGCAGGATCTTGATGTTGCCGTTTATATCGACCGCCGCTTCCAGCGTCACCGTACCTTCGATGCGGGCGCGTTCGGCTTCGTCCGTGTAAATAGGCGGCTTGGATTCGAGAATCCGCGGAGGGACCACGGTGCTATTGCTAACATTGCCGGCATCACCGATCCGCGTCTGCTGAGCAGCAGAGGCGGGCCTGCCCTCGCTTATGACGAGCAGAGTCAGCGAACACAACAGATTCACACGTTTCATGATGCTAAAAAGTTAGCAGCGTGCCGCCTATGAGGTCAAAGAAATAAACGTTGCACAAATTGTCTTCCATTCCGCTACCCTGATGGATTCGTTGCGCGTGACGGAACCTTTTCATGTCGAATCTTCTGCAGTTGCTGTTGCAGCACGGCTATCTTTTAATTCTCGCGGCCGCATTTTCCGAACAAATGGGATTGCCGGTTCCGACGGTGCCATTGCTCGTCGGAATGGGCGCCTTGTCCCGAGCCGGAAATTTTTCGTTCTACCTTGTAATCGCGACCGCTGCAGTCGCATCTTTGTCGGCCGACTTGATCTGGTTTGTTCTTGGCCATTCTCATGGCCGGCGGGTATTGCGGCTCATTTGCCGAATTGCGCTCGAACCCGATTACTGCGTACGCCGGACAGAAGATGCCTTCGAGAGCATGGGCCTTTGGGTTTTGCTGGGGGTAAAGTTTATTCCAGGTTTCAACGCCGCCGCCGTCCCGATGGCCGGAATGATGAAGACGCCATTCCTGCGGTTCATCGTTTTCGACTTTGCCGGCGTCATCTTGTGGACGAGCAGTTATACGTTCTTGGGCTACATATTCAGTGAACAAATCGAGCAGATCATTTCATATCTCTCAAGGTTCGGCGGCTCTTTGTTCTTTCTGGTTGCTATTGCGATTGCTGGATACATCGTCTACAAGCTCGAACAGCGCCTACGATTCCAACGGATGCTATCGATAATCCGGATTACGCCGGAAGAATTAAAAGCCAAAATGGACGCAAACGAGAAAGTTTGGATTTTCGACATGCGTAACCGTCTGGACCGGAATACGGACCCAGTGCGCATACCCGGAGCCTTTCACGTCCTTCCGGAGCGTATCGAGTTTCAGCGACAGGATATCGACTTCGATCAGGAGATCGTCCTTTACTGCACTTGTCCCAATGAGGCCACCAGTGCTCGCGTCGCCCTTCAACTTCAGCGAGCGGGACTTCTTCACGTCCGGCCGCTTTTAGGTGGCCTCGATGCATGGCGGACCCTCAACTTTCCCGTCGAGCAGATCGATTGACGGGTTCGGCGTGGCTTAGAACGTTCTGTAGTTGGTGAACTGCAGCTCCAGACCGAAATCCGATGAGCGCAGCAACTGAATCACTTCTTGAAGCAGGTCCCGGCTTTTTCCGCTCACGCGCACGAGATCGCCTTGGATCGAAGCCTGGACTCTGATCTTGCTGTCTTTGATCTTCTTCACGATCTCTTTCGATTTCTCGACGGGAATACCGGATTGAATCGTGATTTCCTGCCGCGCTGTCGATCCTGCCGCAGGCGTGATCGGACCATAAGAAAAATTCTTCAGAGGAACTTTCCGCTTTGCAAGTTTCTGTTGAAGGATTTCAACCACGGCTTTGAGCTTGAAGTCATCCACACTTTGAATGACGAGCTTCTTGTCCTTCTCATTCAGATCGATTTCGGATTTGGAATTCTTGAGATCAAATCGCGTCTGAACTTCCTTCCGTGACTGTTGAACGGCGTTCAAGACCTCAGGCATGTCGACAACGGAGACGACATCGAAGCTATTGTCTGGCATAAAAAAGAAGTATAAGCGTGTTTAGAATAAAAATATGAAGCTCGGTGCGCTCCTTCGCCTGAGATGTCCGATTTGCGGCAAGGGAAAGCTCTTTCGCGGATACTTCGACAGCCCGGAACGCTGTCCAAGTTGCGGATATTTTTTCATGCGCGAGAGTGGCTACTTCCTTCCCCACGTCGCGATCGGGTACGGCTTCACGGTTCTTGTGGCTCTTGGTACGTGGCCGCTGTTGTATTACGTATTCGGCATTCGAAGCGCCGCACTGACACTAGGCACAATGATCGCGGTCGCGATCCTCTTCGGCATCTGGTTCGTTCGCTATTCGAAGGTACTGTGGCTCGCGCTCGATCTCACCTTACATCCACCTCACTCCGAAGATTTTGAAGCTAGAGGCAGACGGGAATGATAGGATTCCCGAAATTCTCATGGCTTATCGGTGGATCGTTCTCATTGTCGGAATGCTGGCATATGCAACCAGCTACTTCGCCCGGTCCAACTACACCGGCATCGCGAAGTTTGTGTCCGCCGATTTCGGTTTGGACAAAGGCGCATTAGGGCTCCTCGGCTCAAGCTTTTTTTATGCATATGCGCTAGCGCAGCTACCCTGGGGCTTGGCTTCAGATCGATGGGGCAGTCGCAAAGCCATCGGCATCGGTGTCTTTCTGACTGCCGTTACACTTTGGGGATTCGCAACCAGTACGAGTCTTAGCCAACTTGTGTTTTGGCGCGTGACAAATGCGGTTGCAACGGCGTCGGTCTACGTGGTTATGGCCGGCGCGCTCGCTCGATGGTTCTCTCCAAAAGAACGCGGCTTTGGCCAAACCATGTTTGCAGGAGTTGGAGGAGCCGCAGGGGAAGCCACGGCAAATTTCATCCTTCCTTTTGTCGCTGTGTACATTGCCTCCGGATGGAGACAATCCACAGAGATGGTTGCCGCAGTTATCGCCGCCAGCGCATTGCCTTGCGTGATATTCCTCCGCTCTGCGCCGCCCGGTCAGGCAGCCACGAAGCGACAGCCGCTGGATTGGACCGTCATCAAAGATGTGCGGCTCTGGGCATTTATATTCGTGTACTCGGGTTCGATTATTTCGCTGAGAATTCTGCCGGTGTGGCTCCCGATCTACGCCGCTGACATCTATATAAGCCGGGGAATGCCAAGAGATGTAGCAGTGGTCACCGGAGGCGCCTTGAGCACGCTATACCTGGTTGGTCGGCTTGTGGGTGTGCCTGGCATAGGCTTCCTTTCGGACCGCCTACTGGGCCGTGGTATTTCGCGAAGTGCGGTGGCTATTGGTTTTCTGTTATTGTCTGCCGTTCTGTTTCAGAGTATGCCGCTCGGTATCGGTTCCACTGTTGCACTCGGCGCAATCGCGTTCATGATGGGCACCTCGATCAACATGTACCCGCTCGTTACGACGGCGGTTTCAGAAACGTTCGGTTCGCAACGGACCTCATCGGTGATGGGATTCCTAAACACGTTCGCGCAGCTCTCAGGGGCCACGGCATTGCTGATCAGCGGCTACTTGGGAATTGCATTGAGTTCGGCACCAGGCAATCCACTTGCGGAGTATCGCGGGATTTGGCTGGTCGGAATTGTTGGTTGTGTAGGAACTGCGGTCATAGGAGTTTTGTTGTCTAGAATTTCGTCTGCGAAGGAGGCTACGGGGCCCAACCCCGTACAAGAGACCTTATGAAACGAACACTACGATATATTTTTACTATTTCATTCGTGATCACATTGGCTGTATCGCTTTACGCGCAGCGTGGCGGCGGAGGAGGTCAGCGCGGTGGCGCGGAGGCGCCGGATCCTACTCTTCCAGACAAACCGACAGCCGTCGCGATTCCCATGATCTCGGCAGAGGTGACGGGTCCCGGCGCAATGTTCGACTCGACGCCTTCGCTGCCGGCCGGCAAGGGATTAGCGGCTTTCAAATACGAAGCGAAAGAATATTTCGTATCCGGTACCGCGAATAAGAAGCCATACAAAACGCGCATCGTCGTCCGCAGACCATCCGACAGAACTAAGTTCAGCGGCCTCGTTCTGGAGGAAGCAATGCATCCAAGCGGCGCTGCGCACATGTTTGAATTCACTTCGACGTACACGATGTCTTCGGGCCACGCCGCAATCGAAATCTTCACCGCCGGCCTGCAAGAGCTCACGGCACAAAACAGCGAACGCTACAAAGATTTGAAGGTCGATCAGGACCAGGTTCCTGAGATCCTCGCGCAAATTGGGACACTCGTGAAACAGAATCAACCGAATGGCCCTCTAGCGGGTCTTGCGGTTCGAAAGATGGTGATGGGCGGTACGTCTGCCACGGCTGCCGTATTGATCCGGTATCTGCCCGCGCACATGATGTACAGAACGCCGGACATGAAAGTCATCTACGACGGCTTTATGCCGACGTCGAACGGATCCACGATCCAGAAAATCGATGTGCCTCTAATTCAGATTCCGACGATGACTGAAGTCAGCAGCGGCAATGTCACTGCCCGCCAAGATGGCGACGCCCCGGGCGATCAGTTTCGGGTTTATGAATTCTCCGGAATGGCACACGTTGATAGCCGCGACAGTCTTCGGTTCAGGCCGGATCCTTGCAAGAATCCGGTCAGTCAATTTCCGCTGCAGGCGTACTTCTCGGTTGCACTGGATCATTTGTTTCAATGGGTGGATAAAGGCAAGGTACCGCCGCTTGCCGATAGGATTTGGCTCGACCGCAACAGTTCGAATGACGGCTCATTGATGGCTTTGGATGAATACGGAAACGCTCGCGGCGGAATTCGAAATCCCTACGTGGACGTCCCGACCGCAAAAATCACAGTGCGCAATGAGGCTGCGATGCCGGCAATTCCGAATCCCAGCGCGTGGATCGTTGCACATGGCGCGAACGCTCCAAATCAGATGTGCGGGCTCGCGGGCTATCAAATAGCGCTCTCGCAGGAGCAGTTGAAGAAGTTGTACGGCAACAAGAAGACCTATCAAGATCGGGTCAAACGGCGGCTCGACGAACTCGAGAAAGCCGGCTGGTCGCTGCCGATCTATCGGGAAACCATTCTGGCCGATGCAGCGAAAGTCGAGTTCTGATTTACTGACTTGTGAGTTGTCCACTTCTCCGCTTCGGATCGGCGATGGAGCTTACAGTGGCTACATTGTGAGTCCCGGTCAGCTGTGCAGTGGACGTCGAAACTGTCGCAGTATTCGTGATGCCCGTCCCGATAGGTACGTTCAATTGAAGAGTGATGGTTGCCGTTGCTCCCGCGGCTAGGGAACCAAGAGCAGCGGTGAGGGTACTATTCACGACCGAGCACGTCCCTACGGACGCTGTACAAGAGACGGACGAGGTACCACCCGGCAAGGGATCCGACACGGTTACGTTGCTTGCGGTCGCGCCGCCGACATTTTTTACCGTAATTGTGTATGTCAACAAGTTCCCCGACGAGCGCAGTTGAAGAGCCAAGGCGCCCAGACTCGATCCACCGGTTGCGGAGACTGAACCAACGAGTGAAAAAACGCCGGTTACCGGATTGATCTTGATTAATCTGCCGCCATCGTTGGCGGTAGTCCCAGTGGCTGTTCCTCCATATGCGGTGCCGTCGGGCGCGAATTGCAAACTCGCGACTCCGCCCGAAGGCGCGATGCCCGATGCATCGACGATCGATGCGAAAAAGGTCGCGGTACCTGTTGTCTTGTTGATTTGATACAGACCTGCAGCTCCGGCAGGTGAATGCTTCGTATGCGAACCCCAGAGATTCCCGCCAAGATCGAAGGCGATCCCTTCCATGCCTTCAATAGTGCAAGTAGCGCCGCACGTACCATATGCTCCGATGACGGTCGCCAACCCTGTGCTTTTGTTTATCGTGGCGAGATGATCCGAACCGGTGCCGCCATCGCCGACGGTGTTGACGGAAGCATACAAAACGCCCGTCGCTGAAAAGGTCAAATCGCCCACAGCGGCAAATCCTAGACCAGTACTCCCAACCAAAGTCGCTGCGCCCGTGGCCGGATTCACTCGGTAAAGATTTGGATTTCCCCCGCCTTGTGCGGCGTACATGAAACCGGTTGTTGGATCGATCGCTAATGCGGGAACTGAGCCCACACCCATGGAGCCTATGATGGTTCCCGCTCCAGTCACGGGATCTACTTTAAGAAGATGGCCACCAGACGCATCTGTTGCAAAAAGTGTGGATGTCCCGGAAGGAATCTTCGTGATTGTCAGCTCCGGCACTAGAGTAAAGTTCGACGCGCTGGTAACCATTCCTCCCGCTGTCGTAACGGTGATCGGCCCCGTGGTCGCACCCACCGGCACGACTGCCTGGATCGTGAAGGTAGAGGTTTGATACTGAATACTGACATCGTCAATCCCAAGGTTCAGATAATACTGATTGTCTACCTCTGCAAATCGAAGCTGAAACGTCCCGCCGGTTCCGACGATGTCCGTAATATCGAATGAGTAGTTCTTGTATGGATTCGGATTGGAATGTGGATCGACATTCAGATAAAAATTCCGCAATACGCCACTTGTCGTGCTTAAAGGTGACGCGCCTGACGACAATATATCCACTCTGGCATGCTGGTTGGGAGACGCCGTGTAATCAAGCCCCGCAGCATTGATGTAAGGACCTGAATCCCAATCATTCACAAACATCGAAAACGACAGCGTGACACTCGGTGAGCTTGGTACGGTAAACGACTGAAGCAAGGCATGAGCGCCTGAGTAGTTCGAATCACTAATCGCGTAATACGATCCGCTGTGCGGGCCGGCTGTAGGGAAATAGCTAAGTGGTGAATAGTTTGAAGAGGACGTGAAGAACGCGGAGTAACTTCCCGACTGATCGAACTCTGTCCAGCCGCTGAAACTTCCAATCTCAAAGCCGCCATTGGTGATGACCTCAGCATCAGAATTGACGACAAAACTGGCAGCTGGTGTGCCATTGAAGCTCACGCCAGTCGCGGTGCTTAAGTTCGTACCTGAGATCGTAACGACGGTCCCAGGAATTCCAGATGTTGGCGTAAATGAAGTGATCGTCGGGGGTGGCGGATTCTGAAACGTAACCGTATTGTCGGTGCTGGTGGACGCCGCATTGGGAATTCCTGTCGTGACTCCCGTAGCCACGCCGGCCGCGATGGTGGCAACAATAGTGCCCGCTCCAGTCATACCACGAACAACGACTTGAAACGTGCTGGGGCCGCCTGTAATTGTCACGGTCTTCGTTCCGGGCGCCGTCCCGCTGATCGCTACGTCTCCGGGTGTGAAGCCGGATACACCCTCGCTGAATACCGCCGTAAAACGAATCGGCGATATCGACGTGGGATCAGGTTGCAGTGGCGCCTGGTTGATGGTCAGTGTCGGCTGTGTCCCAGTAAACGTCACGGTATTGTCGGTACTAGTTGAGGCCACGTTGCCTAGATCCGATGAGATTCCAGTTGCCGCGTTTGCAGGAATGTTGACGCTGACCGTCCCCGGACCCGTCATACCGGTAATTGCCACGTTATAGGTCGCGAAGCTGCCGGTAACCGTCGCCACCTTCGTTCCGGGAGCAGTTCCCGTGATGTTGACGCTTGTTGACGTGAAACCCGACACGGCTTGACTAAAGGCGACGGTGAAGTTGATTGGCGACGCGTTCGTCGGGTCCGGCTGGTTCGCCTCTTGATTGATCGTCACCGTCGGTACACTCGAAATGGCGGGGAGATCGCGGACACGTCCGAACCAGGTGTAGCGACCAACCGAGTCTATATCCCGGCCGCCCCGACCCATGTAATACATTCCAGCGACCCAGCTGTTCGGGTACTGCTTGTGTGGCCGGACTGTGACATAGTCACCCCAAACGTTGCCCACTGGTCCGGCGGTGCTCACAGCTGCGACATAAGTCGAGAGGGGTGCGAAGCTCGATTGGATATCGTCGACGATCCAATAAGAGGCCGTGGG
>JACXTT010007390.1_pt1 | contig 15464 bp, 14 predicted proteins | sample 9270951 | NCBI WGS metagenome assembly JACXTT01 (sample SAMN15532306, study PRJNA645909) | rock metagenome | isolation source: weathered quartz diorite | place: Puerto Rico | collected 2017-06-21 | reverse complement strand
AAAAATGCCATTTCCACATATAGCAGAAATGACATTTTGTATCAATCCGAAATCGAAAATCCGATATCCGAAATCGTGTTATTGTTTACCAGTGTTACCGTCAACTACCGGGCGTTTGTCGCGGTTAGCTAAGTCCCAGCCAGTGTAAAATACCAGTTGCGCGCGTTTGGCCAATAGCGGGAAGTTGATCTTGCTTACCTCGTCGCCGGGGCGGTGGTAATCGGCGTGTACGCCATTAAAGTAAAAAATGATAGGTACGCCGTGTTTGGCAAAGTTGTAATGGTCTGAGCGGTAGTAAAAACGGTTGGGGTCGTTCAGGTCATCATATACATAATCCAGTTTTAGATGGGTATAAGTGTTGTTAGCTTCTTCGCCAATTTTGTGCAGGTCGCTGCTTAACATTGACGATCCGATGGGATATACGTAGTTAGCCGAATCGGGTTTACCGATGTATGGCGTACCTACGCGGCCTATCATATCAATGTTCAGGTCGGTAACGGTGTTTTCTAACGGGAACACCGGGTGATCGGTATAGTATTGCGAACCCAATAACCCTTTTTCTTCGCCAACATTCCATAAAAACAGGATGCTGCGGCGCGGGCCGTGGCCATCTTTTTTGGCTTGTGCAAATGCCTGGGCTATTTCTAATATGCCGGTCGTTCCAGAGCCATCATCGTCGGCGCCGTTGTTTACTTTATCCTCGCCGCTGGTAGTTAAACCAATATGGTCATAGTGTGCCGAAAATACCAGTACTTCGTTTTTCAGGTCGGTGCCGGGCATATATCCAAGTACTTCAACAGCCCTGCCTGCGGCGTTGTAGGTAGTGGTTACAGTAGCGGCAAAATCGGCTTTAATGGTTTGGTTGGCCTGCATACCGTTGGCATCGCCCGAGGCTTTAAAAGTCTCAAATGTTTCGCCCGAATTTGCGAAGAGTTGGGTAGCAACATCGGTAGTGATGTTAAATACCGGTGCTAAAACTACTTGCTTATCGGGTTTTATAGCTAAAGTTGGACGAGGTGTAAACCCTGCACCACCCGCACCGCCACCACCACGCTGGCCGCCACCGCCGCCTGCACCACCACCTGCGTTAGGTTGTGCCGCTGTTGTGGTGATAATTATTGAGGGCGATTTGCTTTGGATAAAAGCTAACCGTTTAGTAATGCCCGCGCGGTTCTCGCCATCGTTAATTAAAAAAACAGCCTTGCCTTTAATATCAGTCGAACCTAATTCGGCAGCGGCATCGCCGCCTACTTTATGGCTTAAAAAAACGATCTCTTTAGCGCTGAAGTTAAAATCGCCGCCGGCCCCGGCTACATACGGGCTCATGGTAAAATCTTTGCGGAAGGCATAAGCGGTTCCGTTTACGGTGAGTGATTTTCCTGTTGATGTAGTTTCGATCAAAGGTACTTCCTGGAAATAAGAGCCCTTAACAGGAGCCTGGTAGCCCAATCTTTTCAATTGATCGGCCAGGTAGTTGGCAGCCATCATCGCACCTGGTTTTGCGGTTTCGCGGCCTTCAAAAGCGTCGGATGCAATAATACTTAAATGTTTTTTAGCGTCGTCGGCGGTTATCAGCGAGCCGTACTTTAGCTCGACCGGGTTTTGCGCATACAGGCCAGCCGAAAGGGCCACAGCGACAGCGGAGGTGTAGAGTTTCTTCATGAAAGTCAGTTTAATTTAAAGCTAAGTTAACAACAAAATCTATTTGGCTAAATAGCATTTTTGTTACGTTGCTGACGTGCGTTTACTGATGTTTTATTAATATCGAACACCCAATTGCGAATGCCGAATTTTGAAGTGACTTCGGCATTGGACATTCAAAATTCATTATTCGATATTATTTTCTTCTTGATCTAACGATATTGAGCATAACAGTTAGCAAGATATTTTACCCACCCTGGTAGCATGGCGGCCGCCTTCAAATTCGGTCGTAAAAAAGGTCTCTACTATTTTTTGGGCTGTTTCAAAGCTTACAAAACGCTCGGGTATGCAAACAATATTGGCGTTGTTATGCCTGCGGGCCAGGCTTGCCAGTTCGGGCTCCCAGCAAATGGCGGCACGTATACCCTGGTGTTTGTTGGCGGTTATAGCTACGCCGTTAGCACTGCCACATATCAATATACCCAGGTCAAATTCGCCGCTCTCAACTGCCGAGGCAACGGGGTGTGCAAAATCGGGGTAGTCGGTCGATTCCGGGCTGTACGTTCCAAAGTCTTTCAGCTCTTTTACATCTAAGCTTTTAACAAATAGTTGTTTATAGCTAAAGCCCGCGTGGTCGGCACCGATGGCAATTTTTAAGTCGGTCATTACTGGTTATGCGTTTAAAAAGTCTTGTTCTTTTTTAAGCTTGCGTTTTTGTACCCGTGCTGCTACACCGATACTCACTTCGTACAGCAGGAACAACGGCGTACTGATCACCAGCATGGTTGTAACATCGGGTGTTGGCGTTACCAGCATGGCAATGATCATGATGATGATAATGGCGTAACGGCGCTTTTCGCGCATAAACTTGGGCGTTAATATACCAAGCGTGGCCAAAATATACACCAATACGGGTAGTTGGAAAACAATGCCGCTAACCAGGGTTAAGGTAGCTACCGAAGTAAGATAAGAGTCGATGGTAAAGATATTTTCGATATCGGGACTGATGGTGTAGTTGGTTAAAAAATGCAGCGACAAAGGCGCCACAATGTAGTAACCAAATAAGAGGCCGATGGCAAATAATGTGGAAGCAAAAAATACAAAGCCGTTAGCTGCTTTTTGCTCCTTTTCGGCAAGGGCGGGTTTTACGAAGCGCCAAATCTCCCAAAGCAGGTAAGGGAAGCCAACCGCTATACCGAGCATAATGGAAGCGTTGATCTTGAGCGAGAACTGGCCGGCCATTTCGGTGTTTTGTATTTTTCCCGGCAGGTCGGAATCGATACAAATACCGGGACTGTTAACAAGCGCGGCTAGTTTGCAAAGCATCTGGTAGGTAAAAAAATCGCCCTTTTTTGGCCCCATGATGATGTTATTCCATATATCATCAAAATAAGCGAAGGCAACACAGGCAAAAACGATGATGGCTACAGCCGAGCGGATCAAGTGCCAGCGCAATACTTCGAGGTGGTCGAAAAACGACATTTCGGCCTCCAGGTTTTTTCCTTTACTTCTGATCGCGTTTAATAATCGGTTTCCGGCCATGTTTGGTATACTGTATTAAAAAACAAAAGTACCACTCTATAACTCAGAATGGTACCTATAGTTTAAAATGTTTATCAGATCGTCATTTATTCTGAATATTCGAAAGTATCCATGAATTTGGTGGTAAAGTTACCCGCCCTGAAATTAGGATCTTTTAATAATTTTAAGTGGAAAGGTATGGTTGTTTTTACACCTTCTATCACAAACTCGCTTAACGCGCGCTCCATGGTAGCCAGCGCTTCCTCACGCGTTTGGGCAACGGTTATTACCTTGGCTATCATCGAATCGTAGTTAGGCGGGATAACGTAACCGGTATACACATGCGTATCAATACGTACCCCATGGCCGCCCGGTGAGTGGAAGTTGGTGATCTTACCCGGCGATGGCCTGAACCCATTAAAAGGGTCTTCGGCATTAATGCGGCACTCAATGGCGTGCATGGTAGGCTCGTAGTTTTTGCCCGAAATGGGTATACCCGATGCTACCTTGATCTGCTCTTTGATCAGGTCAAAGTTGATCACCTCTTCGGTAACCGGGTGCTCTACCTGGATACGGGTGTTCATCTCCATAAAGTAGAAGTTGCGGTGCTTATCAACCAAAAACTCAACGGTACCTGCACCTTCGTATTTAACAGCTTTGGCACCTTTAATAGCGGCCTCGCCCATTTTTTTACGAAGTTTTTCTGTCATAAAAGGCGAAGGTGATTCTTCCACAAGTTTTTGGTGACGGCGTTGTATAGAGCAATCGCGCTCGCTCAGGTGGCAAACTTTACCAAACTGATCGCCCACAACCTGTATCTCAATGTGGCGCGGGTCTTCCACATATTTTTCGAGGTACAGGCCATCGTTACCAAAAGCGGCCCCCGATTCGGCACGGCACGAGTCCCATGCGCCTTCAAATTCATCGTCTTTCCAAACTATGCGCATACCACGGCCACCGCCACCGGCAGTTGCTTTAAGTATGATGGGGTAACCTATTTTATTGGCGATAGCGATACCATCTTTAACACTGTCTAACAATCCTTCGGAACCGGGTATGGTGGGTACACCGGCCTTTTTCATGGTAGCTTTAGCCGAGGCTTTATCGCCCATGCCGTTTATCTGCTCGGCAGTAGCGCCAATAAATTTGATATTGTACTCGGCGCAAATAGCCGAGAACTTGGCATTCTCCGAAAGGAAACCATAACCGGGGTGTATGGCATCGGCGTTGGTCAGTTCGGCTGCTGATATGATGTTGGGGATGTTCAGGTACGAGTCGCGGCTGGGCGGCGGGCCAATACATACCGCCTCATCGGCAAAACGTACGTGCAGACTGTCGCGGTCGGCAGTTGAGTATACAGCTACGGTTTTAATGCCCATCTCTTTGCAGGTGCGGATTATCCGCAAGGCAATTTCACCACGGTTAGCTATGAGTATTTTTTTAAACATTTTCTTTAAGTTAAGTGGTTGATTAGGTGAATGGTTGATTAGGTTGACAATTTACCGGACCAACATAATTTGGATTGAAGTGCGAAAGAGAGTAAAACCACTCACTTAGTCAACAATTCAACCCAATCAACTAATTACACCGGTTCAACCAAAAATAACGGTTGGTCGTATTCAACAGGCGACGCGTTATCAACCAGTATTTTTACGATACGGCCTGATACTTCGGCTTCTATCTCGTTGAAAAGTTTCATCGCCTCAATGATGCAAAGTACATCGCCGGTATTTATCTCGTCGCCAACGTTAACAAACAATGGTTTATCGGGGCTCGCCGAGCGGTAGAAGGTACCGATCATGGGTGATTTGATGGTGATATATTTTGAGGTATCCACAGCAGCAGGGGCGGCCGGTGCAGATGGGGTTGCAGCTACAGGGGCAGCAGGTGCTTCGGCAATGTGCTGAACAGCAGGCACAGTAGCATGTACTACAGTAGGGGCCTGGTTGGTTTTAATGGTGATCTTAAAATCTGTCTGTTCAATAGCAACCTCGTTTACGCCCGACTTGGCTACGAAGCGGATAAGTTCCTGAATTTGTTTAATATCCATTTTTTAGGTTTGTAGGAGTGTTGGATAAAGTTATATATTTTTTTGATGTGCGAATGTGCAAATATGCAGATGTTTTAATGATAACCCAGTCTAAAATATGTAACAACGTACCGATGATAATGTTTAAGCCGTACTTTGCCTGGCATTTGCACATCTGCACATCCTCGCATCTGCACATTTTTGTGTCATCTGCACATCAATAAGCCCATTTTAAATAAATGGAACCCCAGGTAAAGCCACCGCCAAAGGCTGCCAATATTAAATTGTCGCCCTTTTTAAGTTTGCTTTCCCATTCCCATAAACATAGCGGGATAGTACCATTAGTCGTGTTGCCATAACGCTCAATGTTAACCATCACACGCTCAGGCGGTACACCGGTGCGTGCTATGGTGGCATCAATAATGCGTTTGTTAGCCTGGTGAGGTACCAGCCAATTCACATCATCAGCAGTGAGATTGTTGCGTTCCATTACATCGGCAGCAACATCGGCCATATTGGTAACCGCGAATTTGAAAACGGTTTTACCTTCCTGGTGTGCAAAGTGTTCTTTAGCGTCAACGGTTTCGTGCGAGGCCGGTTTTAGCGAACCGCCTGCTTTTTGGTGTAAAAACTCGCGGCCAGAGCCATCGCTTTTACAAATAGAATCGATAATGCCGTTGCCCTCTGTATTGGGTTCGAGCAGCGCAGCGCCGCAGCCATCGCCAAAAATAATACAGGTAGCACGGTCTTCGTAGTTGATGATCGACGACATTTTATCGCCACCTACAACCAGAACTTTTTTATGCCTGCCGCTCTCAACAAAGCTGGCACCTGTTGCAAGCCCAAATATAAAGCCCGAACAAGCGGCGTTAAGGTCGAACCCCCAGGCGTTTACCGCGCCTACTTTATCGCCTAATATGTTTGCCGTTGCCGGGAAAGGCATATCGGGCGTTGAGGTGCAAAATATAATAAGGTCTATCTCGCCGGCAGTGATGCCCCTTTTTTTCAATAAACCTTCAACGGCAGGCACAGCCATGTCTGATGTGCCCTGGTTTTCGCCTTTTAGTATCCTTCGCTCTTTAATGCCGGTGCGGCTCGTTATCCATTCATCATTGGTATCAACCATGGTCTCAAGCTCATGGTTGGTCAAAATATAGTCGGGTACGTAACCATTAACAGCCGTTATTGCAGCATGAATTTTACTCATCTATTTTTTGTTTTTATTGAAAAGCCTGTCTGATTTTATCAACAAGCCCTGTCTGGACCATGTTGCGGGATAGGAGCAGCATATTTTTTATAGCCTCGGGACTGGAGATACCGTGACCCACTACAACCGGGGCATTAACGCCTAAAATTGGGCTGCCGCCGTATTGTTCGTAATTAAACCTGTCAAAAAACTCATCCTTAAAGCCTTTTTTAAGCGTAACCACGTAAAAAGATTCGGCCATTTTAAGCACCACGTTACCGGTAAAGCCATCCATCACGATCACATCGCTCAGGTCGCTAAACAGGTCGCGGCCCTCCACATTACCCACAAAATTGAACAATGTGCTCTCTTTCATCAGCGGGTAGGTAGCCTGGCAAAGCAGGTTGCCTTTTTCCTCCTCTTCGCCAATGTTCATCAAGGCAACCCTTGGGTTATCAATATGGTAAACTTCGCTGGCAAATAAACTGCCCAATATGCCGAATTGTAAAAGTACTTCGGGTTTACAATCGGCGTTGGCGCCAACATCCAGCAAAATGTTAAAACCGCCTTTTAGCTTGGGGGCAATGGCGGTCATGGCCGGGCGCATTACGCCGGGTATAGTTTTTACACTAAACATGGAGCCAACCAGCATAGCACCGGTATTACCTGCCGACGAAAATGCCTGGATGGCATCCTCTTTCAGCAACTTAAAACCAACGCTGATACTTGAGTCGGGTTTTTGAACAATGGCTTTGGTGGGGTGTTCGCCCATGCCTATCACTTCGGTTGTGTGCACAAACTCAAAGTGGTCGGGGTTAAAGTCGTTTTCTTTTAAAATACTTACGGCAATATCTTTGTCGCCTATCAAAACCAGGTGTTCTGTAGGGGATAAAGCCTTATAAGCTTCAATTGCACCTAAAACTGCCGCTTTGGGTGCATAATCACCGCCCATCGTATCTAAGCCAATCTTCATATAAAGAAAATCAGCTTAAGCTACCGCAGTGTGTTCGATCAGTATTTTACCGTTGTAGTACAGGTTACCATCAACCATGTACGCACGGTGAGGTAAATGAACAGCACCTGTGTTTTTACAGGTGGTTAAAGTTGGAGCTTCAGCTTTGTAGTGTGTCCTACGCTTATCTCTTCTTGATTTGGATATTTTCCGTTTTGGATGTGCCATAACTATTGGGGTATTACTTATTTAAATTTTTTGAGCGCGTCCCATCGCGGGTCGGCTTCATCATCGTTTTGTTGTTCGTTACCTGCCGCCAGTTTATTGATCTGGTCAAGCATCTCTTTATCACAGTACGGGGTTTCGCCCGGTTGGTCGCAAACCGTAATAAATGGCCTTGCAACATTTATGTACTCGTATATCAAACCGGCTACATCGATCTCGTGATCGTTTTTAGTCAGTGTGATGATGTCTTCATCTTCAATTATCTCCTCGTCGCTAAACTTGGCTATCTGCTGCTCGGTTATGTTAACCTGCTGCGGGTACTCGGCCAAACAACGGTCGCACGACAGGTCGACAGAGCCGCTGATGTCGAAATGGAGCACCAGCATCGTTTCCTGACGGTCTAACTCAACGCGGCAATTTAACTTTCCTTTTTTTACCAGCGAGTAATCAAACTCGTCGAAAAAAGCGTCAGTTATCTCAAAATCAAACTGGTGTTTACCCAACTTTAGCCCGGTGAACGGTATTGAATATGTTTTGAGCGATTTCAATGAGCGATAATTAGCCCGCAAATTTAGGAAAAATAATACAACACGAAAGAGTTTTTTGAAAAAGGGAGAATAGTAGGCCAAATACTTAAGTTGGTGGGTTAGCCCCCTCTAAATCTCCCCCGGAAGGGGAGACTTTTGACCTGATGTTTTTTTGCCCTCCTTTTCGGGGAAGGTTTTGATGAGCCTTTGATGTTGTATCGTTACAGAAATGTCAAAATGAATTTCTTTGGACAATAAAGAGGAATCTAAACGTGGATTAATTCCGCGCTAAACGAGCTTGGCTCAGGTACTTCCAGCCCTTCTTCTTTCAATCCCTCAATGTGAAACTCAATGGCATCTTTGATGTTAGATTTAGCTTCGGCCATCGTTTCGCCAAAAGAATAACAGCCCGGCAGGTCAAGGACCCTCGCCCAAATGCTGCCATCGTCGGCTTTTTCAAAAACTACCAAATAATCCATAATGTAAATTTAAGCATTTATTTCCAACCAGCTTTCTTTTTGATGTCATTTAAAACTCCAATTGATGGCTCTTTATTGCTGCCATGATCCGGAACGGTAATTAGATCAGGCTTATTAGTATTCTTATATTGCTTATGACTACCCTTTTGCCTGACCAATACCCACCCCTCGGATTCAAGTTTCTTTATGATCTCTTTTATTTTCACCGGTCCAATATTTTACCCCTGCAACTTTTTGTACCTTATCCGTTTAGGAGCCACATCACCCAGGCGTTTTTTGCGGTTCTCTTCGTAATCGCTGTAGTTGCCTTCGAAAAAGTAAACCTGCGAGTCGCCTTCAAAGGCCAGGATGTGGGTACATATCCTATCCAAAAACCACCGGTCGTGACTGATCACTACCGCGCAGCCTGCAAAGTTTTCCAGTGCTTCTTCCAAAGCACGCAAGGTATTTACGTCAATATCGTTGGTAGGCTCATCCAGCAGCAGCACGTTCGAGCCTTTTTTTAGCGTGATAGCCAGGTGTACCCGGTTACGCTCACCACCCGATAGCACGCTGATCTTTTTCTGTTGATCGGCGCCGTTAAAGTTAAACTTGGATACGTAAGCCCGCGAGTTTAACGGGCGGTTGCCTAACAAAATGGTTTCGTTGCCATCGGTAATATTCTCCCAAACCGATTTTTCGGGGTTAAGGTCGTCGTGGTTTTGGTCCACATAACCCAGGGCTACGGTATCGCCCACGCGGAAAGTTCCAGCGTCCGGTTTTTCCTGCCCGGTTATCAGGCGGAACAAGGTAGTTTTACCCGCGCCATTCGGACCGATGATACCCACAATGCCCGCAGGCGGCAGCATAAAGCTCAGGTTATCAAACAATATTTTATCGCCATAGGCTTTGGTTACGTTATTGGCTTCGATAACGATGTTACCCAACCGTGGGCCGGGCGGGATGAACAGTTCCAGTTTGTCTTCGCGTTCCTTACCATCCTCGGCGGCCAGCTTTTCGTAGTTACTTAAACGTGCCTTACCTTTAGCCTGGCGGGCTTTTGGTGCCATGCGCACCCATTCCAGCTCGCGCTCCAGGGTTTTCTGGCGTTTGCTCTCGGTCTTCTCCTCCTGTGCCAGGCGTTTGGCTTTTTGGTCGAGCCATGAGGAGTAGTTACCTTTCCAGGGGATGCCTTCGCCACGGTCGAGCTCCAGTATCCATCCGGCCACGTTATCCAAAAAGTAACGGTCGTGCGTTACCGCTATAACCGTGCCTTTATATTGTTTCAGGTGCTGCTCCAGCCAGTCTATCGATTCCGCATCTAAGTGGTTGGTAGGCTCATCAAGCAATAATACATCAGGCTCTTTTAACAGCAGGCGGCACAAAGCCACCCGGCGGCGTTCACCACCCGACAGTACCGAAATTTTGGTCTCCGGGTCGGGGCAGCGCAGGGCATCCATAGCGCGCTCCAGCTTGGTGTCCAGTTCCCAGGCGTTAACCGCGTCTATCTGATCCTGCAGTTCGCCCTGGCGCGCCATTAATTTATCCATCGCGTCGGCATCCTCGTAAACTTCGGGAAGGCCAAACTTTTCGTTAATATCTTCGTACTCTTTTAATATAGCCGTAATTTCTGATACGCCTTCTTCAACCACCTCGCGCACGGTTTTGTTGGGGTCAAGTTCAGGTTCCTGGGCCAGGTAGCCCACGGTATACCCCGGCGAAAAAACAACCTCGCCCTGGTACGACTTATCCAGACCGGCGATGATCTTTAAAACGGAGGATTTACCCGAACCGTTTAAACCGATAACCCCAATTTTTGCCCCGTAGAAGAACGAGAGGTAAATATTTTTTAAAACCTGTTTTTGCGGCGGGTAAATTTTATTGACGCCCGCCATCGAAAAAATGATCTTTTCGTCTGCCATAGTTTATGATGTGAGCGCCAAATATAGGAAAGGATGTTTATTATTTCGGATTTCGAATTTTCGATTTCGGATTTTTTTGATTAACCCAAATGAGTATTTACAAGGTACCTCGAAAGCCCAATACACTTGGGTAAATGTGGGTATTGCTCGCGATGACCCCGGATGATGGTTATTGTTTTTTATTTTCTTTAAATGTCGCTGTTGCGGGAAGGGTGCAATCAAAAAAACTCGCTCTTATCCGGCTATTTAATTCTTGCGAAAGAATATTAGCCTTCTGTCTTTTTTTATCCTGGATGTCAAATCGCTGGTACTCATTTTCTTTTTGCAGGTCAGCGGCCTGTGTCTTATTCCCCGTTTTATTCAGCAGTCTGGTTAGTTCCTTATCATCAACTACAGCAGATAACGCAATATGTGTATAGGCTTTTGGCGCAACGCTATCCATCCTGAACACGAAAGCCTTCTCGTCTTTATAACCAAGGCAAACCAGGTTGTATTTCATCAACTCATCCAGTTTTTCACTGTAAAGTCCATGGACCCCTTTTATCTGCATAAAGCTGCTTAATTTATCGGGCAATAAATAAACCAAAAGCTTATCAAATTGCTCCGACTGGTCAATTTGAAATGACACTAGCGCATATTTGATGTGGGCAGTTTTGCTCGTTGTTTGGTCAACAAAGGTGAGGGTCGTGCGATTGGTTACCGACTCGTAAACATACCTGTCAACGTTGCTCCAGCCCGTGCTGTTTATCATTACAGCATAGGTGGCTTTAGCAGGTGGGCGGGTACTGGTTGGCTTGCAACCCAATTGCCTGTATGCTTCTTTTAAATTAACATCAAATTCCTCATCAAAATTTTGGGCGGCTCGCTTTTCCTCATCATTTAAATGTTGGTTTTGCTTACCGGCAGCGATATTATCCAGCTCATGCTGCTTGTTCCAAATTTCCTGTTGCGTTTTGGCCGCAGCCAGGGTGTATGCTTTCGTTTTTATGGCAAAGTACTCTTTTAATTTTTTGGCTTGCCTTGTGCTGATGTTTACGCTACCGGCCTGCTCTTTCGAAAAGGCTAAAAATTTGTCTTTGTACGGATTGTCTTGCCAACACGAGGCCGCATAGTCATTCATATACATTGGCCGGTTCAGGTTATTTATATATTCATCCAAAACTTCATTTCTGCCAGCCTTATGAATCCAATATAGTCGTTGTTCAAATTCGCGTGTAGCCAATATCGTATTATCAAATTTCTTATCCCAGATGGCTTTTATCTTCGCCGGGTTGATCCCACAAATTGAGTGATCAGCAAATGGGATAAATATTTCCGTCCCGGGCTTGATGGGCTTTATAGGCGCGATGGTGCCTATGCTATCCACGGCCCGTACGATTTTTGGTGCGTCCAATGCCGATAAAAGACTGTTTTGATCTGCAAAAAGTGCCGCGAAAGAATAATACAGACTATCCGTAAACTTTTTATCGTGGCTGTTATATCCCCATTTGGCAAGCGAGTCCAGGTAGCCCGGCGGGTAAAAATTAAGTGTTTTAATATCAACCGGGGTCAGATCGTGGTTGATTGGTTTAGGCTCTACCCAATCGATGGTTCCGTTTGGCATCCGTTTGCCTTTAAACAGCAACATCCCGCTTTTTACCGAATCGGTTGGTATCTGTCCGTATATATTGTTTTTAGGGTCGATTTTTAATGGTTTGTCATCTTTACGCGCATCTATAAAAAACATCCCGCCTGTTTCCAATAAATTATTGCCCGCTTTCGTTGATAATCCTGCCTTAATAATGCTTGCCGCATCAAGTGCTTCTTTAACTACAAATTCAATATCGCCCTTAACTGCTGATCCGTCGGCAGTCAAAAAGCAGTTCGCAGGTATTGATAGGGTTATGCCACCCCTGGTTTCAATCACCGTATCTTTTGCGGCGTTTACCAAAAATGATTGCGGTGCGATACTGCTGTCAGCAGTTGTCCAACTGGTTTGACCAAGCTCATTCAATGCGGGTAATACTTTGCCGGTATAAGCCATTTTAGGGCTCATATAATAAAATACCGATGCGATGATCGTGGCGACGATCAGTCCTCCTAAACCGCCTTTGTAAAAACGCCTTATCCGTTTAAATCGTTTCGCTGCCCGCTGTACATCTTGTTTTATTGCGGCACGTTCAATACCACTCATAATTTGTTGTTGCAATTTTACTTGCTGCTGTAAATCGGTGTTATCAGCTATTTCTTTTTCAAAATCAGTTCTTTCCAAATCGGTAAGCCTACCGGTTAAGTACTCCTCTATCTTTTTAATTTGTTCCAGTTCATTTCGCATAGTTTGGTAATTAAAAAGTTGATAGCGTTTGTTGTAATTCTCTGAGCCTGATTTTGGCCCACTCCAGGCATTTGTACTTTTGATTTTTGGCCGTATTCTCAGAGTTGTATCTCATTTTAGCAGCAATATCCCGTAAACTCATTCCGCTGTGATAAAACAATAAAAGCAGTTCGCGGCAACGCTCTTTCAGTTCACTCAAAACCTGCTCAGCCAGTTTTGCTTTATTTTCGTGAGCTATAGCTTCAGCCATTTCCGGCTGTTCAATATTGCCCACATCTGATGTCAGATCATCAACAATCAACCTGTTCTGTTTTTTCAATTCATCTTTCCAAACATATTTGCAAACGCTAAATAAATAAGTGCTCAACTGGGCGGTGAGTTTAAAGTCGGTAGCTCTTACCTTTCGTATCAAAATAATCAAAGCGTCCTGAAAAACATCTTCAGCATCGTTAACGCTCCCGCCATTTGCCAATACCATTTTACGAACAGACGGAAAATGCCTGTATAAGGCATTGAGCGCTTCATTGCTATCGCCTGTACGGATGAGGGCTATAATATTTTGATCGTTCATTGGGTAACGCGTTTTATATTAATGGTCAATATATCAAAAGGTCACCTATGTTATCGAAATTTTTCCCAACCTTCAAACATTACAACTTTCAAACCTTCCAACCCTTAACCCCTGTTGATAAAATAATCCCCCAATTTCTTCCCATTTCTTCCGCAAATAAATTAGTATTGCAGTCAACCGTGCAACCATCGCCAGCCGTATCTCGTATGTCTTTATGGCAGGTGGTGACTAATTTTCAGCCAGGGCAGCGCGGCCGGTACGTAAAAGCGCTTTTTACGTTAATAGGTGTTGAAACAGCGGTTTGTTTTAATCAAATCAACTGTCTATATTTACGCTAAACAGTACGGGATGGGATGCGGGCGCACTGTTAAATACACACCGGGCCGGGGTTATATCATGTAAATGTCTGTTTTTGGCCCTTATTTGCACTTGGCAATATTGTTGATATGTTAATGAAATAACATTCGTTTAATACCAACAAAGTATTAGATTAGAATGTTCAAACTATTTTGAAAGGTATATATATGGAAGCTAAATTTTCGCCCCGCGTTAAAGATGTGATCTCGTACAGCAGAGAGGAGGCCTTACGCCTCGGGCACGATTATATCGGTACGGAACACCTGTTGTTAGGGCTCATCCGCGATGGCGATGGTGTGGCCATTAAATTATTAAGGAATTTAGGTGTGGATACCGCCCGCCTGCGCCGCGCCATTGAGGATGCGGTAAAAGGTACATCGGGCAATAATGCGCCCATCGGCAGCATCCCCCTCACCAAACAAGCCGAAAAAGTATTGAAGATAACTTACCTTGAAGCTAAAATATTTAAAAGCGACGTTATTGGTACCGAACATTTACTACTATCTATCCTGCGCGACGAAGATAATATCGCATCGCAGATACTGATGCAGTTTAACGTGAACTACGAATTGTTTAAAGGCGAGGTTGACTCGCATAAAAATGATGTGACCGACGAAATGCCGGGCTCATCAACCGGCGGCGATGATGATTTTAGGGAAGAAGAAGCTTTCAGTCAGCCTAAAAAGGTATCCGATATCAAATCAAAAACACCGGTACTGGATAATTTTGGCCGCGACCTCACCAAAGCCGCCGAAGATGGCAGGCTTGACCCGATAGTTGGCCGTGAAAAAGAAATTGAACGCGTATCGCAAATATTATCGCGTCGTAAAAAGAACAACCCTATTTTAATAGGTGAGCCGGGCGTAGGTAAATCGGCTATAGCCGAAGGTTTGGCCTTGCGCATCGTTCAGCGTAAAGTATCGCGCGTATTGTTTAACAAACGGGTGGTTACTTTAGACCTGGCATCCCTGGTGGCGGGTACCAAATACCGCGGCCAGTTTGAGGAGCGGATGAAAGCCGTGATGAACGAGCTTGAAAAATCGCCGGATGTTATTTTGTTTATCGATGAGATACATACCATAGTAGGCGCTGGTGGTGCGTCGGGTTCGCTCGATGCTTCCAACATGTTTAAACCTGCTTTGGCCCGTGGCGAGATACAGTGCATTGGCGCGACAACTTTGGATGAGTACCGCCAATATATTGAAAAAGACGGCGCTTTGGACCGTCGTTTCCAAAAGGTAATGGTTGAACCGGCCACACCTGATGAAACCATTGAGATACTGACGCGCATTAAAGATAAATACGAAGAACACCACGGCGTAACCTATACGCCCGAAGCTATTTTGGCTTGTGTTACTTTAACCGCCCGCTATATTACCGACAGGTTTTTACCGGATAAAGCTATCGATGCTTTGGACGAATCTGGCTCGCGCGTGCACTTGACCAATATACACGTGCCGCAAAATATTTTGGATGTTGAAGCCAAGATAGAGCAGATCAAGATCGAGAAAAACAAGGTTGTACGCAGCCAGAAATACGAAGAGGCCGCTAAGCTGCGCGATACCGAAAAGCATTTGCTGGAAGAACTGGAGCAGGCCAAAGCGATATGGGAAGCCGAAACAAAATCGAAACGTTACACGGTTACCGAAGATAATGTTGCCGAAGTGGTATCTATGATGACCGGCATACCGGTACAACGCGTAGGCCAGGCCGATAGCCAAAAGCTGCTCAATATGAGCGAAGCCGTTGGCACCAAGATCA
>JACXTT010007389.1_pt1 | contig 15465 bp, 10 predicted proteins | sample 9270951 | NCBI WGS metagenome assembly JACXTT01 (sample SAMN15532306, study PRJNA645909) | rock metagenome | isolation source: weathered quartz diorite | place: Puerto Rico | collected 2017-06-21 | reverse complement strand
GCGCAGCAGCCGGTCGGTCATCTCCGCCGGCTCCAGGTTCATATGGTTGTGGACGCTGCCGATCACCAGGTCCAGTTCCGCCAGCGCGTCCTCCGCCAGGTCCATCTCGCCGTCGCGCATGATGTCGCACTCGATCCCCGACATCACGCGGATGCCCAGCCCGCGGCGGTTCAGCTCCCGCACATGCTTGGCGAACTCCACCACGCGCCGCTCGTCCAGCCCGTTGGCCATGGCCAGAGCCTTCGAGTGATCCGTGATTGCGATGTACTCGTACCCCCTCTCGCGGGCGGCCTCCGCCATCTCCTCGAGCGTCGCCCGCCCGTCGGTCTCCTTCGTATGCATGTGCAGGTCGCCGTGAATGTCGGCGCCTTCCACCAGCCGCGGCAGGGCATGCCTTGCCGCGAGGTCGATCTCACCCAGGTTCTCCCGCATCTCCGGCGGAATCCAGTCCAGGCCCAGCGCTTCATAGACCTGTTCCTCGGTTTCGCCCGCCACCAGTGTGTCGTCGGCCGTGCGGAACAGGCCGTACTCGTTCAGCTTGAGGCCCATCTTCACCGCGCGCGTCCGCACCGCCACGCCGTGCTCCTTGCTGCCGGTGAAATATTGCAGTCCCGCGCCATAATTTTCCTTCGCCAGCGCCCGCACGTCCACTTGCAAGCCCTCGTGCCCCACCTTTGCGCTGGCCTTGTTCTCGCCCCGCGCCAGCACTTCGCCCACCTTGGGCCATGCCAGGAACCGCTCCAGCACCGGCTCAGCCGCCGTCCCTGTCACCAGCAGATCCAGGTCCCCCACGGTCTCCCTTCCACGCCGCAGGCTACCCGCCGGCGTGATCACCTCCACTACCGACCCCTCGCGCAAGTACGCCGACAGCTCGTCCGCAGTCTGCTGCGCGAAACTTAGCAAGAACCGCCCGGCCCTCTGCCGGTACTGCGCGATCGAACGCAGGACCTTCTCCTCAAGCTTCGCGCCCATGCGAGGTAGTTCACGTAGGCGCTCCTCCCTGCACAGCCGCTCCAACTCGTCCATAGTCGAGATGCGGTAATGTTCGATGATCGTCTTAATGCTCTTCGGACCGAGGCCCTGGATCTTCAGGAATTCCAGCGCCGTCGGCGGATACCGCTGCAACCAGTAGTCCCGCTTCTCGCTCGACCCGTGGTCCACGATCTCCGCCAGCGCCGTCGCCAGCCCCTTGCCGATCCCCGGGATATCGGTGACCTTCTTGTTCGGATCCTTGAGAATGTCTTCGATCCGCTCCGGGTACCCCTCGATCGCCGCCGCGCCGTTCCGGTAGCCTCGAATCGAGAACGGATTCTCCCCGGCGATCTCCATCAAATCCCCCGTCTCCGTCAGAATCCGGGCGATCTCCTTGTTCTCCACCGCTTCCTCCAATCGTTTTTTTTAGACGACCTCGAATTCAATCGTATGATTGAACGGAGTGTAGCCGCACAGGTACACGCACTCTCCGGGCAGCTTTGCCTCCGCGCCGCGGACCTGCGTGTAGCTGTGCTCGCGCAATCCAGGCCCGAACCGGATCGCGTCCTCGCCCGCCCTATAGACTGCTTTCCCCGATTCCAGAATCCAGGCTTTTTCGGCTTGCGGCGCCGCCACGCACCCTTCCAGTTTCCCGCCCGCGCCTAGCCCGATCTCTACGCTCACCGGCACCTCGTCCGTCCCGCGAGCCTCGATGCGCAGACGGAAACCCTTCGCGGTCTCTGTGACGGTAGCCCGGTATTCCATCCGGCACACCTCCGTCCGGCGCCGCTCCTTCTGCGATGCGTACCAAGCCTCCACACTAGGCGCGATCCTGCGCGGTGGGTCGGCCGGCTGCCAGTAGCCCGCATCCAGGTCCTGCCGCATCCAGTATTCCTTCCCGCGCTTGCCTCCGTCCACAGGTACGAACTGTCCCTTACCGAAGAAGGCGCTCGAAAATCGCACCGCCTCCAGAATCGCCGCGCCGTGCCGCAGCGCGAAAAACCGGCTCGTCCCGCCCAGAACCAGCGTCGCGCTCGTCTTCCCCCGCCGGATGTGCGCGTACCGGCCCGACGGCGACAGCCGGTCGTAATCCTCCGGCAGCGGCTCCGGAGACGGACCCGGCGTCGCCAGCTCTGGGTACTCCATCATCTGGCTCAGGCTCGGATTCAGCTTCGACGCCAAGGTGGCGTATTTCCCGTTGCCGTCCTTCACCGCCAGATAGCGCAGCGGAAACCATGACCCGTAGGGCTTGCTGTGCACATACTGGTCCTGGCGCTTCGACACGTCGGTCACCGCCTCTTCGCCCGGATGCAAAAGGTAGAGCAGCGCGTCCAGGTTCCGCCGCACCGGCTCCAGTAACTCCCAGCGTTTCAGCTTGTGCGCCACCACCGTCAGCGACGTAGTGGAAACGCCGTTGTACGTCACCGTCGAATGTTCGCTGAACTGCCCGTCTTCGTCGATGTCGATCGACTCCGCCAGCCACTGCTCGACCCGGCGCAGGTAGCGGCTGTCGCCGAACAGCTCGTGCAACTGCGCCAGGGCCGCGCAGCACACCCAGCGGTGGTTCGGCGTGTGCACCCCGCCGTTCACCAGACCCTCGCCGGCCTTGCGCAGTACCGGCTCTATTGCCGCGAACAACTCCCGCTCCCCGGCCATCTTCGCGTGGCGGGCGCCCGCCGCCGCCGACCGCGTCACAAAAGCAGTATCCGGCGGCGAGTTGAAATTCGTGATCGGCAGGTTGAAATTTCCATCGGCAGTCTGCATCCGCCGCAGGTAATCGGCTGCCAGCTTCGCCCGTTCCGCCACCGTCGCGTCTTTGTGAAAGCACGACGCCGGCTGCACGAATGCCGTAACGAATATGTCGTATAGCCCCGCTCCGGAGCCCGGCGCGTAGAGCCCGAACGCGTCGGCGAACCCGCCCCGATGCCGGTGCCCGGGATCGGTTATCTGCATGCGCAGATAGGACTCCACGGCCTTGTCGTGGCCGGCTACCACGGTTTGCTCAATCGCCGCCGCAGCCGGCACCGTGCCCAAAACCGCGGCTCCCGCCAGCAGATCTCTTCGGGTCATGACTGGAGCATAACAAAGCATGCCGGCGGCCCCCATGCTACCGTTAGGAAAAACCGCTATGCGCCGGAATACTCTCCTCTTCATACTCTCCGCGGCCGCTCTGTGCGCCGAGGAAAAAGTCGACCTCCAGGCCGTCTACAAAATCAAGAACGAGGCCTTCCGGAGCTCCAAGGTAATGGAGCACGCCTTCTATCTCACCGACGTCTACGGACCCAGACTCACCGGCTCCCCCGGCCTGAAAGCCGCCGAAGAGTGGGCCGTGCGCCGGTTCAACGAGTGGGGGCTCGCTGCCGTCAAGCTGGAGAAATGGGGACCCTTCGGGCGCGGCTGGGCAAACCTTCGTCTTTCCGCGCAGCTCAAGGAGCCGCAATTCGATCCGCTCATCGCCACCGCGCGGCCCTGGTCGCCCGGCACCAATGGCCCGGTCTCCGCTCAAGTGGTGCTGGCCGTGCTGTCCACCGACGCCGATTTCGAAAAAGCTAAAGGCAAGCTGAAAGACAAAATCGTCTTCATCGACGCTCCGCCGTCGCTACCGCTCCAGACCAGCCCCCAAGCCAAGATCTACAACGACGCCGACCTCGCCAATGAGTCGCTCGCTCTCACCCCGTCCGCAAATTCCTACGTCGGCTCGACCAATCAACCGGTCCAACGTCCCAGCCGCGCCGCCGCCAACCGCTTTCGCGACAAACTGAACAGGTTTCTCACTGAAGAAGGAGCAGTGGTGGCCGTCTCGTGCAGCCAGCGGGCCGACGGCGGCGCCATCCGCGCCACCGCGGCCGGCTCGCGCAATGAAAAGGACCCGCTGCCTCCGCCCTCCCTCAGCCTTACTCCGGAGCACTACAACCGCGTCGCCCGCCTGCTTGAGAAGAGGGTCCCCGTCACGCTCGAGATCGATATCCAGAGCAAGTTCTACGACGACGACAAGAATTCCTACAACGTCACCGCCGAGCTTCCCGGTTCCGACAAGAAGGATGAGATCGTCATGATCGGCGCGCACCTCGATTCCTGGACTTTCGGCACCGGCGCCACCGACAACGCCGCCGGAAGCGCCGTGGTCATGGAAGCCATCCGTATCTTAAAGGCCGCCGGACTCCAGCCGCGCCGCACCATCCGCGCAGCCCTTTGGAGTGGCGAGGAACAGGGCTTGCTCGGTTCCCGCCACTACGTCACACAGCATTTCGCCGACCGCGAAACCATGCAGCCCAAACCGGAGCACTCGAAACTGGCCGCCTACTTCAACCTCGACAACGGCAGCGGCAAGGTGCGCGGCGTCTATCTGCAGTCGAACGACATGGTGCGGCCGATCTTCGAAGCCTGGCTCGCGCCGTTCAAGGACCTCGGCGCCACCGCGCTCACCATCCGCACCACCGGCGGCACTGATCATCTCTCGTTCGACGCCGTTGGCCTTCCCGGATTCCAGTTCATTCAGGACCCGCTCGAATATTCCACGCGCACGCACCACACCAATATGGACGTGTACGACCATCTGCAGAAGACAGACCTGCAGCAGGCTGCCGCCATCATGGCCTCCTTCGCATACCACGCCGCCATGCGCGAGGAGATGCTCCCGCGCAAGCCCTTGCCCAAGCCGCAAGCCGAAAGCGGCCTGCACAGCGACGTCGAGTTCCGCAAGATCGGCAATATCTCGCTCACTCTCGACGCCGAAGTTCCCGAAGGCGACGGCCCCTTCCCCGCCGCCATCCTGGTGCACGGCGGCGGTTGGGAAAACGGCGACAAGCAGACCTACATAAAGCCTCTGTTCGATCCCCTGTCCCAGGCGAACTACGTCTGGTTCAGCATCAACTACCGGCTGTCGTCCCAGGCCAAGTACCCCGCGCCGGTCGACGATGTCGAGAAAGCGATCGCTTGGGTGCGCGCCAACGCCGCCCGTTACAAAGTGGATCCCGGCAAAATCGCGCTGATCGGCGAGTCCGCCGGTGGACACCTGGTCTCCATGGTCGGCGTCCGCAACCGCCCCGAGTCCCGCCTGCAGGCTGTCGTGGCGTTCTACGGCCCTCACGATCTGGAAAAACGTGCCGTCGACGCCGGCAGCATCTCGCCTAGCGTCCAAAAACTGGTTGGCGTCTCCGAGCTCAGCGAGAAATCCCGCGCCCTGCTCCGCGAAGCCTCGCCCATCGCCCACGTCGGCCCCGGCCTGCCGCCGTTTCTGATGATCCACGGCACCAAGGACGCCGCCGTGCCCTACGAGCAGTCGCCGCTGATGTGCGAAAAACTGAAAGCGGCCGGCAATTCCTGTGAAGTCGTCACCATCGAAACCGCCCCCCACGGCATGACCGGCTGGGAAAAGACCCCCGAGTTCACGAAGTACAAGCCCAAGATGATCGACTGGCTCAACTCCACCCTCCGCTAAGTTCGCGGACAGCCCGTGTCTCCCTAGCCGTTGGCAGGTTTTTGACACCGTTATGAAAATGTGGCACAATGCCACATAGAGGCATTAAATGGGCTCTCCGCATTTTAATGAACCTTCGCAAGCCCGTCTGAACTGCCGGGTCAGTGCGGCGATCAAGCGGCGCGCCGAGGAGGCAGCCGGCATTCTCGGTCAATCCATTACAGCCTTTACCGAAACCGCTCTCGCCGAGAAAGCGGAAGAGGTTTTCTCCCGTGCCAGCCGCATTCAGATGTCGGAACGCGATTTCGAGCTGTTCGTCAAGTCCATCGAGAGCGCTCCCGCCCCGACCGCGAAACTCCGAAAGGCTGCCCAAGCCTATAAGAAGCTCCGCGCGCGAAGCCCAGCTTCAAACTGGTAGCAGATGTCCGTTGTCGAACTCCTCCAGTCGTACCACGACAGGAAGAGCTTCGATTGCGGCAAGCCCGAGTTAAACGGCTTCCTTCAACGCCACGCCAGGCAAAACGCGAATCGTCATCTTGGCGTCACTTATGTCGCGGCCCCTGCGCCGGGATCCTCCCAGATACTTGGCTACTACACTTTGGTCACACGCACCGTTGAGAGTGCGCTCATTCCCGTAAAATCCCTGCCTGGAGGACCCATCGGCGTGGTCCTGCTGGGACGTCTGGCCGTCGACCGGTCATTCCAACGCCAAGGTCTGGGGAGGCGGATGCTTCTTCGCGTGCTACGTCAAACCGAAGAGGCCTCTCGCGTCATCGGAATCTACGCTTTGGTGCTCAATGCACTTGATGATGAGGCTCGAGAGTGGTATCAGTCTCTCGGCTGGGGATTCCAATCGCTGCACGACGACCCTCTACATCTGTTCCTTCCGATTTCAACGATTCGCCAGCTTGGCCTTTAATCGCGTCGCCGCCGCCACCTTCTCCACACCATCCGCCCCGGAGAAAACAGCAACGCGCCCCACAGCGCCAGCGTCGGCCCATTTGAAAGAAAAAACAGCGCCACCGCGAATACGCTTTCGGCCATGCTCCGGTACCCCTCCACTGCCGCGTTGCGAAATCGCGTCGACATCGAGTCCGGCGTCACCTCAAGCTGCGCTGCGTAATCCTCCCGAACCCTGACCTGAAGAGTCGCGAACGCCACCCTTTTCGCCAGGCTCTTCCTCTCCGCTTCCATCCGCTCGATTTCACCCCTGGTTCGGTCGATCTCCACCTCCACCGCCAGCACGTCCGCCAGCTTCCCGGTGCGCTGGCTGAGTAGATCGGTCAGACGCCGCTCGGCGTTGCGCGCGTTGGACAGCCGGGCCTCCAGATCCACGTACTGCTGCGTCACTTCCTCTCCGCTTTGCGACTCCGATTCGACGCGGCCCAGCTTCTTGAACTCCGCCATCACCGCATCGAGCCGATCGGCAGGCATGCGAAGCGCTGCCTCCAGGCTGCGTCCGGCGCTACCCGGAGACCTGACCTCCAACTGTCCGACGTACCCGCCGTGTCGTTTCAGAATCTCGTCGATGCCCGGGCGCACTTTGTCGAAGTCTTTCGTCGTCAGCTGAAGCTGCGCGGTCCTGGCGATCAAAGGGCTGTTCGACTTCGCCGGCTCGCTTGCGGCCGGAATCGCCTCAGACATTTGCAGCTTGGAGGGAACGGGACCTGTCCTCACGAAATCTAAAGATTGTGACGCCTCCTTACGACGGTTCATCATCGTAGGGCCCGAAACCACCATCATCACCAGCACCAAACACGCCGGGGCCCATACCCACGGAGACGCGGCGCGCCGGCGCACGCCCTCCCACCACGCCCGGCGGACGGCGCCCGGCGTTTTCGCCGCGCTCTCCGCAAGAGCCGCCGCGACACTTCGCGCGACCTGCTGATCCGGCGTCTCGATCCGCCAGTTCAGCAGCCTCTGCCGGACCCCTCCCAGTTGAGCCGCAAGCTCCTGACATTCAGCGCACCGCTCCAGATGCTCCGCCGTCACTCCCGCACGCTCCGCCGGCAGCTCACCGTCGAGGTAGGCCATCAACTCTTGTGGTTCAATCGGATGGTAGCTAGTCCGCATATCAAGCCTCACCGTCCACCGAATTTCGACCGGCCGGTTCCAGGATCTCCCTCAACGCCATGCGCGCGCGGAAAAGCCGGGAGCGCACCGTGTTCACCGGCAGCCGCAACAGCCCCGCAATCTCCTGATAGCTGAGTTCCTCGTATTCCCGCAGCATCAGAATCTCGCGTTCGGAAGGCTCCAGCCTTTCCACCGATTGCCGTACCCAGAACACCTCGTCGGGCGCCTCCTCGACGGCGGCTTCGGTCGCACCGTCGCTTGCCGATAAATTCCGCGCTCCCTTCCGCCGCTCCGCCGCAACCAGATTCAAAGCGATCCCGTACAGGTAAGCACGCAACGTCGCCCTCGGCTCGTACCGGGCGGTAGCGCGTATCACGGCAAGGAAGGTTTCCTGGGTCAGATCCTCGGCGCGTTCCCGGCTTTCCAGCCGCCGCCGGAAGAAGTCGTACAGCGGCTCCCGATACCGCTCGAACAGTTCCTCGAACGCCTCGCGCGACCCCGATTGGAAAGCCTGCATCAGGGCTTCGTCGCTGATCATCGCCGGCCGCCGCGCTCCTTCATAACCTGGAATGTCTCGGGCCCACGAAAAGTTCCCGGTTTCCGAAGATTTTTTTCAGCCGATCGCCTTTGCCATTCGCACCACCGGCAGCGCCTCGCCATTGTCCAACGGCACCTCAAAGCGCTCCCCCGCCACAAAGCCGTGAGCCCGGTACAGCGGCTCGCCCGTCAGCGTGGCCACCAGTTCCAGCCGCGTGAAACCCAGCGCGCCAGCCGCCGCCTCGCACTCCCTTAGTATCCGGCTCCCAAGTCCCCTCCGCGCCCATTTCGGATGGACGAAGAACGCGCGGATGCGCGCCGCGTCCGCCGCCGGATCCAACCACGCGTCGTCCTTGCCTCGTGCCTGATCGCTCCCGAAGAGCGTCTTGCGCCGGCTCCATCCGCCGCACGCGACGATCTCCGTCCTCGCTTCGACCACGAAGTAGGTGCCGTCGTCGATCAGCAGCCGGTCCACGCCGAACACCGTGCCCAGCGCGCCTTCCATTTGCCGCAACGAGTAGTCGGACGCCTGCAGCGTCCGCACCGACTCCGCGATCAGCCGCTCCAGCGCAGGAATATCGGCCGGCGCCGCCAGCCGCAAGCTGAACAGAGCGGGCGGCATGACGCGGACACCTACTCCAGCATCGCCGCGATCTTGCCGGCGTCGTTCGGCACAACCACCGGTTGATTTCCGAACGTCGATTTCAGCCGTGTCCCATGCGGGTCGTCCAACTGCCCCGTATGATAGCGGTAGATGTAATCCGGATCCTTCAGCACGTTGCCCGTCAGCACTGCCACCACATCCGCGTCGCGCGCCATCACCCCGGCGGCGGTCAGCTTGCGGATCCCCGCCAGCGTCGCAGCCGAAGCCGGCTCGCTGCCGATCCCGCACAACCCAATCACCGCCTTCGCGTCCGCGATCTCCTGCTCAGTCACCTTCTGCACCACTCCGCCCGAAGTGACCACTTCGTGCAGAGCCTTCGGCCACGACACCGGATCGCCAATCTTGATCGCCGTGGCCAGCGTCTCCGGATGCCCCACCGCGTGGAGCTGCGCGCGATCGGCCTGCTGCATCAGGTCGAAGAACGGCGCCGCGCCTTCCGCCTGAATCACCGCCAGCTTCGGCAGGCGGTCGATCAGCCCCAGCTCTTTCATTTCCCGCAGCGCTTTCCCGAACGCCGATGTGTTCCCCAGGTTTCCTCCCGGCAGTACGATCCAGTCCGGAACCCGCCAGTCGCGTTGGTCCATCATCTCGACCACGATGGTCTTCTGTCCCTCGATGCGGAACGGATTGATCGAGTTCAGCAAGTAGATGCCCAGCTTCTCCGCCAGCACCCGCACCAGCGCCAGAATCTGGTCGAAGTTGGCCTCCACCTGAAACGTCTTCGCACCGTACTCCAGCGCCTGCGCCAGCTTCCCATACGAAATGTTTCCATGCGGAATGAAGATCACCGGCTGCAGCCCCGCCGCGCTGGCGTAAGCCGCCATCGACGCCGACGTGTTGCCGGTGGACACGCAGGCCACCCGCTTCATACCCAGGCTCAACGCCTGCGCCGTCCCGCACGTCATCCCGTTGTCTTTGAATGAGCCCGTCGGATTGAATCCCTGGTGCTTGAAAACCAGCGCGCCCAACCCGCCGTATTCCGCCGCGCGCGGCGCCGGAAGCAGTGGCGTATTGCCTTCCCGCAGCGTGACCACGTGGCGTTCATCGTCCAGGAACGGAATGATCTCGCGGTACAGCCACACGCCGCTCTGGTCCAGCGGAGCGTTACTCATGCGCCGTTCCCGCCATAGCTTTTTGAGCTCCGCCGCGGGCTTGTGTATGCCGGAATAGACTGCCTCCAGCAACCCGCCGCAGCGCGTGCAGTTATAGATCACCTCGCGGATCGGGTAGCGCGCACGGCACCCCGGCGCGAAGCAAACCAATTCAGATGTCATGGATCTTTGATTATACCGATGCTCCTGCTCTCCTCCGGCTCCGAAAACAAACCATTCCACGAGTCGTCAAGATGCAGCCACTCAATGCCATAAGTCGTCTCGGCTTCCGGAACGTGCAGCAGTCCATGCCCCTTTACGCACATCAACTCCGTGCCGTACCATTCCAACAGCGTGTCCGAGGCCCAGCCGATTCGCACCGGGTTGGCGAGCAATCGCAGACACACCGGGCACCGCCTCCGCTGATCCATCAACGCCCAGCGAAACGCCAGGACGTAGCCGATCAGCAGTCCGTGAGCCTGGATCGGAATCGAAAAGATCCAAGCCAAGTCGAGAGTCCCGCAGAAAACGATCACAACAAGGAGCGGGATTTTGACCGCCAGAAAAATCCAACGCCGCCTCCCCGCCGGGTATTCGCCAAGCCTCCTCGGCATGGTCGCCGGCAGGATCAGAATTGCGATGAAAAGAACCAGAAGGTGGGCCAGAAGAAGCGGCTGCCTTGCCAGCGATTCGCACTCCAGCACGATGCTGCCCCCGTGTTCATTCGGCACGGAGATGAGCCATCGCGAACGGTGCTGAGCCCGGGCCGCTCTTACGCGGCCGAGCACGAATCCTTTGGAATGCCCCGCCGGCGCGTCCGGCCGCTGCTCATCCGTAAGCAGCCAGGCATCGAAGCGCCCCGGAAGCCGCCAGGAGCCCTCCGGAAGAACACCGGCCACGCGGACCGTCTGCCCCCCGACCTCGACAAAACATCCCGCGACGCTGGGGTCGCCGTCAAACCATTTGCGCCACGCCGTCTCGCTGAGGAACAACCCCGGCTGCGCAACGGGCACTTCCAGCATCTCGAATAAGTTGACGCTCACCATCGCAACCCGGAACTCCGCTGCACCCAGCCGCGCCGTCACCGGACGATAAAACGCAAGGCCGCTGAACTCCGCGCGGCCGCGCAGGGCACGGTATCCCTCCACTTCGACAGTTGGCTGCGCCCGCTGAAAGCCTTCGCTGCGGGAAATCATCACCAGATTCCGCGCGTCCTGGTAGGGCGACGGCCACACGCTATCCCGAATGCCGGGCAGGCGCAGCGCCAGGTACAAGCTCGCCCCGGCCAGTACCAACAGCAGGAAAACGCACTGAAGTGGAGACTCCAGGCCGAACTGTCGGCCGGCCGCCGGGTCCAAACTGTTTTGCCGCAGCCAAAGCGCGTCCCGTAGCGCCCCCAGGCAAAAGGAAATCGCGCTCCACTTGCCGCCAGGTGTCGTAGCACGCATGACGTACCACAGCTCCGAAGTCCACTCCGCCAGCCACTCCGCTCGTTCCCTCTCCGGCACCAGGATCGCGGCGCCGCGCAGAAGCACCCGATGCAGCCCGAGCCTCATACGTCCTCCGGCGGCCCCGAAATCATCCTGACCAGCAGTGGATAGCGCTTGTGCGCTGCCTCCAGCGTGGACCTGCCGGCGAGTGTGATTCTGTAATACTTCCTCGGTGGCCGCCGTCCCGCGTCCGCGACCGACTGCCGCTCCCACTGGGAGCGAACCAGGCCGTCCCGTTCCAGGCGCCGCACGGCCGGATAAACCGTCCCGCTCGGCAGGCCGGTCATCTCCATCACGCTGAAGCCGTACCCATATCCCGCCTGGATGGCCTCCAGAATAATCAGCGCGGTGTGAGATAGTTTCGGCTCGGTTGCCACAAAAAGTATTGTACCTATGTAGCGTACTACTTGACGGGCCAATGAGTAGCATGCTACATAGGGTGAACGGAAGGAGGGCGGATTCTCGAACTTCGCGATGTTTCCAAGCGCTTTCTCGGCATCGCCGCCGTCGACGGCGTCAGCTTCTCCGCGCGCCCCGGCGAGATCACCGGCTACCTCGGCCCCAACGGCTCCGGCAAGTCCACCACTATGAAAATGATCGCCGGGCTTATCGACGCCACTTCGGGGCAGATCCTGTTCGACGGCCGGCCCATCCAAAGCGACCTCATCGCCCACAAGCAGCGCGTCGGATACGTGCCCGAAGAGCCCCACCTGTACGCGCACCTCTCCGGCCTCGAGTATCTGCTGATGGTCGGGCAGTTGCGGAACCTGCCGGAGAAGCCCACTGCCGCCCGAATCGATGGGCTCCTGCGCCTCTTCTCGTTGCACGGCGACCGCCACGCGCCCATCTCGGCCTACTCCAAAGGCATGCGTCAAAAAGTCCTTCTCTCCGCCGCGCTGCTGCACAATCCGGATCTGCTTTTGCTCGACGAGCCATTCTCCGGCCTTGACGTCGGCACCGGACTCGTCTTGCGCAGCCTCATCCAGGAACTGGCCGCGCGCGGCAAGGTCGTTCTCTTCAGCTCGCATGAGCTCGAGACCGTGGAGCGCGTCTGCTCCCACGTCGTCATACTGCACCGCGGCAAAATCGTCGCCGACGATTCCATCCAACGCCTGCGCGTGCTCATGTCGGCGCCCACCCTCGAAGGAATCTTCTCCCAGTTGGCGGTGGAGCAGGACACCGCAGCCATCTCGCGGGAGATCGCCGAACTGATCCAGGCCTGAGCCATGGTGAAACTCCAGTTTCGCGTCCTCTACCGCGAGTTCCTTTTCCGCATGGTGGATCTGGAGCTGCTCTCGACGCATGCGCAGGGCGACATGAGCAAGCTGTTCGGCCAGTTCGCCGCGCTCCTGGTATTCCTCAGCATCGTGTTTTCTCTCCCCGCCCTGGGCCTCGGGGGAGCGGGGAAACTTCCCCAGGCACGCCTGATCGAGGCCTGGAGCGGCGAGCATTTTCTCATCGCCACCACCATGCTCGTCGTCGGCCTGTTCGCCGTGCTCAGTTGGGATTCCACTTTTCCCGACCGGCGCGACATCCTGGTGCTGGCCCCCCTGCCTGTCCGCGCGCGCACCATGTTCCTCGCCAAAGTCGCGGGTGTTGCCGCCTCCCTGGGTCTTACCGTGCTGATTCTGCACGCGGCCGCCGGTCTGGTCTGGCCGCTGGCGCTCAACTCGGAATCCGCCGCCCAGACGGTTCCGGCGCTAACCACTGAGCCTGCCCTGCCGCCGGTTTCAGCCGTCGACCTCCAATCCGTAATGAACCGCGACCTCGCGCCCGCCTTCAGCAGCGGCTCGCTCGCGCCCGGGACCGGCGGCGGGGTCGCGATCGGCGTCTCGAAGCATGGCGTCCGACACGTGTTCGCCTACGGAACCGCACACCCGAACTCGATCTTCGAGATAGGTTCGGTCACCAAAACCTTCACCGCCCTCCTGCTGGCGAAGATGGCCGCGCAAGGCAAAGTGAAACTGGACGAGCCCGTGCGCGAATTATTGCCGCCTGGAACCGTCGGCAAGCCCGCCGGGCCGGAGATCACACTCCTCGACCTTGCGACTCATCGCTCCGGATTGCCGCCGATGCCCACCAACCTCAACACCGCCGGCACTCCCAACCCCGGCGCCGACTATCACACTGCGGATCTCTACCGGTTTCTCGCCCGGCGCGGCGCCGCCAAGCCGCCCAATGCGTCTTTCCATTACAGCAATCTCAGCTTCGCACTGCTTGGCCAGGCCCTGGCAAACCGTGCTGGCGCCCCCTGGCCCGATCTGATTAAAAAAGAAATCACGGACCCCCTCGGTATGCCCGATACCGCCGCGATGCTCTCCCCCGAGCAACAAGCCCGCATGATCCAGGCCTACGATGCCCGACATCGTCCGATCGCCCCCTGGGACCTGGACGCATTGGCCCCAGCCGGCGCCCTCCGCTCCACCGCCGCCGACATGCTCACCTACCTCGAAGCCAACCTGCATCCCGGCCTTCGAGCTACCCCGTCGAGACTCTCGACGCTCCCCTCCGCCATCCTTCATTCCCACGTCCGACAAGCAACCATCACCCCGGAGATGCAAATCGCCCTCGCCTGGATCTACGACTCCAGCACTGGAACCTACTGGCACAACGGCGCCATCTCCGGATACACCAGTCACGGTTTCTTCAATCCGGCCGGCGACTACGCCGCCATCGTCCTCGTAAACAACGCGCCCGGCCCCATACCCTTTTCCGAACTGCTGGCCCGGCACATCCGCGAGAGGCTGACAGGCCAGCCCGCCGTTTCATTCGAAATGCTGTCAATCCCGCCGGCCGGCGGATTCTTTGGCCTGCTCCGCGGATTCGCAGCTTATTGGATCACCATGCTTGCCGCCGGCGCATTCATCTTCTGCTGCGTGCTGGGCCTGCAAGGCCTGGCCGCCCAACTCCTCCCGCGGCCCTTCTTCCTCCGGGTATCGTCATGGATGCAACTCGCCGCGTTCTGCCTGTTCGTCAGCGTGTACTTCCTCGAACCCATGATGCCCGCGCCCGGCGCCCTCATCGCCGCACAAAGCCAAGGCGCGCTCGCGTGGTCCCCATCGTTTTGGTTCCTCGGCCTGTTCCAGCAATTGACCGGATCTCCGGCTCTTGCGCCGCTGGCGCAACGGGCCTGGGCCGGCCTGGGTATCGCCGTATCTTTGACAGCCGTGGCGTACGCCCTCAGCTATTTCCGCACGCTCCGCCAGATCCTCGAGGAACCCGACATCGCGCCAGGATTCCGCGGCGCCGGCCGGTTGCCGCGTTTCGGAAGCGCCCTCTCCGCGGCCGTCGTACCCTTCAGCGTCCGCTCCCTGCTGCGCAGCCGCCGGCACCGCATCATCCTCGCCTTCTATCTGGGGGTTGCCTTCGCGCTGACCATTTTTTTGCTAAGGAGCCCCGCCGCCCGGGGGCAGCTTTTTGAGGCGCCCGCCGCCGACCCCTGGCGTCAGGCCAGTGCCCCGCTGATGGCCGCCAGCCTGGTGATCATGGGCTTCTGGGTGGTAGGCGTCCGCGTGGTGTTCGCCATGCCGCTCGACTTGCGCGCCAACTGGATCTTTCGCGTCACACCGGTTGCCGGCGGGCCGGGGTCCCTCGCGGCGCGGCGCCGGTCTCTGCTCCTGCTATCGCTAGCCCCGGCCTGGGCCGCGACGGCCGCGCTGTTTCTTTGGATGTGGCCGTGGCGGCCGGCCGCCGCCCACATCCTGGTTCTCGGACTCTTCGGGATGATCCTCGCCGAAATTTGCCTGCTTGGCCCTCAGAAGATCCCCTTCACCTGCTCCTATCTGCCCGGCCGATCGAATATCCACATGACGTTTTGGCTTTGCATTGGCCTCCTCATGAAAGTGGTCAACAAGGCCGCCGAATTCGAACAGCGGGCGATTGAGTCCCCCGGCGCCACCGCTGCGCTGCTGGCCCTTCTTGGCGCTGTCCTGCTCGCCGCCCGATGGCGAACCTCGGTGGTGGCCGCCTCCCCCGAGGGCGAGCTGCAGTTTGATCAGGCGCCGCCGGACCAGCTACAGTTGTTGGGGCTGACTCACTTCGTCGGCGACGTCTCGAAGCCAGGCTCGCCGTCCTGAACCGGCTCGACGGGCCGCAGCCGTGTCGCTCTTACCGTAGCCGTGTTGCCTTTATAAAGTGCCCGGGCCTCCTTCCGGCACCTATGTCTGCCCCTCCGCCACCCCGTTACACGGCTAGCTCTTGCGCCCCCACCAGCCCCCC
>JACXTT010007388.1_pt1 | contig 15466 bp, 11 predicted proteins | sample 9270951 | NCBI WGS metagenome assembly JACXTT01 (sample SAMN15532306, study PRJNA645909) | rock metagenome | isolation source: weathered quartz diorite | place: Puerto Rico | collected 2017-06-21 | reverse complement strand
AACCTGTACAAACTGTACGATTCGCTGGACAAATACTCCATGAACTGGGTTATTTCTCCCCCGGTGCTTTCGGCCATGCGCGGGCGGCTGCGCGACCAGGATATACAGCAGGGGTTGAAAGGCGTAATTTTCCGGATGAAGCAGTAAAAAAAGGTTGCGCACAGCGTTATGAGAGAAAAAGAGGATTTTGCAGGAAGGAGGCGTGCCACGCCTGTGCAGTACCTCTTTTTCTCTTTTCCCTTTGTGCGCAAAAAAATTATTTCCTCTTTGGCAAAGAAAAAAACTTAACTTACCTTTATACCATCAAACGCAGGCTGCATAAGGATTAGACGAATAGTCAATTCACAGAAACTTAACACAGCAATGCACCGCGCGGCCCGGTTTATGCGTTTATTCAACATTCTTGCTCTCCGGCGATTTCTGCCTTGCTCCTGACCGTTAAGATTGCTTCCCTCGCGTATTGCTTTCCTGCAGGATTGCTTCCATAGCAAATTATTTTACCATCTAAAACCAGCAAAATGAAAAAGAATCTTGCAAACAGGTTTGTAATGACCGTATTTGTTGTGGCGGCAGGCCTTGCCACACAGGCCCAAACTGCAGTAAAGCAGCCACTGGTGGTTCCCACGGCGTCTGTAACCTATATTGGCGGCGGGGAAGATGTGTTATCCGTAGCCGTAAAATACGATAATGCGCCCGGCAACCGGTTTACCGTAACCGTGAAGGACGAAGACGGGTATTTGCTGTACCAGGGCAGTTTTTCTGAAAAGAAATTCAATAAAATATTCCAGCTTCCCAGGCCGGAGCTTTCCAAAGCAACCTTTATTATCCGAAATGCCAAAACCAACGAAGTGCAGTCCTTTGAAATCAATGCACGGATAGTGGAGGAAGTGGTGGTAAAGCGGATTGGGTAAGTGAGTTGCGCCTTCGGCGCAAAGAGTTTTTTACCACAGAGGACACGGAGGTTTTTTCACAGAGGGCACAGAGCATTTGCTATGTAAAAATGCTTTTGAGGAACCTACCTTTTAAGGGACACAGAGGGTTTGCTGCGCAAAAAAAATCATGCTTCAGGCGGGTGCGGCTGGATTTTAACTTTGTGCGCCAAAAATTCTTGCCCTCTCACGCCGAAGGCATGCCTCTGTGTCCCTTAAATGCCATTATAAAGTCACAAAAAGTCTAAATAATAAACGGGAATTATAAAGCAGATCCATATTCTCTGTGCCCTCTGTGAAAAAACCTCCGTGTCCTCTGTGGTAAAATTCCCTCGCCTTCGGCGAGCCGGCAGAAGGCCGCAAACGAATAAATCCCCCGCATTCTTTTGGAATTTGGGGGATTTGAGTCTGCATTAAAATAACCTTACCTCGCAGACTATACTTGACGGATCTTTTATCTTAGCTTAGATATACTAAAGTTTCGATGTTGGGCGGATATTGGGATGAAAAACACCAGTTAGCAGTTTTACCACCGGGTCGATTTTAGGAGAGACTGAAAGTCATTGTAAAAGTGCACCTAAAAAAAGACCCGATCAATAACACATTTGCGTTATTTTGAGTATTGTCTGACTTTTAGGGAATTTTTCCGCCTCTTGCATAACACCATTAGACTATATGATAAAACACCCCTTTGCCGCTTTACGTGGTTATTACTGCTTTTTTTAACCACCGGTGCCACCTCACAACCCCTGCTGCGCCTGAACAGCATTGCCTACAATGTAAACGAAGGATTATTGCAAAGCCATGTGGCCGATATTGCGGAAGACGGCAACGGGTTTATCTGGATCAGCACCGGCAGCGGCGTACAGCGTTTTGATGGCAAACGCTTTCACCAGGTAATGCCGGGCAGCAGCAGCACGAGCCTGCCGGAAGACCGGTATGTTCATTTTTTGCGGCTGAACGACGGCAATCTTTGGATAACCCACAACAAGGGAATTACTGAATATGACATCCATACCAATTCGTTTAAAAAAGTATATGAGTTTGAAACCATCGCCCGGGGCAATAGCCTGGCCGATAACCTTATCTATGCCGTGCTGGAAGAGGGGCCGCTGGTATGGTGCGCTACCCCCCACGGCCTGCTGGCCATCAGCAGGCAAACCCGCCAGGTAACTGATTCCATTCATTACGCACCCATTGCAGGGCTGGAACTGGCTTCTCCCCTGTCGCCCATCCAGAATTTTTTTGTTGCTGCCGGCAAGAATATCTGCGCTTTCCTGGCCCCCGCGGAGCTACGGATTATCAATACCGATACCAAAAGAATAACCACCGTAAAAGCAAGCCGTGAACAAAAGGCTTTTTACGCCATTGAGAAATTAACCGACGACACCCTGCTGGTAGCCAGCAGCCTGGGCATTGAGAAAATGAGCGTTGCCAACAACCGGTTTTCCTTTGTTTGTTCGTATATTATTCCCCCCGAAAGAGACCACCAGCGGTTTCCGCTCCATCTTTTCCGGCTGAGAAACGATCATTGTATTGTGGTATTCAGCGGCGAGGTGTTTGAGCTGGATACCAATACCGGCCAGTACCGGGCCCGCCTGGTTAACCTGCAGCACCAGTCTTTTCTCAATAATGGGTTTATTAACGGCTGCATGAGCGACCGCTTTCATAACCTGTGGCTGGTTACCGTAAGCGACGGCGTTAAAAAAATCAATTATAATTTCTCCGGCTTCCGCTATTTTGGGACGGCCGACAGGAAGAATAATTTTGTGAAAGCGGTATACGTTGATAAAGCGGCCAACCAGGTTTTCTGCGGCACGTTTAACAGCGGGTTATATGTATACGATACCTCCCAGCAGCTTATCCGGCATGTAGACGCCTTTCCCGGTTCTCCCGCACCGTATACCGTGTGCGCTATTGACAAGGCAGGCCCGCAGCAATACCTTGTTTACCTGACCGGCTCCTGGGATGCCTATTTGCTTAACACGCATGATTTTTCTATCCGCAAACTGCCCGTGCATATTGACCGGCCAAGCCCGGTAGATAAATTTGATTACTATCTTTCGCAGTTAAAAACGGCCGATTCGGCTACTTTAATCAGCACGTTTTTTTCGCTTTACGAGGCCCGTTTTTTAAATGGCGCCCTGCAGTTGCAACGGCTCGATTCCCTGCCAGCCCCTGCTATATGCGCTTATACCGACCGGAAAGGCCAGGTATGGGTAGGCGGGGCAGGCAGTTATTTTTTACTGCACCATGGCGAACCTCCCCGCAGCTTTAGCCTGCCCGGCAAGATTTTGTGCCGCTGCTTCTGGAATGACCGTATGGGCCGGTTATGGATGGGTACGGAAAAAGGGCTTTTCCGCTTAAACAACGACGGGAGCATACTATCGGTGCTGCACAGGGCCGACGGCCTGCCAGACGATTGCATCTATGCCATACGCGAAGACCGCAAAGGCAATTTATGGTTTAGCCACAACAAGGGTCTTACCTGTATGGGCCGCTCAGGCTCGCTGCTGCATTTCAGCAAAAACGACGGCCTGCAGGAAAATGAATTCAATACCAATACCTCGTTTGAAACAGCCGATGGCGAACTGTATTTTGGCGGGGTAAATGGCATCAGCAGTTTTTATCCTGAAGCGGTGAGCAATATCAACGAAATGCCCAACGTATTGCTAAGCGGCATTAAGGTAAACGACGAATACTGGAAAGAAGACACGGCCTACTGGAGCATTCAGCAACTGCAGCTTCCTTATTATAATAACATTGTGTCGTTTGAATTTACCGCGCTGGGCCTGCGCAACCCCGACCAGTATAATTTCCAGTACCAGATGGAGGGGCTCGACCCCGATTGGATCAATGCGGGCAGCTATCCCGCCCCGCGTTATGTGCTTTCGCCGGGCAAATACCTCTTCCGGTATTATGCGGGCAACAGCCTGGATAAACACACGCTGAAATACAAAGAGCTGATCGTTATTATTAACCCGCCGTTCTGGAAAACCTGGTGGTTTACCATGTTGTTGGTTATCGCTGTTGTTGCCATGCTCTTTTTTGTCATAAAAACCTACAGCACAAGAGCCCGGCTGCGCCATAACCGCGAGCTGGAAACCCATCGTAAAATACAGCAGGAGCGCGAGCGCATCAGTCGCGAGCTGCACGACAATATCGGCTCGCAGCTTAGTTTTATCAGCAGCAGCATCGATTGGATATCTGCCCCGCCCATGCAAATGAGCAAGGAAGATGAATTAAAACGGCTGGCCACCATCAACGATACGGCCAAGCTGGTGATAAACGATTTGCGGGAAACCATCTGGGCGCTGAAAAAAGAAGCCATCCCGCTCGATGAAATGGCCGACCGCTTAAAACTCTTTATCCAGTTGCAGCGAACGCTGCGGCCCGAAATGGAAATGACCATTACCGAAGACATCCGGAACAATATTTCTTTTTCGTCTACCGAAGCCCTCAATATTTTCCGCATCTGCCAGGAAGCCATCGTAAACTGTATCCGCCATGCAGACGCCGGCAAGCTGGGCGTAAGCATACAATCGGGGCCGGGCAAGGCTTTTATCATTACAATTGAAGATAACGGAAAGGGATTTTCGGATACTCCCCGAACCCCCGAACATTACGGGCTGGAAAATATGCAGCACCGTGCCGCCGAACTGGGTGCATTGCTCCTGATCAAGTCGGGCGAAGGAAAAGGTACCACCCTGGTACTACGCAATGTATAAGGTGAAAATTAACCTGTTTTTAATAGCCAATGGGTAAAAATGACGCAAATGAGGTATTGATTATATAAAGGTTAACCGACATATTTGTTGTTCCTGTTATGAAGATTCCAATCGGCATTGTAGATGATAAGTCCCAGAACCGCCTGTCGCTGGCAGAGCGGATTAATTACTCCGATGATATCGAGGTGGTATTGATGGCGGTAAACGGTCATGATTTCCTGGACCAGATGAAGGCCATGGTGGTAGACCGCTACCCGGCCGTAGTGCTCATGGATATTGAAATGCCGGGCATGGATGGTATTGAAACGGTGCAGGTAGGCAAACAGCTGTATCCCGGCGTAAAATTCCTGATGCTTACGGTATTCGATGATGACGATAAAATATTTGAAGCCATCAAAGCCGGCGCCGGCGGCTACCTGCTGAAAGACGAAAAAGTGGCCGTTATTATCGATTGCATAGAGCAATTGCAGGAAGTGGGCGGCGCACCCATGAGCCCCCGCATTGCCCGTAAGGCCTTTGATTTGCTCATGAAAGCCTCGCTGCCCGTAAAAGAAGCCGCCGGCAATGAAGAAAAAAACGAATACAGCCTTTCCGGCCGGGAAACTGAAGTGCTCAAACTGCTGGTAGACGGGTTTGACTACAAAGCCATTGCAGAAAAACTCTTCCTGAGCAGCCATACCGTGCGCAAGCATATTGCCAATATTTACCACAAGCTGCACGTAACCTCCAAGGCGCAGGCCATTAAGCTGGCCACGAACAATAAGCTAATTTAGAGACTGCCGCGAAACCAGCCGGTTATATGTGTTTCGTACAGCGCCAATCAAAATTTAAGTACGTTTGTCACCCAAAAACTACTTAAATCATGAAGAAATTCCTTCTTACGATTGTCTTGTTTACCGGCCTGGTCATCAAATCCCTCGCCGATGAAGGTATGTGGCTGCCGCTGCTGCTGGGCGAGCAGGTGTACAACGATATGGTCAGGCGCGGGTTGAAGCTGACCAAAGAACAGCTGTACAGCATCAACAAATCGTCTATTAAAGACGGTATCATCATTTTCGGTGGTGGCTGCACGGGCGAAATTGTAAGCAGCCAGGGCCTGATCTTTACCAATCACCATTGTGGCTATGATGCCGTGGCCAGGGCCAGCTCGGTAGAGCACAATTACCTGCGCGACGGGTTTTATGCCAAAAGCATGCAGGAAGAAATACCCTCCGGCGGCATTACCGTGCAATTTCTCACCAAAATAGAAGATGTAACCGCCGATGTTGAAAAACAATTAAGCGGGCTCAGCGGCATGGACCGCCTGATGAAGCAGTCGGAAGTAATAGCCGACATCAACAAAAAATACTCCGACCCCACGCAAAGCCTGGAAGCAAGGGTAAGCCCGCTGTTTAAAGGCAACCAGTTCCTGGTATTTGTATACCAGCGCTACAGCGATATCCGCCTGGTAGGCGTACCGGCCGAAAGCATCGGCAAGTTTGGCGGTGATACGGACAACTGGGAATGGCCCCGCCACACAGGCGATTTTTCCATTTTCAGGGTGTATACCAGCAAAGACGGCAAACCCGCTCCCTATGCTGCCGATAATGTTCCCCTGAAACCCAAATATTCCCTGCCTGTATCGATTAAAGGATACAAAGACGGCGATTATGCCATGATTTACGGTTATCCCGGTGGTACCAACCGCTACGAAACATCGTATGGCATTAAGCAAAAAGTGGATATTGACAATCCTTCCCTGGTAGACCTGCGCGATATGCGCCTTAAGTTCATGTTTACCGAAATGAAGAAAGACCCTGCCATCAAACTGCAATTGGCGTCTTCCTATGCCGGCATTGCCAACTACTGGAAGTTTTACGACGGCGAAAGCAAGCAACTGGTAAAATACCATGTTTACGACCAGAAAAAAGAAGCCGAAGCAAAATTCCAGCAATGGGCCAATGGCAAACCCGAATACCAGTCCATTATGAGCGACTGGGAAAAAGCCTATGCCGACTGGCGCCCTTACAGCAAACACCGCGTATACATTACCGAAGGCATTTTAGGCTCCCCGCTGATGGGATTTGCCGCTTCCCTGCTGCAGGTAGAAGCCGCTATTGTAAAACAGGGCGGTACCACCGCCATTAAAAGCGCGGTAGATGCAGCCAATAAGGCAAGGGATAATTTTCTTAAAGAGGAGAACAAAGCCTCCGACCAGAATATACTGGCCGCGGTGCTGATGCTGTATTATACTGATATTGACAAAAGCCAGCACCCCATTTCCTTTTATGAAAGCATGAAAGGGACTTATGGCAACCTGAAAGACGAAGCCACGTATAAAAAATATGCCGCCGACGTGTTTAAAAACACGATGATTTTTGACGATACCAAATGGCAGGCATTTGTGGCCAACCCCGATGGCCTCGCCCTTCAAAACGATATGGCGTTTGCCACTGCCAGCGCTTTTGTAAAAAACTACCAAAGCAAATACCTGCCCCTCTACCAGGCCTTTAACGCCAAAAATACCGACCTGGGAAGATTATACCTGAAAGGCATCATGCAGGTGGACCCGGTAAAGGCTAAAAAGATGTACCCCGACGCCACGTTTACCATGCGGGTGAGCTTTGGCAATGTAAAAAGCTATAACCCCCGCGATGCCGTTCATTACGACTATGTGTGCACGATGAAAGGCGTACTGGAAAAATATGTACCCGGCGATTACGAGTTTGACCTGCCCGCCAACCTGGTGGAAGCGGCCCGTAAAAAAGACTTCGGCCAGTATATAGATAAAACAAAGAACGACCTGGTGGTATGCTTCATCACCACCAACGATATTACCGGCGGCAATTCGGGCTCGCCGGTGCTGGATGGCAGCGGCAACCTGGTAGGGCTGGCTTTCGACGGCAATTATGAAGCCCTCAGCCATAAAATAGCCTTCGATAAAGACCTGAACCGCACCATTTGCGTGGACGTGCGGTATGTATTATGGTGTATCGATAAACTGGGCGGCGCCAAAAATATTATCAATGAGTTGAAGCTGGTGCGTCCGGTCAACAATTAAGAATTATAAATTGAGAATTATGAATTGAATGGCAAGCCGCTGCTGTTCAATTCATAATTCTCAATTTATAATTCTTAACTCTTCTTCGGGCTGTTATCCTTCCAGCGCCACAAATGCAGGCAGGCATACGTGCGGTAGGGGCTCCATTTTTGCGAGAGGCGCAGCATATCTTCCCGGAATTGTTTTTTATCGGCGGAGTCCAGTTTGTACAGTTTTATCATGGCGTTTTGAATGCCCAGGTCGTCTACTGCAAATACATCTTCCCGGCCCAGGGCAAACATAAGGATCATTTCCGCCGTCCACCTCCCCACGCCTTTTATACGGGTAAGGTGTTCTATTACTTCCATATCGGTCATGACTTTAAGCTGCTTCCATTCCATGCCTTCTTCCAGGGCAAACCGGGCCACGTTTTGCACATACCGGGCTTTGGCATTGGAAAGGCCTATGGCGCGCAGCTGCTCATGAGGCGTGGCTATGATTTGTTCGGGGCTGGGGTGCTTATCGTACAAGGCCAGGAAACGCTTCCAGATTACATCCGCTACTTTGGTAGACAGCTGCTGGCTCATAATGGAGCCGCAGAGATGCAGGTATACTTTCTTTTGCGTTTTTAACGTATGCGGCTCCTGCCCATCCAGCAGTTTCTTTAGTTTTTTGTCTTTACCCAGGTGGGCTATGTATTCGTGCGGCATGTTAATGCTGGTTTAATAGCAAGGGAAACTTAGCGAATATAAATTTTAAATTTGCTTCATGAACAGGGAAATTGTAGTAACGGCGGATGGGGCTCATACCATTCGCATACCCGGTATAAACCAAAACTACCATTCCATGCATGGCGCCGTGCAGGAATCGGTACATGTGTATATGGAAGCGGGGCTACGCTTTGCGATGCAGGCCCCCGCGCAAACGGGCCCGTTATACGTTTTTGAAATGGGCTTTGGTACCGGGCTCAATGCGTTGCTTACAGCCATAGAAGCCGAACGCACGGGGCGGCCGGTATATTACGAAACCATTGAAGCCTTCCCGCTGGATACAACAGAATCCGATCAACTGAACTTTTGCAGTCAGCTGCAACGACCGGATTTGATGCCGCTGTTTACACAATTGCATCATGGTGCCTGGAATAGGGAGGCTGTACTCAGTCCCTTTTTTACGTTTACAAAAAAGCGGCTTTCTCTTGTGGACGGGTTAGATAATAAAAGCAGTACCGGTGGCACGGGCTTTCATGTGCTGTATTTCGATGCGTTTGCCCCGGAGGCCCAGCCGGAGCTATGGACTTCAACCGTTTTTGCCGGGCTTTACCTGCTGATGGCGCCCGGCGGCGTGCTGGTAACCTATTGCAGCAAAACTGTGGTGCGCAAAGCCCTGCAGGCTGCAGGCTTTACTGTACATAAGATTCCCGGCCCGTGGGGCAAGCGGGAAATGCTGCGCGCCGTTAAAAGCCCGGCTGTGTAATTTTAAATCCTGTTTTTGCTTTTTCATCGGCTACCATCCTGCGCACATCCTCCAGCAGTTTTTTGGCATCGTATACAATGCCATCTTTAATAGTGTATTTAACCCCGCCCCTGCGCACTACTTCGTTTTTATCGGTAAGCGTAACTGCTCCTGTGCCATAGAGTACCTGCAGGTTTTCGAGCGGGTTAGCGTCTACAATCACAAAATCGGCCAGCTTGCCCACTTCCACGCTGCCGATTTCCTTGTCCATACCCAATGCCTGCGCACCGTAAAGGGTGGCGCTGCGTATTACTTCCAGCGGGTGAAAACCGGCTTCGCGGAGCAATTCCAGTTCGCGCACATAGGCAAAGCCGTACAGCTCGTATATAAATCCGGCATCGGTACCTACGGTTACCCGGCCGCCGCGGTTTTTGTATTCGTTGATAAAGGTCATCCACAACCGGTAATTTTCTTTCCAGCTTACCTCCTGCTCCGTCCCCCAGCTATGCCAGTACGAGCCATGCGATTGCCGGCTGGGTTCATAAAATTTCCATAAGGAAGGCATGGTATACTCCTCGTGCCATTCGGCCCTGCGGGCCCGCATCAAATCGCGGTTGGCCTCGTAGATATTAAACGTGGGGTCGATGGTAAAATCGAGCGAGAGCATTTCATTCATTACTTTATTCCATTGTTCGCTGTAGGGTGGGGCGGCCTGCTTCCAGAGTTTGCCGGCTTCTTCAAAACGGTCCTGCTCATTGGAATAATTGTAATTAAGCGGGAAGTTTTCTATCGTTTTATCGGTAAACAGGGCTTCGGGCAAACCATACCAGTGCTCCATGGAGGTGAGTCCCGCGCGGGCGCTGCTCAGCGCATTCCACCTGGCCACGTCCATTTGTTTATGATGACAGGCGGAGCGCAGACCCAGGTGTTTGTTTTCTTCCAGCGCTGCTTTCATAATCTCCGGCGGGGCGCCAAAGAATTTGATGCCGTCTGCGCCTTTTTTGGCGTTTTCATCCACCCAGGCAATGGCCTCTGCCGGGGTGCTGATGGCTGTTTTGCTGCCCTGGCCAAATACGGTATATGCTTTCAGCCTTGGAGCGGTAACCAGGTTTTGCCGGCTTTTTTCTTTTTCTTCCAGCACCCAGTCGAGCCCGTTCATAGAACCCGGCTCGCGAACAGTGGTAATGCCATGCCCCATCCATAATTTAAACACGTATTCGGCGCTTACACCCTGTGCCGCGCCGCCAATATGGCCGTGCATATCTACAAAGCCCGGCATCAGGTACATGCCGGCTGCATTGAGCTCTTTGCCGCCGGGGGCCAGTACGGGGCGGTCCTGGGGGTTGACAGGTGCGCCGGGCGAACCCAGCATAACGATATTGGTAATGCGGTTTTTTCCTACTACAATATCTGCCGGTCCTGCGGGCGGGGCGCCGGTGCCGTTGATTAATATAACACCGCGAATGATGAGCTGTGGCCAGGGGCCTTCGCCTTCTTTACGGTCGGGGGCTTTTTGCACCTGTGCGCAAAGACCGGTAGCAAGGAATATTCCGCAGGCAAAGAGAATGAATTGCTTTCTCATGCAGTAAGCTGGTTTTGAAAAAACAAGTTACTGAAAAGGGAGCAGACAGGAAGAAGAGGGTGAGCCGCTTCTGCTGTACACAAGGCCACGCGCAAAGCGACCCACCCCGGGCTCAGGGTGGGTCGCTTTGCGCGTTGGGGGTGAAGCCGTGCAAAAGCGGCTCACCTTTATTCATCTTTTACGCGTATGAAATACTCACCCCCCCATCCTTATCGTCTTTCAGCATAATGCCCAGTTCCAGCAACTGGTTGCGGATTTTATCGGAAGTGCTGTAATCTTTTTTTGCCTTGGCGTCTTTGCGGATTTCCACCAGCAGCTCCAGCACGCCGCTGAGCTTATTATCCTCCTGCTGCAATTCATTCTTCAGGCCCAGTATATGCTCCAGGTAGTTGTTAAAATAGGTTTTCAGCCGCTGCAGCGTATTACCGCTCATGGCGCCGGGCTTAATATGCCCGTCGCGCAGGGAATTGATAACGGGTACCAGCTCAAATACATTGGCCAGCACTTTGGCGGTATTGAAATCATCGTTCATCGAATCATCCATTTCCGAAAGTAGTGCATTTACTTTTTTATCCAGTTCCCCGTCGGTAGCCGTTGTTCCCTTACCGGCATCCATTTTCTGCAGGTTTTCGTAGGCTTCCCAAAGACGTTTCAATCCTTTTTCCGCCGCCTGCAATGCTTCATTGCTGAAATCGAGCGTACTGCGGTAATGCGTTTGCAGCATAAAAAAGCGCACCGTCATGGGCGAATAGGCTTTTTCCAGCAGGCGGTGGTTGCCGGTAAACAGTTCAAGCGGCAAAAAACCGTTGCCTGCGCTTTTGCTCATGCGTACGCCGTTTACCGTGAGCATATTGGTATGCAGCCAGTAGCGGGCCGGGCTTACATGGTTGCAGGCCTGCGACTGGGCAATTTCATTGGTATGGTGCGTGGCGGCAAGGTCCATACCTCCGCCGTGGATATCAAATTCCTTTCCCAGGTATTTATTGCTCATGGCCGAGCACTCAATATGCCAGCCGGGAAACCCCATGCCCCAGGGCGAGGGCCATTGCATTAAATGCTCCGGCTTTGCTTTAATCCACAAGGCAAAATCGAGGCGGCCTTTTTTTTCATCCTGCCCGCCCAGTTCACGGGTGTTTTCCAGTAAGTCTTCCAGCTTGCGGTTGGTAAGAATGCCATAGGGTTTTTCGTGGCTGTATTTCTCCACGTTAAAATACACGGTGCCGTTTATCTCGTAGGCATAGCCGTTGGCCAGTATCTTTTTTACCATTTCTATCTGCTCGGCTATATGGCCGGTAGCGGTGGGCTCAATGCTCGGGGGCAGGGTATTAAACAATTCCATCACCTTATGAAAACCCAGCGTGTATTTCTGTACAATCTCCATGGGCTCTACCTGTTCCAGCCGCGCTTTTTTGGAAAACTTGTCGTCGCCTTCGTCCATATCGCCTTCCAGGTGCCCGGCATCGGTAATATTGCGCACATACCTTACCTTATATCCCAGGTGCAGGAGGTAGCGGTACATGAGGTCGAAAGAAATAAACGTGCGGCAATTGCCCAGGTGCACATCGCTGTACACAGTAGGCCCGCACACATACATACCCACATGCCCCGGCGTGAGGGGGGTAAACACTTCTTTTTTGTGACTATAGGTGTTATAAACAATTAACTGCGACATAATCTGGCACTAAGAAAATTTCAATCAATAAAAAGTGGAGCAAAAATACTGTTTTTGAGCTACAAGCCTCAAGCTGCAAGCTGCAAGCCGTTGACCGCGTAAAAGACTTGCAGCTTGCAGCTTGTAGCTTGCCGCTATTTCTCCGGCAACTTAAAATCGGCTACCAGCGGGTAATGGTCGGAATACGGCAGGATGGTTTTTTTAAATTGCTCCACGTTCAGCTCCTTGCCGCACAGTATATAGTCGATCCGCAATGTAGGCGAGAGTGCGGCAAAACTACGGCCCACGCCAAAGCCCCGGCGCAAAAAGGCATCGGTACGGTCGCCTTTTATCTTAAAATAGGTAAACGAATTGGGCACGTCGTTAAAATCGCCACAGAGCACCTGGGGGTAAGGGCTGCTGTCCAGCTCCCGGCACAGCAGCTCGGCCTGCCTGCTGCGGGACATATAGGCCCGGCGAAATTTTTTCACCACGCCCACGGACCTGGTTACGGCGCTGTCTTCCACTTTTACAATCCTCGACAGCACGCCATAGTCGTTGCCGTCAAAACGGAGCGATTGCAGGTGGGTAGCAAATATCCTGATGCGCCGGCCGTTGATATTTACGTCTACATGTATCAGGCTTTCGCCGCCATTGAGGGAGTCCTCGGCGGCATAGCGGATGCGCAGGGTATCCAGCAGCGGGTAACGGGAGAAAATAACCACGCCATGCTCATAGAGCCTGTCCCAGCGGGCATGGTCGCGGGCAAAATAATAATACGGGTAATGAAGGCTATCGGTAAAATAGGGTATGTTTTCTTTTATTTCTTTGGGGTTATTGGACTCCAGGAATTCTTCCATACAAAGCACGTCGGGGTCCATTTCCCTGATAAAAGCAAAAATATTGTTGCGGTAGGTACCCCCGGGCCGTTTGCGGTTCATCTGGTCCAGCCGCGATACATTCCATTGCATAACCCGGAAGGTATTGGGCGCTTTTTTCTTATCGAAAGAACTAAAGGGGTGGAATGCAAAAAAAGTGGTGATTTGGCCAAACCCTATCAGCAGGGCGGCCAGGGGTACAAAAGCCCATTTGGATTTAAAAAACCACCAGGAGAAAACAATGAAAACCAGCGCCAGTGTAACCACCGGGAAACCCACGCCCAGCACGGCAATATACCAGAAACGGGCGGGATGCAGGAAAGAGGTGCAGCAGGCAAGCAGGAATACCAGCACTAAGCCAAGGGTAGCGAGTACAAAAAGCTTGCGGGAAACCGTCCGGATAAAGCGCGTCATGACTAAAATTACAATTCATCCTCGTTAGACGCACGGCGGAGGATATCTTTTTCTTCGTCGGTCAGGAAATGGTAGCCTTCCCGGTTAATTTTATCGAGTATGCCATCAATGCGCTTCTGGGTTACATTGGGAATGCGCTTGTAAGGGTTGGAGCCATGCACTTTATAAAAAAACTCGTCTTTTATATTGCGCTCTTTTTCCCTTTTACCGGGGTTGAAGAGGTTGTTTACCCAATCAAAAAAGCTGTTCATCCACACGCTCCAGTCGTAGCCCTTGCGCATCTGGTAAATGAATATAAAGCCTATGCCGCCGCCGGCCAGGTGGGCCAGGTATTTGGCCGGGTCCTTCACGGGCACCGATGCCAGGTCTACCACCAGGAAAACCAGGGTAACGGCCCAAAGCGGTAACCCCCCGTTGATCATGGGAAAGAAGCGGTAATCCGGTTTAACCGTGGTAGTGGCAATCGCCACCGCCATAATAGCGGCATTGGAGCCAAACAGCGTAGCGCCGGGCAAACCGGGTTGTAACCGGGGGATAATATAATAACTGGCAATATATACAAGGGAGCCGGCAATGCCGCCATAAATGTAAATGGGCACCAGCTTGCGGTTGCCGGTCAGGTCCTGCAGCACATAGCCAAATACCCAAAGCCAGCCCATGGCCGGGAGTACCGACATAATATCATCATGCGTGAACATGCTGGTAATCAGCGTCCAGGGACGAGTGCCCAGCTGATGAATATCTACCGGGAGGATAAACCAGTTAAATACATTGGGATAGAACGCGTCGGGGTTCAAATCCGACATCTGGTATACAATATGGATGAACTTGAGGATTACGAACGCCAGGGCGTTGATGGCAAACAGCATTACCAGGGCATTGTTATCCTGCCCCAGGAAGACCTTACTGCTGCGTTTTTCTTCGGCCACTGACATAGATTGCATTTCCAGGTAATTTCTATGGGTTATAGTCTACTACAAAGTAACGAAGAGTAAGGTTTAATATGTTATTAACTAATCAATAAAAATCGCGCTTTCTTGTTTTGTTCCAGAAAATCACGACCAGTATTCCAACCAGCGCCCCGCCAAGATGGGCCCAGTGGGCGACAGAATCACCGGAGCCCGTAGACAGGGTGCCATAGACATCCAATGCTATAAGCCCCCCTACCACGTATTTTGCTTTTATGGGAATAGGGATGAAATAGATATACAATTCCGTATTAGGAAACAGGTAGGCGAACCCGGCCATGACACCCATTACAGCGCCGGAAGCTCCTATAGCGTATCCGTCACCACCGAAAACGAGCTGGGTTACACCGGCCAATACTCCGCAAATCATGTAGAATTGTAAAAATCGCTTGGCGCCCCAGAAGTTTTCAAGAATGCTGCCGAATATATACAGCGTAAACATGTTGAAAAGTATATGGGAGAAGACGGGCGAAAGGCCCCCCGTTGGAGTAATCTCCCATGCCTCATGCATGAACATGTGGGTGACCAGCTGCCATATCTTGAAATTGCCGGAATGCAGGCTCCATAACCCCCCGTATAGGTCCATTAATGGGATGCGGAATTCTCCATCGGAACTGAAGGGTTTGTCGAAACAAAGCTGCGCCACCCATACCAGTACATTTATAATCAACAGGTTTTTCACTACCGGGGGCACAGGAGGAAGACCGCCCCCACGTCTGTAATTCGTCATCTTCTTTAATATTTTGAATCCTTTAAAATGGCAACAAAGTTATCGCTAACTGTATTATGCAAATCATAAAATTATACGGCGCTACCGCAGTTTTAGCTGCACCACGTTTTCTATA
>JACXTT010007387.1_pt1 | contig 15466 bp, 14 predicted proteins | sample 9270951 | NCBI WGS metagenome assembly JACXTT01 (sample SAMN15532306, study PRJNA645909) | rock metagenome | isolation source: weathered quartz diorite | place: Puerto Rico | collected 2017-06-21 | reverse complement strand
CGCGCGCTCTTCGAGGAATCGACGACGATCGGCGTGCGCTGGTCCGAGTGGCGCCGCGCGCGCCTGCAGCGCGAGATGGTCGAGATCGCGACGGCGTACGGGACCATCCCGTTCAAGATTTCTCGCCTGGGCGACCGAATCGTCACGGTCACGCCGGAATTCGCCGACGTCGCGCGCATCGCCCGCGAGAAATCGCTGCCCGTCCGCGAGGTGCTCGACCAGGCCCGCGCGGACGGCCGGCGCCGGTTCTGTCAATAACCGTACGGGCCCACCCCGGTTGACACGCCGGGGGGCGAAGTCTTACCCTCTTCGGCGCCAGATCGGGGCGTCCAGGACCCGCTTCCAAACCGCCGATTCCCGGAGGATGAGTCGTGAAATTGCCAGTCAAGATGACGATCAACGGCCAGAGCTACAGCGGTGAAGTCGAGCCCCGTCTGCTCCTCGTCCACTACATCCGCGAGGTCGTGGGCCTCACGGGGACGCACGTCGGGTGCGACACGAGCCAGTGCGGCGCCTGCACCGTCCTCATAAACGGCCAGGCCGTGAAGTGCTGCACGCTCTTCGCCGTCCAGGCCGACGGCGCCAACATCATGACGATCGAGGGGCTGGCGAAGGACGGTGAGCTGCACCCGATCCAGCAGGGGTTCTGGGAGAAGCACGGGCTGCAGTGCGGCTTCTGCACCCCCGGCATGATCATGTCGGCCTACCAGATGCTCGAGCGCTATCCCAAGCCGTCCGAGGAGCTGATCCGGCACCAGCTCGAGGGCAACCTCTGCCGGTGCACGGGCTATCACAACATCGTGAAGGCGATCGAGTGGGCGGCCGAGCACATGCCCGCGAAGAAGTGAGAGGAAGCCATGGCTACCGTCGCCTCCGACCGGCTGTTCGGTAAATCGATCAAGCGGCGCGAGGACCCGCGCTTCATCACGGGGCGCGGTCGTTACGTCGACGACCTGAAGATCACAGGGATGACCTACGCCGCCTTCGTGCGGAGTCCCCACGCCCACGCGAAGATCCGCAAGATCGACACCGCCGCCGCCGCGCGCCACCCGGGTGTCGTCGCCGTCTTCACCGGCAAGGACATGGCCGGCGTGAACTCGCTGCCCTGCGGCTGGGATCTCCGGAAGGAAAAGAAGGTCCCGGGCGTCATGCAGGACCTGGCGATCGTGCCCCACATGCCGCTCACGTCCGACGCGGCCCGCCACGTCGGCGACCCGGTCGCGGTGGTCATTGCCGACAGCCACGAGGCGGCCGTGGACGCGGCCGAGAAGGTCCAGGTCGATTGGGAGCCGCTGCCGGCCGTCACGATCACCGAGAAAGCGGCGGCGGCGGGCGCGCCGAAGCTTCACGAGGGCGCGCCGGGCAACGTCGCGTTCAAGTGGGAGATCGGCGACCGGGCCGCGACCGACGCGGCGTTCAACAGCGCGCCGGTCAAGGTGAAGCGGCGTATCGTCAACCAGCGGCTGGTCGCCAACGCCATGGAGCCGCGCGCGTGCGTGGCCCGCTTCGACGACGCGACGGGCGACCTGACGCTCTGGGTGACCTCGCAGAACCCGCACGTGCACCGGCTGCTCATGTGCGCCTTCGTCCTCGGCATCCCCGAGCACAAGGTGCGGGTGATCGCGCCGGATGTGGGCGGCGGCTTCGGCTCGAAGATCTTCCTCTACAACGAGGAAGTCGTCTGCTCGTGGGCGTCGCGCAAGCTCAAGCGGCCGGTCCGCTGGACCGCGAGCCGCACCGAAGCCTACCTGACCGACGCCCACGGCCGCGATCACGTGACCGACGCCGAGCTGGCGCTCTCGCGCGACGGCAAGATGCTCGGCCTGCGGGTGAAGACGACGGCGAACCTCGGCGCGTATCTCTCGACCTTCGCGCCGGCGGTGCCGACGTTCCTCTACGGCACCCTGCTCAACGGCGTCTACGCGATCCCCGCGATCCACTGCGAGGTGACCGGCGTCTTCTCGAACACGACGGCGGTCGACGCGTATCGGGGCGCCGGGCGGCCCGAGGCGTGCTACGTCCTCGAGCGCATCGTCGAGGCGGGCGCGCGCGAAGCCAAGATCGACGTGGGCGAGCTCCGCAAGAAGAACTTCATCCCGAAGTTCTCCGGCGCCTTCCAGACGCAGGTCGCGGTTGTCTACGACAGCGGCGACTACGGCGCGGCCTGGGACCGGATGCTCCAGATGCTCGACTACCGGAAGTTCCGCGCCGATCAGGAGGCCGCGCGCAAGCAGGGGCGCCTGCTCGGGATCGGCTTCTCGGCCTACATCGAGGCGTGCTCGATCGCGCCGTCGAAGCTGGTCGGGGCGCTCGGCGCCGGCGCCGGGCTCTACGAGTCGGGCAAGGTGCGCGTCCACCCGACCGGCACGGTCACGGTCTACACCGGCTCGCACTCGCACGGGCAGGGGCACGAGACGACGTTTGCCCAGCTTGTGGCCGACAAGCTCGGGATCCCGATCGAGCAGGTCGAGATCGTGCACGGCGACACCGGCGAGATCCCGTTCGGCATGGGGACCTACGGCAGCCGCTCGGGCGCCGTGGGCGGGACGGCCATCTTGATGTCGCTCGAGAAGGTCATCGAGAAGGGCAAGCGCATCGCGGCGCACCTGCTCGAAGCCTCGCCGAAAGACATCGACTTCTCCGGTGGTCAGTTCCAGGTGAAGGGCGCTCCGAGCAAGGCCGTTCCATTCGGCGCCGTCTCGCTGACGGCGTACGTGCCGCACAACTTCCCGGAGGGCGTCGAGCCCGGTCTCGAGGAGACCTCGTTCTACGATCCGTCGAACTTCTGCTTCCCGTTCGGCGCCCACGCGTGCATCGTCGAGATCGATCGCGACACGGGCAACGTGAAGATTCTGCGCTACCTGGCGGTCGACGACGTCGGCAACGTCATCAACCCGATGATCGTCGATGGCATGGTGCACGGCGGTATCGCACAGGGCGTCGGTCAGGCGCTCTGCGAGGGCGCGGTGTACGACGGCCAGTCTGGCCAGCTCGTGACCGGCACCATGATGGACTATGCGCTGCCGAAGGCCGACATGCTGCCGATGTACGAGACGGACCGCACCGTCACGCCCACGCCGGTCAATCCGATGGGCGTGAAGGGCGCGGGTGAGACCGGGACGATCGCGGCGACGCCGGCGGTCGTGAACGCCGTCGTAGACGCGCTGGCGCCGCTCGGCGTGGACCACATCGAGGAGATGCCGATGAGCGCGCAGCGCGTGTGGAAGATCATCCAGGGCGCCAAGGGCGCCCGGTAGAGATAGAGGAGAGCCACATGTACCCAGCCGCGTTCGACTATCACGCACCCAGCTCGGTCAAGGAAGCGCTCGAGCTGCTCGGCAAGCACAAGGACGACGCCAAGCTCCTGGCGGGCGGCCACAGCCTGATCCCGATGATGAAGCTGCGGCTGGCTCAGCCCAAGCACCTGATCGACCTGCGCAAGGTTCCAGGCCTCACGGGGATCAAGCAGGACGGTAACATGCTCGCGATCGGAGCGATGACCACCCACTGGGAGGTCGAGTCCTCCGCGCTCGTGAAGTCGAAGCTCGCCGTCCTCTCCGAGGTCGCCGCGCTGATCGGCGATCCGGCGGTCCGCAACCGTGGCACCGTCGGTGGCTCGGTCGCCCACGCGGACCCGGCCGCTGACTATCCAGCCGCGATGATCGCGCTCGGCGCCGAGATGGTGTGCGAGGGCGCCAAGGGCCGCCGCACCGTGAAGGTCGACGACTGGTTCAAGGGCCTCATGGCCACCGCGGTCGGCGAGGACGAGATCCTCGTCGAGGTGCGCGTGCCGGTTCTCGCGGCCGGCACCGGTGCCGCGTACATGAAGTTCCCGCACCCCGCCTCGCGCTTCGCCGTCGTCGGCGTCGCCGCGGCGGTCACGCTCGACGGCAAGGGCGCCTGCTCCAAGGCGTCGATCGGAGTCACCGGCGCCGGCACGAAGGCTGTGCGCGCCAAGGGCGTCGAGGCGGGCTGCACCGGCAAGAAGCTCGACGCGGCGGCGATCGAGGCGGCCGCGCAGAAGGGCGCCGAGGGGGTCGACGTGCAGGCGGACCTGCAGGGGTCCGTCGAGTACAAGTCGCACCTCTGCCGCGTGTTCGCCAAGCGCGCGCTGACCGAGGCGGTCAAGCGCGCCGGCGGATAGCCGATCCGGCGCTGACGGTCACGCGACTTCCGCTGCTTCGCCCGACGCGAGGCCGCTGATGCCGGCGGTCTTCGTGCACGGGGTGCCCGACACGTATCGGGTCTGGCGTGCGCTCGCCGCGCGGCTGCGGCGCGCCGACGTCGTCACGCTCTCCCTCCCCGGGTTCGGGTGCGAGATCCCCGCGGGCTTCGACTGCACGAAAGAAGCCTACGTGAGCTGGCTGCTCGCCGAGCTCTCCCGCATCGACGGCCCGATCGATCTGGTGGGCCACGACTGGGGCGGGCTCCTCGTGGTGCGTGCGGTCTCGCTCGAGCCGGCCCTGGTGCGCACGTGGGCCGCCGGCGCCGCGCCGCTCGACCCCGAATACGAATGGCACAGGGCGGCCAAGCTCTGGCAGACACAAGGAGTCGGCGAGCAGGTGATGGAGCAGCTCACGCCCGAAGTCCTGACCTCGGCGCTGGCCGCCGCCGGCGTCCCTCCTGCGGACGCTGCGATGGCGTCGGAGCACCTCGATCCGCGCATGAAGCGCTGCACCCTCGCGCTCTACCGCTCGGCCGTCCGCGTCGGATCGGAGTGGGAAGGGGATCTCGTGCGCGCTCACGCACGCGGCCTCGTCCTCTGGGGCGAGAGCGACCCGTACGCCGCAGCCGCCTTCGGCAGCCGGCTTGCGAGCCGGACGCGCGCGCGCTTCGTCGCGTTCGCGGCCTGCTCGCACTGGTGGCAGCTCGAGCGGGCGGACGAGGTGGCCAAAGAGCTCGAGGCGCACTGGTCGTGATCGCGGCGGTCGTGCTGGCGGCGGGCCTGGCGCGCCGTATGGGACGACAGAAGCTCCTGCTCCAGCTGCAGGGCAAGCCCGTTGTGCGCTGGTCGGTCGAGCACGTCGTGAGCCACGTCGAGGACGTCGTGATCGTGACCGGCCCCGATGATGCGGCGCTCCGTCAGGCGCTCGAGGGCCTCACGGTCCGCTTCGTCGTGAATCCACGCCCGCAGGACGGACAGGGCACTTCGATCGCCGCGGGTGTCGCCGCCCTCAAGCCGTGGACGACCGCGGCGCTGATCGCCCTCGGCGACCAGCCGCGCATGCCGGCCGCGGTGGTGCCGGCGCTGCTCGAGGCCTTCAAGCGCTCGGGCAAGGCGATCGTCGCGCCGGTCTATCAGGGCGTGCAGGGCACCCCGGTGGTCTTTTCGTCGGAGGTGTTCGCCGAGCTGCGCGCGTTGAAGGGCGACGCGGGCGCGCGCGCGGTGGTCAAAGAAAATCCCGAGCGCGTCGAGACCGTCGCGCTCGATCTCGCGATGCCGCCCGACGTGGACACGCCGGAGGATTACGCGAAGCTTCATGTACAATAGCTAGCCATGCGCGACGACATCCGAAAGATCCAGGACATGATGGAAGCGGCGGAATATGTTACCGACGCGCCGGTCGCGACGTCGGTGCACCTCGCGATGCGCCTGCGCAAGCCGCTTCTGATTGAAGGGCCGGCCGGCGTCGGCAAGACCGAGGTGGCGAAGGTGATGGCGCGGATGCTCGGCACGAATCTCATCCGCCTGCAGTGCTACGAGGGCCTCGACGCGTCGACCGCGCTCTACGAGTGGAACTACCAGAAGCAGCTCCTGCACATCAAGCTTGAGGAATCCGGCCACGACACGCGCGCGATGCCCGAGAAGGAGCACGAGATCTTCTCGGAGTCGTTCCTGCTGCGGCGCCCGCTGCTGCAGGCGATCACGCAGAACTCGCAGGCGCCGGTGCTGCTGGTGGACGAAGTCGATCGATGTGACGAAGAATTCGAGGCTTTCATGCTCGAGGTCTTCTCGGACTGGCAGGTGACGATTCCCGAGATCGGTACGATCAAGGCGACGCACCCGCCGCACGTCATCCTGACCTCGAACCGCACGCGCGAGCTCTCCGACGCGCTCCGTCGCCGCTGCCTCTACCTCTGGCTCGACTACCCGACGCCCGACAAGGAGCTCCGGATCATCGGGCGCAAGGTGCCGGGGATCAACAACCGGCTCGCGCGCGAGATCGCGAAGTTCATGGAGACCGTGCGCCAGGTGCGGCTGGCGAAGGTGCCCGGCGTGGCCGAGACGCTCGACTGGGCGCAGGCGCTCGCGTCGCTCCACGCCGACCACATCGACGATGCGCTCGTCGGCGAGACGCTGGGGTGCGTGCTGAAGGACGTCGACGACATGAAGCGCTTCCGCGCCGAGGTCGCCAAGACGGGGCTCGCCCCGTTCCTGCCCACGCCGAGCTGACCGCGTGCCGCGCGATCTCTCCGCCGCGGTCGCGCGCTTCGCGGTGCTGCTCCGCCGATCCGGCCTGCCCGTCACGCTCGTCGAGGTCACCGACGCGGTGCGCGCGCTCGACCACCTCGACATCGCCGATCGTCAGGAGCTCTACCTCGGGCTGCGCGCGGTCTTCGTGACGCGGCCCGAAGAGGTGCCGCCGTTCGACCGGTGCTTCGAGGCGTTCTGGCGCGTCCTGCCCGAGGGCGACGAGCAGGCCGGCTTCATCCCGGCGCCGTCGCTCGACGATCCCGGCGGCGAGGCGATGGTGAAGTCTGGGCAGAAGCGCGAGGCGCTGGCGCTCGACTCGTGGGGCGAGGAAGAGGCCGAGGAGGCGGGCGACCCCCTGAGCGTGCCGCTCGCGTCCGAGGCCGAAGGGCTCGTGAGCCAGGACTTCTCGACCTTCAGCGCCGATCAGCTCGACGACCTCCTGAAGCTCACGATCAAGATCGCGCGCCGGCTCGCGCATCGCATGAGCCGCCGCCGGCGGCCGGTGAAGCGGCGGGGCCGCGTCGATCTGCGGCGCACCTTGCGCGCGAATCTGACGCGCGGCGATCTGATCGAGCTGCGCTACCGCGAGCGCAAGCGCAAGAAGATCCGGCTCGTCCTGCTCTGCGACGTCTCGGGCTCGATGGATCTCTACAGCCGCTTCCTACTGCAGTTCCTGTTCGCGCTCCAGAATGTCTTCGGCCGGGTCGAGACGTTCATCTTCTCGACGCGGCTCACGCGCATCACCGAGCTCCTCCGTGGGCGCTCGTACCGCCAGGTGCTCCGCCGGCTGGCCGACGTGCGCGACTGGTCGGGCGGCACGCGGATCGGCGAGTCGTTCGCCCAGTTCAACCGCGAGTGGCCGCACCTGGTCGACCGGCGCACGATCGTGATCGTCCTGTCGGACGGCTGGGATACGGGCGAGCCGGACGTGCTGGCAACGGAGCTCATGCGGATCAAGCGCCGCGCGGCGCGCCTGATCTGGCTCAACCCGCTACTGGGCAACCCCTCGTACGAGCCCTTGACGCGCGGGATGGCGGCGGCGATGCCTCTGATCGACGATTTCGCAGCCGGCCACAACCTGGCGGCCCTGCGCGATCTGGCCGGCAAGCTCCATCTCTAGCTGCCCCGGGGACGAGGGCGATCCCGCGTCACGAATCCTTCCCGCCGCTATTTCTTTGCGGCTGAGGTGATGTTGACGGTCTGGATCGCGAGCGACCGGAGGGCGCGCGCGAGCTCGACGCGGAGCAGCTGCGCTTCGTCACGGCCCCAGTCGGAGAGGCGCGCCGCGCGCCCCTCGTGCTCGAGCGCCCAGCTGCGCAACTCTTCTCCGTCGGACGCGCGCACGAGCTTGGCGTCCACCCTTACTCGCAGCCGGAGCTCGGGCGTCCAGTCGGTCGGATCTCGCGAGGTGAGCGAGATCCAAGGTCCCTCGAGCTCGAGGAATGCATCGACGGACGGGGCCGGCATATCCGGATGTTCCACGATCGGCGGAAGGATCCGGTAGGAGTGCCCCGCCTCGAGGAGCTCCCCTAGGAACGCCTCCGGAACTTGGGTGTCGCCGAGGGCGCGCCCGAGCGCGGCCATGTTCCGGTCCGTCTCCGCTCTGGAGGGAGCCGAGAGAGCGCCCGCGGCCGCACCGACTGCGGCGCCGACCGGGGAGAGGGCAATCCCCGCGCCCGCCGCTACGAGACCGAAAACGGCAAAGCGCGGTTCGGAGATCGCGACCCTGAGCACCCCGAAGCCGACCACCACCGGCACGGTTCCCCCGAGCCCGGCGCCGGCGGCGGCACCCTCCCCAGGACCCTCAATGCCCGGCGGCTGGACTTTTGCCTTGAGGGTCGCGTCCGACATCACGAGCGCGACGGTCCCGGCCGATTCATTCTCAAACGGCTCGGTGATCGGCGGTAAGGTCGTTCGCAGCGCCGGCCCGCAGCCCGACAGGCCCAGCGCCACGAGCGCGACGAGAGCGAGGCGCAGAGCCTTCATGACGACGCGAGTATAAATCTATGCCGTCTGTAGAGCGTCACTGACCCTCGACAGGCGCGGCTGCCGAGCGACGGGGGTGCGTCCTGGCCCCGCTCGGCGTATCATGAGGACCCATGGCGGAACTCTTCGATCAAATTGACGAACTTCGGCGGTCTCCCGGCAAGGTGGCGGTGGCGACCCTCGTGAACACGCGCGGCACCACGCCGCGCAAAGAAGGCGCCAAGATGCTCGTCGGCGAGGGCGGGTCGGTGCTCGGCTCCGTCACCATCGGCGGCTGCGTCGACGCCCAGGTGATCGAGCAGACCGAGGACGTATTGCACACGAACAGGCCGCGGCTCCTCGAGCTGAACCTGGGCGACGAGGAGGCGTGGGAGATCGGGCTCACGTGCGGCGGCACGATCGAAGTGTTCGTCGAGCCGCTGACGGCCGATCTGCTCGAGCGCGTGCGCGCCCACAACGCGAAGGGCGGCCGGGCGGCGATCATCACCCGGCTCGACGGCCCGGTCGGCGCCAAAATATTGATACTCGACGACGGCACGACCTCCGGCACCCTGGGCGACGCGGCGCTCGACGAGCGGTTCGTCGAGGAAGCGCGCGATGCGATGACGGTCGGCACCTCGCGGACTCTCCTGGCCGAGGGCACGCGCGCCTTCGTCGAGGTCTTCGCGCCCTCCGCGCTCTTGCTCGTGGTCGGCGCCAGCCACGTCTCGATGCCGATGGTCGAGCTGGCGCGCGTGCTGGGCTACCGCACGGTGGTGATCGACGGGCGGCCGCGGTTCGCGACGCGCGAGCGCTTCCCTCAGGTCGACGAGCTCAAGATCGGCATTCCCTCGGAGCTCGTCGGCGAGTACCCGCTGGCGCCGTCGACCGCGCTCGTGCTGATGGCCCACGACTACAAGTACGACGTTCCGGTGCTCCACAAGGCGCTGGCGACCGACGTCGGCTACATCGGCATGCTCGGCTCCATGCGCCGCGGCGCGGCCATCCTGAAGCTCCTGGCCGAAGAAGGGCAGAGCGAAGCGGCGCTCAAGCGCGTGCGCGTTCCGATCGGCCTCGACATCGGCGCGCGGTCCGCGCCGGAGATCGCGCTGGCGGTCATGGCCGAGATCCAGGCCGTCCGCGGCGGCGGCACCGGCCAGCCGATGAGCACGAAGCCCCGCCGGGACAGCCTGCCCGCCTCGGGGCCCTCGGGGACGGCGCCCAGCTCGAATTCATGAAGGCGATCGCCCAGCGGCGCGACGCGGCCACGCTCGAGGGCCTGGTGGGCAAGGTCCTCTGCCACGACGTCCGCGACGCCGCGGCGAAGATCGCCGTCGAGAAGGGCGCGCGGCTGACCGAGGCCACCGCGAAGATCCTCCTGGCGACTCCCTGGGAGGAGATCCACCTGCTCGCCGTCGATCCGGGCGACCTGCACGAGGAGGACGCCGGCAAGCGGCTGGCCGCAGCGGTCGTGGGCGACGGCGTCGAGGTGAAGGGCTACACCGGAGGGCAGTGGACGCTCGCCGCCACGCGCCGCGGACTGCTCAAGGTTCGCCGCCAGGCCCTGGGCGACGCGAACGCGCTCGAAGGCATCTCGATCTTCACGCTCTTCGAGTCGCAGCCCGTCGAGCCGGGCGAGACGATCGGCAAGTGCAAGGTGACGCCGCTCGTGATCCCGGCCGAGACCCTGGCGACCGTCGAGAAGATCGCGCGGGACGCGCACGGCCTGGTGGCGGTGAGCGCGTTCAGGCCGACGACGATCGGCGTGATCGCGCAGGAGCGTCTGGACGCCAAGCAGCGCGCGCGGTTCGAGGCGGCGCTGAAGCAGAAGATCGAGTGGTTCGGCGGACGTTTGCTCCCGATCACCTATGCCGGAGGCTCACCGACGGTGGTGGCCGACGCGCTGACGGCGCTGCGGCGCGAGGGCGCCGAAGTGCTGATCGTCGCCGGCGCGAGCGCGCTCGACCCGCTCGATCCGGTCTTTGGCGGCCTCACCCTGCTCGGCGCGCGCATGGAGCGCCACGGCGCGCCCGCGCACCCGGGCAGCCTCCTCTGGCTCGCGCTGTGGGACGGAAAGCCCGTGCTCGGGATGCCGACCTGCGGCATGTTCTCGCAGGCGACGACGTTCGACCTGGCGCTGCCGCAGATCCTCGCCGGCGAGCGCGTCGACAATCGCCGGCTGGCCGAGATGGGCCACGGCGGGCTCCTCTCGCGCGACATGGCGTATCGCTTCCCGCCGTACCGCACGAACGCCGCTCGAGGCGAGCTCGAGTGAGCGGCGCCACTCCCGCCGCGCCGGGCGGCCTCTACAGCGACGTCATCCGCGACCGCTGGCGCCGGCCGCGTCACCGCGGCGAGCTGCCGGGCGCCAACGCGGTCGCCGAGGACGTGAACCCGCTCTGCGGCGACCGGGTGCGGATGATGCTGGTGGTCGGACCCGAGGGGCGCATCACCGAGGCGCGCTTCATCGGCGACTCGTGCGCCATCTGTACGGCGTCGGCCGACGTGGTGGCGGACCTGGTTGCCGGTCGCTCCCGCGGCGAGGCCGCGGCCCTCGACGTCGGCGACGTACTGGCCGTGCTCCAGGCCGAGATTCGCCCGACGCGGATGCGCTGCGCGACCCTGCCGCTCTCGGTGCTGGCGCAGGCGCTCGCCGGGAAGGCGAACCCATGAGGCTCGACGAGCTGACGCGCCCGGACTTCCCTATCTTAAGGAGGATCGTCAACGGCCACCCGCTCGTCTATTTCGACTCGGGTGCCTCGAGCCAGAAGCCGCGCGCGGTGCTCGAGGCGATGAGCCGCTACTACGAGTGGAGCCACGCGAACGTCCATCGCTCGATCCACACCCTGGGCGAGGAGGCGACCGAGCTCTACGAGCTGGCGCGAGATTCCGTCCAGCGCTTCATCGGCGCCGCGAGCCGCGAGGAGGTCGTCTTCACCCGCGGCACGACGGATGGGCTCGGCCTGATCGCCGAGACCATCGGCCGCACGCTCGGCCGGGGCGACGAGATCGTCGTCACCGAGCTCGAGCACCACTCGAACCTGATTCCGTGGCAGCTCGTGGCCCGCGACCGGGGCGCCGTCCTGAAGGCCGTACCGATCCGGCCCGACGGCACGCTCGACCTTGCCGCCCTCGACAACCTACTGACGGGCCGCACGCGCGTGGTGGCGTTCACGCACGTCTCGAACGTGGTGGGGACGATCAATCCGGTCGCCGAGATCGTGCGCCGGGCGCGCGCGGTCAACGCCCTCACGGTCGTCGATGGGGCTCAGGCGGCGCCTCACTTGCGCCTGGATATGTCCGCGCTCGACTGCGACTTTTACGTGTTCTCGGCCCACAAGATGCTCGGGCCGACCGGGATCGGCGTCCTCTATGGCCGCCGCGCGGTGCTCGACAGTTTGGAGCCCGGGCGGGGCGGCAGCGAGATGATCAAGGAAGTGTGGATCGATCACGCTCAGTGGAACGACCTGCCCTGGCGATTCGAGCCGGGCACCCCGCCGATCGCCGAGGCCGTGGGCCTGACGGCGGCGATCGAGTATCTCGAGAAGCTCGGCATGGATCGCGTGACCGAGCACGAGCGCGCCCTGACGCGGCAGACCCACGAGGGGCTGGCGCGCATTCCAGGCGTGACGGTCTACGGGCCGCCGCCCCAGGTCGAGCGCGGCGCGGTCGTCTCGTTCGCGGTCGACGGGCTGCATCCGCACGACGTGGCGGCCCTCCTGGACGCGGAGGGCATCGCCGTGCGGGCGGGACACCACTGCGCGATGCCGCTCATGCGTCGACTCGGAGTGGTCGGCACCTCTCGCGCGACCTTCTCGGTGTTCAACTCGCCCGACGAGGTCGCGCTGCTGCTGGCGGCGGTCGCCGGATTGCGCTCGGCGCTTTAACTCCAACAGGAGGTTCGCGGTGAGCACCTCGGGACCTCGCGATGCGTTCGTCTCTCCGCGGTTCGGTCAGGTCGCGACGTTCATGCTGCTGCCGTCGGCGGCGTCCGCCAAGGGCCTGGACGTGGCCCTGATGGGCATCCCGTACGACGGCGGTACGTCGTACCGGACGGGCGCCCGGTTTGGCCCGCGGGCCGTACGGGAGCAGTCGTCCTTGATCCGTCCGTGGAACCCGGTGCTGAAGGTGCATCCCTTCGAGAAGCTGCGGGTGGCCGACTGCGGCGACATCGACACCGTGCCGATCTCGATCGAGCGCACCCTGGCCGCGATCGACGCGCGGGTGAGCGAGGTCGTCGCCGACGGCGCGATACCCGTGTGCGTGGGCGGCGATCATTCCGTCACGCTCGGGATCCTGCGCGGCCTCGCGCGCCGCCACGGGCGGCTCGGTCTCGTGCACTTCGACGCGCATCCCGACACGTGGGACGAATACTTCGGCTCGAAGTACTTCCACGGCACGCCGTTTCGTCGCGCGGTCGAGGAGAACCTGATCGATCCCCGGCGCATGATCCAGGTCGGGATCCGGGGGCCACTCTACGGCTCGGAAGACTTCGAGTTCCACGACCGCCACGGGATCGAGGTGGCCCGCATCGAGACGGTGAAGGAGCAGGGGACCGCCTGGGTGGCCGAGCGCTTCGCGCGCCTGCGCGGCGGCCCGGTCTACTGCTCGTTCGACATCGACGCGCTCGACCCGGCCTTCGCGCCGGGCACCGGCACGCCGGAGGTCGGCGGGCTGACTTCTTACGAGGCGCTCGTGCTTGTGCGGGCACTCGCCGGGCAGAGCCTGGTCGGCGCGGACGTGGTCGAGGTCTCGCCCCCGTACGACGGCCCCGGCCAGATCACCGCGCTGATGGCCGCCAATCTCCTCTTCGAGCTCGTGAGTCTGCTGGCCCTGCAGAGATGAGCACGGGGCGCCTCGGATTCGTCTGCGTCGCGATCCTGCTCGCGACGCTGCTACTTCCCGCCGCGGCGTCGGCGGCGCCGGCGCCCGTCGCGACGATCGAGATCGAGGGCGTCATCAACCCGGTTACCCTGCGCCTCGTCGGCATCGCGATCGATCGCGCCCAGGCCGAGCGCGCGCAGGCGCTGATCATCCAGCTCGACACGCCCGGCGGGCTCGAGCGCTCGATGCGCGCGATCGTGCAGCGCATGATGAACGCCGACGTGCCGGTCATCGTCTACGTCGCGCCCACCGGCGCCCGGGCGGCGTCGGCCGGCGTCTTCATCACGATGGCGGCGCACGTGGCCGCGATGGCGCCCGCCACCAACATCGGCGCGGCCTCGCCCGTCATGCTGGGCGGCGGCACCGCCGACAAGACGATGATGAAGAAGATCGAGAACGACGCGGCGGCGTTCATCCGCACCGTCGCGCTCGAGCGCGGCCGCAACGCCGACTGGGCCGAGAAGGCGGTGCGCGACGCCGTGGCGATCACCGAGCGCGACGCGCTGAAGCTGAAGGTGATCGACCTCATCGCCGACTCCGTGCCCGACCTGCTCGACAAGGTCGACGGCCGCACGATCAAGCTGCCGAAGGGGCCGGTGACGCTCGCCACGAAGGGCGCCCCGATACGGCCGATCGAGATCGGCTTCCGCGATCGGTTCCTGAACATCATCACCGACCCCAACGTCGCCTACGTGCTCATGATGCTCGGCATGCTCGGCCTCTTCTTCGAGCTCTCGAACCCGGGCGTGGTCCTGCCGGGCGTGATCGGCGGCATCTCGCTCATCCTGGCGTTCTTCGCCTTCCAGAGCCTGCCGATCAACTACGCGGGCCTGCTCCTGATCCTGTTCGGCATCGTGCTCCTGGTGGCCGAGATCAAGATCGTGAGCCACGGCATTTTGGCGATCGGTGGCATCGTCTCGATGGCGCTCGGCTCGCTGATGCTCTTCGACGCGCCCGAGGTCGGCTTCCGCGTCTCGTGGTGGGTCATCGGGGCCACGGTGGCCGGGACCGCCGGCGTCTTTCTCTTCGCGGTCGCCGCTGGCGTGCGCGCTCTCGCCCGGCCGCCGTCGACCGGCACCGAGGGCCTCGTCGGCCGCACCGCCACCGTGCGCGAGCGTCTCGGACCAGAGGGGCAGGTGACCGTGTCCGGCGAGATCTGGCGCGCGGTGGCCGAGGGCGAACCGCTCGAGCCCGGCGCGCAGGTGCGCATCGTCCGCGTGGACGGCCTCACGCTCAGGGTCGAGAAGGTCGCCAAGGTCGAGGCCAAGGGAGGAGTCGCATGATCGACGTCCAGCTCTTGCTGATCATCGTCGCCGTCATCGTCGCGCTCTTTTTCATCGGCTCCTTCGCGCGCATCCTGCGCGAGTACGAGCGCGCGGTCATCTTCCGCCTGGGCCGCAGCACGAAGGCCGTGCTGAACCCGGGCGGGCAGGGCAACGGCCCGGGGCTCGTGCTGCTGGTGCCCATCATCGACAAGATGGTGAAGGTGAGCCTGCAGACGGTCGCCCTCGACGTGGCGCCGCAGGATGTGATCACGCGCGACAACGTGTCGATCAAGGTGAGCGCCGTGATCTACTTCCGCGTAGTCGACCCGGAGCGGGCGATCATCGCCGTGCAGGACTATCTCTACGCGACGTCCCAGATCGCCCAGACGACCCTGCGCAGCGTGCTCGGCCAGGTGGAGCTCGACGATCTCCTCTCGGCGCGCGACAAGATCAACCAGCAGCTGCAACGGATCATCGACGAGCACACGGAGCCCTGGGGCATCAAGGTGGCGAACGTGGAGGTGAAGCAGATCGACCTGCCCCAGGACATGCAGCGCGCCATGGCCAAGCAGGCCGAGGCCGAGCGCGAGCGCCGCGCCAAGGTGATCAACGCCGACGGCGAATTCCAGGCCGCCGCCAAGCTCGCCGACGCCGCGCAGGTGCTGACCCAGCACCCGATCGCCGTCCAGCTGCGCTATCTGCAGACGATGCGCGAGATCGCCTCGGAGCGCTCGACGACGACCTTCTTCCCGCTGCCGATAGATCTCTTCGCGCCACTCCTGCAGGCCTTCAGCAAGGGTGGGGACGGCTCGAAGACCTGATGTAGAATAGCGATCGCCTCGGTTGGTGGCTCCGGTGGTCCCGGGGGGTTAGCTCAGTTGGGAGAGCGCGGCGTTCGCAACGCCGAGGTCGAGGGTTCGAATCCCTTACCCTCCAC
>JACXTT010007386.1_pt1 | contig 15469 bp, 16 predicted proteins | sample 9270951 | NCBI WGS metagenome assembly JACXTT01 (sample SAMN15532306, study PRJNA645909) | rock metagenome | isolation source: weathered quartz diorite | place: Puerto Rico | collected 2017-06-21 | reverse complement strand
GCACGCATCAAACGTCCTTTGGCCTATCGGGGAGGGGCGCCTGGTGGAAGGTCTGAAGAAGCGGATCACGGCCGATTTCTACGCGGCGACCTCGCGGAGTCCCGCCGTCTATCGCGGGAATCCGTTTCTGGTCGAGGCCGCGCTGGCGTACGGCGGCACGAGTCTTCCGTCGGAAGAGCTGATCACCATGATCCGTTTCGCGAACCGTGTGCCGCTTCTGTATCAGCAGTCGGCGTGCGCGATCACGAAGTCGGTGATCCAGACCACGTGGAAGAACTACGGGATCCAGCAGGCGCGCGGCGCGTTACCCACGGCGCCCATGGTGCTCATGGTGCACATCGCGTCGGTGTGGGTGCCGTTCACCTCGGAGAGCAAGGAGGCGGTGGCCTCTTATCCCGAGATCATGAAGGAGATCAAGCTGGCATTACAAGATACGGGCCGGAAATTGGGGCTCTATATCCGGCGCGGCCTGCGCGAAGCGGACGCGGAGAAGAAGCGGTCCTACATCGAAAAATACATTCCGCACATCGGGATCGCGCTCCAGGAAATCCTCGGCATCGACGACAAGCGGAAGGAGAAGGTCTGCGCGACCCTGAAAGACACCCTGGAACGGAGCCGGAAAAATGACTGAGTCGGTCGTACCCAAGATCAAGAAGGAAGCGAAGTCCGTCGAGGAATCGATCCTCAAGCGGAAGAAGCCCTCGCTTCATTTCCCCATACGCTCGCTGAAGAACGTGCGCTACCTCGAGAAGGAAGGCTACTTCGAGATCCGGGGGCGGAAGAAGGAGCGGACGCTGACCGTGAACACGGTGAAAACGTTCGCGCAGACGCTCCGCATGATGGCGCTCTCGAAGACGCTGGTGGAGACGGACGACATCGCCACGAAGCGAGAGGCCTACTACGTCTCGAAGAACTGGGACGAGGCGCGCTTCCTGGAGCAGACCGAGTCCGATACGGTGATGGACGACGTGGAGGCGCTCTTCGAGGTGAACCGCGAGCAGCTGGGGTTCGTGCCCGAGGAGAAGGGGGGCGACGTCGCGGGGAACCTGATCGTGATCGACAAGGATCCGAACACGGGCAAGGAGATCCGGATCGACTGCACCAAGTTCGGCTCGGGCGCCTATTCGATTCCGATCTCCGTCGAGGACCTGAAATTCGAGACCAAGGCCAAGTTCATCCTGGTGATCGAGACCGCCGGCATGTTCCAGCGTCTGGTGAAGCACGGCTACTGGAAGAAGGCGAACTGCATCCTGGTCTCGATGGGGGGCGTTCCCACGCGCGCGTGCCGGCGCTTCATCCGGAGGCTCGCGGACGTGCAGAAGATACCGGTGTACGTGTTCGTGGACGGCGACCCCTACGGGATCAGCAATATCTACCGGACGTTCAAGGTGGGCTCGGGGAACGCCGCGCACATCAACGAGTTCTTCTGCGTGCCGCAGGCGCGCTTCCTGGGCATCACGCCCCAGGACATCCTGGACTACAAGCTACCCACGCATCCCCTGAAGGAAGTGGACGTGAAGCGGGCGAAGGACGCGCTCAAGAACGATCCCTTCTTCCTGCACCACAAGGAGTGGGCGAAGGCGATCGAGCACTTGATCTCGATGGGGGTCCGCGCCGAGCAGCAGGCGCTGGCGGCGCATGGGCTGAACTACGTGATCGACACGTACCTTCCGGAGAAGGTGAAGCATCCGGAGAAGTTCCTGCCGTAGGCGCCGCGAGCGCCCGTCCGTCGGGCGCGGAGGGCAGGCGACTACTTCTTCACGTCCAGCCAGACGTAGATCGTCGCGCTGTCCTCCTGAATCCGGAGCTTCTCGCCGCGGGGCAGGCGCTCCACCTGGAAACGGACCTCGTTCAGGTGAACCTTGTGACGTCCCGTCGAGACGGTGCTCTTCAGCCCGAACGCGTTCAGGGCGTCCACCGTCTTCTTGGGCATCGTCATCGCGACGGTCGCCATCTCCTTCCCCGGCTCCCACACTTCGACGTGAAAGTCGGGATCCTTCCCCCACCACCAGGGCTTGGGAGAAGGGGGTGCGGTTCGAACCGTCCAGAGGACTCCGATCGCCAGCGAGACGACGACAAGGGTCCCGATCCAATAGATTGCGGCACGTCGTGCCATGGATTTCGCTCCTCGGGGGGTTCCAGAGAGCCTGAAAGCCCTACGCTAGCACGCCCGGGCAGGTTTCGCCGATGCCTCCTTTCGAAGGATCGCGGACGCTCCGCGCCCGGCGCGACGCAGCCCGGTGACGCCTCAAACCTCCGCAACCTCCGGCGCCGTGCGCCGTCCGTTCGCCACCTCGTCGACGTACTTCATGCGCACGGAGAGCGAGACCACAGCCACCGTCACCCCGAACAGGCAGACGATGGTGGCCCCCATGGGCCAGTCCCGGAGATAGGAAAGTGCCGCACCCAGGATCGAGACCACGAACCCGATCACCCAGGCCCAGATGAGCCTGGCCGACCCTCTACGCCCCAGCAGGGTGGAGCAGACCACCGGGACGATGAGGTACGAGAAGACCGCCAGGACCCCGGCCACTTTCACAGAGCTCGTGACCACGAGCCCGAAGGACGCGTAGAAGAGAAAGTCCCATTTCTTCACGTTGAGTCCCAGCTCCCGCGCCTTCTTGGGGTCCTCGGAACAGAGCTGAAGCTTGCGACGGTTGAGGAAGAGGAACGTCCCGACGATCGCGTAGAGCGTCGCCATGATCGCGACGTCCTTCCAGGTCACCCAGCCCAGGGCCTCGCCGCTCAGCGCCCCGCTCACGTGCTCCGCGCCGTGTGGGGCGTTCGTGAGGAGCAACAGCGTTGCCGCCGTCGCGAGCGCGAAGGAAATTCCGATGAACGCCTCCTGCAGCACCGAGTGCTCGCGGTCCCAGAGGAAGCTGAACAGGGCCGCGCCAAGAAGCGTGAATCCGAACGACCAGTAGTACATCGAGGGATCGTGCGGCTCCGCTCCCAGCAGGAATGCGACGCTCTGACCCAGCGCCGCGATCTGCGCCAGCGCCAGGTCCACGAAGATCACTCCGCGCGCCAGCACGTGCTTGCCCAGCGCGGGGAGGATCAGGACCAGGAGGAGGCAGGCCAGGAGCGGCAGCATCATCACGCCGAAGAAATTCATCGCGAGCCTCCCGTCTTCGATAGCGCTCCGGCGATGGTGGACACGACAAAGTCGAACTTGGAGAAAACGTCATCCGTGCCGGGGACGCCGCCGACCTCCGTCGGAACCTCGACGGCCACGCCGCCCACGCGCTGCGCGACCTCCTTGCTGGCGTCGGCGTTGTAGTAGGGCTGGTACACCACGACCTTCACGCCCGACTTCTTCATCGATTCCGCGAGCTGGCTGATGTACTTCGGGCTGGGCGGAATGCCGGGCTTGGGCTCTACCGTGCCGAAGAGCTTCAATCCGAAGCGGTCGGAGAAATAGATGAAGTTCCGGTGGTAGGGAACGATGGAAGCGCCCTTGTACGGCTCCAACTGCTTCTGCCATTTCTGGAGCGACGTATCCATCCTCTCATCGAAGCTCTTCGCGTTCGCCTCGTATTCGCCCGCGTTGGGAGGATCCAGCTCGGAGAACACATCGGCCAGGTGATGCGCGACGACCACCAGGGCCTTCGGGTCGAGGTAATAGTGAGGGTTGCCCAGCGGGTGGATGTCCCCCTCGGCACGGCTGACCGTGCCCGACGGTTTCTCCAGCACCGGGACGCCTTGCGACGCGTCCACGAAACCTTTCGCGCCCGGCTGGATCTTGGGGTTCCGGCTTCCCGGCAGGACGAGCGGGAGCCATCCACCATCAAGCTCGAGACCCGTCGAGACGAAGACATCCGCATGCTGGATGGCTTTCATCAAGCTGGGCTTCGCCGGAACGAAGTGCGGATCCTCGAAGCCCCGGCAGAGGCTTTGGGCCGTCACGTGCTTCCCGCCGACGAACTGGGCGACAAAGGCGAGGTCCGTCAGGGACGTGGCCACCTTGAGGTCCGCGTATGCGGGTGCTGAGGCCAGCACTACGAACAGTAGAACGAGTGTGATTCGAATCAGCGACTTCATGAATCCTCCTCGGTGAAACGGCGCCTCAGTAAGGGTGCGCCGGGTGGTACCCGATCGTGTAGCTCATCTGAACCATCAGCCGGTCGTCGGTCGGATGGATGCCGGCGTCCGCCTTGGCGTGGCAGTACTCCAGCCGGATGTACGAGAACTCGGAAGGCGCCCACATGACATCGGCTGAGGCCCGCGTCACGGCCCCTGGAACCTGAGCCCCGGTTTCATCGACCATGAAATCCGCAAAGCTCCGGCGCGCGCGCTCTCCACGAATTCCCGCCCACCACACCTGCGAGAAGCGGTACTGAAGCGACGCGTAGCCGCCGTCGGCCTCGCGCGTGTAGGAACCTCCGCGGGCCTTCTGGAGGTACTCGCTTTGCAGGATCCAGCCGCGCCGGTTCGACGCCCTGGCCGGCACGTTTCGAACCGTCAGGTCGGCGCCAAACGCGAGGTGCGTGTTCCCGTCGACCCCGCGACCCTGCAAGTACGACCCTCCGAGCTCGAGCGTCGTCTCGTCGTTCAGGTTGAGCTGGTTCTTCAGGTGACCCAGGAACGGAATGTTGTCGTGCCGCGTCGATCCGAAATCGAGCGGGTGATCACTGTCCATGTCGACGGCCTTGTAGATGCCGCCCGTCAGCTCGGCGAACCAGGGAAGCGGCGTGAGGTACGAGGCTTCGAGGCCGGGGTCCTTGAATCCCTCCGCTCCGATGGTGTTCGCCATGACGATCGGACCCTGGACGAAGGGAAAGGCGTGCGTGTGGAGCAACCCGTGCTTCCCGAACGAACCCCGGATCTTTCCCAGCTTGAGCTGAACGGCGGGGATGCTGGTGTTGCGCACCCAGATCTCTTCCGGGTCCACTCCACCCGAGGTGAAGACGATGTTGCTCACCAGGGTCCAGTAGGGGTCCACGACCGAGATCAGGCTGATCTCGGCTTCCTCGAAGTCCAAGCCGTACGGCTGATCCAGGTTGTGCGCGGCCGTTCCGGAGAACAACGCGTTCATCCCAATGGCCGGGTTTGCCAGGTTCGAGAACATGCTCGACGCCTGCGCGGCCGCCAAGGATGGCGGACACGCGATGGCGCAGACCATGAGAAACGGAGCAATCCGTGATGGGTACACGGTCGCCTCCTCTGGTTTTTGATGTGCGTCGGGGGGGGAGCGGTACGCAGCTAGACCAGAGGCGGGGCGCGACCGGGCGGGAGGAGAAGGAGCGTCGAGGGAGTGCGGCTCGAGAAGACGAGATCCAACCGCTCGAACCGGATGGAGGGCGCCGGCGCGGAGATCTGATCCGGTACGTCCGCCTGGTTGGCCTGAAGCGCCTGGCAAACCCGGCAATCCGGTGCGCCGCCCTCATGAACGTGGAAGAGCGCGCCGCCCAGCCAGCAAGCGAAGACGACCAGCCCGAGAACGGACCGGAGCGCGCGTGTGTTCCACCGAGCCCGGGCAACCATGACTGAGGAAACACTACCAGGGGACACCGGTTCCGGCAACACCGCCCCCTTAGCCATTCCTGGCCGCCCAGATCATGCCCGTCCCCCAGACGATGAGGAGCACGGGCCAGTACCGCAGCACGTTGCCGTGCAGGTAGCCCAGCTCCCTCAGGAGCAGCACCGCTCCCACCAAAATCAAGGTCAGAGGGAACGCGATGCGATGTCCGCTTCCGGCCATTCCAATTCCTCCTTCACGAGGTTCGTGGTGATGGGTTTGCGGTCGATCGTGACCCGGATCAGGGGCCCGTCCACGAGGATGGTCACCGGGCGTCCGCGCCCTTTCGCGACATACACGTGATCCTTCCCGTGGCCCTGGGCCTGCTTTTCAAAGTCGAAGGGCATTGCCATCCAGATGAGCCCGCGTTGGCGGACCACCCGGACGGGGCAATCGCCGGGAATGCGGATGCGCGCGACCGAGAGCCAACCTCCGACGCGGATCTCCTGGGGTCTCGCGTTGTCGCTGAAGCCAAGGAGCATCGACGACGCGAATCCCCACAGGTCGCACCGCATAGGCCGAAGCGTCGCGAGGTTGGCGTGCACCGAGGCGAGTGTTCCCCTCCAATGCAATCCTACGGGGACGGTCGGAGGGACCGTGAGGTGGAGGCTGTTCCCCAGTGGGGGCACCCGGAGCATGCCCGTCACTTCCGGCCACTCGAAGACGGCTTCGCCCCTCGTTACGCCGAAGTGGTACCCGATGGTGGAATCCGCCGCAATCTTCCGGACGCGAACCAGGAGCGTTCGCGCCCGAGGCGGGCCCGGCTCCACGGAGAAGCCGCCGATGGAAGTCTGCACCCGCACGCTGAGCGTGGCCGCGTGGGCTCTGGCGAGATCCAGCGAGGCAGTCGAGGGGGCGCCCTTCCCACGCTTCGCCTCCTGATTCATCCACAGCATTCCCGCCGTCGTGCCCCCGAGGATGAGGAGCACCGCGAGGCATCCCATGAACGGGTTCTTGATCACGCTCGCCAGGAAGGCCAGGCCGAAGGCGATGAGGAGGAGCGGCCAGAAGCGGAGGAGCAGGATCGGGGTGTCGGGATGCGCCCACCCGAACCGGACCGCCAGGAGGAGCACGCCGACGGCGAGGAGGAGCGCGCCGAGGGCTATCTTGCCGAAATTCATTCGGGAAGCGGTATCACGGTCGCATGCGGCACGCAAGCGGCGTCGTGGTCGGCTCGACGACGGGGCCGTGCTCTTCGCCCTTGAAAAATGGAGCCGTTGCCGCGATCCTCATGCGCTTCGTGGCACTTTCCAAACCATGCGGTCTCTGGGGAGGTACGGTCTCTGAGGAGGTGCGGCACGTTGACTTCAAGAACCGCGCGCCTTTGCGCGCTCGCCCTGATGCTCCTGTCGCTGATTTCGCGGGCTCCGGCCGTCCGCGCTGAACATGAAGTAGATTTCCTCGGCAAGCTCCAGTTCCACGGCTACAGCGAGCTTCAGTACAACAACCCGCGGATCGACACCATGTCTTCCGGTGCCGGGAACGTGATCGACGTCCACCGATTCGTCCTCGGGTGGGAGTACGAGTTCACGAAAGCCCTTCGCGTCGAGTCGGAGCTGGATTACGAGCATGCGGCCAAGGAGCTGGAGCTGGAGGAGGCGTATCTCGAATACGATCTCCTGCCGGCGCTGTCGCTCCGCGTGGGAACCTTGCTCATGCCGATGGGAATGTTGAATGAGACGCACGAGCCGCCGCTGTACTACAGCGTCGAGCGCCCGTACGTGGAGCGCTACATCATCCCGACGACGTGGCAGGAGAACGGCATCGGCATTGCCGGCCAGCTGAACGGTGGAAAACAGAGCTATCGGGCCTACGTCACCGCGGGGCTCGACGCGACGCGGATGACGACGCTGGGCGGGTTACACGATGTGAGCTCCAAAGGCTCGGAATCGAAGGCGGACGATCTCGCCGGCGTGGGACGGCTGGAGTTCCTCCTGGCGCGTGGATTCATACTGGCAGGTTCGGGATACCACGGCGGCGCGGATCAGAGGACGCCGGGACTGGGGATGGTGACGCTCACGATGGCGGAGGTCGACGCGCGATTCCGACGGTCCGGAATGGACGTTCGGCTCGCCGGTGTGAAAACGTCTCTGGATGGCGCGGACCGAGTCAGCACGTTTGTCGGCGAGACGATCGGCAGTGTGATGCAGGGCTGGTATGCCGAGGGGGCCTACGATCTCCTTCGACGTGACCGAGCGGCGCAGGGTGGCCGATCGCTCGTGGTCTTCGCCAGACATGAGAAACTCGACACGAACAAGGAAGTCCCCGCGGGTTTCGCGAGGGTCCTCCAGGCGGATCGTGAGGTCACGACCGGGGGTCTCGCGTACTACCCCATACCTCAAGTGGCATTCAAGGCCGACCTCGAGCACTGGAAGGACGGCGCCGGCGAGAAGCTCAACCGGGTGAACCTCGGCACCGCCTTCATGTTCTAGAAAGGAACTGCTACCGATGACGCGTTTCCGTGTCTCCGCTGCGTGCTCGATCGCCGTGCTCTTGCTCGGCGTTCCGATCCACTCCGGCGATGCGATCGCCGGCATGCTCGCTCCTGTCGAGCCCGCCAAGGAGAACGCCCCCTACGCACGCGTGTACCTGGCACTCCGCGGATGCACCTCATGCGCGCACTGCCGGTCCGCCATCCGGCAAATGGTGCGCTCCGGCGCCGGCAGCGGCACCGCCCGCGTCACGACGGACGCGGTCGAGGTGCGTTACTCCAAAGGTCCCGTTCCGCTTCGTGACGTGATCCGGCGTCTCGCGGAGAATCGACTCCACGACCTGACGCTTGTCGACGTCCTGTTCGAGGCGGATGGGACGATCGCCCGTTCCCCGGAGGGGGATGCGACGTTCACCCTGCGGGGAACCCGGCAGAGCTTCCCGATCACGCTGGCCCCTTCGCTCGCGAAATCGGATCGCGGCCAGCCAGTGCGGGTGACCGCGCTCGTGCAAGGCTGGCGGGAGAAGGGCGAGCTCAAGCTCGTCGCGCGCGAGATCCGGCGCGAGAGCTAGGGCCTTGACAATGACGAGCGGCGTCACGAGTATTCCCGCCCGTTCCGGTAAGACGACGGAGGCGCCCATGGGTGAGCTGAAGGGAAGAACTGCGCTCGTCACGGGAGGAACCCGTGGGATCGGCCGCGCCACGGCCTTGGCGCTCGCCGACATGGGGGCCGACGTCGCGATCAATTTCTTCCGCAGCCGTGAATCCGCCAAGGACGCCGTCGAGGAGATCCAGAAGCGGAAGGTGAAGGCGATCGCAGTGCGCGCGAACGTCGGGAACGAAGAGCAGATACCCAAGATGTTCGAGGAGGTGAAGTCCGCCTTCGGCAAGCTCGACATCCTGGTCTCGAACGCCGCCCTCGGGCATTTCGGGAACGTTCTCGACGTGAATGACAAGACCTGGGACGTCGCCATGAACACCAACGCCAAGGCGCTCCTCTTCAGCGCTCAGGAAGCGGTGAAGATGATGCCGGACGGCGGGAGGATTGTGGCGCTCACCTCCCTGGGCTCGCACCGATACATTCCGGGCTACGCCGCGATCGGGGTCTCCAAGGCTGCGATCGAGACGCTGGTGCGCTATCTCGCGTACGAGCTTGGTCCGAGGAACATCAACGTGAACGCGGTTTCCGGAGGGTTCATCGACACCGATTCCTTGAAGATCTTTCCGTCCTACGACGAGATCATCAAGGAATCCAAGCGTCGCACGCCTTCCGGCCGCGTCGGGACACCCGGGGAAGTGGCAAACGTCGCCGCGTTCCTCGCCACGGACAAAGCCTCGTGGGTGACCGGACAGGTGATCATCGTGGACGGAGGCTACACGCTGGGCTAGCGCCTGCCGAAGCTACTCGCGCGGCCCCCAAGGCCAGCGCTTCGGCGCCCAGCCTCCCACGAGCGGCGCGTTTCCCAGAAACCGAACCACGCTTCCGTCGAAGAGCAGCACCCCCACGATCCCCAGATTCACGATCGAGGCGATCGTCACCGTTCGCACGAGCGCGATGCCGCCGCCGAACTCCGGCGGCCTCGTGATGAGATACGCCAGCATCGAGATCTCGTTCACGAGCGCGAGCGCCATGCCCCACGCGCGCGCGGCCGCGCGCCCCAGCCAGAGCGCCGCCATCACGTAGTAGCTTCCCGCGGCCATGAGCGCCGCGAAGAGGACGCTCTGCACGGCGAGATGAAGCAGGTAACCCTCCAGTTTCGCCTGCGCGGTCTGCTGGACGATGAAGAAGGAGCCGCCGACCACCCCGCGGAGAAGCTCATCGAATCCTTTCAACGCCCAGAGCGCGACGAGGACGTGGATCTGAATCGGCCGATTTACGGTGGAAGGCCGCTCCGTTAGTCTGTGCGCGCTCATTCGCGATTCCGGTACGGTCGATCACCACGGATCCAGGACATGCGGGGCATCATACCACCATGCTGAGCATCCTCCGGCGAGCGGCCCTCGCGGTTGCGATCGCGTCCGCGGCGCTTCTTCCCCTGATCGCGCTCAATCTGACTCACCTCGGTCCGCTTCAGCTCGAGCGCTTCCGCGAGCCGACGTGGGTTCTCTACGGATCGCTCGCCCTCTGCGCCCTTCTCCGCCGCGATCGCGCGGCGTTCGCGCACGAGTGGGTCACGCGATGCCGCGCGATTCTGGATCACCCTCATTTCTTCCGATGGATGTCGGGGACCATGCTCGCGCTGTACCTGCTTGCCGCATGGGCCCGTCATCTTTCCTTTCACACGTTCTCCCACGATTTCTCGATGATCGACGAAGCGTTGATCCCTCGTCCTCATCGCCCGCTCCTCTACTCGCCGGTCCTCGGGCGGTCGTTTCTTTCCGAACACTTCTCTCCGCTCCTGGCGGTCCTGGTTCCTGTCCACGCGCTCCTCCGATCCCCGAACCTGCTCGTGGTACTCCAGCCGGTCGCGCTTTGGTCAGCGGTGCTGGTCCTTCGTGCGATCCTCGCCAGGTCGGGCGTATCCACGGCGACGACGAACCTCGCATGTCTCGTCTACCTCAATCACCCGGTTCAGATCGCGACGCTTCAGTACCTCTTCCACATGGAATGTCTGCTTCCGGTGCTGGTGCTCTCGGCCTTTCGCTACTACCAGGACGGAGCGCACTGGAAGTACGCGGCGGCGATCGCGCTCGCGCTCTCGGTGAAAGAAGACGTGGGGCTCTATCTCGCGGCGTTCGGGGTATACGCGGCGCTGGCGGAGCGGAGAAGGGTCCTCGGCGCGCTCACCCTCGCGGCGGGGGTGGCATGGACGCTCTTCGCGATCCGGATCGCGATGCCGTTCTTTGCCGGCCCGGCAAAGGATGGATATCCATTCCTGTCGAGATGGAGCGCCTGGGGGCACGAACCGGCGTGGATCCTCGCGGGATTCCTGACCCACCCGATCCGGATCGTGGGGAGATTACTGGAATGGAGCTACCTGAAATTCTTCTCGCAGCTCCTCTTCGTTCCCTTTTTCGCGAAGGGGGGAGTGATCCTGTTCTTCATCCCGTGGCTCCTGCCCGCGACAAGCAACTTCTGGCAGCAGTCGAGCCTGGGTCTCTACTACGGGATTCCCCTTCTCGCGTTTTCGGCGATCTCGGGCGTGCGCGGGCTCGTGTCGGATGCCGTTCGCGGGCTCGCGGTTTCGAGGCTCGCGGTTGGAATGTCGTGCGCGGCGATCATGCTGAATGTCGCGCACTTGAGCTTCCCGGAAATCCCGCGCTCGCGCGACCGCTTCCTTCGCGAGCTGGACGCGGCCGTTCCGGACACGGCTACCGTGCAGGCCATGTCCTGCTTCTACCCGGTGCTCGGGTATCGTCGCGAGAAGATGTTGATCGACCGCGGTGGTATCGTGACCGAGGAATATGCTGTGCTTCGCGCGGAGCGCACCACGTGGCCCCTCGAGGCTCCCGAGGCCCATGCGATCGCGGACCGGGCGCTCGCGTCGGGGCGCTACGAGAACCGATCGACGGTGAAGGGTTTCTACATTCTCCGCCGCGTCAAGCCTCAAGCGAGCGCGGCTCCGCGAGGGCGCTCTTGGAACCGGATCAAACCGGCGCGGCGACGCTGATCGTCGGCTTGTTCTTCACCGGGAAGTTGACCGAATTCGCGATGAAGCAGGTCGCGTGCGCCCGCTCATGGAGCGATTTCGCCTTCTCGGCATCCGATCCCGGCGCGATCGTTACCTTGGGATGGAGCAAAACCTCCGTGAAGCGGACCACGCCGTCCACGCGTTCCATCCTGCCCTTGGCCTCGTCTTCGTAGGCGAGCACGTGCACGCCCGCCCGCGCGCAGAGTGCCAGGTAGCTCAGGCAATGGCACCCCGTGAGCGCCGCGACCAGGAGATCCTCCGGATCGTGAAGGGCGGGATCACCCCGAAACACCGCTGCCGCGGAGCCCCTGAAGGAAGGCTTCCCCTCGAAATCGACGCGGTATTCCCTCGAGTAGCCCTCGTACGAGGATGTGGGTCCCTTGGCCGCGCCCGTCCATACCAGGCGGCAATCGAAATGATGATTCTCGGTTGGTGCAGCGCTCATGGAAATCTCCCTTCGTTCATGCCGTGGCGGTCTCCGCCGCCGCTCCCTCGAAATTCCGATCCATCGCTCCGTCCACGCGCCGCCTCAGATCCCAGAATCCCGCCGCCGCCAGGAGGGCGAGGCCCCCGATCGGGCCCCAGAGAAACATGGCGCGCTTCGAGGCGAGATCGAGGAGGACGCCGCCGATGAGCGGGCCGATGGACCATCCGAACGAGTTGAAGAGCCCGTAGACGCCCATGTATCGCCCGCGCAGCTCCGGGCTCGAGAAGTTGGCTACCAGATTCATCGACGCGGGGGTTGTGACGATCTCGCCGGTCGTGACCACGAACATCGCGATAAGGAGAAGGGCGAAGCCTTGCCCCAACCCCATCATCCCGTAGCCCAGCCCATACAGGATACTCCCGAAGACCAGTGCCGTGGTCATGCGATAGGAGGCGAGGATGCGCACGACCGGGAATTGCAGGAAGACGACCATGAGGCCGTTCAGCGTGTAGAGCGCGCCGAGCTGGAGCTTGGTGATTCCTGCCCAGGTGACCGCGTACACCGAGAGGGTCGAGATGAGCTGTGACATGACGGTGAAGAGCACGAGCGAGATCACGCAGTAGCGCACGAAGGTCCCATCGCGGAGCGCCTGGCCCAGCTCCTCGAATCCGAACCTCGCGAGCGGCGCCGTTCCCGTCGATCCGGGCAGGAGCGTCGTGGATTCCTGCGGCTCGAGCGAACGGGCGAGACGGTGCGGGAGCGTCTCCTCCACCTTGAACGCCATGAAGAGCCCGGCGGCGAGCAGCACCGCCGCCGCGATCACGAAGAGCGTGGGATAGGAAAGCGCGGCGAGAAAGCCTCCGATCGCGGGGCCGATCGCCCAGCCCAGGTTCCCGCCGATCCGGAGCACCGCATAGTACTCGACGCGCGCCGCCCCGGTCGCGATGTCGGCCACCATGGCCCCCGACGGAGGCTCGAAGGCGCGGCCCGAGAACGCGCTCAGGGACGTGAGGAGTCCAAACCACACGACCGGCGCATGGAGCAGCACCGCGGCACCCAGACCCAAGAAGCTCATGGCGCGGAAGAGCTGCGTCCCCACGATCACGACCTTCCTTCCCAGCCGGTCCGTCAGCTCGCCTCCCACCACCTGCCCCACGGCCCCCGCCAGCGCCGCGAAGAAGAACATCGCCCCCACGACGCTCATGGGAACGCGGCGCTCGCCGTGCAGATACAGGCCCAGGAAGGGGATGACGATCGAGAATCCGGTCGATCCCAGGACGCGGCCCAGGAACAAATGCAGGAGGCGCCGGTCCTTCTGGAAGAGGACGCGCCGCGGAAGGACGCTGTCGAGCCAGCCGAGCATGTCTGGTAGATTCGCGGCCCGACGTGAGCCGTTCGGTCACGGAGGGATGCGTGACACACAATACCCGTATCAGGGTCGTCGTTTCCACCACCCGGAGGATCGAGTCATGATTGGCGAGTTCAAGGCGTTCTTGCTGAAGCACGGTGTGATCGCACTTGCGGTGGCCGTCGTGATCGGCGGGGCGGTGCAGAAGCTCGTAGCCGCCATCGTCGCGGATCTGATCATGCCGATTGTCGGCGCGTTCACCCCGACGGGAAACTGGCGAACCGCGACCGTCATGGTCGGCAACGCGAAGTTCGGTCTCGGGGACTTTCTCGGCGCCGTGCTGGACTTTCTCATCGTGTCGTTCGTGGTCTTCATCATCGTGAAAACCTTGGTGAAGGAGCAGCCTCCGGCTCCGCCGACCCCGGCCTGAGGCTACCCTGCGCGTCCCAGCGCTCCCTGGCCCGCGGGATGCTCATTTGGGGTAAGGTTCCGGCCGTGAGCAAGGCTCCCGAGATTCGGATGGACGATCTCACTCCGCGCCGCGCGCCGGAGCGACCGGGCGCGCTCCCGCACCACACCGGGAGGGACAAGGTCCTTCCGCTCCGGGATGCGGTCGCGAGACTCGTCCGTCCGGGCGATTCGGTGGTGCTGGGAAGCTGTCTCGAGCAGATGATCCCGTTCGCCGCGACGCGCGAGATCGTCCGGCAGGGGACCGGCGATCTCTCCCTCATCGGGCCTGTCTCGGACATCTGCTTCGACCAGCTCATCGGCGCCGGGCTCGCCCGCCGGGTGATGGCCGCGTGGGTGGGGAACGTGATGATGGGCTCGGCGTATTGCTTCCGGCGCGCGGTGGAGCGCGGCGAGCCGCGCCCGATCGAGGTCGTGGAGTTCTCGAACTTCACGCTGGCGCTGACGCTCCACGCGGCCGCGATCGGCGCGCCGTTCCTGCCCACCCGCTCCGCGCTGGGATCCGAAATCCTGGTAAAGAATCCGCTTCTGGTCCCGATCCAGGACCCCGTCGGCGGCGGCCCCGTGCTCGCGGTGAGACCCTTGAGCCCCGATGTCGCGATCGTGCACGTGCAGCGTTGCGATCCTCATGGAAACGCCATTCTCTGGGGGAGTCTCGGGATCACCTCGGACGCTGTCCGCGCCGCGCGCGCCGTGATCGTGACCGCCGAGGAAATTGTCTCCCCGGAGCAGATCCGCCGCGATCCCAACCGCGTGGTGATTCCCGGCATCGTGGTGGCCGCGGTCTGCGAGGCGCGATGGGGCGCCCATCCTTCGCCGGTGCAGGGCTACTACCGCAGAGATCACCAAGCGTACCGTGAATACCACAGCATGACCAAGACGCGTGAGGGATACGACCGCTGGCGCCACGAGTGGGTCGAGGGCGCGGCCGATCTCCCCGCGTACGTGCGGAAGCTCGGCAACGAGCGCGTTGCGGCGCTCCTTCCCATGGACCACGCGCTTCCCGAGCCGGTGGACTATGGCTACTAGGCTGCTCGAAGCGCTGGCACGCGTCCGCCCGCTCCTCACCGCTTTCCTGCCGCTGGTCAGGCCGCTCGAGGCGCTCGCGAACGTGGACCGCGATCCGAATGTGCTCTTCCTGGATTCGGGTGGCTCGCTGGGGGACGGCGCGGGTTGGACGCTCCTGGCATTCGACCCCGCATGGAAGCTCGAGGTGCGCGAAGGTGCTCTCTGGAGGATCGCTGGAGAGAAGGCCGCGCTCGTCCCGGGCGATCCGGTGCAAGCCCTCGCGCGCCTCTGGCCGCCACGCTCCCTCTACGAGTGGCCGTCGGACGTGACGCGCGAGAATCCGTGGCTCCTCCCGCCCTTCGTCTCCGGGCTCGCAGGATTCGTTTCCTATGATTTCAAGGACTACCTCGAGCGCTATCCACGTCGCGCTCGACGTGAATCCCCCGTCCCGGACCTCTCGCTTGCGTTCTACGACGTCGTCTGGGCCTGGTCGCCGGGCGGAATTGGCGTCGTGGTCCAGAGCGGGCTCCCGGAGCGCGACGCGGAGGCCCGAGAGGAGCGCGCCGAAGCGGGAATGACAGAGCAGTTGAATCGCCGCCCCGGCCGGGGGCGGGCGCGCTCCCCCCCCGCCCAGACG
>JACXTT010007385.1_pt1 | contig 15470 bp, 15 predicted proteins | sample 9270951 | NCBI WGS metagenome assembly JACXTT01 (sample SAMN15532306, study PRJNA645909) | rock metagenome | isolation source: weathered quartz diorite | place: Puerto Rico | collected 2017-06-21 | reverse complement strand
CGGGTGCTGCTTGCGCGAAAATGGTCCGGGACGTCGAGGAGGGAAGCGATGCGCCTGCTGGTCGTGGAGGACGAGGTCAAGACCTGCGCTTATCTGCGCAAGGGCCTCACGGAAGAGGGGTTCGTCGTGGACACCGCCGCAACCGGGGTCGACGGACTACACCTCGCGATCACTGGCGACTACGATGTGGTGATCCTGGACATCATGCTGCCTGGCGCCAGCGGCTGGCAGGTACTCGAGGCACTGCGGCGGCAAAAGCAGACGCCAGTCGTGTTCCTGACTGCTCGCGACGAGGTGGCCAACCGCGTACGCGGACTGGAACTTGGCGCCGATGACTACCTGGTAAAGCCTTTCGCTTTCGCCGAGTTGGTGGCGCGTGTGCGCACGGTGCTGCGCCGTGGTGCCTGGCGCGAACCCGACGTGCTTCAGGTGGGGACTTGGAGCTGGACCTGCTTCGGCGCCGTGCGCGCAGAGGCGAGGAGAGAATAGATCTGACCAAGCAGGAGTTCGCCCTGCTCGCACTTCTGATGCAGAACCCCGGCGCCATCCTCTCCCGGGCCTACATCGCCTCTCAGGTCTGGGACATCAACTTCGACAGCCACACCAACGTCGTCGACGTTGCCATGCGCAGATTGCGCGCCAAGGTCGACGACGCCTACGAGCGCAAGTTAATCCATACGCTGCGGGGCATGGGCTACGTCCTGGAGGAGCAGGAAAGACATGGCTAGCGCCAGAGCGCGGGTCTCGCTTACGGCGAGGCTCGCCGTCGGATTCGTCGCCGTGCTGGTGACCGCGCATGTCGGCATCTGCATCTATCTCGACTACAGCTTCCAGGAGGAGTTCTCGGCCGAGAACCGGCGCGAACTCGCGGGCATTGAGGCCTTTGTACAGAAGATTCTGGCGGAGCAACGCTCCTTCGAAGAGCTGCGCGCCAACCCCCAGCGCCTGCTCAACGCCATGACTCTTCATCAGCGGCTGAATTTCGTGCTTAGCGACTCGTGGGGCCACACCATCGAGTCCTCCTACGAGGCGCGCTCGCTGGCCGACAGCGTCTGGAGACGCGCGCGCACCTCGCGACGCGCGGGCGAGCCGATGGGCACGCTCACGCACGAGGGCCGCATATGGCGGGCGCTGGTCACGTCGGGCGCTCTTGGAGACGCCATACACTCGCCCATCGCCATCATGCTCGCGCTGGACGTGACCGAGCGCGAGGATTTCGCCCGACGCTATCGTTCGAGGCTGGTGGTGGCGGCTGTCGTCGCGGCCGTCATCGCGGGCCTGGTGGGTTTTCCGCTCGTGCGGAGCGCGCTCTTCCCACTCGACGCAATGGCGCGTCGGGCGGGCGAGATCTCGGCGAGCCGGCTGGACGAGAGGCTACCTGTGGATGGCGTGCCGCGCGAGCTGCAAGGACTGTCCATGGCCTTCAACCACGCCCTCGAGCGCTTGCAGGATTCCTTCCGGCGGTTGTCCCAGTTCTCTTCGGACCTGGCACACGAGCTGCGCACACCCATCGGCAATCTTATGGGCGAGGCCCAGGTGGCGCTGCGCCGCCCACGCACCGCGCCGGAGTATCAGGCCGTGCTGGCCTCCGCTGTAGAGGAGTGCGAGCGGTTCAGCCGCATGATCGACGCCATGCTGTTCCTCGCGCGCGCGGACAACGCGCAGGCCGTCCTGTACCGCACGCTCCTCGACGGCAGACGGGAAGTCGTGCACGTGGCCGAGTACTATGAGGGGCTGCTTGCCGAGCACGGGCTGGAGCTGCGTATCGAAGGCAGCGTGGCGATCTGGGCCGACCCCGAGCTGCTGCGGCAAGTACTGTCCAACCTGGTCATCAACGCCATCGGCCACACGCATAGTGGCGAAGCCATCACGGTGTCCCTTGCCCTCGCGCCCGATGCGAGCGTCCTCGTCGAGGTGTCCAACCCCGGCTCGGGGATTCCCGCCAACGTCCAGTCACGAGTGTTCGATCGCTTCTTCCGGATCGACGAAGCGCGTGGCGGGTCGGAGCGCGGGTCGGGACTGGGGCTAGCGATTGTGCGCTCCATCATGCAGTTGCACGGTGGGTCCGCGAGCGTGCGCAGCACGCCCGAAGGGCCGACCGTATTCACACTATGCTTTCCGAGCGAAGCTGGTGTTGAAGCGGCAGCCATGGGTGTCAGCGTCGGTTCCGTGCCGCGACGCCGGGAGCTGGGCGCGTCGCCAAGCTGACGCTGGTCGCATTCAGGGCCGGCTTCTCCAATATCGAACAGGCGCACCGACCTGTTTGGTCAGTGGCACCATTCCTTGATGAACGAACTGATCTCGCGGGGTGCAGCAAATATGACCGCGGCGCGGTCACCCATCATCCCCGTCCCCACGATGACCGGCTTTCCTTTGGGTGGGCCGGATTTGCTGGAATCCGTTTGTAAGCGGAGATTGAACTCCCAGAACTTGAACGTTCCTCCCGCGGCCGTCTTGACGATGTAGGTATCGCCGCAGTATTCAAGAGAGACGACCTGCATCTTCGGGCCGGCGTTTTTCAGATCCATTTTGCTGCGGCCCGTCATCATCCCCATCCCGTCTTCTTTTTGAGAGGCCGCGGGCGCATGACCTTCGGAGACCGCCTTCAAGTAGGCGATGACATCCTGGCGATCCCTGCTGCCTTCGATACCCGGGAACGTCATGTAATTGTGGGGAATAAATTTCGCCGGATCGCGCAGCCACTGGTCCAGGGTTCGTTCATTCCAAACGACTTTAGCATGCTTCACCGCGTCCGAATAACGGGCAAATCCTTCGGCAGTTCCGGCCTTCTGACCCCAGATGTGAGCGAGACTCGGGCCAGTCATGTGCTCGCCAGGTTCAACGGAATGACACGCAATGCATGCTGCGAAAACCGCTGCGCCGTGATCTGGATCGCCGGCGGCAAAGGTGATGCCCCAGAGCAGGACTGAGAGCACGAAGAGCAGGTAATGCGAAAACAATTTGGCAGTGATCTCCATGATTGGCTTTCAAGAAAAACAGAGAAGCATCCCTAAATATCTCTGGAAAATACGAGGAGCATGCCGAAGCATGCTCCCCGATCGGGGGCGGGCTTTGAAGCGTCTCAGCCTTTCTCCACCTTTCCGCCTTTTTCCAGGCACTGCTTCTCGCTCATCGACATCCATCCCTGGCCCTTGCAGGTGTTCTTCCCGCTGCATCCGTTTTTGGCAGACGAGCACTCGCTCTTGCCCTTGCAGGCATTGACGCCCGCGCATTGGACCTTGGCTTCGGTCTTTTCCGCTGCGGTGCCCCCGACCGTGCCGGCCAGGAACAGACCTGCTGCCGCGGCCGCAAGCGCTGCACCCGAAACTACTCTCATCGTACTTCTCTTCCTTTCGTCCATTTTCTACTCCTTACGTTGCTGGGTTGAAGACACGACGCTGCTGAAATACAGCTTCGTTTGACGCAATCTCGCGCGAAATCGAGGCGGTTTTCTCATGCATGAAATCCCCCCTTCATGACCGCGTAACAACATCACGGCCTGACGGGTTTCCTGCTACTTGCTCGTCGTCCTGGGATCGGACAAGCCTCAAATGCGCTCGACGACGATAGATCAGGTAATACGCCGCCGGAAGCACCACCATCGACAGCAGCGGCGCCGTGATCATTCCGCCGACCATCGGCGCGGCTACCCGCCGCATCACTTCGGAACCTGTCCCCGTGCCCCACATCACCGGCAGCAGACCCGCAATGATCACGGCGACCGTCATGGCAATCGGCCGCACCCTCAGCGCCGCGCCCTCGATGATCGCGTGCGCCAGATCCTGCGGGGAGTTGAGCCGTCCTTTCTCTTCGCGGACGATCACCGTCTGATTCACGTAGAGCAGCATCACCACCCCGATCTCCGCCGCCACGCCGCCCAGCGCGATGAATCCCACCGCGGAGGCGATCGACATGTTGTAGCCCAGCAGGTAAATCAGCCAAAATCCGCCGACGAGCGCGAAAGGCAGCGTAGCCATGATCAGGAACGCTTCGACGAAACTTCGGAACGTGAGATAGAGCAAGACGAAGATGATCAGCAGCGTCGCAGGTACGACGATCTTGAGTTTGGCTGTGGCGCGTTCCAGGAATTCGAACTGGCCCGACCACGACATGGAGTAGCCGGCCGGAAGTTTGATCTCCTTTGCGACCGCTTGCTGCATGTCTCGCACCGCGGAACTGAGATCACGCCCATGGAGGTCGATGTACACCCAGCCCGACAGCCGGGCGTTCTCGCTTTTCAGCATCGGCGGCCCGTCACTGATGCGGATCGCCGCTACATCGCCGAGACGAATCTGCGCGCCTCGCTCGGTGAGCACCGCAAGATCGCGGATCTTCTCGACGGAGTCGCGAATTTCGCGCGGATAGCGCACGTTGATGGGGAAGCGTTGCAACCCCTCGATAGTCTCGCCGATGTTGTCGCCGCCGATCGCGGCCGAGACGATACTTTGCACGTTGGCGATATTCAGTCCGAATCGCGCTGCCTTGTCACGGTCGATGTTGACGTCGACATAGCGCCCGCCGGAAAGACGTTCGGCGAACGCCGAACTGACTCCCGGCACGGTTTTGACCACACGCTCGATCAGCGCAGTGATCTTGTCGACTTCCTGCAGGTTCGTCCCAGCCACCTTCACACCCACCGGACTCTTGATGCCGGTCGCAAGCATGTCGATGCGATTGCGGATCGGCGGCACCCAGATGTTCGACAGGCCCGGTACATTGACGATGCGGTCCAGTTCCTCGACCAGTTTGTCCGGTGTCATGCCCGGCCGCCATTGATCGTGGGGCCTGAACTGGATGGTAGTCTCGAACATCTCCAGGGGAGCCGGATCGGTGGCGGTCTCGGCGCGGCCGGCTTTGCCGAACACGGTCGCCACCTCGGGCACGGTCTTGATCAGCCGGTCAGTCTGTTGCAGTAGTTCAGACGCCTTTCCGGCGGAAAGACCGGGCAAGGCGGACGGCATATAGAGCACGTCACCTTCATCCAGCGGCGGCATGAACTCGCCACCGATGTGCGTGGCGGGATAGACGGTAGCCAGCAGAATCAGCAGCGCGATGAGCAGCGTGGTCTTGGGGAAGGCCAGCACGCCTTCGAGCAGCGGCCGGTACAGAGCTATGAGCGCGCGGTTGAGCGGATTTTTCTTTTCCGCGGGGATCCGCCCGCGGATGAGATAGCCCATCAGCACCGGAATCAACGTTACCGCCAGCCCTGCCGCGGCGGCCATCGCGTAGGTCTTGGTGTAGGCGAGCGGCGAGAATAGCCGGCCTTCCTGGGCTTCAAGCGTAAACACCGGGATGAACGAAAAGGTGATGATCAGCAGCGAGGTGAACAACGCCGGCCCGACCTGGGCGGCGGCGTCGCCGATCACCCGCCAATGCTCGGCACCCGCCAGTGCCTCTCCGGGATGCGCGTGGTGCCACGCTTCGATGTGCTTGTGGGCGTTCTCGATCATCACCACCGCGGCATCCACCATCGCGCCGATGGCGATGGCGATGCCGCCGAGGGACATGATGTTGGCGTTTACGCCTTGATAGTACATCACGATGAACGCCATCAATATGCCCAGAGGCAGGGAAACAATGGCCACGAACGCGGAGCGCAGATGGAACAGGAACACCACGCAAACCAGCGCCACAACGATGAATTCTTCGACCAACTTCTGTCCGAGGTTCGTGACGGCGCGCTTGATCAGGCTGGACCGGTCGTAGGTGGGAACGATTTCCACACCCGGCGGCAGGCTTGGCTTGAGCTTTTCCAGCTTCGCCTTGACGGCGTCGATGGTCTCCAGGGCGTTCTTGCCTGAGCGCATGACGATCACGCCGCCGGCCACTTCGCCTTCGCCATCGAGTTCCGCGATGCCGCGCCGCATTTCCGGGCCGATTTGGATACGCGCTACGTCACCCAGCCGCACCGATATGCCTGCCTCGGTGGTCATCAGTGGAATCTTGCGGAAATCGTCGAGCGACTGCAGATAGCCGGAGGCGCGCACCATGTATTCCGCCTCTCCCAGCTCCAGCACCGATCCGCCGGTTTCCTGGTTCGCTTTTTGGAGAGCATCGATCACCTTGCCGTGGGTGATGTTGTAGCTGCGCAGCTTGTCCGGGTCGAGCACGATCTGGTACTGCCGTACCATGCCGCCCACGCTTGCCACCTCCGAAACGTTGGGCACCGTCTTTAATTCGTACTTGAGAAACCAGTCCTGCAGCGCCCGCAACTGCGACAGATCCATTTTGCCGCTCTTGTCGACGAGCGCGTATTCGTAAACCCAGCCCACGCCGGTCGCATCGGGTCCCAGCGAGGTCCTCGCTTGCGGCGGAAGACGCGACTGCACCTGATTCAAATATTCCAGCACGCGCGAGCGTGCCCAGTACGGATCGGTGCCGTCCTCGAACAGGATGTAGACGAACGAATCGCCGAACATCGAGTAGCCGCGCACCGTCTTCGCGCCCGGCACCGACAGCATCGTGGTGGCCAGTGGATAGGTCACCTGATTCTCGACAATCTGCGGCGCCTGCCCCGGGAACATGGTGCGGATGATCACCTGCACGTCCGACAGATCGGGAATCGCGTCCAACGGCGTTCGCGACAGCGACCATAGCCCCCAGCCCGTGAGCATCAGCGTCGCGAGCAGCACCAGGAAGCGATTGGCGATCGACCAGCGGATGAGGTTGGCGATCATTTCTTCGGCACCTTCATGCTGCCCGGCGCTTCGCCTTTGGTCGGCGCAACGGGTGCCCGGGAGACCGGGGTGATGCTGGTAATTTCGTACTTCCCGTCTTTGGTCTGTCGAATCTCGAAAGCGACCGTGTCACCTACGGCCACATTGGCGGGAAGACCGGACGCGGGTGGCCTGAAGCCCATGGTCATCGCACCCCACTGCAGCGAAGGGATGGGGCCATGCGAGAGCGTGATCTCTCCTGCGCTGATTTTCTCGACCTTGCCCTGGCCTTTATACGTCACACCGATGCGTTCACCGGCAACCGTTGCCGGCGCGTCCTCCATGCGCATGGTGGAAGCTTTCAGGCTTGCCTCGGAATCGATGAGGAATTGGCCCGAGACAACGACTTTCTGGCCAGCCTCGAGTCCTTCGCGAATTTCGGTTTTTCCGTCGGCCTCCATGCCGATATCGACATCGACCGGAGCGAATCGGCCCGCGCCTTCCTCGACAACAACGACGCTGCGCTTGCCGGTCTGGATGACCGCCTCGGTGGGCACCATGAGGACTTCCTTGCGGCCTCGCGGGGTCAGGTCGATCGTAGCGAACATGCCGGGTTTGAGCTGCCCGCCGGGATTTGCAAGCTCAATGCGCGCCTTGATCGTACGCGTGGCCGGGTTGATCTCGGGCAGGATGGCGCTGACGCGCCCCTGGAACACCTTTCCGGAAAGGGCCGGCGTGCGCGCTTCCACCGGATTGCCAGGTTGCACGATGTCAGCCTGGCTCTCAGGGATCTCCGCGTTTACCCAGATGGTATGGAGTCCGTTGATCCGAAACAGGGACACGCCCGCCATCACGGTCATGCCCTCACGCGCGCCGAGTTCCGCGACCACACCGCTGGTCGGGGCGGTTACGGTCAATCGCGCATGCACCTTGCCGGTGGATTCGACCAGGCGGATCTGATCGTCTGTCATGCCCACGAGGCGCATGCGTTGACGGGCGCCTTCCAACAGACCCTTCATCAGGCCCTCCAGGCCGGTATCGGTAATGCGGCGCGCGGACAGATACTCTTCCTGCGCCGCGACCCACTCGGGAAGGTACAGTTCGGCCAGCGGTTCTCCCTTGCGTACAGGGTCGAGCACCGCACGCACGTAAAGTTTTTCCAGGTAGCCGTTATTGCGCGCCTGAACGACCACTAATTCCCGCTCGTTGTAGAGCACGGTGCCGACCGCTACCAGCGCCGGCGCCAGCGCGCCTTTGGTGACTTCGACAGTACGTAAACCCAGGTTCTGCTGGACGCGCGCGCTGATGGTCACCTTGCCTTCGTCGCCGTTGCCGTCCGCGTAAACGGGGACCAACTGCATGTCCATGAAGGGTGACTTGCCAGGCTTGTCGAACTTCTGTCCCGGCACCATCGGGTCGTGCCAGTAAAGAACTTTCTTCCCGGTGGTGGGATCGCTCGCACTCGCCTGTTGCGCGCCAGCAGCGGCCGGAGCGGTGACACCCGGCGCCGGGTCCGCCATCTTCATGCCCCGGTTCATGCCAACTTCATAGAGGCCATAACCGACGGCGCCGAGAAGGCCCGCGGCGCAGAGCGCGAGGATGAGATTACCGGTCTTCATTTCGATTCCTTCGCCGAGGCGGCAGGCGCTGAATTCCCCTCCACCGGGAACAGGAAATTGAGTTGCGCCCACAGGCGCGCGGTTTCCATCTCCAGTTGCAGTGCCTGAATCCGCAGGTCAATCTCGTTGCGTCGCGCGAGAAGGAGATCCGTGAGGCTGGATTTGCCGCCCCGGTAGGCGGCGAACGAGGCCTTGGTGCGCTCCTTGGCAAGCGGGATGAGCTGCTTCTCGTAGCGTGTCAGACGTTCGCGGCCGTTCTCCCATTCGGCGACCATCGCACGCACTTCGCCAATGTGTGCGCGCAGCGCCTCTTCGCGCTCGGCCTTGGCTTGATCGGCCATCGCCAGCTTGGACGCCAACTCCCGATCCTGGCGGTTTCTCTGGTCCCACTGCAATGGAATCGAGACGCCGACCGACACCATGTTCGAGAAGGAAGAGCCGCGCTGGCTGTACATCAATTCGACGCTCCAGTCCGCCTTCTTGTCGGCCTGTGCGATCCTGGCTTCGGCCGAAGCGATTTCTTCCTGCTTCCTGAGGACGGTGATTTGCGGGTGATGAGCGAGCTCGACATCGAGCGAAGTCGTATCCAGACGAATGGAATCGAAGGTGGGCTTCCCCTCCAGCGGCGCCTCGGCGCCCTCGCCCACCCAGCGCGCCAGGACGGTCTTCGCCGCGCTGATGCGCCGGTTGAATTCGCTGGCGCGATCATCCAGTGCGGCAAGGGTGCTGTGCGCCGCAAATACGTCGGCCTGACTCCCGCGCCCGGCGCGATAGGCACTTTCAGCGGCCACGATCTCGAGCTTGACCTCCGACGCCTGCTCGGCGATGACCGCCGCCGTGGCTTCGGCGTAGTAGCGGTCAAGCCAGGCGAGCGCGGTGTCGCGCTGAATCGCGGCAACGGTGGCGGTTTTTTCGGCGAGGGACTTTTCGGCCTGGCGCTCGAATCGCTGGGTGCGCAACTGGCGTTTTTCGGAGCGCGTGAACTCCTGCATGACACCGATACGGCGCATCGTCATGAAGTCGCGCGTGAGGCTGAATTGATCGGGACCATCGATCGGCAGGTTGTCGATCCCGAGTCTGAGCACGGGGTCTGGCAACTGGCCGGCGGCTATCGCCATTTCGCGCGAGGCGGCGGCGGCGGAGTCCTGTGCCGATGTCTGGCGTGAACGTTCCACCGCGCGACGTTGCGCCTCCGAGATTGTGAGCGGCGTCTCGGCGCCGGAAACATTACCGGATAAAGCGATTGCGCCTGCCAGGGTGGCCAGAATGATCACGCGGGAAAACCCGCAGACCGCTTTAAGTTCTTGACTGATTGCGCGCAACGAACCGATCCGCGCAAATCTGGTGGTTGCGGTAAAGGACGCCGCTACCGAACAATTCAAGGATTCCATGATGCCTCCGCAAGGAAAACACGAACAGCCGCTGACGCGGCGGATTCAATGCTTGCAGGGGCTAAAGCTGGAAACTACAGAAGCGGATCGAAGGGGGAGGATCCGGGGAGTGCGCAAGTGACGCCAGCGTAACGGCCGGGCAGGCGCCGCGGTCGGGCGCAACGGGAACAGTGAGCACCGCAATTGCGGGGATCTCCGCGACGGCGACCTGGACCTGGGCGCTGCTCTGATCGCCAGCAGTGTACTGCTGCAGGCAGGCATTCTTGTTGACGGTCTTGTCGCAATCGCCTGTTTGATGCGTGTCCGCAAACGCCATGGTTGGCGATTGTTTAGCCTCGACGCAGGCCTGTGCAATGCCAATTGCCTGAGCGAAAAATATCCCTACTGCGAGAACGCGGCAGATTGCACGACGAGTTCGGGAACGGCTAAACATCACAAGATTCCCACGTCCATAAAGATCGGCGCCTTATTGTAGAGAACGTCAACAACTGCGTCGAGTCATTCTTTTATGCAAAACAATACGCTACGGGGCTCGAACCGGATTCACCTTCGTGTTTTCCGGCCCGAGCCCGCAGCTGCACACTCGGATCGAGCAGTAGCGCCCCTGGGAGACACGAGAAGACTTCACTGGCGCCGTCTACCCGGCTAGCTTGTCCCCGCGTAGTCCCATGCCGCTTGTGCTTCCCAGACCGGGTTCATGCTTGCAATACCGTTCTTAACCCATGAGATGGCCATGAGCCGCCCAGCACCGTTCGACCGTCCTCACAGCGGGCTTGTCCATCAGATTCGCATGCTTCCTATAGCACAACCTCTTGAGTTCGGGACTGACGGCGGGGTCTGTAGTCGCAGACCGGTTATGTACGGAAGCCACCGACGCGTCATTCTGGGCGACGAGTTGGCTTTGTATCTTGGTCAAACCGGCGGTCGCGCGGTATGTCGGGATGATCAGCAGAGCCGAAGCAACTAGAGTAACGAAAGCATTTTTCATGGTAGTTCTCCTCGAGAGAAATCGTTGGGGCGGCCTCAGCGCGGACGCTGGGGCCGCCTTCTTGCCAGTTTGGATACGCATGCGTTGAGAAAAACCGCGGCGTAACCGAACTGAATCTAGCGTCGGCCCCGTACTTCAGAAACGTTTAAAGAGCTGCCGCGGGTCCGCACGACGTCAGTGTCCTTTTTTGCTGTCACTTCCTTGCCGCTGCGGTCTGTCATTTGAGCGGCGCTTGACGACGCTGCGGATTGCTGCTGGGCAAGCGTTGGTACTCCATACCCTATCAGCGCCACGAGGGTGGCGATTGCAAAGGCACGCATGATTAGTCCTCCTATTCGCTGCGTGGCGACTGCCGACACGCGCATCACTGCTGCGGTGTGCGACAGCCTGATCGAACCGGAGACGCGGCCTCTGTGGCCAAAGTCCCGGCTCAGTTCGCTACGAACTAACTGCTAAGGGGGAGGAACGGACGGGGTGGGTGTTCGAGCGCGTCCAAGAAGCGGGCATTCGGCTGCCAAAGCGCGGCGGGCTCGAAGCTTGGGAGTTGCGCAAGAGACAGGGAACGGTTATCTCCCAGAGCAGGCGTGAGGCAAAGTGTGCAAGAGTGGCACAGCTTGCAACTCTGTTGCATTCCGGGCTGCGGCTGGTCGCAAAAGGAGATGTCGGCGGCCGGGGTGCTAACCGATAAATCGTCTTGCGGCATTTGCTGGCAAAAATCCATGCCTACTACTGCCATGCTTTGCATGGGCAGCCAGAGGGCTATGACCACAATCAGTATTCGGGCGATCAGCAAGGCGTTTCCCCGAAAATCAAGACAGCTTGTCGACGTTGAGACAGCGAGGTCTCCCGACAAGTTCGATTCGGATCTCAGGTCGTTAGCCAGGCAGCGGACATCGTGTGACGGCCGCGGCGGACATGGCATCGCCCTCCTGCAGTGCTCGTGGACATGAAAACAATGCAGCGATGTGTGGTCGATAAGCGTTTTTTTCTGCTCGCCACCATTTGCTGCTGCGCACAAACCGAATTCAGATGTCGCGGCGACTCTTGACTCTGAACCGTGGTGCAGGGTTTAGACTTCAAGTTGCCGGCAATGAGGGTTTCTCCATGAGTTCAATGAAAATAGGCCAGCTCGCCAAGCAAGCGGGGGTGGGAGTTCCGACCATCCGTTTCTATGAACGGCGAGGATTGCTCCCGCTTCCGCCGCGGCAGGTGTCAGGTTATCGACAATACTCTCCGGAAATTGTGCGCCGCGTACGCTTCATCCGTCATGCAAAAGAACTGGGTTTCTCACTAAGTGAGATTACCGAACTCCTCTCGCTGCAAGTGGACCCGCTGAGTTCATGTGCGGATGTTCGCATGCGTGCCGCCGAAAAACTTGAGGCCATCGAGGAAAAAGTACGCAGTTTGAATCGCATGCGGCGGGTCCTTGAGGATCTTGTGAAACGCTGCTCTGGCGACGGCCCCACCAGCGAATGCCCGATCATTGAAGCGATGGATGCCGAGACTGGTCATGCTGACAGTTGAGCTGGTGTACGACGCCGACTGTCCCAACGTTGGTCACGTGCGAGCGCAATTACTACGAGCCTTCGCGGAAATCGCAATGCGGGCGCGTTGGCGGGAGTGGCGTCGCGATGAACATCGAGCGCCGAACCGAATCCGGGCTTATGGCTCGCCAACTATTCTGGTAAATGGACACGATGTCGCGCCTGCGGCAGGCGATGCTGCTTGCTGCCGGCTTTACCCCCACACGGATGGTGCGCTCAGCGGGGTGCCGCCAGTCGAAAGCATCGTCACGGCGCTACGCATCAGTGGAAAGGACTCTTCGTCCTGGCGTTTCGCAGGGCTATGGTTGCCCGCGGTGGGAGTTGCTTTTGTCCCGAAACTGGTCTGCCCTGCCTGCTGGCCGGCCTATGCGGCGCTGGTCAGTGCAGCTGGCCTCCCGTTTTTACTCGAAACCCGGTTTCTACTGCCTATCACGCTGGTTGCGCTGACGCTGGTAATAGGCCTGCTGATGTTTCGTGCCCAAGTCCGTCGTGGATATGGCCCGGCGATGCTTGGGCTTGTGAGCGCCAGCATGATCATGGTGAGTAAGTTCGCCTTTTCAAGCACCCCGGCAGCCTACGTCGGTGCAAGCCTGCTGTTCATCGCCTGCGTGTGGAATAGCTGGCCGCGCCGCAAGCCGGCTGTGTCGGGCTGCCCGGCATGCGAAACGCAGGACGCTCGTCAACCTCGGTAATTTCTCAGGAGAGAAACATGGCTGCAGAACGCAAGATCGAAATTTTCAGCGCGGGCTGTCCCGCTTGTGAAGATACGCTTACATTGGTTAACGAGATCGCCTGCGAGTCCTGCGAGATCATTGTGGCTGACATGCACGACCCCAAGGTGGCGAAGCGCGCCAAATTGCTGGGCGTGAAATCGGTCCCGGCGGTCGTAATCAATGGCAAACTTGCCGGCTGCTGCGCTGAGCGTGGACCTGACGCCAAGTCTCTGCGCGCCTCCGGTGTCGGTGTCGCTTGAGAGTTCTGCGGTATTCGCTCCAGGCGAACGGATTAAGGCTACTACTTCCCTCCGATCTGGCGACGAACGAACCATAGCACCAATGGTGGCAGTGCCAGCCACTGTAAAAGCGGCAGCAACCCGGTTCCCAGGATCGGCAGGCGCGGCATGGCGACGCTATAGGCCCAGCGTTCAAACATTCCTGTGGCCAGCGCCTCGAAGATGATCGTCACTACGACACCGACGCCGAGAAAGATTGCGATACCCAACCTGCTCGGTTGCATGATCCACCTTCTGGTCCCGACAAAGAAAGCCGTAACCCAGAACGCGGCCAGCGCAATTCCCGCACCGCCAAAAGTTGCCTGTGTGCAGGCTTTCACGCCTTGCCAATGCGATTGATCCGCCATCCCCCGGAAGAACGGTACCTGCCAGTACTCCCAGGCCAGGTTCAGCAGGAACGAGAAGACCAGAATATTGAATTCCGGAGTGCTTGGCAGGTTTGCAATCCAACGTGCGAGTCGCAAAATGTTTACTCGAACTCACGGTGAGATACGTTGCTGCGCCACGTTCATAACTTGGTGTGGTTAAGACGCAGCGCGTTGGTAACCACGGACACCGAACTCAGTGCCATGGCAGCGCCGGCCAAGATCGGCGACAGCAGCAGGCCGAAAGCCGGGTAGAGCACGCCGGCGGCAACCGGGATGCCGAGCGCGTTGTAGCCGAACGCGAATGCGAGGTTCTGGCGGATGTTGCGCATCGTGGCGCGCGACAGCACGGCGGCGCGCGCGATGCCGCGCAGGTCTCCCTTGACCAGCGTTACGCCGGCGCTTTCCATCGCCACGTCGGTGCCGGTGCCCATGGCGATGCCGACGTCGGCTTGCGCCAGCGCCGGTGCATCGTTGATGCCGTCCCCCGCCATCGCGACCTTGCGCCCTTCGGCCTGCAAACTTTTCACGTGACCCGCCTTGTCCTCGGGCAGAACTTCGGCCAGCGCCTCCTCTATACCGAGTTGACGCGCAACGGCTTCAGCCGTGCCGCGCGAATCGCCGGTGAGCATCACGATGCGCACGCCCGAGCGCTTGAGCGCCGTTATGGCTTCGTGCGTGCTTTCCTTGATCGGGTCGGCTACGGCAGCGATTCCAGCGGCAATGCCGTTCACAGCGAAGAACACCACCGTTTTCGCTTCAGCACGCCACGCTTCCGCGCGCGCTTCCCACCGCTGCGTATCGACGCTGCGTCGCGTGAGAAAGCTGCGGCTGCCTACGAGCACGCGCTTGCCATCGATATCCGCTTGCACGCCGAGACCGTTTACGGCCTCGAATGCCGTAGCCGTTCTCGGTCTCAGGCCCCGCCCCTTTGCGCCCTCCACAATCGCGAGCCCTATCGGGTGCTCGGAAAGCTGTTCCACTCCTGCGACGAGCGCAAGCGCTTCACTCTCTGCTATGCCCTCGGCGAGGAAACCAGTCAGCGCGGGATGGCCGAGCGTAAGCGTGCCGGTCTTGTCCACCACCACTGTGTCGATGTCACGCATGCGCTCGATCGCCTCGGCATTGCGGAACAGGATTCCAGCACGCGCGCCTTGACCCATGGCAACGGTCATCGAGATGGGTGTAGCGAGACCCACGGCACAGGGGCAGGCAATGATCAACACGGCAACCGCGTTCAGAAGTGCGTACGCCAATTTCGGCTCCGGACCGAGAAACCACCAGGCCAACGCCGTCACGATGGCGATGACCACCACGATCTGGACGAAGTACGCCGCAATGATATCGGCGAGCCGCTGGATTGGCGCACGCGTGCGTTGCGCTTCTCCCACCATGTGAACGATACGTGCGAGCAGCGTGTCGGCGCCCACACGCTCGGCGCGGATAAGCAATGAGCCATTGCCGTTCACGGTTGCACCGGTGACCTTACCACCCGCAGACTTGGCCACCGGCACGGGCTCGCCGGTGATCATGGATTCGTCTACACGACTCGTGCCTTCCAGTACGGTAGCGTCCACCGGCACCCTCTCTCCCGGCTTCACTCGCAGGCGGTTGCCCACGGCTACACTCTCGAGCGGCACCTGTTCTTCGCTACCGTCGTCGCGCAAACGCCAGGCGTGGTTGGGCGCAAGCTCCAGCAATTGCTGAATCGCCCGGCTGGTCTGACCCATCGCTCGCAACTGCAGGAAATCGCCCAGTATCACCAGCGTCACGATTACCGCGGCCGCCTCGAAATAAGTGCCCACCGCTCCGTCATGCTCGCGGAATTCCGATGGGAAAAGTTCAGGGAATAACACTGCAGCGAGGCTGAACAGATAGGCCAGCCCCACTCCCAG